>Ga0210386_10004179_pt1 | contig 11991 bp, 8 predicted proteins | sample IncBWH32OmetaG_FD_160091 | JGI IMG/M metagenome (GOLD analysis project Ga0210386, IMG submission 160091) | Forest soil microbial communities from Barre Woods Harvard Forest LTER site, Petersham, Massachusetts, United States - Inc-BW-H-32-O ... | reverse complement strand
GACATTGACCCAGTAGCGAAACGCGTGCTGCTCACCGACGGTGCGAGTTTCGAGTATGACTCTTTGATCGTGGCTGCCGGTTCGCAAACCTCTTACTATGGACACGACGAATGGCAGAAATGGGCTCCGGGGCTCAAGAGTGTGGAAGAAGCGATCACCCTTCGGCATAAGATTCTCTACGCATTTGAAGTCGCAGAACGACTTTCTGATCCTGCTGAGCGGCGCGCCTGGCTGAATTTCGTGATCGTGGGAGCAGGCCCCACGGGCGTTGAATTGGCGGGGGCGATTGGCGAGATCGCGCGGCAGACACTCAAAAATGATTTTCGTTCCATACACCCGCAAGACGCGCAGATCACTCTGTTGGATGCGTCCCCCCGCCTGCTCATGACCTTCCCCGAGGATTTGGCGCAGAAGGCCGAGCGATCGCTCGCCAAGCTGGGCGTGCAAACGAAGATGGGGGCGAGAGTCACGACAGTTGACCGAGACGGGGTAAGCATCGAAGTCAACGGTTCCGGCCAGCGCCTTTCCACAAAAACCGTCATATGGGCTGGCGGCGTCACAGTGGCGCCATTGGCCAAGATGCTGGCAAAAAACACAGGCGCTGAAACTGACCACGGCGGAAGAATCAAGGTCGGCCCCGACCTTACAATCGCTAATTTTCCAGACATCTATATCATTGGAGATCTCGCTCTCTCCATAGACTCGAAAGGAAAACCTTTGCCCGGTGTGGCGCAGGTAGCGATGCAGGGAGGGGCCTACGCGGCGAAGGCGATCGTGAGAAAGGTAAAGGGACAACCCAACCAGAAGCCTTTCAAGTATTTTGATAAGGGCAGCCTCGCGGTCATCGGACGTGCGGCTGCCGTGGCCGATGTCTTCGGTGTGCATCTTTGGGGTCTGCCCGCTTGGACGGTATGGGCGTTTATCCACCTCGCGTACATCGAAGAGTTTCAGAGCCGGATTCTGGTTTTCATTCAGTGGGCCATTCAGGATCTAACTTTCAGTCGTGGAGCGCGACTCATCACTGGCGTAGCGCCAACTGATTTCAACTTCACTCAGGAGATGGCCCGCCAGGGGCGCGCAGCCGGACCTGAAGCCGCATTAACCAAAGATTCTGTCGCTGAGACAGTCCGCTAGAGACGATTTGCGCCAACGAGGGGAAGGATACGAATTTCAGGCATAGTCTCTGCCGCACATCGATTCGTAAACAGCGGATTACTATCGCGTCACTGCAGGAAAGCTCTCCAACAACTTTTCGAATGTGTCTGGATCCAGTGACTCAAGAGACTGAACAACGACATCAGCAGGTAGATGCTTGCCGCCGCGGCTCACTCCGATACTTCTCATCCCGGCCCGACGTGCTCCTTCTACGCCGGCCACGGCGTCTTCGACGACGATGCACCGGTCGGGCGACGCTCCGACGCGAGCAGCGGCGGCGAGATACACTTCAGGATCCGGTTTGCCCCGATGTACATCGTCGGCGGAGACGATGCCTTGGAAAATATGAGTAGCCGACAGAGCTTTCAGGACGGCGTCGATGTTCGCTCTCGGCGCGGCCGAAGCGATGACCTGAAGCCATCCATCTTTGTGAAGCTGACGCACCCAATGCGCAACCCCGGGCAGGGCCGAGATGCCGTGCTGGCGAATCAGTTGGCGGTATAACTCTTCTTTGGCATTCCCAATTTTCTCGATGCGCTCAGGTGTAGCAGCAGTACCCAACCATTGAGGAAGGATGGAATCGTTGCGCTGGCCGAAAGAGGAAAGAAATTGTTGGTGGGTAATGGTAATGTCCTCGGCGGCGAGCGTGTCCCGCCAGGAAATCCAGTGGAACTCCTCTGAGTCGATAAGCGTTCCATCCACGTCCCAAAGCACTGCTCGAATATCGTTCATCAATAAAGCTCCATCTGACAGTGCCGCTAAGAACCAAATGCAGAGGACATAGGTAACGATGCGGTGCGGCTCGACCTAGGCGAGCCGCACGCTTCGCTGGGGACTCGACTCACCCGACCTTTTGGGCAACCTGGGAGAGCGCATATTCTTCCAGGTGATAAGCGTCGCTGTTAAATTTGCGGATGCCTTCAGCCAGCTTCTCCGTTGCCATGGCGTCCTCGTTGTGCATCCAGCGGAAAGCTTTCTCTGTGAGGTGCAGTTGTTTATCCTTGCTTGCCTTGGCTGTAGCAGGGTCAAGCCTCCGCTCTAGCGTACCCTCCGTCTGCTCCAGTTGCTCAAGAAGCTCGGGGCTGATGGTCAGTAGATCGCATCCGGCCAAGCGAACAATCTGATTCAAATTGCGGAAACTTGCACCCATCACTTGCGTCTTGTAGCCGTATTTTTTGTAGTAGTTGTAGATGCGCGTTACCGACGCAACTCCCGGATCCTGGTCCGGAGGAATTTCTTTGCCGCCTCCCTCCTTCTTATACCAGTCGTAAATACGGCCAACGAAAGGCGAGATCAGGGTGACTCCGGCTTCGGCGCACGCGACTGCCTGCGCGAAGCTGAAGAGAAGCGTCAGATTGCAGTGAATGCCTTCTTGCTCCAACTCGTTCGCCGCCCGAATACCTTCCCAGGTGCTGGCGATTTTGATCAGAATGCGCTCCCGCGACACGTCTTTTTTTTCATACAACGAAATGAGCTTTCGGGCCTTGGCCAGCGTGCCAGGGGTATCGAAGCTTAGGCTAGCCGCGACCTCCGTGGAAACCCTGCCCGGAACCACTTTGAGAATCTCAGATCCGAACAGAACGAACATCTGATCAATGAACTCTGCTGCCATGTCGTCATGGCCGCCGCCAATCTTCAGGGCTTGTTCAGCGGCCTGTTCTACCAAATGCTGGTACGCCGGCATCTGGGCAGCGTGATAAAGGAGAGAGGGGTTGGTAGTGGCGTCTTGTGGCCGATGTTGACGGATCGCGTCGATGTCGCCAGTGTCGGCTACAACAGTCGTATATTTCTTCAAAGATTCCAACAACGTCATGGTTTTCTCCTGTAAATGAAACTAATTAGCTGGAACAGTCGCCGGCATTACCGGCTGCGGCCGCGCTGTTTCGAGTTGAGTGACCTTGGCCAGCCGACGGCGATGCCGGTCCGCACCGCTGAACTTTGCGCTGAGGAAGTTTTGCGTGCACTCCCACGCGATCGCGATACCAGTGGTTCGGCCTCCAAAGCAAAGTACATTCAGGTTGTCGTCCTCCACGCCTTGCCGTGCAGAAAAATGATCATGACAAAGCGCGGCGCGGACACCCACGATCTTGTTGGCAGCTACGGAAGCTCCAACACCGCTGCCACATACGAGAATACCCCGATCTATCGCTCCATTGGCTACCGCCCGAGCGAGTGGGATGGCGAAATCGGGGTAATCATCATTGTTGTCGTAGAGTTTGTTGCCGAAATCAACCACCTCGTGACCTTCTGTGATCAGCAACTTTGCGAGTTGCTGCTTCATTTCGAATCCACCGTGATCCGCGCCGACACCTACTTTCATTTTATGCTCCTGTGCCGCGCGATCTGGTTCTTCGCCGCAGCTACAACGTGTTCTGCGTTAATACCGAACTTTTTCAACAATTGCTTTAGGGGCGCCGAGGCTCCGAACGTGTCGATACCGACGTGCTGCCCTTCAGAGCCGGTGTATTTGCTCCACCCAAAATCGGATGCCTGTTCCACCGACACACGCGCCTTGACGCTCGGAGGCAGAACCGATTCCCGGTAGCTTTTATCCTGATCGTCAAACAACTCCCAGGACGGCATGCTGACTACTCGTGCCCGCACACCCTCTTTCGTTAGCTGCTCGTACGCATCCAGGCAGAGTGACACTTCGCTGCCTGTGCCGATAAGAATAACTTCGGGGTCACCGCCGGGTGCGTCCGCCAGAATGTAGGCGCCGCGAGCCAGGCCAGCTGCGGGAGCGTACTTCGTCCTGTCGATTGTGGGTACTGCCTGCCGAGTCAGCGCGAGCACCGCTGGGGCGTGATGCAGTTGCAGGATGACCTTCCAGGCCTCGGTCACTTCATTCGCGTCCCCAGGCCGGATTAGAATCAAGCCCGGCATGGAGCGCATGTGAGCCAGTTGTTCGATCGGCTGATGCGTCGGGCCATCCTCGCCGACGCCGATCGAATCGTGCGTGAACACATAAATCACGGGAAGCTCCATCAAGGCGCTCAAGCGCAGCGATCCCCGCATGTAATCGACGAAAATGAAAAATCCGGAGCCGAATGGGCGAACTTTTACTAGGCTCATCCCGTTGAGTATCGCTCCCATGGAGTGCTCACGGATGCCGAAGTGGAAATTACGTCCGGCGTAATTGTCAGCCTCGAAATCTCCGGCTCCGTCGAACGTGAGCCGGGTCTTGGTGGAAGGAGCGAGGTCGGCCGCTCCTCCGATCAACCAGGGAATGTTCTTGGCGGCCGCATTCAAAACCTTGGCGGAGGACTCACGGGTCGCAAGACCTTTCGAGTCCGCAGGAAAAATTGGCAGGTCTCGGTCCCAGCCTTCTGGGAGTTGGCGGTGTTGCATGCGGAATAATTCTTCGGCTAACTCTGGGTATTGCTTGCGATACTCATTAATTTGGCCAAACCAAGCATCCCGCAGTTCCTTGCCCCGCTTCCCGATGCCTTGACGAAAGTGGTCGTAGACTCCGTCCGGTACGTAGAACTTTGCATCTTCCGGCCAGCCATAGTTGCGCTTAGCAAGACGAATCTCCTCCTCACCCAGCGGTTCGCCGTGAGCGCCGCTGGTATCCTGTTTGTGGGGAGCGCCGTATCCAATGTGGCTGTCCACGATGATCAGTGTGGGACGGTCTTTGCAGTTCTGAAATGTGCGAAACGCTCGAGCCAGCATGTCGAGGTCGTTGGCATCGCCCACCCGCGTCACGTTCCAGCCGTAGCCGATGAAGCGCGTGGCCACATCTTCAGTAAAGGCCAAGTGGGTATTGCCTTCGATCGTGATGTGGTTGTTGTCATAAATCCAGCAGAGATTGGAGAGCCGCAGGTGTCCGGCGAGGGAGGCCGCCTCGTGTGAGATGCCTTCCATCATGCATCCATCGCCACACAACGCGTAGACATTGAAATCAAACAGATTCTCAAAGCCCGGCCGGTTGTAGCGCGAAGCCAACCACTGACGGGCAATGGCCATGCCGACGCTGGTGGCGACACCTTGGCCGAGCGGTCCCGTGGTGGTCTCCACACCCGATGTCCAGCGGTATTCGGGGTGTCCCGGACATCGGCTATCCAACTGGCGGAAGGTTTTTATCGCATCGAGCGGCACCGATACTTCGCCAAGAGTTTCGTAGTCTTTGCTGACGGCCCGGACTTCGGTCAAGTGCAGCAGCGAATAAAGCAGCATGGACGCGTGCCCAATCGACAGCACAAATCGATCGCGGTTCGGCCACACCGGATCCTGCGGATCAAATCGGAGAAATTGCTGCCACAGGCAATATGCCACCGGTGCCATCGCCATCGGCGTTCCGGGATGCCCCGAATTGGCGGCCTGCACTCCGTCCATGGAAAGCGTGCGGATGGTGTTGATGCTGAGCCGGTCCATATTCGACTGATCCGCATCTTGCTGGACTCGGGTAACGGGAGATTCGATTGCTACGCTCATGAAAAATCCTCTCAATTCGTTGGGTGAACTTCGTCAGTTTCGTTCTAAATTCTTAATCGGCAGTTTTGTTACGCAAGCGCCTGGGGCACCGCCTCCTCCCAACGTCCCTGCGCCTTTAGGATTAGTTCCACCACCTCGCGCGCGGTACCCCGCCCCGCAAGCCGGCGGGTGGTGAAGTGGCATACAGCCGCTAACTCAGGTGCCCCGCCGGCTACGCAAACTGCCAGTCCGGCTCGCTGCGCCAGAGGAATGTCCGGCAGGTCATCGCCCATATAAGCAACCTCGTCTTCGGTCACGCCTGCCTTTTGCACGCACTCGTCGAAAGCCGCCGTCTTCTTCTTCTGTCCCAGATAAACGAAAGTGACCTTCAGCTCTTGAGCACGCTTAGCCACGGCCGGCGAATGTCGGCCGGTGATGAAGCCTGTCTGAATCCCCATGGTGTGGGCAAGCGATAATCCCTGGCCGTCGCGGGAGTTGAACACTTTCATTTCGGAGACGATCGGTTCTCCTAGGCCGTCGGCGATGGTGGCCGAGGTCAGGCAGACGCCGCCATCGGTCAGCGTACCGTCTACGTCCATCAGAAAAAGTTTGATCTTACGGGCACGGGCCAATACATCAGGCGACGCGAGGCACGCAAGACCAGTGTCAGACATAGGCGACGCTCCCGGTTTTTCTTAATGATGGACCCAATCTTGTCATTGCTGTCGTAAGCAGACTCATTCACATCGCTCCGGTGATCATGGTTGCGCAATGCATATTCTGGAATTGCTCTTTCAAATGTTCGTGGCAATCCGCGCCACTCGAATCAAACGGGTTGTCGTTTGGCGATCACTCATTGCGTGGTAGAGGCAAACAGACCACCAAACTGCCGCCCGTCATGCTGTCGCTGTATTGTGCTTGGTGGTTGCCTGAGGGTGGCCGATTCTCCGTTGCCAGCCACCCCTTACGCTGTTTTCAACCTAGGAGGTCGGGCGCGGCCACCTCCATCCACTAATCTCGGGCATGTCGATGCCGTTCTTGTACGCGTAGGCACGGCATTCGATCTGCTTGTTGCGGAACTTCTCCTTGGCATGACCTCCGATTTTTTGCAACCTCGGAATGCGATCAATGGCATCAATCGCTAGAGTGAAGCGATCTGTTTCATTGTTCATGGCCAGCTCCATCGGGGTGTTGATGTTGCCCTTTTCCTTGTAGCCACGCACGTGCAGATTCCTGTTGGTGCGAGCGTAGGCCAGGCGGTGAATAAGGTAAGGGTAGCCGTGGAAGTTGAAAATGATCGGCTTGTCGGTTGTGAAGAGTGAATCAAAGTCCCGATCGGTTAGCCCGTGTGGATGGTTCTTGCTGGGCTCCAGTTTGAAAAGGTCCACTACGTTCACGAAGCGGATTTTCACATCGGGGAACTCTTCTCGCAGCAGCACCGTCGCGGCCAGCGCCTCTTGTGTCGGGATATCACCGGCGGAGGCCATCACCACGTCGGGTTCGACGCCCTGGTCGTTGCAGGCCCAATCCCAAATGCCGATGCCTTTGGTGCAGTGCTCAATAGCGGCATCCATATTCAGATATTGAAGGTGAAGCTGTTTGTCGGAAACGATCACGTTAATGTAGTTCTCGCTCCTCAGGCAGTGGTCCGCTACCGACAGCAGGCAATTGGCGTCGGGCGGCAGGTAAATGCGTGTCACCTCAGCGCTCTTGTTAAGAACAACGTCGAGGAAGCCGGGGTCCTGATGTGTGAAGCCGTTGTGGTCCTGACGCCAGACCGTTGAAGTGATCAACAGGTTCAGCGACGCGACCTTTTGGCGCCACGAAAGGTGATTGCAGATCGAAAGCCATTTCGCGTGCTGGTTGAACATGGAGTCAATCACGTGGACGAACGCCTCATAAGAAGAGAAGAAGCCGTTTCTGCCAGTGAGCAGGTAGCCCTCGAGCATACCTTCCATGGTGTGCTCGCTCAGCATCTCGATAACACGTCCGTCAGTCGCCAGTTCGCCGCCATCCTTATCTTCGGGGAAGTAGTCTTCGATCCAGAATTTCTTGGAGGCTTGGTACACAGCCTGTAGCTTGTTTGACGTGGTCTCGTCCGGCCCGAAGACGCGGAAGTTGGTCATGTTCTCCTTCATTACGTCGCGCAGGAAATTCCCCAGAGGAGGGACGTTCTCGGTTTCGAAGGTTCCGGGCTGATCCACCTTCACCGCGTATTCGGCGAAGTCAGGCAGACGGAGAGCGCGTTTAACGCGTCCACCATTGGCATGAGGATTTGCGCTCATGCGCTGCGTTCCGGTTGGTGCGAGTTCCTTGAGCTCCGGAATGAGCTTGCCATTCTGGTCGAATAGTTCTTCCGGTTTCAGGTCGTGCATCCACTTCTCGAGGATGTGCAGCTGTTCGGGGTTCTTCTTAACGTCGGTCAGCGGCACTTGATGGGCGCGCCAAAATCCCTCCAGGAAATGTCCATCTACTTCTCGTGGTGCACCCCAACCTTTCGGCGAACGCAACACGATCATTGGCCAGTGCGGCCGGCTCGCAGTGCCGCTGGTACGACATTCCTGCTGATGCGCTCGAATTTCTGCGATGCAATGTTCCACCGTGGCAGCCATAGCCTGGTGCATGCTTTCGTGATCCGATCCCTCGACGAAGTGAGGCGTCCACCCGTAACCCTTCATGAGGCTTTCCAACTCCCCGTGGCCGATGCGCGAGAGAAGAGTCGGATTATTAATCTTGTAGCCGTTCAGGTGAAGAATGGGCAGGACCGCTCCGTCTCGGATAGGGTTCAGGAATTTGTTGATGTGCCAAGAAGTTGCCAGCGGGCCGGTTTCCGATTCACCATCACCGACGACAGCCGCGACAATCAGGTCAGGATTGTCGAACGCAGCCCCGCAGGCGTGGGAGAGCACGTATCCCAGTTCGCCTCCTTCGTGGATCGAACCCGGAGTCTCCGGCGTGCAGTGACTGCCGATGCCGCCAGGGAAAGAAAACTGTCTGAAGAACTCGTGCAGGCCACGTTCGTCTTCGCTCTTTTCCGGATAGATCTCAGAGTACGTTCCCTCAAGATAGCCTGGCCCCAGGACACCGGGCGCGCCATGTCCAGGACCGGCCATGAAAATCATGTCCAGGTCGAACTTCTTGATCAGGCGGTTCAGGTGGATGTAGATGAAGGCGAGTCCAGGGCTTGAGCCCCAGTGGCCGAGCAGCCGGTTCTTGATTTGCTCCGGCTTGAGAGCTTCCTTCAGCAGGGGATTCTCCTTGAGATAAATCATGCCAAGGGCGAGGTATTTGCACGCTCGCCAGAAAGCATCGGTCATTCTTAATTCTTCTGAGCTCAGCGGCGATCCTTGAATCGTGGCTCTGGCTTTCCCGTAGGCGCTGAGGGAGCTTGAAGTGGTTGATGGCTCTTTTTCTTCTACGACAGGCGGCTCGAAGACTGGCGGCATTTCTTAAGCTCCTTTAGTTTGCCCGGTGGCGTTGGAACAGATCTTCATTGCGTTGCGTGGCGGTTGGCTCTTGCTCTTCGCAGGTGGCGAATGCGCCTAGTGAAATGCAACCTCAAGGCCACCGTAAGCCCTTGAAAACCGGAAGTCAGGACGAAGGGTGCATGTCAAAGGCATAGCAAGTGACAAACGGTTGGCGGAAGCAACTGCACGTAGGCGAAACTAGGATGCCTTGACGCGAGAGGTTCGATAGGCGGTTTGCGACGGGACCGTCAATTCAATCTCGGTACCACTGTCAGGGCGGCTACATAGCGTGAGCTCAGCGCAAATCTTGCTGGCACGTTCTCTCATGCCGTTCAGACCCCAGTGGTTGTCACGACCTCCGTTTTCAAGAATGGCGGAGTCAATTCCTTGTCCATCATCGCGAACTCGCAAACGAAACTGTCGTGCGTCGTAGGTGATTTCGACCTCCACATGCTGGCCTGCGGAGTGGCTTAAGGCGTTAATGAGCGCCTCACGTCCGATGGCAAATACCTCCTCCAGCACCAGCGGCTGCAACTCGCGAGGTGTACCCTCCACAACCGTCTCGACAATCATCTTGCGGTCGTGGGATGTGTGGTCCGCAATTTGCCGGAATGCCGCTGGCAAGTCGGAGATTAATGGGCCAGTAGTACGCAGATTGCGGACACGGTCTCTGCCTTCCATCAAGACCTGATCGGCGTAATCAAGCGCACGCTCCATATCTTGTCGTACTGGCTCTCCGTCAGGTATTCGTTTTGTAACGGCGTGGAACTTTAAAATCACCCCCTGCACGCTTTGCAGCAGTGTGTCATGCAAGTCGCGGGCGATGCTTTCCCGTTCCGCAAGTCGCGACTCCATGGTTGCTTGTACGCGCTGGGTGGCCTGTTTCAGCCGCAAGAAGTACAACAGGTACAGCCCGGCTGATGCCGTAGCGATGCATAGTGCTGGAAACCATTTTGTCTGATAGTACGCGGGCGCGATGTTGAAATCGAGGGCAGCCCCGGCTTCGTTCCATAGGCCGCTGTTATTGCAGGCCTTCACCCGGAAGGTGTAGTTTCGCGGGGGAAGGTTGCTGTAGAAAGCTTGCCTTCGAGTTCCGGCATCCTGCCAATCGCGATCATAGCCTTCCAGCTTGTATTGGAAATGCACCTTCTGAGGAACGACAAAGCTTAGAGCCGTATAGCCAATCTCGAGATCACGTGTAAGGGCTGGAAGACGAAGGCGGCTCCGAGGCGAATATGTCTTTTGATTAGCGATCACATCTTCGATATGCACCGACGGCGGAAGCTCGTTCCCGTAGAGGCTATCCGGATCCAGCATTTGTACTGAGACGCCGGTTTCAAACCACAATCGACCGTCCGGCGCCTTAGAGGACCTCGGCTGCCAAGAATCCCCGGTCCCAGCTTGTGCTCCCTCCAGAGCGTCCAGAATCATGACGGACACCGCAACGTGGGGATTCTCGATCCACTTCGCCCATTCGGGTTCTGCGATCCTGACCATACCGCATCGCGTATAGATCCAAAGAGCACCGTGGTTATCCCTGATCGCGTTGAAGGTCTCAGGGCAGGGCAAGCCATTGTCGCTGCTGAAGAGGGTCACCTGCCCATGGTTGAGCCTGTAGAGACCCTGCGAACTTGGGACGAGGAGAGAGTTGTCAGAGTCCACGAACGGTGCGCGAATACTGACCTGGGGAGAACTCAGCGACGTAGTCTGCAAACGTCCGTCGCGGAAGTAAGAAATGGTACCTCTTGGAGCGCCGAGCCAAAGACCGCCGTTCGGGTCTGCCACCAGATATCTCTGCCGGCCGAGTTCGTCAGTTGAGCGAGGCTTGCTTCTTAATTATGTCCCCGACAATGCTGAATAACTGCCCCCCGGGGAGTAAGAACCCAAATCGTTCCGCCCGAGTCTTCCGCAATACCTGACACCCCGCCGAAGCTCGCGAAACGCTGCCCACCGATTTCTTGAAAACGGCCATTCTGAAACCGCATGAGGGTCAAATCCACTCCAAGCCAAACCACGCCGCTGTGGTCTTCCAGCATTGGCCCCACTCCTTGGCCCGACACTTTTCGATCGAAAATGGCGGTTTTGCCGTCTTGTTTTCGCAAAATGTTAAGGGCGCCACTGGTACCGATCCACACCGCTCCGTTGCGTAACGCCATAACCGAATGGAACTCGGAGTCCGAAACTCCCTGCCGTGTGTAACTAATCAGGGCCGTGTCGCGAAACATATCGAGTCCCCCATCGGTGACGACCCAGATGTTTCCTTCTCGATCCTCAAAAAGGAGCCCCGCGTCGTTGCCTGACAGCCCATTCGACACGCCGTAGTGGTCGGCGACACCGCCGCTAATGGGGTAGACTCCATCATTCTGTGTGCCAACCCAGAGTGACCCTCGGTGATCCACCAGCAGGGTATGAGACTTGCCTCTTGCCCGGTCGAATCCCGGGACGGCATAGCTCGTCCACTTACCTCCAGGGTAATACCGGACGCCAAGTTGCGGTCCCGTTCCATCTAAGCTCGCCCATGCGGTGCCTGACGGACCAAGCACGACATTGATTACTCCATCGCTTTTTGCAAGTTCAGCAACTTCACCAAAATACGTTGTAGCCAGGAGTGCCGGGCCGGCAGCGAACGAGCACTTTGGAACCGAACCAAATATTGCCCTCGCTATCGCGAGTCAACCCGAGGCCGTAGGTGGCGGGGATACCGTCCTTTTTCCCGAAGCAGCGCAGCGTCTCGTCGGAGATGCTGCACAGCGGCGCTTCGCGTGCATAAAGCCCATAGCGAGTCGCTCATATTGTCCCGGAGTCGTCCTCGATAATTGCGAATATGGCGGCGGGATGCTCCAAGTCCGTGTAGGTTCGCAGTTGACCGTCCTTCCAGCGAGCCAAACCGCGTGTAGTACCGATCCAGAGGCTGCCGTCGTGAGAGCCGAGCAAAGCCGAGAAGTGTGTGCCGGGC
>Ga0210386_10004175_pt1 | contig 11997 bp, 13 predicted proteins | sample IncBWH32OmetaG_FD_160091 | JGI IMG/M metagenome (GOLD analysis project Ga0210386, IMG submission 160091) | Forest soil microbial communities from Barre Woods Harvard Forest LTER site, Petersham, Massachusetts, United States - Inc-BW-H-32-O ... | reverse complement strand
TCTTGGAGACGGTGCCGTAATACTGGTTGTTGACCAGAAGCCTGGGCAGGGTATCGGAATTCAATTCCACCACCCAGCCGCCTTCCGGACTTTCCTTGACGAAAACGTCCGGCACCACCGGCGTCACCGGTTCGCTGCCGAAGGCCAGGCCCGGCTTGGGGTTCAGGGTGCGAATTTCCGAGATCATGTCGGCGATGTCTTCGGCATCGACGCCGCACAATTGGATGAGCTGGCCGATATCGCGGCGCGCCACCAGGTCCAGCCGGGTCAGAAGCGCCGCCATCGCCGGATCCAGCCGGTCCCTGGCCTTGAGCTGCAGGCTCAGGCATTCCGCCAGGTCGCGGGCGCCCACCCCCACCGGATCGAAGCCGTGCAGCACGCCCAGCACCGCCTGCACGTCTTCCAACTCGCAGCCCAGCCGGGTCGCGATCTCCACCAGGTCGGTGCGCAAATAGCCGGTCTCATCCACCGCATCGATCAGCGCCAACAGGATCATGCGGTCCTCAGGCAGAAGGGCCGCGATGGAGAGTTGGTTTTCCAGATGGTCCTTGAGCGAGGCCTCCGCCGTGATAGTGGATTCCAGCCCGTCTTCGCCGTCATAGGCGTTGCCGGATTTGACCGTGGTCCAGTCGGTCAGCGATCCGGTCTGCGGGCCTTCCGCCGCCTTGGCGCGCGGCTCGTCACCGTCATACATATTGTCGTGCGCGGCCTGGTCCAGGTCGGAGGCCTTGGAAAAATCGTCGCGCGAAAGCGCCTCGTCGGCGCGCTCGCCGGTTGCGCTGCCGGCCGCGGCTTCGGGCGCGTCGCTGACCGGAGCAGCCTCGCGGTCGTCGCGCTCCAGAAGCGGATTGCGCTCCAGCTCCTGCTCGCAAAACTCGGCCAGTTCGATGTTGGACAGCTGCAGCAGCTTGATCGCCTGCTGCAATTGCGGGGTCATGACCAGCGATTGGCCTTGCCGTATCTCCAGTCTTTGACCAACTCCGGCCATGATGTCCTACAGTGTGAATTTCTCTCCGAGATAGACGCGCCGCACATCGCGGTCGCTGACGATCTCGGCGGGCGTGCCTTCCTTCAGCACACGCCCGTCATGAAGAATATAGGCGCGGTCGATCACATCCAGCGCGTCGCGCACATTGTGGTCGGTGATCAGGACGCCGATGCCGCGATCCTTGAGATGCTTGACCAGGTCGCGGATTTCGCCGACCGCGATGGGATCGATGCCGGCAAACGGCTCGTCCAGCAGGATGTAGGAAGGATGTGTCGCGAGACAGCGCGCGATTTCCACCCGGCGGCGTTCGCCGCCCGACAGGGCCACGGCCGGCGTGTTGCGGATATGGGTGATGCCGAATTCGGCCAGCAAGGCCTCCACCATCGCTTCCAGGCGGGCGCCATCGGTCTCCAGCAGTTCGGCGGTGGCGCGGATATTCTGTTCGGCGGTCAAGCCACGGAAGATCGAGGCTTCCTGCGGCAGGTAACCGATGCCGAGCCGCGCGCGGCGGTACATGGGCAGCTTGGTCACGTCATGACCGTCCACCTCGATCGAGCCCGTGTCGGCGGGGATCAGGCCGGTGATCATGTAAAAGCATGTGGTCTTGCCGGCGCCGTTGGGCCCAAGCAGGCCCACCGCCTCGCCACGCTTTAACGAAAGACTAACCGAGCGCACCACGGGGCGCTTGTTGAAGCTTTTTCCGATGCGCGAGACCGCCAGGCCCTTGCCGCCCTCGACCAGGCGCAAGCTGTCGTGGGCCGTCTCGCCCATATTTTCAGCAGTTTCCGTGCTTTTTTCGCTCATCGGCAAAAACCATGCCTGTTTGTGTTTAAGGAACGATGAAAATGCATATCCCCGTGTTTCATTGTGTTTGCGAACTGGGCGTAAATACGCCTTGCACGCGGCCGCCCGAATTGCCCGTCGCCTTCACACCACCACCCAGCGTCGCCTGACCGGTGGCGAGATTGACCGTGAGTTGTGCGCCGCGCATCACGTCCTTGCCCTTCTTCAGCACGACATTGCCGGTCATCACCACCACACGCGGTCCCACCGAATAGACGCCATTTTCACCCGTGGCGATGCCGGAAGTCGGCGAATCCACCACCACATTGCCGCTGGCAGTGATCTTGTCGGCCTTGCCATTGACGGTAAGGACGTGCACCTGGTTGGCGCGCAACTTGGTATCGCCCTGAACCACGACGACATTGCCGCTATAGAGCCCGCTCTTGGCGTTGAGATCGGCCTGGAAATTGTCGGCTGCGATATTGATGGGCGCATTGTTGTCGTGATTGCCGGTGATGGGCTTGGGCGCCGGCGCGGCGTGCGCGGCTTGTGCCGCGGCAAGGATGGACAGCAGGACAAGGACGTTCTTCATCATTTGCCTCCGAATAGCGTCATCTGGACATGACCGCTGAGGGTGAGAATTCCGGTGTCGCGGTCGGCATGGAAGCGGTCGGCCCTGAGCGTTCCGTCCGGACCCTGGCCCGTCACGGTTTCATGGCCATGGATCATGTTCTGCTTCAGGTTGGCGGAGGCACTGTTGGAGTGCAGCTCATAGCCCTTGGCGGTGAACACATCGATGCCATTGTAGAGCTCGAGCTGGCCGGTGCTCATGTCCACCATGCCCGCCCTGGCGCGGGCATTGATCCAGTTGCCCTTGTCCAACGAGATATCGGCCTCGAGGTTCTGCAGTGTGGCCCTCTTGGGATTTTGGATATCCTGCACCGCGCGATCGGCGGTGATGACGTAGGGATTGCCCTTGGAATCGCTGCCCGCCAGCCGCGGCTTGACCATGGTGAGGTCGTTCTTCACCCGTCCCAGCCGCTCATAGGACATCTGCAGCTGGCGCGGCATGCGCTGGACGAAGAAGAAGGCCAGCACCGCGGCAATGGTGAGGAAGGCGCCCAGCGCCAGGATGCGCTTCATCAGCACGACGAAGCGGGAATAGCGCAGCGCCTCCATGCTGGTGCTGCGCACGCGCGCCGACCAGTCATAACCCGAGGTGGAAGGATCGCGGTCCGCTGCCATGCTCATGACACCCACATCATGCCAAACCCATCATGCGAGCCCTGCGCGCAGGCAGTCGTGGATATGGATCACGCCCTTGGGCGATGCATCGCCCTCGGCGAGGACGAAGAGCTGGGTGATCTTCTTTTCGGTCATCAGGGCGAGCGCTTCCACCGCCAGCTGATCGGGGCGCGCGATCTTGGGATCCGCGGTCATCACCTCCGCGGCGCGGCGGCTTTCGATCCCCGCCACATGGCGGCGGATGTCGCCGTCGGTGACGATGCCGATCAATCCCCCGGCAGCATCCACGATGCCGACGCACCCCAGCCTGCCGGACGCCATGGTCAGCAGCAGATCGCGCATCGGCGTGTCCGGCGCGGCCAGCGGAATGGCGTCGCCGCTGTGCATCAACTCGCCGACCCGGATCAGGGCGCGGCCCAGGCTGCCGCCGGGATGGAAATCGCGATACTGGTCGGGCGAAAAGCCCTTGCGCTCCATCAATGCCACCGCGAGTGCATCGCCCAGCGCCATCATCATGGTCGTGGAGGTGGTCGGCGCCAGTCCTATGGCACAGGACTCCGGCGCATCGGGAAGCAGCAGCGCCACATCGGCGGCTTTGACCAGGGTCGAATCGCCATTGCAGGCGATGGCGATCAGGGGAATGCGAAAGCGCTTGGCGTAGGTGAGAAGATCGGACAGTTCCGCCGTCTCGCCACCCTTGGAAAGCAGCAGCAGCACGTCCTGGCGGGTGATGGCGCCCATGTCGCCATGCGAGGCCTCGGCGGGATGGACGAAATAGGCCGGCGTGCCGGTGGAGGACAAGGTGGCGGCGATCTTGCGCGCCACATGACCGGACTTGCCCATGCCGCTGACAATGATCCGTCCCGGGTTTTGATGGTCCTGGGCCGCCAGCATCAGGCCGACCGCGCGGCTGAAATCCCCGTTGAGGGTGTCCGCCAGCTGCGTCAGGGCCTCACTGGCGACGGCAAGGACGCGGCGGGCCGCGGCTAGGTCCGCGCTGGCGGTGTCGCCCGATAGGGAATGCAGGGGCGCCTTGGAGTATCCCATCTAAGCCTTTGACAATAAGCAATATTTTCGACAGTGCGCTCAACCCGGCCCAGATTACAGCGGCGTTAAGCGAATTTCGTGCCAAGTTTCGCCCGAAACGGGGTCCAGGGCAAGCGACGGCCCGTGGTCGCCTAGCGGAAGCGTAGTGGCGACGGTGAGCGGCAGGGGGCGTCGCTCGCTCTCAGTGCGCGAAGATATCCACCTCTTCCCAGCCGGCGAGGTCCAGGTTGGCGCGCGTCGGCAAGAAGTCGAAACAGGCTTGCGCCAACAGGGTGCGCCCCTCGCGCCCCAGCATGGCGTCCAGCACCGTCTTGAGCTGGTGCAGATAGGCGACGTCGTTGGCGGCGTAAGCGAGCTGTTTTTCCGTCAGCTCCTTGGCGCCCCAGTCCGAGGACTGCTGCTCCTTGGACAAATCCACATTGAGGAGTTCACGCACCAGATCCTTCAACCCATGCTTGTCCGTGTACGTCCGGACCAGCTTGGAGGCGATCTTGGTGCAATAGACCGGCTTGCACTCCACGCCCAGATATTGCCGGAACATGGCGATATCGAAACGAGCGAAGTGGAACAGCTTGGTGACCGCGGGATCGGCCAGCAGCGCCTTGAGATTTGGCGCGGCATACTGGCCCGCGGCGAACTGCACTGCATGGCAAATCCCATCGCCCGCCGACAGTTGCGCCAGGCACAACCGGTCGCGGCGGGGATTGAGGCCCAGCGTTTCGGTGTCGATGGCAACAAGGGAGCCCAGGTCGAGCCCGTCCGGCAGGTCACCCTGGTACAGCTTGATCTTCATGGGGCTCCAATAGCGCAGCGGGCGGTTAATTAATAGAGTGGCGCCATGCAGGCATGGGCGGAAAAGCTGAGGAAAGACGGCGGGCCGGGTGTCGTCCTGTCGCTTCTGCTGCATCTGCTGCTGCTGCTGGCGGTGCTCTGGTATGTGCATCAGCGGCCGGCCCTGACAGAGACGAGCGCGCATGTCCTTCCCGTCGAACTGGTGATCGGCGGCACCATGGGCCAACAAGCCTCGACCGCGCCGGCCACGCGGCTGGAAGTGGCCCGGCCGCATCCCGAAAGCGCACCCGTGCCGGAAGGCACCAATCCCAAAGGGACCGAGCAGCCGGAAGACGAACTGTCCGCCAAGCTCAGGGCGCTGGCGCAACTGAAGACGCCTGACGCGGCACTGCCCAATGCGGACAACACCGCGGCGCCGGGCGGCACCGGCAGTGGCATGGGCGAAGGCAATTACGCGCTGAAGGATTTCATCCGGGCGCAGATCCTCAGGCGCTGGCTGCCCGATCTTTCGGTCCCCGGCGCGCGCGACCTGCCGGTGCTGGTGCGGGTGCGGCTGCTCAAAAGCGGGGTGATCGACACCGTCGATGTGGTGGACCAGGAGCGTTTCCGCACCAACAAGGCGTTCCGCGACATGGCGCTGTCGGCGCGCGATGCCGCCCTGCTGGCATCCCCGATCCAGTGGCCGGGCGGACTGAGCCAGAAAAGCCAGACGCTCACCATCGATCTTGATCCGAAGGCCGTACTCCGTTGATTGGCTTCGCTGTCTCGAGAGCCAGCTACGCCTATGGTAGATCGCGCGCGAGGCGGAAACCCGTGAGCGTCGAATAATCATAATCCTGGTCGGCGCCGTCTTCCGATTCTCCCACCCGCGCGGCACTGCGCACGAAGATGGGGATGTTGTTCCAGGCGCCGCCGCGGATCACATGGCGGATGCAGAAACTGTCACCCCAGGCGCGGCCGTCGCTGGGCGCGTCCACATAACTGGGATGCCAGCAGTCCGCCGTCCATTCCCAGGCATTGCCCAGCATGCCGGAGAGACCAAAGGCATTGACGGCAAATGCGTCCACCGGTCCCAGCAGCTTGTCGTCCCATTGGCTGCCGCAGCCATTGCAGTTGGCATGGCCCCCGCCCACATCATCGCCCCACCAGCGCGTCGTAGTGGTGCCGGCGCGGGCGGCATATTCCCATTCCGCCTCGCTGGGCAGGCGATAGGGATTGCGGTTGCCGATTTCGGGATGGGCGGCGCGGGCGCGCGCGTTGATCCAGGCGATATAGGCTCCGGCGTCTTTCCAGTCGAGACACACCGCCGGCCAGCGCGGCGGCTCGACATCGGTGGGCGTTGCGCCAAGCCCGCGCTTCAGCTGTCGCCAGCCCAGGCCCAGCAGCGGATTGCAGGGCTGAGGTTGATAATTGGTGGCGTTGAGGAAGGCGAGGAATTCCCCGCTGGTGACGGGATATTTGGCCATGGCAAAGGCCTTGATCGTCACCACATGCTGCGGCCCTTCGGAATCAAACCGGCCGGGTTCATGCGCGGGACTGCCCATCAGGAATTTACCGGCCGGGATAGCCACCATCGGGGAGCATTCCGGACATTCGCTGAATTCGCGGTCCAGCCTGGCCTGGCCTGACAGAAGGATGGTGGCGGCCAGGATCGCGGCGATGCGGGTTTTCATGATCCTCATCAAAGCAGGAACAAGCCGGGCTGCAAGCCGTTTCGAACTGAAGGCTCCCTTTGCGACCTGAAAAGCCCGTTACAACCTGAATAGAAGGACAGGTTCATGATCCGCAAATTGCCGTCCGGCAAGTACCGGCTCTATTCCCGCAAGAAAAACCCCAGGACCGGCAAACGCCGCAATCTGGGGACCTTCGAGACCCGCCGGGCCGCCGAAAAACATGAACGCGCCGTGCAGTATTTCAAGCACCACTAGCAAGCTGACCCCCTCCGGTCTTCGCAGCTTTGCTTGGCGTGGCGGCCGTTGCCGCCACGCCGGCGCGCTGCTACGACCGCCTCCCCCATGCGAGCTCCTTCGGCGCGCGGGGGAGGCTAGGCCTGAGTTCGCTTTTGCCTTAGTGCTTGCGGGATGAACATCCTGGTCGCCTGCGATTCCTTCAAGGACGCCCTGCCCGCCGATGCCGTATGCTCGGCAATCGCGCGCGGCCTGAAGCAAAGCCATCCTGAGACGCGCGTGACCGAGATGCCGCTGTCGGATGGCGGCGAAGGCCTCCTGGATGTGCTGGGGCGGGCCTTGGATCTCCGCTGGATCGAAATGCAGGTGGCCGATCCGCTGGGCAGGAGGGTCTTAGGCCGCTATGGCCTGTCCGCCGATGGCAAGACCGCGGTGGTGGAAATGGCACAGGCATCGGGCCTGCAGCTCCTCACCCTGGAGGAGCGCGATCCGCGCAAGACTTCGACCTTCGGCACCGGCGAGCTTCTGGCCGATGCCAAGGCGCGCGGCGCGCGGCACATCCTGCTCGCCATCGGCGGCAGCGCCACCAATGATGCCGGCATCGGCGCCGCGGCGGCGCTGGGCTGGCGCTTCCTGGATGAAAACGGAAACGATGTGGCGCCCGATGGCGGGCACATGAAGGACATTGCCCGGCTGGTGCCCGCGCCTGCACCATTCGAAAAAGTGGACGTGCTGTGCGACGTCACCAATCCGCTCCATGGCCCAAGAGGCGCGGCCTGGATCTATGGCCGGCAGAAGGGCGGCAGCGATGCGGTGTTGGCTGAGCTCGACGACGGGCTGAAGCATGTCGCCGACGTGGCGAAAACACAACTGGGCCGGGACGTGGCCGAGATGCCCGGCGCGGGGGCGGCCGGCGGATTGGGCTATGGCGCGGTGGTATTTATGGGAGCGGAGCTGAGGCGCGGGATCGAGGTCGTGCTGGACATCACCGGCTTTGATGCGGCCGCGCGAGGCGCCGATCTGATCATCACCGGCGAAGGCCATCTCGACGGCCAGAGCGCGCAAGGCAAACTGATCCAGGGCCTGTGCGGCCGGGCTGGCACGACGCCCGTCGTCGCGCTGTGCGGCAAGCTGTCCGCCACGCCGGAGCAGATCAAACTGATCGGCCTCAAGGCGGCATGGTCCATCAACAGAGAGCAACGTCCCCTGGCCGAGATGTTGGCCAATACCGCTATCAATCTGGAAAGCACCGCCGCGGCACTGGTCCTTTAAAGCGCCAGCAGCGCGCTGTCTTCCAGGCCCGGCACCCGAAAATTCGCGTCCACCGCCATGTCCAGCACCATGGGATGATGGTCGCTGGGCCCCTTGTCCAGCACCTCGGACGCCGAACAGACCAGCCCGCGCGCGATGCAGCGGTCCAGCCGCAGTGCGATGATGTTGCCGGCACGGTGCGTGCGCCTGCGCGGGCCGATATCGCAAAAACCCTGGAAGCCCACCGGCCCCACGGCATTAAAATCGCCGATGATGGCGGAGGGACCTTCTATCTGCTCCATGATGTGGCGCAGCTGGAAGCGGTTGAGGAATTGGCCATGGCTCAAATGCACATTGGCGATGGTGATGCCATGGAAGGAAATGATCTGCGCCAGCCTGGGCGGCACCCGGCCCGGCAGGATGGAATAGGGCAACCTGATCTCGGTCGACGGCGGAACGGCATGCGGGCTCCAGGCGGCCAGGCCGTAAATGCGCGCCTGCATGGGATGGCGGAAGAAATGCCCGCCCACCAGCGAGGGCAGTTCGGTGATATCTTCGGTGCATTCCTGCAGGAGGAGCAGGTCGGGCTGGTGGCTTTTCACCAGCTTGCACACGTCCTTTACGCCCGCGCCGACACGGCGCAACAGATTCCAGCTGATCACACGCAGCCGGCCGTGGGCATGACTGGGAAAGCTGGGCACCATGCTGTCTAAACAGGCAAAGAGGAATCCGGTTTCAGGCAAATCGTATATAAGGACAACAGTATACGAACAATTTGGGCCGCCCGTCCATGTTTGCCTTGTCCGCCTTCTGGTACTCGCCCCTCATGGCGATGACGATCGCCGTGCTGCATGTCGGGCTGGCCATCGTCGTCACCATGGATGTACTGCTCAAGAAAAGCGACGTGCGGGGCGCGCTGGGCTGGATTGGCGCGGTGTGGTTCGCGCCCATCCTGGGCTCGCTGCTCTATTTCATGTTCGGCATCAACCGGGTCAGCCGCCGCGCCTTGAAGTTCAGCCGGCTGCGCGAAAAACAGGCATCTCCTCCGGTCGCACCAGATGTGGAAGCGGCGACCAACATCAAGCGGCTGGGCGTGGTCAGCGCGCGGGTGGCGCAAACCCCGCTCACCGCCGGCAATGCCTTCAAGATCCTGGAAGGTGGCGACGAAGCCTATCCGGCGATGCTGGCGGCGATCGGGTCCGCCCGGCATGGCATCGCCATGAGCTCATACATTTTCCGCAACGATGCGGCCGGCGATGAATTCGCGCGGGCCCTGACCCTGGCCAGCCGGCGCGGCGTTCAGGTGCGCGTCCTGCTGGACAGTGTCGGCATCGGCTATATCCATCCCGAAATTCTCACCCGCTTGCGGCAGGGCGGGGTGAAGGCCGCGCGGTTCCTGCACACCTGGCTGCCCTGGCGCATGCCGTTTCTCAACATGCGCAACCATCGCAAGATTCTGGTGGTGGATGGCGCGCTCGCCTTCATGGGCGGGATCAATATCGGCGCGGAAAATTCCGCCCGTCTCTCCGGACCCCGGCAGATCCGGGACGTGCATTTCCGGGTCGAAGGACCGGTCGTGCGGGAGGTGATGGACGCCTTTGCCCGCGATTGGAGCTTCAGCACCAATCAGACATTCGACCAGGATTTCTGGTGGCCGGAGCTTGCGCCTGCCGGCAGCGCCTTCGCCCGCGGCGTGCGCTCCGGACCCGATGCCGATCTCTACCGGCTGGAGCTGATCCTGGGGGCCGCGCTCAGCCTGGCGCAGTCGCATGTGCGCATCATCACGCCCTATTTCCTGCCCGACCAGCGCCTGCAATTCGCCATCCAGCAGGCGGGCCTGCGTGGGGTGAAAATCGAGATCGTGCTGCCGGAAAAGAGCAACCAGTTGATCATGCAATGGGCGATGCGGGGACATTTGCGCTTTTTCCGCCATGTCCCCGCCACCATCATCACCACGCCGCCGCCTTTCGACCACACCAAGCTCTGTACCGTCGATGGCGAATGGTCGCTGATCGGCAGTTCCAACTGGGATGCGCGCAGCTTTCGGCTGAATTTCGAATTCGATCTGGAGGTGACGGACAGGGCATTGACCGGCGAATTGGATGCGTTGATCGATGCGCGGATTGCAACCGGCAAGGTCCTCACTGCCGAGATGCTGGCTACGGAACCGTTGTGGAAGAGGCTGCGCAATGCCGCGGCGCGGCTGATGATGCCCTATCTTTGAACCTTCAAGGCAAAGGCCCAGATTGCCAGACCGCCGAGCGCGAGCCCCGCGCCGACCAGTCCGGTCGATTGCAGGCCAAACCCATGGGCGATTGCCGCACCGCCCAGCAAGGGCCCCAGGGCATTGGCGATATTGAAGGCCGAATGGTTCAGGGCTGCTGCCAGCGTCTGGGCGTCGCCGGCGACATCCATCAGCCGTGTCTGCAGCACCGGACCCAGCGCACCGCCCAGGCCGATGGCGAAGACCGACAGCGCGATGGTCCAGAGATGCCCCACCGCGAAGGTATAAAGCGTCAGCGTGGCGGCAAACCAAACCAGAAGCCATCCCGCCGTCGCCATCAACCGGCCATGGGCGAAGCCGGGCACGATCACCAGACCTGACATCATGCCGGCACCGAACACCGCAAATACCAGCGGCACAAGGCCTTCGCGCACGTGCGTCACCGACAGCAGCGTGTCGGCCAGATAGGTATAGACGCTGAACAGTCCGCCAAAGCCGATGGCGCCCATCGCCAAGGTCAGCAGCACGTCCCGGTTCTTGAGCGCGCCAAGCTCGGTCATGGGGCTGGCGCCGTCGGTCGGCGGCTGATGCGGAGCATAAAGCGCCACCAGCGTGGCGGTGATCAGCGACAAGGCCGCCACAATGCCAAAGCCCCAACGCCAACCCACCGACTGTCCCAGCCATTGCGCGCACGGAACCCCAATGATGGTGGCGACGGTCAGTCCCATCAGCACCCGTGCCGCCGCCTGCGCGCGCTGGTCTTCGGGCACAAGAGACGCCGCCACCAGCATGGCCACGCCGAAATAGGCCCCATGCGGCAGACCGCTGAGAAAACGCAAGGCCAGCATCCAGGAATAGGACGGCACCAATCCGGTCAGCCCATTGGCGAGCGCGAAGACCAGCATCAATCCGATCAGGAGATCGCGCCGCGGCACGCGCGCCGCCAGCACCGCGATCAGGGGCGCGCCCAGCACCACGCCCAGGGCGTAGGCGCTGATGGCATGCCCCGCCGTGGGCGCACTGACGCCCAGATCGCGGGCGAACCAGGGCAGAAGGCTCATGGTGGCGAATTCGGTGGTGCCGATGGCAAAGCCGCCGACCGCCAAGGCGAAATGCACCAGATCCGGATGACGCGCCAAAGAAATGCTCTGATTGTGGCTATGGGCCGAACGCTGCGATCTAAGCTGCCGGGCGATGCGCGCCAATGCGGCTAAATTACTCGCCGCGCGATCCGCGCGGCGAGTAATGCCCACAATTCGCCCAGCCCGTGCGACTAAAACCCGCCATAGCGCGCCATGGCCGCGGCAAAGGCCACCACCAGCGCCAACAGTCCCACTTCGGCATGCACAAAGCGGCGCAGGCGCGCCACATCGCCATCGGCCGGCAAAAAGGCCGAATCGCTCGCGCGCGCTTTTCGCCATTTCAGCAGCGCGAGCGTCGGCGGGATGGACAGCAGCCCGATAAGAAGAAAGCTGGCCATCTTGGCCCAGAACCAAGGATTGGAAAGATAAAAGTCCGCGCCTTTGGCACCCCAGATCACGCGCGACACGCCGATCACGATCACCAGCCCCGCCGCCACGCCATAGCCTGCGTCCACATTCGTGACCCGGCGCAGGCTGTCGGCGGTGATCCCGGGACGCAGCAAGGCGAACTCAAAGGCCAGGAGCACGATCAAGGTCACGATCGCCAGGTGATGCAGAACGGCCAGGATCAGATCGGTCAGCATGGATGGCAGAGCCAAACATCAAAGCCGGTTCAAC
>Ga0210386_10004169_pt1 | contig 12011 bp, 11 predicted proteins | sample IncBWH32OmetaG_FD_160091 | JGI IMG/M metagenome (GOLD analysis project Ga0210386, IMG submission 160091) | Forest soil microbial communities from Barre Woods Harvard Forest LTER site, Petersham, Massachusetts, United States - Inc-BW-H-32-O ... | reverse complement strand
CGACGGCACCACGCACAGATCCGCGATCCGGTAGAGCGAGTGCAGCACGTCGTCGCCGATCCAGCCGAGAAAGCCGCCGTGCCCCGACAGGCCGAGCCGCTCCGCCTGCTGCTTGAGCTCGCGCTCGTGCGTGCCGCTCCCCGCGACGAGAAAGCGCACGTCCTCGACCCGCTCGATCACGCCCGGCAGCGCGTCGAGCGCCAGCTGGAAGCCCTTCTCGTAGACCAGCCGGCCGACGAACAGCACGAGCTTCTCGTTCGGCCGCGCGAACTTCGCGCGCAACGACTGCAGATCCGCCGCCGGACGCAGTTCGCTCGGGTCGATCCCGTTCGGGATCACGACGATCCGCCGCTCGTCGATGTCGAAGATGTCGGCCACGTGCTCGCGCATGTAGTACGAGCAGACGATCACCGCGTCCGCGCGCCGCGCCATCCACCGCTCGACCGCGTGGATGTGCGACTGCGGCGGCTCCTGCACCCAACCTTGATGCCGGCCATGCTCCGTCGCGTGGATCGTCGTCACGTACGGCACGCGCGCGCTCTCCGCGAGCGCCGCCGACGCCCGCGCGACGAGCCAGTCGTGGCCGTGGATCAGCGCGTAGGAGCGCTCTTCGGCGAGCGCTTCGCCCGCCGCCAGCATGTCGCTGTTCATCCGCTCGACCCACGCCACGAAGCGGTCGAGGTCGCGCGGCCAACTCGGCTCGCGCACGCGGTGGACCGTCACGCCGTCGAGCTCGTCGACGCCCGGCTGCCCCGTCTGCGGGCCGTCGGCGACCCCGCGCGTCAGCACGTCGACGCTCGTGCCCTGGCGGACCAACGCCTCCGCGAGCTTGCGCACGTGGCGCGCCAGCCCCCCCTCGATCACAGGCGGGTACTCCCAGGAGAGGAGCAGCACGCGATTGCCCATGGCGCAGACCCTATCTCGCGCGCGGATCACCCGACCCCGGCGTGCGCCAGGCGCGCGGCGGGGCCAGGTGCGGCGGCCGCGCCGCGACGCCTCAGATCCCGATCAGTTCCAGCTCGTCGAGCCGACGCGTCGCGGCCGAAGCCCACACGCGGCCCTCCGAGCCGTCCAGCACGCCGACCTCGCTGAGATCGCTCAGCGCCGCCGTCAGCTCGCCCGCCGCGGCGCCCAGCTCGGCCTCCAGCTCGGCGATCGAGCGACTGCGCTCCCCGTCGTCGCTCAGCAGCTCGAGCACTATCGCCCGTTCGAGTCGCGACCCGCTCCCGTCCCGCGACCCGCTCGATTGTGTATGCATGGGAGCCATTCCTTCCAGTGCGCGGGCGCCGGCTGCCCCGCCTCGCGCTCGGGCGCCCGATTTCCGATCGCAGGGAAGATACACACAGCTTGGAACGGTTCAGCGCGGCGTCCGCCTCGGTCGAGCGCCGCGAGCGGCCTACGTCGTCCCTATCCACGTACCCCCACGGGGTATATTGAGGCGATGGCTCGCGCAACGCACACGCAGACCTCGCGCGTTCGGCGATGAGCGTTCTCGAAACGCTCTGGGAAGGCGTCTCGAACGCGCTGCTGATGGCGTGGACCGTCTGGTGGGCGCTCATCTTCGGCTTTGCGATCTCCGCGATCGTGCAGGCATGGGTGCCGCGCGAGCGGATCGAGCGCGCGCTCGGCGGCTCCGGCCCGCGGCCGCTCGCGCTCGCCACCGGGCTCGGCGCCGCGTCCTCGTCGTGCTCGTACGCCGCCATCGCGATCGCCCGCTCGCTGTTCGCCGGCGGCGCGTCCGCCGCCAGCGCGCTCGCCTTCCAGTTCGCGTCGACCAACCTCGTCGTCGAGCTCGGCATCGTCATCTGGATCTTGATCGGCTGGCAGTTCACGCTCGCCGAGCTGCTCGGCGGGCTGCTGCTGATCGCGCTCATCGCCGTCCTGTTGCGCGCGTTCGTCTCGCCGCGGCTCGAACGACGCGCCCGCGAGCACGCCCGCCGGATCGAAGACGATCACCAGCACCACGCCGTCGGCGCGCGGTTCTCGTTGCGCAAGCGGCTCACGTCGGTCGCCGCGTGGTCGGACGTGGCGCACAACTTCCGCAACGACTGGGCGATGGTCTATCGCGAGATCGCGATCGGCTTCGTGCTCGCCGGCTTCATCGGGCTGCTCGGCAACGGCTTCTTCAACGCCCTCTTCCTCGTCCACGCCGCCGCGCCGCTGCGGCTGATCGAGAACGTCCTCGTCGGCCCGCTGATCGCCGTGCTGAGCTTCGTCTGCTCGGTCGGCAACATCCCGCTCGCAGCCGTCCTGTGGTCCGGCGGGATCGGCTTCGCCGGCGTGATCGCGTTCATCTTCGCCGACCTGATCGTGCTGCCGATCGTCGCGATCTACCGCAAGTACTACGGAACAGCCTTCGCGCTGCGGATCGTCGCGCTGATGCTCGTCGCGATCGTGCTCGCCGCGCTCGCGATCGACGGGCTGTTCGAGGCCGCCGGGCTGGTCCCCCACGTCCGCCCCACGCGCGCCGACGTCTTCGGCGGCGTCAAGCTCGACTACAAGCTCGTCGCCAACGCGCTCGGCGTCGCGATCTTCGTCGCGCTGTTCGCGCTGACGACGCGCCGCGGCGCGACCGACCCCGTCTGCGGGATGAGGGTCGACCGCGACCGCGCGATCACGCGCGAGGACGGCGAGCGCACGCTCCACTTCTGCTCCGAGCACTGCGCCGCGCGGTTCGACGCGGGCGAATCCGCCGACGCCGACGCCGCGCCCCACGCGCGCGTCGAACGTGCGCGATGATTCACGCGTGTCCTCGCGCGAAGCCCCGCGCTTCTACTTCGGCGCGATGTCGCCGTACTCGTGGCTCGCCGCCGAGCGGATCGATCGGCTGCTGCCCGCCGCGCGCTGGCGCGGCGTCTTCGCCGGCGCGCTGTTCAAGCAGAACGGTCGCGTCTCGTGGGGATTGACCGACGAGCGCGAGCAGAAGCTCGCCGACTGCGACGCGCGCGCCGCGAGCTACGGGCTCGGCCCGATCCGCTGGCCCGACCGATGGCCCACCAACGACCTGCTCGTCGCGCGCGCGATGGCCTTCTGCGGCGACGAACCGTTGCTGAAGGCATACGCGCTCGCCGCGATGCGGCTGACCTTCCTCGAAGGCGCCGACCTCGGCGAGCTGGACGCCGTGCTCGAGGCCGGCCGGCGCGTCGACATCGACGAGCGCGAGCTGGCCGCGGGGCTGCGACGGCAAGGCGCCAAGGACACGCTGCGCGCCGCCAACGACGAGGCGGTCGCCGCCGGCGCGTTCGGCGTGCCGACGGTCGTCATCGGCGACAAGCTGTTCTGGGGCGATGACCGCCTCGACGAAGCCGCCGGCGCGTACCGCGCCGGTTCTTAGCCGAGCGCGTACGCTGCCCCTCGTGCGCTGGTTCGTCGACGGGATGAACGTGATCGGGACGCGGCCAGACGCGTGGTGGAACGATCGGCACGCGGCGATGGTCCGGCTCGTCCACCTGCTCGAGCACTGGGCCGCCGCCAACGGCGAGGACGTGATCGTCGTGTTCGAGCAGCCGCCGCGCCCGCCGATCTCCTCGACCGTGATCGAGGTGACGCACGCCCCACGCCCGCGCCGTGACTCGGCCGACGACGAGATCGTGCGCCGCGTCGCCGCAGAGGCCGAGCCGGCGCAGATTCGCGTCGTCACCTCCGACCTGTGGCTCGTCGACCGCGTCCACGCCGCCGGCGCCACCGTGCAGCCCTCCGACGCCTTCCGCACGTGGCTGGAGGAGCTGTGAGCGCGCGCGAGCGCACGAGCGGGCGGGCGCGCTCATGAAGCCCGTCACGCGCTACACGCGCAGCGGCGGTGCGAGCATCGCCTACCAGATCGCCGGCGAGGGCCGGCTCGACCTGCTGTTCATGACCGGCTGGATCTCGCAGGTCGAGCAGCTGTGGGAGTCGGCCGGGCTGCGCAGGATGCTCGAACGGCTGACGGACTCATGTCGTCTGATCCTGTTCGACCGGCGCGGCACCGGCCTGTCCGACGGCGCCGGCCAGACGTACACGCTCGAGCAGGAGGCCGAGGACGCGCTCGCCGTGCTCGACGCCGCCGGCTCCGAGCGCGCCGCGCTATTCACCTACGGCCTCGGCGGCCCCGTCGCGGCGCTGCTCGCCGCCGAGCGCCCCGATCGCGTCGGCGCGCTGATCATGTACGCCTCGATCGCGCGCACGCTGTGGGCGCCCGACTACGACTGGGCGATGACGCGCGAGGAGCGCACCGAATGGATCGAGCGGACCGTCGAGTCGTGGGGCGCGACCGACCATCCCGGCATCCCCGTGATGGCGCCCTCGATGGCCGACGACGCCACGCTCGTCAGCTGGTTCGCGCGGCTGCAGCGGCTCGCCGCCGGCCCCGGTGGCGCGCGCGAGCTGCTGCAGGCCTCGGCCGAGCTCGACGTGCGCGAGCAGCTGCCGCGGATTCGCGTGCCGACGCTCGTCATGCACCGCGCCGGCGACACCGCCTGGGACCCGCGCCACTCGCGCTACATCGCCGAGCACGTCCCCGGCGCGCGCTACGTCGAGCTCGACGGGACCGACTCGCTGCCGTTCCTCGGCGACAGCGATGCGATCGTCGAAGAGATCGAGGAGTTCCTGACCGGCGGGCGCGCCGGCGGCGAGCGCTCGCGCGCGCTGCTCACCGTCATGTTCACCGACATCGTCGACGCGACCGCGCGCGCAGCCGAGCTCGGCGACGGACGCTGGCGCGACCTGCTCGCGCGCCACGACGAGGAGCTGCGCAAGGAGCTGCACCGCTTCGACGGCCACGCGGTCAAGAGCGTCGGCGACGGCTTCCTCGCGACGTTCTCCGGGCCGCCCTCGCGCGCGCTGCGCGGCGCGCTGGCGATCACCGAGTCCGCGCGCGAGCTCGGCATCGAGGTGCGCGTCGGCCTCCACACCGGCGAGTGCGAGCTGATCGGCGACGACGTCGGCGGCATGGCCGTCCACATCGCCTCGCGCGTCGGCGCGCTCGCCGGCGCCGGCGAGGTGCTCGTCTCGGGCACCGTCTTCGGCACCGTCGTCGGCGGCCCGTTCACGTTCAGCGACCGTGGCTTTCACGAGCTGAAGGGCGTGCCCGGGCGCTGGCCGCTGTTCGCGCTCGGGGACCGACCGCCGGCGGCTCGGCGAGAGTTCGGGTAAGGTCGCGCGCATGGCCCCGCTCGGTCCAGCGACGCCCGCGCTCGAGCTCGCCGCCGCGCTCCGCGCCCGCGAGCTCTCGGCCGTCGAGCTGCTCGACGCGTGCCTCGGCGCCGTCGAGGAGCTCGACCCCGAGCTGAACGCCGTCACGTGGCGCAACGACGAGCAGGCGCGCGCCGCGGCCGCCGACGCCGACCGGCGCCTCGCCGACGGCGATCGCGCGCCGTTCCTCGGCGTGCCGCTGCCGATCAAGGACCTCACACCCGTCGCCGGCTGGCCCGTCACGTACGGCTCGCACGGCGCGCCCGACGGGCCGAGCGAGCGCTCCGAGCTCGTCGTCGAGGCGCTCCAGCGCGCCGGCTTCGTGCTGTGCGGGCGCACCAACACGCCCGCCTTCGGCGTGATCACCGCCGCCGAGAACCTGCGCCACGGGATCAGCCGCAACCCCTGGGACACGAGCCGCACGCCCGGCGGATCGAGCGGCGGCGCCGCCGCGGCCGTCGCTGGCGGCATGTTCCCGATCGCCCACGCCAACGACGGCGGCGGCTCGATCCGCATCCCCGCCTCCTACTGCGGCCTCGTCGGGCTGAAGCCGAGCCGCGGGCGCGTGCCGCGGCTCGCGCAGAGCTGGCTCGGCGCCGTCGTCGAGGGCGCCGTCGCGCGCACCGTCGCCGACTCCGCCGCCGTGCTCGACGCGATCGCGTACCTCGACCCGCTCGCGTGGTACAACGCCCCCGCTCCGTCGCGACCGTTCACCGAGGAGCTCGACGCGCCGCCCGGCGCGCTGCGGATCGGTTTGATGGCCGCCGCGCCGCTCGGCATCCCGACCGACGAGAACTGCGTCGCCGCCGCGCGCGTCGCCGCCGCCGCGCTCGAAGGCCTCGGCCACGCCGTCGCGGAGGTCGACGTCCCGACGATCTCCGAAGCGATGATCCCCTCGTTCATCGCGCTCACGCAAGGCGGCCTCGCCGACTACGACGGCGTCGACTGGTCGGCGACCGAGCCGCACATCGCCCACCAACGCCAGCTCGCCGGCGAGACCGGCGCGTACGACTACGTGCTCGCGGCGCGCACGCTCGAGCTGCTCAGCCGCGACGAGGTCGCGCGCTGGCGCCGCGACTTCGACGTGCTGCTCACCCCGACCTCAGCGATCTTGCCGCCGATCGCCGGCGCGACGATGGAGGCGCAGCACGCCACGCCCGAGCTGCCCGTCGGCGACGTCGTCGCGAGCGTCTCTTTCACCGCCTTCGGCAACGTCACCGGCCTGCCGGCCGTCAGCCTGCCGCTGCACAGCACCGACGCCGGCCTGCCCGTCGGCGTCCAGCTGACCGGCGCCCCGTGGGACGAGGCCACGCTGATCCGCCTCTCCGCCCAGCTCGAGCAGGCGCTGCCGTGGGCCGACCGTCATCCGACGCTCAGCGGCGTCGCGTAGCGCGCACGGCGCTTCGACGAACGCGACGCCCGACGATGGCCTTCGAGCAGATCACGACCGACCTCGCCGACGGCGTCCTCACGATCACGCTCAACCGCCCCGAGCGGCTGAACGCGTGGACGGCGACGATGGGCCGCGAGCTGATCGAGGCGTTCGACCAGGCCGACGCCGACGACGACGTCCGCGCGATCATCGTCACCGGCGCCGGGCGCGGGTATTGCGCCGGCGCCGACCTCGCCGCGGGAGGCGAGACCTTCGACTACAAGGCGCGCGCCGAGGAGGCCTCGTTGCTCACGCCCGCCGACGCCGGCGTCCCGCGCGACAACGGCGGCCAGTTCACGCTGCGCGTCTTCTCCTGCACGAAGCCCGTGATCGGCGCGATCAACGGCCCCGCCGTCGGCGTCGGCGCGACGATGACGCTGCCGATGGACGTCCGCCTCGCCGCCGACGACGCGCGTATGGGGTTCGTCTTCGCGCGCCGCGGCATCGTCCCCGAGGCCTGCTCGAGCTGGTTCCTGCCGCGCGTCGTCGGCATCAGCCGCGCGATGGAGTGGGTCGCGACCGGCCGCGTCTTCTCCGCGCAGGAGGGTCTCGACGCCGGCCTCTTGCGCAGCCTGCACTCGGCTGACGAGCTCCTGCCCGCCGCCCGCGCGCTCGCGCGCGAGATCGCCGAGAACGCCGCGCCCGTCTCCGTCGCGCTCGCGCGCCGGCTGATGTGGCGGATGCTCGGCGCCGAGCACCCGATGGTCGCCCACCGCGCCGACTCGCGCGGAATGCTCGCGCGCGGGCAGTCCGCGGACGCCGCCGAGGGCATTACCGCGTTCCTGGAGAAGCGACCTGCGCAGTTCCCAGACCGCATCAGCGACGGGCTGCCCGACATCTTCCCCGACTACGTCGAGCCGGGTTTCCACTAGCCGGCGCTAAGGCGCCGGCTGGATGATCGCTTCGCGCGGCACCTTGGCGCGCGGCACGCCGATCCCGTCGCACAGCTTCACGCAAGGCTCGTAGATCGGCCGGAAGCCGAGCAGCTTCGGGATCGTGACGATCCCGTAGCCGCGCCGGCGCAGCGCCGAGATGATCTGCGGGTAGGCCGCGAGCGTCTGCCCGCGCGGCCCGCCGCCGTCGTGCGAGATGATGATCGAGCCCGGCTGCACCTGCGCGAGCACGCGATGGATGATCGCGCTCGCGCCCGGCTGCGTGTAGTCGCTCGGGTCGACGTTCCACGTCACCGTCGCGAGGCCGAGCGAGCGGGCCGTCTGCACGACCGACGCGTTGACGTCGCCGTACGGCGGGCGGAACACGCAAGGGGTGTAGTCGGTCTGCGCGCGAATCACCGCGATCGTTCGCTGCAGCTGGCTGCGAACTTCGCGCGACTGCACGAGGTCGGGATGCGTGAACGTGTGATCGCCGAGCACGTCGCCTTCGCGCAGCTCGCGCAGCATCGTTTCGCGGTAGGCGCCGGTGATCTGATCGCCGATCATGAAGAACGTCGCCGCCGCGCGATTGGCCGACAGCATCCGCACGAACGCCGGCGTGTCCGGGTACGGGCCATCGTCGAAGCCGAGCGCGACCTCATAACGGCGCGGCCCGTGCGTGTAGACCGCGCTCCCGCGGCTGTGACAGCCGACGATCCGGTAGAGCGGCGTGCGCTGACGCGGCGTCGAGCCCCCGACCGACGCGATCAGCGCGAGCGGTGAGCGGATCTGCGCCGCCGGGCCGAGCCCCGCGCCACTCGATCCGCAGCCCGCGAGGAGCGCGACGAGGATCAGCGCGACGCCGCCGAGCATCGCTGAGCACGCCGTGCGCACGGCCCAACCTTATATCGACCGCCGCTCAGCCGAGCACGATCTCGGCGATCCTCGCGTCGCCGCCGGCGATCTCGGTCACGTATGCGCTCGCGCTCGCGAGCGCGGTCGGCCCGAGGCGAATCGCGCCGCCGCCGCCGGCGCCGCCGCCGGCGCACAGGCTGGCGCTGTTGTACGCGTGTTCGTAGCCGGGTTCGTAGCCGACGTCGCGGCGCACGGTCGAGCGCATTTGCAGCAGCGTCCGTTCGCCCGCGCCTGCTCGCGCCGCGCCGCGGGGCGCGATCGCGGCGCCGAGCCGCAGCTGCTGCGCGCAGCGCGTCGTGCGCTCGAACAGCAGCCGCCCGGCGAGCAGCGACGGGTTCGCGTACTGCGCGTCGCGGCCGGCCATGCGCAGCGGCCGGCGCGCGCCGCTTTGCAGATCGACCAGCTCGATCGCGCTGCGTCGCGCCGTGTTCAGCGCGAACACGGCGCGCGCGCCGTCGAGCGACGGGCGCCCGAGCTGGCCGGCCGGCCGCGGGCCGGCGAGCTCGCGAGGGTGCGACGGATCGGCCAGCGACACGGCGATCAGCCGCTCGACGCCGGCGCCGCTCTGGACTCGGTAGACGACCCACCCGCTCGACACCGCGAGCGCGCTCACGCCGGCGGCCGGCAGCGTCAGGCGCGGAGCGAGCGTCGCCGCATCGGCGACCGTCACGCCGCTCGCGCTCGCCCACGCCAGCAGCCCGCCGCCGAGCGCCGGCTGCGCGCCGGGCAGCACGCTGACCGCGCCGGCGCCGCTCGACAGCGCGCCCGATCCGGCGAGCCGCTGCCACGCGAGCTCGCCGCCCGCCGCGGACGGGTCGGTCGCGTCAGCGATGCTCGCCGCGCTCGCCGCGGCGCTCGCGCTCGCGCCGCCGAGCGCGAGCGCGCAGAGCGCGAGGCCGAGCGCGTCCAGGCGCCGCAGGCCGAGCCACAGGCGCGGCTCGCTGGCCATCTCGTCCAGGCGCCGCGCGCCCTCGCCGCGACGCAGGCCCGGCGCGAGCCACAGCACCGGCGCCGCGCGCCCGGCGGCGAACGCGACGCCGACGAGCGCGCCGAGCGCGGAATCGCCGGCGGCGAAGCTGATCCCGGCGAGCGCCCACACGGCGAACGCGAGCACGAACGTCGTGAAGCCGAGCCCGAGCAGGACGCCGTAGAGCGCGCACGCGAGCGGCAGCGGCATCGTCCAGCGCCAGCGCTCTGGCACCTGACGGCGAATCTGCGGCGCGAGCTCGAGCCCGCGCCAGTCGGCGAGCGCCGCCGCCAGCGCGAGAATCGCGCCGAGCGCGTCGCGCAGCCACGCCGCCTGTCCGCCGATCAGCGCGCCCGCGAGCGCAAGCCCGCCGAACGTCACGACGCCGCCGATCGCCGTGCCCAGCGCGAACGTCGCGCTCGCCAGCAGCGTCGCGCCGCGGCGCGCGTCGCCGAGCGCGCTGCCGATCGTCTCGACCATCGAGAAGCCGCACGGCGACCACGCGCCGGTCAGCCCCGCGACCGCCGCCGTGATCGCCGCGCACACGGCGAGCCCGCTCAGCACGGCGCGACCGCCGCGCCGGCGCGCGCGCTCAGCACGGAACCATCGTTTCGTAGTACTGCACGCAGAACACGCGCCGCCCCGCGTAGCAGTAGCCGACGAGCGCTTCGTCGCCGTTGATCCGCCTGCTCGTCACGCCGCAGCAATCCATCAGCCGCCGCACGCGCCCGCCGCAGCAGCGGTACCACGAGCCGTCGGTGCTCAGCTTCAGCCCGTAGGAGTCGCCCGCCGCCGGGCAGACCTTCGAGCGCGGCGCCGGCGCGAGGAGCTCGCCGTCCGGTTCGCGCAGCGCCTGGCCGCGCGCGTCGACCGGCTCGCCGCGCGCGTTGACCGGGCGCCCGAGGTCGTCGACCGGATGCCCGTCGGACGCCCGCAGCGGGTAGTCGTGGCGATCGACGCGCGGCAGCCCCGTCGGGTGCGGGCAGTTTCCGGTCGTGTACGTGTGCCCGCAGAAGTTCGTGTACGCGTCGGCTTCGTCCGGCAGGACGCTCTTCGCGATCGTGCGCGCGCCGGCGAGCGCGATGATCGCCGTGCCGGCCCACTCCAGGAAGCCGCGCCTGCTGCTGTTGCGCAGCACCGCGTCGGAGAGGCGCCCGCCCCCGTTCGCGACGACCTCCTCCCGATCGCGCCGATCGTCGCGCTCAGGCGGCAAGCCCGAGACCTCGCTCGCGAGCGCGAGCCGTCGCGAGCACGCTTTCGAGCTGACCGAGGCTGTTGAACGTGCCCTTCGCGAGCGTCACGCCGTCGCCGCTCAGCGCGACCGCGTACGGGCTGCCGGGCACCGCGGCCGCGCGCCACACGCGCTCGTCGGCGTGCTCGTCGAACACGCGGACCGCGACGAGCGGATCGGCGGCGACGTGCGCGACGGCCGGCTCGACCTGCCGACACAGCGGACATCCTTCGGAGCTGAACACCGCGAGCTTCAACAGCGCGCGTGGAGCGCGCTCGATCTGCTCCGACCACGGCTCGCGCTCGCCGACCGCCGGACCCTCCTCGGCGATCTCCAGCGCGCCGCGCGCGCCGCCGGAGAGCCGCAGCACGCCGACCTCGCGCGCGAGCGCGAACAGCGCGAGCGCCAGCGCGGCGATCGCCAGGACGCTCAGCGACAGCGCGAGCGTCAACCAGCGCTCGTAGCCGGATGGCGCCCGCGGCAGCCAGCCGAGCGCCGTCACGCCGGCGATCAGCGCGAGCGACACCGAGCGCGCGGGCGAGCTCCAGCCCAACCGCGCCGAGGCCGAGAAGCACGCGCACGGCGCGCCCTTGCGCCCGGCCGCCAGCGCGGCGGAGCTCGCCGCCGCGAACAGCGCGAACAGCCCGGCGGCGAGGCCGGCCGCCGCGCCGGCGCCCGCGGCGAGCGCGACCGCGAGCGCCGCCTCGCAGGCGACGAGCAGCGCCAGTCCGGCGCGCTGCAGGCGCGGCGCGGTGACGCCGTACGTCGCGAGCGCAGCCGCGCCGCGCGCCGGCCGCGCCGCCTTCAGGCCGGCGGCGACGAGCAGCGCCAGCGCGAGCCAGATCGAGACGATCGTCGACACGGCCGCGCACGATACGGGGGGTGTCGGATCGTCAGACGACGACCTCGCGCAGCCGGTGCGTGTCGACGTCGTAGACGAAGCCGCGCACGGCGTCGCGGTGCTCGAGGAACGACGAGCGGCGCACGCGCAGGATCGACTGGCGCACGTCGGCGTCAAGATCGCTGAACGACTCGATCGCGAACGGCGGAGCGACGCCGCCCACCCGTTGCAGCTCGGCGCGAAAGCCGTCGTCGGTGAGCTTCTGCATGCCGCAGTCGGTGTGGTGGATCAGCATCACCTCGCGCGTGCCCAGGCGACGCTGCGAGACGGCCAGCGAGCGGATCACGTCGTCGGTGATCACGCCGCCGGCGTTGCGCAGGATGTGCGCCTCGCCGTCGCGCAGGCCGAGCGCGGCGAACACGTCCAGGCGCGAGTCCATGCACGTGACGATCGCCAGGCGGCGGCTCGGGCGCACGTCGAGGTGGCGCTCGGCCAGCGAGCTCGCGAAGGACTGGTTGTTCGCCAGCAGCTCGTCGATCGCGTCCATCGGCGCGGACCCTAGAGGCTCGGCCGGCCGTTCGGCT
>Ga0210386_10004168_pt1 | contig 12015 bp, 10 predicted proteins | sample IncBWH32OmetaG_FD_160091 | JGI IMG/M metagenome (GOLD analysis project Ga0210386, IMG submission 160091) | Forest soil microbial communities from Barre Woods Harvard Forest LTER site, Petersham, Massachusetts, United States - Inc-BW-H-32-O ... | reverse complement strand
CACCGTCCACGACATCAACGTGGTGATCTTGGTCTTGAACCCGATCAGGTACACCAGGTGCAGCACCAGCCAGATCAGCCAGGCGATGAACCCGCTGAACTCGAGCGGACCGATCTTGGCCACCGCGGAAAACCGCGACACCGTGGCCATCGAGCCCTTGTCGAAGTACTGGAACGGCTCACGTTGCGTTGGGTCGGCTCCGTGGAGCTCGGCTTTGATCGTGTTGGCGGCATACTTGGCGCCCTGGATGGCACCCTGCGCTACCCCGGGCACGCCGTCGACGGCGGCCATATCGCCGATAACGAACACGTTCGGGTGCCCGGGGATGGACAGGTCGGGCAGGACTTGGACCCGGCCGGCCCGGTCGAGCTCGGCCGACGACTGCTCGGCGAGATCCCTGCCCAACCGGCTGGCTTGTACCCCGGCGGACCACACCTTGCAGGCCGACTCGATGCGCCGCTCGGTGCCGTCGGAGTCTTTGACCGTGATGCCGTTACGGTCTACGTCGGTGACCATCGCGCCGAGCTGGATCTCGACGCCCATCTTCTGCAACCGGGCTGCCGCTCGCTGACCCAGTTTCTCGCCCATTGGCGGCAGCACCGCGGGGGCGGCGTCGAGCAGGATCACCCGGGCACGAGTTGAGTCAATGTGCCGGAAGGAGCCCTTCAGCGTGTAGTCGGCCAATTCGGCGATCTGCCCGGCCATTTCGACGCCCGTGGGGCCCGCGCCGACGACGGTGAAGGTCAGCAGCTTCTTCCGCCGCTCCGGATCGTTTGACCGTTCGGCCTGCTCAAAGGCGCTCAAAATCCGGCCCCGCAACTCCAGCGCGTCGTCGATCGACTTCATGCCGGGCGCGAATTCGGCGAAGTGATCGTTGCCGAAGTACGACTGACCGGCACCGGCCGCGACGATCAGCGTGTCGTAGGGGGTTTCGTAGCTGTGGCCGAGCAATTCCGAGACGACGCTCTGGTTGGCCAGGTCGATGTGGGTGACCTTGCCCAGCAGCACCTGGACATTGCGCTGCTTGCGCAGCACGACACGGGTCAACGGGGCGATTTCCCCCTCGGAGATGATCCCGGTTGCCACCTGGTACAGCAACGGCTGGAACAAGTGATGGGTGGTGCGGGCGATCAGCTTGATGTCGACGTCGGCCCGCTTGAGTTTCTTTGCCGCATTGAGTCCGCCGAATCCCGATCCGATGATGACGACGCGGTGCCGACGCTTTGGTTCAGCTGTGCCTTCTAGCTGGGGGCTCATCTTCCGCTGCTCCTGACGAGGGCTCCTGGACGTGCGACTTCAGTTAGCTACCACGGTAGCCAAACCGACCCCCCGAAACCCAGGCGCGAGCCTGTGTAATCAGCCACACCGACAATCGCGCCTGGTCGCCGGAGCGTGACGCTCGTCATGCCCGCCGCCGGTTGCGCCTACAGGCCGACCAACGGGCGCAGCGCCTCAGCGGCGGTGGTGATGACGCCGGGCGTATAGCCGTGCGCGGCCAGGCTGAGGATCACACCGTCCACGCCGACGTCGAACACCTTGGCCTGGACTTGCTCGGCGATGCTGGCCGGGCTGCCCGCCACCACGTATCCGGGCGCGTTGGGAATCTGATTAATCTGCTCCGGCTTGATGTCCTCGTTGATGATTACCGTCACGTAGGCGGTGGTCTGCAGCGTCGACCTGTCGCGGCCGGCCTCGTCGCACCTCGCGGCCAACGCCTTCATTTTGCCCGGCAGCTCATCGAGCGCCGCGATGATGTTCAGGTAGTCGGCGCAGCGGGCGGCGATCGCGAAGGTTTTCTTCTCGCCGCCGCCGCCGATCATGAGCGGGATGTCGTCGCGGTACCGCGGATTCGCCATCGCGGATTCGGTGTTGTACCACTTTCCGGAGAACGTCGGCCGTTCGCCTTTGATCATCGGCTGCAGGATCTGCAGGGCCTCTTCGAGCCGGTTGAACCGATCGGTGAAGGTACCGAACTCGAAACCGAGCTGGTGGTGTTCGAGCTCAAACCAGCCGGCGCCGATGCCGAGGATAGCCCGACCGGCGCTCACCACGTCCAGCGTCGTGATGATTTTGGCCAGCAGTGTCGGGTTCCGGTACGTGTTGCCGGTCACCAGGGTGCCCAGCTGCAGACGTTCGGTGGCGGTGGCCAGCGCGCCGAGGGCCGTGTAGGCCTCCAGCATCGGCTGGTCGGGCGATCCCAACGCCGGCAGCTGGTAGAAGTGATCCATGATGAACAGCGAGTCGTAGCCCGCCGCTTCGGCCTCGCGCGCCTGGGCGATGACCGACGGGAAGAGTTTCTCTACCCCGGTGCCGTAGGAGTAGTTGGGGATCTGCAGACCAAGCCGAATAGCCACGGTATCTACCGTAGCGACCGGCTGCGAAAGCGAAAGAGGCTCAGCCGAAGTGGGCCAGCGCGCCGTGGCTGACGTGCAGGGTTTGGCCGGTGATGTGGCGAGCCGCGGGCGTGGTCAGGAACAGCGCCAGCCGAGCGATCTCCGCCGCAATTGTGGGTGGCGTGCGGGAGAGGCCGTCGTAGCCGGCCTGGACGCCGCGCCCGCAGGCGACGGCATTGACCGTGATCCCACGGGTCCCGTAAGTGGCCGCCTGCCCGGCGACCCAATTCGACAAGGCGGCCTTGATCGCGGCGTCGACGCTACCCGCGGGCGGGTTTTCGGCCATCACACTAATGATGGAGCCGCCCGAGCGCAGGTGATCACCCACGGCCTGCGCCGTCAGCACCGCCGAAAGCAGCGTCGCGCCCAACGCGTTGCGCCACGCATTGGCGGTGTCGGACAGTGAGTAAATGCGGGGGTCACCGGCGTCAAAGCTCGGCGCCGGCACATTGACGAGGGTGTCCAGGTGATGAGGGAACAGCCCGCGAACTTCGCTCAGGCTGGCCGGGTCGATGGTGTCGCAGACGATCGCGTCCACGTCGAGTTCCTTGGCGACGACCTCCAGGTCGCCACGGCGGGCACCTACCAGGGTTACTTTGTGACCGTCATCGCGGAAGCCTTCGGCTACTACGCGCCCCAGGTCGGTGTCGCCGCCGGTGACCAACACCTCCACTGCCATGTCCTCCTCGTGTTCAACGTTGAACCCAGACTCTGGCAGTTCACCGGTGCTTTTGCTTCACACTCGGTGCAGCGAACCTGGCTCTGATGGTGGCAACACCACGGGCCACCACAGGACCAATGCCTGGGATCTCAGCGTGTTACGGCATCAATCGCCGTCGATGTTACTGGACAGTAGCTATTCGGCGAAATCCCAATCGACACGACGCGCGGATGATTTTCGTAACTATTCAGCCATGGCATTGTCGCCGTGTTTGCGGAGACGACTCCTACGTCGTCCGGTTAGGGTTTGACCCATGCGTCGGATCGGGGTGCTGGCCGGTTTCGTATCGATGATCCTGGCGGCGGGCTTGCTCGCGGGAACGGTCGCGTGCAGTTCGAAATCGCCGTCGCCGTCGTCGCCGTCGCAGTCGTCGCAGGCCTCAGGGTCGATCGTGGTGTTCGCCGCGGCCTCGCTCAAGCCCGCGTTCACCAAGATCAGCCAGCAGTTCAAAACGGACAATCCCGGCAGCGGCGTCGACTTCGACTTCGGAGGTTCCTCGGATCTCGCGACCCAGTTGACCCAGGGCGCGACCGCCGACGTCTTCGCCTCGGCGGACACCGCCCAGATGGACAAGGTCACCAAGGCCGGACTCCTGGCCGGCAACCCGACGAACTTCGCCTCCAACACGCTGGTCATCGTCACCGCCGCGGGCAATCCCAAGCAGGTCGGATCCTTCGGCGACCTCGGCAAGCCGGGGCTCAGCGTGGTGATCTGCCAGCGGCCGGTGCCATGCGGAGCGGCGACCCAGCGCCTCGAAGACAGCACCGGAGTGCACCTCAACCCGGTCAGCGAGGAACTCAACGTGACCGACGTGCTCAACAAGATCACCACCGGACAGGCCGACGCCGGGCTGGTCTATGTCACCGACGCGCGTAGCGCCGGAGACAAGGTGACAACCGTCAACTTTCCCGAGGCCGCCGGTGCGGTGAACGTTTACCCCATCGGGGCGCTGAAGAAGGCACCTCAACCCACGTTGGCGCAGAAGTTCGTTGCCTTGGTGACGTCTGACACGGGCCAGAACATCCTGTCCCAGTTGGGTTTCGCGAAGCCCTGAGCAACGCTGATCGAAGAACCGTGCACCGGCCTACGGATCTACCCCGCTGGGTCTATATCCCCGCCGCTGTGGGGACGGTCTTCGTGGTACTGCCGCTGGCCGCGATCGCGATCAGGGTCGATTGGCCGAATTTCTGGTCGTTGATCACCAGCCCCTCCTCCAAGACGGCGCTGTTGCTGAGCCTGAAGACGGCCGCGGCCAGCACCACGCTGTGCGTGCTGCTGGGGGTTCCGATGGCGCTGGTACTTGCCCGCAGCCGGGCGCGGCTGGTGCGGTTACTGCGACCGTTGATCCTGCTGCCGCTGGTGCTGCCGCCGGTGGTGGGCGGCATTGCGTTGCTCTACGCGTTCGGCCGCCTCGGATTGATCGGGCAATACCTCGAGGCTGCCGGTCTCAGCATCGCGTTCAGCACCACTGCCGTGGTGTTGGCGCAGACCTTCGTCTCGTTGCCGTTTCTGGTGATCTCACTCGAGGGTGCCGCCCGTACCGCGGGGGCCGACTACGAGGTGGTCGCGGCGACGCTCGGGGCGCGGCCCAGCACGGTCTGGTGGCGGGTCACCCTCCCGCTGTTGGTTCCGGGCATGATGTCAGGGGCTGTGCTGGCGTTCGCCCGATCGCTGGGAGAGTTCGGCGCGACACTGACGTTCGCCGGTTCCCGGCAAGGGGTCACCCGCACCCTGCCGCTGGAGATCTACCTGCAGCGGGTGGACAACGCGGACGCGGCTGTGGCGTTGTCCATCCTGCTCGTGGCGGTGGCGGCGCTGGTGGTGCTGGGTCTGGGTGCCCGCAGGCTGACCGGGACCGACACGGGTGGCCGGGTATGAGCGAATTGCAGATTCGCGCGGTCGTGGCAGAGCGCCATCTGGACGTGGAATTCTCGGTGCCCGCGGGCGAGGTGCTGGCCGTACTCGGGCCCAACGGCGCGGGCAAGTCCACCGCACTGCACGTCATCGCGGGGCTGGTCAATCCCGACGCAGGTCTAGTGCGCTTGGGGGATCGGGTGTTGACCGACACGAAGGCCGGGGTGAACGTCCCGACGTACGACCGCCGGGTCGGGCTGCTCCTGCAAGACCCGTCGCTGTTCCCGCACATGAGCGTCGCCGCCAATGTGGCATTCGGACCGCACAGCCGACGTGGGATGTTGCGCATGTTCTGGTCCGCGCGCGCGAAGGAGAAGGCGACCGCGCTGCGCTGGCTGCGCGAGGTGGACGCCGAGCAGTTTGCCGACCGCAAACCGCGGCAACTGTCCGGCGGTCAAGCCCAGCGGGTGGCGATCGCGCGGGCGCTGGCGGCCGAACCCAACGTGCTGCTGCTCGACGAGCCGCTGACCGGGCTCGACGTCGCCGCGGCCGCGGCCATCCGGGCGGTGCTGCGCTCTGTGGTCACCCGGAGCGGCTGCGCCGTAATCCTGATAACCCATGACCTGCTGGACGTGTTCACTCTGGCCGATCGAGTGCTGGTGCTCGAGTCGGGAAAGATCTCCGAGATCGGCCCGGTCGCTGAAGTGCTCACCGCACCACGCAGTCATTTCGGAGCCCGCATCGCGGGCCTCAACCTGGTCAACGGCACCATTGGGTCCGACGGCGCGCTGCACGCCCGGTCTGGCGCCCACTGGCAGGGGACCCCGGCGCAGGAGCTCGGCCAAGAGTTTGCCAAGGGTCAAGACGCAATCGCGGTGTTCGCACCTACGGCGGTGGCCGTGTATCGAGACCCGCCGCACGGCAGCCCTCGCAACACCGTCGAAGTGACCGTCGCTGAGCTGGACACCCGCGGACCCGCGGTCCTGGTGCGCGGCCCGGAGCAGCCCGACGGCGCACCGGGACTGGCCGCGGAAATCACCGTCGACGCCGCCGCCGAGCTGCGGCTCACGCCCGGAGAGCGCGTGTGGTTCAGCGTCAAAGCGCTCGAAGTGGCGTTGTACCCGGCGCCGCAGCGATGAGCGGCGGCGGCGCGCGGCGCGCCACACTCCGGCGAACCGGAAAACCCACACCACATCGTTAGCAATGGGTCCTTGCGTCACAGCCGTAACACGGTAGGTTCGTCGCCATGGATGAGTTGGACCCCAACTCGGCACGTCGCAAGGGATTGTGGGCGACGCTGGCGATTGCCGCGGTGACCAGCGCCAGCGCCGTCACCATCGCGCTGCCGGCGACCTCGAAAGCCGATCCGGAGCCCGCGCCCCCGGGCACCACGACGGCGGCCCCGCCGCCCTCGACACCTGCGGCGTCACCCGCACCGGCCACCACGACGCCACCCCCGCCGGGCGCCCCGCCGCAAGTCCCACCGGGCGACCCCAATGCGGCGCCGCCGCCACCCGTCGATCCGAATGCGCCGCCCCCACCGGTCGTCGACCCGAACGCCGGCCGCGTGACCAACGCCGTCGGCGGATTCAGCTTCGTCGTTCCCCCGGGGTGGGTGGAGTCAGACGCTTCCCACCTCGACTACGGCTCGGCGCTGCTGAGCAAGACCACCGGGCAGCCGCCAATGCCCGGGCAGCCGCCGCCGGTTGCCAACGACACCCGCATCGTGCTCGGCCGGCTGGACCAAAAGCTCTACGCCAGCGCCGAAGCCAACAACGTCAAGGCCGCGGTCCGGCTCGGCTCGGACATGGGTGAATTCTTCATGCCGTACCCGGGCATGCGGATCAACCAGGACAGCACCCCGCTCAACGCCAATGGGCTGGCCGGCAGCGCGTCCTATTACGAGGTCAAGTTCAGTGATCCGGCCAAGCCGAACGGCCAGATCTGGACGGGTGTCATCGGCTCGCCCGCGGCGGCCACAACAAACGCCGGCCCACCGCAGCGCTGGTTCGTGGTGTGGCTCGGGACCTCGAACGACCCGGTGGACAAGGGCGCGGCCAAGGCGCTTGCCGAGTCGATCCAGCCGTGGGCCCCGCCGCCGGCCGCGGCTCCGGCTCCGGGAGCTCCGCCGGCCCCGGGTGCTCCGGCCCCGGGTGCTCCGGCCCCGGGTGCTCCGGCCCCAGGTGCTCCGGCACCGGGTGCTCCGGTGCCGGCTCCGGCACCGGGTGCTCCGGCACCGGGCCAGGCCCCGGCTGGTGATGTCACACCTACCCCTACGCCAACGCCACGACAGACCTTGCCCGCCTGACCGGTCTCTCTGGGGTAAGACAGCGGTCGCCGATTAGGTGCTCATTGTTACTCGGACGATGTATACCGAAATTACGGTCCAGCATCTGAGCTGGGCTTCGCCAGCGATCGCAAGGAGACCCGCATGGACGTCATGGCAGCCACCCAGTACCTGGCCTTCGCCCCGCCCACTGCAGTAAGTTGGCTCGCCTACATCATCATTGGCGGCATCGCCGGCTGGGTCGCCGGCAAGATCGTCAAGGGCGGGGGCTCCGGCATCCTGCTGAACATCGTCATCGGCGTCATCGGCGGATTTATCGGAGGGATGCTCCTCGGCTGGCTGCACGTCGATGTCGAACATGGGCGCAAATGGTTCACGTTCTTCGTCTCACTGCTCGGGGCGGTCATCCTGCTGTGGGTCGTCAGCCTGGTGCGCAGGCGTTAGATGGAGTGATGACCCCAGCGGCCTCCACCACGATGCGCGCGTGGCGGGTGCGTCGGCCCGGCCCAATGCAGACCGGCCCGCTAGAGCAAGTCACCACGGAGGTGCCGCGGCCCGATCCGTCCGAGCTGTTGGTGGCCGTGCACGCGTGCGGGGTGTGCCGCACCGACCTGCACGTCACCGAGGGCGATCTTCCCGTGCACCGCGAACGGGTGACTCCCGGCCACGAGGTGGTGGGAGAGGTCGTCGAGGTAGGCACTGACGCCGGTGATGAGTTCGGCGTGGGGGACCGGGTAGGCATCGCCTGGCTGCGCCATACCTGCGGCGTGTGCAAGTACTGCCGTCGAGGCAATGAGAACCTGTGCCCTCAGTCCCGCTACACCGGCTGGGACGCCGACGGTGGATACGCCGAATTCGCCACGGTCCCTGCGGCTTTCGCGCACCACCTGCCGATCGGGTATAGCGACTGCGAGCTCGCACCGTTGTTGTGTGCCGGCATCATCGGATACCGGTCCCTGCTGCGCGCCGAGCTACCGCCCGGTGGTCGGTTGGGTCTTTACGGCTTTGGCGGCAGCGCTCACATCACCGCGCAGGTCGCGTTGGCGCAGGGCGCCGAGGTGCACGTGATGACCCGGGGAGCCCCGGCGCAGGAGCTGGCACTGGAACTCGGCGCCGCGTCGGCCCAAGGCGCTGCCGATCCGCCGCCGGTGCCGCTGGACGCCGCGATCCTGTTCGCTCCGGTCGGTGATCTGGTGCTGCCAGCACTAGAGGCGCTAGACCGCGGCGGCACGTTGGCAATCGCCGGGATTCACCTTTCCGATATCCCGCCCCTCAACTACCAGCGTCACTTGTTCCAGGAGCGCCAGATCCGATCGGTGACGTCGAATACCCGGGCCGATGCGCGTGCGTTCCTCGACTTCGCGGCCAACCACCACATTGAGGTGACCACGCCGGAATACCCGCTCGGACAAGCAGATCAGGCGCTGACCGACCTCAGCGCCGGCCGCATCGCCGGCGCCGCGGTGCTGCTGGTGTGACCGGCCGGCCAGTCAGCTAGTACAGCTAGATCAGTTAGATAGGTGCCAGACCAGCGCGGCGGCCAGCGCGCCCAACCCGTTCAGTGACCAATGCAGCGCGATCGGGGCGATCAGGCTGCCGCTGCGCCGGCGCAGCCAGCTGAACACAAACCCGGCCGCCCCGGTGGCCAACACCGCCAGCGTGACTCCGGCCAGCATCCCAACGATGCCGCCGCCGAACAGCCGAGTGAAGCCGACGTTGCTGCTCGTCAGGCCCAGCGACGTCGCAACGTGCCAAAGGCCGAACAGCAGCGAACCCACCAGCGCGACACCGCGAAACCCCCAGGCTCGATTCAGGGCGCCGTGCAGTACACCGCGAAAGGCCAGCTCCTCGGGGATGACGGTTTGCAGCGGAATGATGACCATCGAGGCGATCAGCGCACCTGAAATCGTCGCGTAGTGGTGGTTCATGAACATCGGCCGGGTCATCGGCAGCAGCACACCGACCGCGATCACCGAGCCCACGACGGTCACGGCGGCCAGCGCATAGCCCATCCCGGACTTCCAATGTTCGCTGCCCAGGCCCAGCTCGGCCCAGCCCAGACCGTTGCACCTCACCAGGATCACCAGCCCAACGGCAGCGGCCGGCACGGTGGCGATGCTCGCCCACGGCGTGGTGAAGTGCGCGATCAGGTTCGTCAACACGAGCACCACAACGACGACCGCGATGTCAACGTAAATCCGGAACCGGTGCAGCGCCGAGAGCTGCGACACCAGCGGGTGGGTGTCAGCGGCAACGGTCGCGTCGGGCATTCGGCAAGTCTACCTGCCGACCGCTTGCGTCCCCCTTACTTCGACGCTTGGCCAGTGTTCGAAGCGACGCGGCGGCGCGCGTATTCCATGAGCTCCGCTGACAGCCCGTCTGCGACCAACAGCCGAGGAAGCAGCTCCGGTTCGGACAGTCGGGCGCGGAAGACCAGCCCAACGGTCACGTCGTGATCGGGGCGGTGATCGATTGTGATTGCGTCGCCGGTGCGCACGGTTCCAGGCGAAATCACCCGCAAGTAGGCGCCCGGTTTCCCCGCCTGGATGAAGGTTTTGATCCAGTGGTTCAAATTCAGGAAGGCCTGGAACGTCCGGCACGGCGTGCGGGGAGCGGCGACTTCCAGAAGCAGGCCGTCGGTGCCGATGCGCCAGCGTTCACCGATCCGCGCCGCAGTCACATCGATGCCCGAGGTGGTCAGATTCTCGCCGAAGTTGCCGTTGCTGAGTGTGCGCTGGAGTTGAATCTCCCAAGCGTCGAGGTCTTCTCGCGCATACACGTAGACGGCCTGGTCGTCACCGCCGTGGAGTTTCTGGTTGCCGATGGTGTCACCGACCAGCCCGCTGCCGACACCACCGTGCATTGGTCCCGGCGCGCGCACCATGACGCCCTCGGTAGCCGCCACTTTGTCGATGCCCGTCAACTTCGACTGCCCGCGCGGGTCCGGATTTGTCCGAACCCGGGCCAAGTTCACCGACAAAACACGCGCCACGGCCTCCACGGTAGTGCCGGTGTCTCCTACTTACCACGCAGCGGCATCCCCGCGGCGGGGTTGCCCAAGTGGGGTCGAGTCTGCGCTGACGGCGCTGAATCTGCGCTGAGGGTCAGCGAAAGCCACCTCCGGGCAGCCGTGTACGCAGACTCGATGACTACCCACCGGACTCCCAGGTCCAGTTGGCGATCTGCGGGTCGTCCTCGCCGTGCTCTCGTGTGTAGCGACGTGCGGCCAGCCGCGCATCGACGATTCGCTGGCGCAGCACCGCGGCCCGGCTGGCGAGCCCGTCCACCCGGTCGATGACATCCACCACCAGGTGGAAGCGGTCCAGGTCGTTGAGCATCACCATGTCGAACGGCGTGGTCGTGGTGCCGCGCTCCTTGAATCCGCGCACATGGACTTGAGCATGATTGGTGCGGCGGTAGGTGAGCCGGTGGATCAGCCACGGGTAGCCGTGGTAGGCGAAGATGATCGGCTTGTCCCGGGTGAACAACGCGTCGAATTCCTTGTCGGGCAACCCATGCGGATGCTCGGAGTCCGGCTGCAGGCGCATCAGGTCAACGACGTTGACCACCCTCACCTGCAGGTTGGGCAGCTCCCGTCGCAGGATGTCGGCGGCCGCCAGCGTCTCCAGCGTTGGAATGTCTCCGGCGCAGGCGAGCACTACATCCGGTTCGCCGCTGGCTGTGCTCGCCCACGGCCATATCCCCAGCCCGCGGGTGCAGTGCAGGATCGCATCCTCCATCGACAGGTACGCCAAGGCGGGCTGCTTCCCGGCGACGATGACATTGACGTAGTCGCGGCTGCGCAGGCAGTGGTCCGCCACCGACAGCAACGTGTTGGCGTCCGGCGGCAGATACACCCGCACCACCTCGGCACGCTTGTTGGCAACGAGGTCGATGAATCCGGGATCCTGATGAGATGCGCCGTTGTGGTCCTGACGCCACACGTGCGAGCTCAGCAGGTAGTTCAGCGACGCGATCGGCTGCCGCCAGGGCAGTTCGCGGCTGGTGGACAGCCATTTCGCGTGCTGGTTGAACATCGAGTCGACGATGTGCACGAACGCTTCGTAGCAGTTAAACAGACCGTGGCGGCCGGTCAGTAGATAGCCCTCCAGCCAGCCCTGGCACAGGTGCTCGGACAGCACTTCCATCACGCGGCCGTCGGGCGCGAGGTTCTCGTCAGTGGGCTCGGTGTCCGACAGCCAAACCTTGCCGGTCGACTCGAAAACAGCGGACAGCCGGTTGGATGCGGTCTCGTCGGGACCCATGAGGCGGAAGCGGTCGGGGTTGCGCGTGATCACATCACGCAGGAAGGTGCCCAGCACTCGGGTGGCCTCCTGCGTCGTCGTGGCCGGTTGCGCGACCGGGACCGCGTAGTCACGAAAGTCCGGGAGATCCAGGTCGCGCAGCAACAACCCGCCGTTCGCGTGCGGGTTGGCGCTCATCCGCCGATGCCCGCTGGGTGCCAGCGCCCGCAGCTCGGCGCGCAATGCGCCGTGCTCGTCGAACAATTGCTCGGGGCGGTAACTGCGCAGCCACTCCTCAAGCTGCGCGCGGTGCGCGGGGTTCTCGTGCGTCTCGGCAAGCGGAACCTGGTGTGCTCGCCAGGTACCTTCAACCTGCTTGCCGTCAACCACTTTCGGCCCGGTCCAGCCTTTAGGAGTGCGCAGCACGATCATCGGCCACACCGGTCGGTCCGTCGGTTCACCGTTTTTGTCGGTGCGCGCCGCTTGCTGAATTGCCGCAATGTCGTCAAAGGCGTC
>Ga0210386_10004167_pt1 | contig 12016 bp, 6 predicted proteins | sample IncBWH32OmetaG_FD_160091 | JGI IMG/M metagenome (GOLD analysis project Ga0210386, IMG submission 160091) | Forest soil microbial communities from Barre Woods Harvard Forest LTER site, Petersham, Massachusetts, United States - Inc-BW-H-32-O ... | reverse complement strand
GAGTTACGGTTCGGGATCGAGTTGACACGGAAGAGGTCGCTGGTTCGAATCCAGTCGTGCCTACCATTTCCCACTTAAAATCAGCTACTTACGAGCATGACCTCTTCTATCTGCGTCGAATCTTGGTTCGTTGTGGTTTGATTTTTCGATGGGGTCATAAGACTGTTGAACGCGAGGGCTTGGGCTGACCGTCGCTCCTCGGTCACAGTCTGTTGATAGATGTCCAGGGTGATTCGGCTGTTTGCATGCCTGAGGAGCTCCTGCGCCGTCTTTATATCCACGCCGCTTTGCCGCAGCAAATTCGAGAGACCGTGCCTGAATGAGTGCCAGCCGATGTTCTTGGTGACACCCAGCCTTTGCAGCGCCGGTCGGATGTGACGGCGAAGAATCATGTCCGGCTGGATAGGTTGTGTTCCGCTTTTTGAGAGTGACGGGAAGAGATAGTCGCCGTAGGAGCAATACCGCGAAACGCACCTCCAGCTTTTCAGTTCCGCGATTCACTGCAGCGGTAACGGGACCGGCTTACGCGACGCTTTGGTTTTAGTGTCGCCTTCCATGCTGTGCCACACTGGGCGGGTGATGTTGGCTGTTTCGCTTTTGAAATCCAGGTCACCCCAGCGAAGCCCGATAAGTTCACCGCGTCTCAACCCGGTCGCAGCGGCGAGCCGAGTCAGTGTACGGCGTAAACCGTCAACGACTCAGCCGGTTCTTCGATGTGCAGCTTGCCACCACTGAGAACCGGCGCAGCCCCCGCTGCGGCTCCAAGCGGCTGAAATTCGGTGCAGGCATCGAGCGCCGTTTGGGCCAGGGCAAGATCGAGAATTTTGGCTTTCTGAGACTTATTGACGACGATCAAGATTCGTTGCCTGGCTGGATTGGCGGAGTGATCGGATGTACAGGCAGCGTCAGTCGGAGTTCGGAGATAGGCGAAGGCATCGGCGTCGGCAGAAAGGTTCTGTTGCAGGCCCGTTTGCAGAGCCGGATAAGTTGCGCGCAACTTGAGCAAGCCCGAGGTCCATTCGAACACCTCTTCTTCCGTTGCGGTGCGGCCTGCCTTAATGAACGCGTTGTGCGCATCGCCGGGAAAGCCCCCAGGAAAGTCGTGTCGATCGTCGGGGTCCTTGCCGCCTGGCATTGCGATCTCATCTCCGGAGTAGATTTGCGGCATGCCGCGCAGGGTGGTGACCAGACCGAGGGCCAACTTGAGCTTGGGCACGGAACCGTTGGCTTCCGTAAAGAAGCGCGTCGTGTCGTGGTTGCCGATGAAGGGGACTAACCGCTCGGGGTGCGGATAGAGCGAGTCCTGGCGAAGAACTTTGGCCAGGTCGGTCATAGGTTTGCCCTCGATGAGAACATTGCGCAACGAGAAGTAGACGGGAAAATCGAAAGGTGTATCGAGGCCGCTGTCAATCCCCTGGTGCTCTGCGCCGCCAGCGAAGTACGAAGTGATCTCGGCATCGCCATTGAAGACTTCGCCGACCGTGGTCAGATGAGGATAGAGGCTGTGCAACTGCGCATGAAAGTCATGCCAGAAGGCGCGGCCAACATATGGAAATGTGTCGAGGCGGATGCCATCGAGATTGGCCGATTCAATCCACCAGATGGCGTTTTGGATCAGGTAGCGAGAGACCAGAGGATTTTCCTGGTTCAGGTCAGGCATGGCGTCAGTGAACCAGCCGCTGGTGACGGCATTCCAAGCCTGGCGCGGGGCATGCGGATCGACCAGCTCCGCGAAATTGCTCTGCGTGCGGATATGCTGTGCCAGCGTGCCGTGAAACCAGTCAGGAGTGGGCGAATCGAGAACCCAGGGATGGTGGACGCCGAGATGGTTGGGCACCATGTCGATGACCAGTTTCATGCCCTTGGCATGCAATGCGTCGGAAAGATGGCGGTAGTCTTCGAGAGTGCCAAAGTGCGGATCTACTGCATACAGATCAGTAGCCGCGTAGCCGTGGTAGGCCTGATGCATGCCGTCGTTCGAGGCCACCGGCGTGGTCCACACCGTAGTGACGCCGAGATCGTGCAGATAATCGAGATGATGTTGGATGCCGGAGAAGTCACCGCCGTGCCAGGCACGCGGATCGGAGCGATCGGCTCCTTGCCCGTCGTTGGATGGATTCCCATTGGAGAAGCGGTCGGTCATGATGAGATACATTGCATCGGCAGAAGAGAACCCACGATGCGCGTTGGGATCGCTGGAACGCCGTGCCAGTTGAAACGGATGGCGGACATGACCTTGCGCGCTGGAGGCCGTGATCCACAACGTCTGGGCGGAAGCAGATTTTGTTTGAAGCCATAGAAAAGCCCAATGGCCATTGGAAGAGAACTGCGTGCGGATCAACTTGACATCTTTGCCCTGCACCGCAAACTGCGCTTGCCCGAGGCCCTGGCCGTGGACCAACAACATGGGATCGGGAAGCCCCGCCCACCAATCGGGCGGATCAACCTTATCGATACAAAGAACCGTCGAAGTTTGCGTCGGGCATGCGGAGCTTTCAATAGGCGACGCGGCGCCAGTCGATGTGGTTTGAGAGAGAGCCATGTTCGCGCCGGCAAGTGTGAGGACACCGATTGCCAGCAGGCGCCTGGACAGCGTCATTGCATCACCTTTCGTTGGAGAGAATGAGGTACAGTTCCGCACGCTGTGGATCTCCAGACAAACGCTTGCGGTAAAGCAGCCATTCTTTTGAACGTTAAATGGATCACGTCTCTTCAATACACGATCTTGCAGAGAGGTCCCCCAGATCGATACGTGCCGCAGAGAGAGTTCCGTGGGCTGCGGCATCAGGAGAGCTGCCGCAGCCACGGTTAAGCACGTTTAGTTAGAAGGAGAGTCGGAACGCGAGTTGAAGTTGACGTTCCGAGTGAGTGCGGGTGGCATTGATCTGGCCGAAGGTGCCGCTATCGGAGCCCATGTTCGGAGAGCACGTGGAAGTGACGGTGTTCCCGACGAAGGAGCAGTTGTCGAGATTGCCGTTGGGATTGGTGAAGGCGGGTGTGTTGGTCACATTGAAGGCCTCCGCGCGGAGTTGACCCACGATCTTCTCTGTGAAATTGAAGTCCTTAAATAGAGAGGTATCCAAATCGCGATAACCGGGGCCGAAAAGCTGGTTGCGGCCCAGGGATCCAGGCTGGATGAAAGTGGAGGTTTGTCCGTTGGGGTTGATGACCGCCGGGTGAGTAAAGCTGGTGGTATCAAACCACTCATGCAGGCTCTTGGTGTAGTGAACGGGCTTGGTAATATCGGCACGATTGGTCACGCTCGCACCAACCAGGGAGGTTGTTCCATCCGGGGCCTGATAGAAGTAGTCTCCGGTGGTGACGGTAACAGGCGTTCCCGATTCCAAGGTGGTGATGGCATTCAGATGCCAGCCACCGATGACCTCATTGAGCGAAGTGGGGATGTTGGCACCGAAACGTTTGCCCCTGCCGAAGGGAAGATCAGCAAGCGCGCTGAAGGTGAAGACCTGACGCTGGTCCTGATCCGAGTTTCCATAGTTGGCCTTGAAATCGGGCCCGGTGGGCAGAATGAAGATGCCCGCACCCGAGGTACCGGTGTTGAAGGCTCCGTTGGAGTCATCCAGCGAATGCGACCAGGTGTAGGCCGCGGTGTATTGAATTCCATGGGACATGGTGCTGTTGAGGAACACCTGAAGCCCGTTGTAATTCGAGGCACCGTTGGCCAGGATGCGATTGATGGTGCTGAACGGTTGGTAGGTGTAGGTGTTCGGCGCTTCGTCGAAGACCTGGGCGTTGAGATTGAAGTAGCTCCGGAGATGCTGGGAAGACGTGCCGACGTAAGCGATGTTCAAAGAAGTGTGCGACGACAATTGCTGCTGCAATTGCAGGTTCCACTGCTGGATCATCGACGTGGGCAGGTGTGTGTCGATGGAGATGAGACTTGCGTTGACCGGGTAAGCGCGATTGACGGTACTGCCGAAAGTCGGCAACGGAAGCGTGGTGGTCAGATTCTGGTTATTGTTGCTTCCAGCCGGAGCCTGCCCATTAAAGGTGTTGCGGTAGTTACCCTGGGAGGGCACGTCCGAGAAGCTTGCCGACCCGTTAAAGTCGGGGTTATCGCTGAGCTGGTTGTTGATGCCGCCGCGATCGAGGAAGTAATAGATGCCGTAGCCGCCACGGAGGGAGGTCTTGCCGTTACCGTACAGGTCATAGGCAAAACCGATGCGGGGCGCGAAGTTGTTCTTGTTGGTTGAGACGACGTCGTTGGAGAGGCCGTCGGTTCCGGCAACCTGCAAAGTGAGCGTCGAAAGATTGAAGTTCGACTCGTAGTTATGAACTTCGTAGGGGTACGTATAGAGGTCGTACCGGGCCCCGAGGTTCAAGGTCAGGCGACGGCTCACCTTCCAGTCGTCCTGGGCAAAGTATCCCGTCTCCCAGTTCTTTGTGACGAAATAGTTGCTGGCGACGCCGATGCTGTAGTCGTTCACGAACCCGACTAACATATCGGATTGAGCGAAGCCGGTGAAGTCCTGGGCGTAGCTGAAGTAGCCTTTGGCATTCTGGGCGCAGCAGTAGGAGACTTGGCGCTTTTCGATGCTGGCGCCAAACTTGAGGGTGTGGTTTCCCCTGGTCCAGGTAAGTGCATCCACAAACTGATTGCTCGACTGCGGAACAACATACGGACCGCCGTCGCCGGTGTATGCGAGGTCAGGCCAGTTGCCGTTGATGGCTGCTCCGCCGCCCAGGAGGGAGTTGCGATTTGCATTCAGGATGCCCAGGTTGGCCGAAACCGGAATGTTGCTCATCGGAGGAACGTAACCGTAGAAGTCATACGTATGACCGTAGCGGAATTCGTTCAGGATGTTCGGAGAGAAGATGTGCGTATAGCCGACTGCCTCACCGCGAGGGTGAACCGGGTTGTAGCCGGAACCATAACCGGCCGGCAGGTTGGGAAACTGGCTTTGCTTGATCTGGACATCTTGCCCATAGCTGTATCGTCCGAATACGGTGTCTCTCGAGGTCGCCTTCCAGTCAAGGCGCACATCGAAGTCGTCATAACGCTGAGTTTCAATTGGCTCTGAAACGTAGTTGTTCTGCAGCGAATAGTTGCCTTGCGCGGGGCCGTTATTGGGCAGCGGGAAGGCATTCAGGTAATTCAAGGCCGCCTGGTTCATCCGCCCTGCGGGGATGATGTTGCCCTGGAAAGCCGTGCAAGTTTGAGGGTCATATATGGTGCCGTTCGGTCCGGCGGTGGTGGCGCAGCCGGTGACCGTTTGGTTGGGAACCGAGGTTGAGATGCCGCTTTGGGCATCGGTCAAAAGCTCAGAGAAGTTGCCGGTACGCTCCAGGGCCGTGGGAACGGGGTTGAAGGCAAGGCCCTCCGGCTGCTTCAAGCGCAGGCCTTGGTAGCCGCCGAACATGAAAAGACGATCGTGGAGAAGCGGGCCACCTAGCGATCCGCCGAACTGAGTGCGATGAAACGACGGCGCCGCGGTGGTGGGGCTGAAGTAGTTGGGGCTCGCGTCGAAGATCTGGTCGCGATCGAAGAGAAATGCCGAACCATGGAACTGGTTGGTGCCGGACTTGATGGTGTTCTGGACGATCGCGCCACCCGCTTTACCGAATTCAGCAGGGGCGACCGAGTTAGTGACACGGAACTCCTGGGTATCGTCCACCGGCGTCATGAAGATAATGGTGTTGACCAGGGCATCGTTGTTGTCGAGACCGTCCAACTCAAAGTTGTTGGACTGGGCGCGCAGCCCGTTGGCCGACAGAGCCGCGCCGCCCGTTTCGCTGTAGCGCCAGGTTTCGGCGTTGCCATTGAGGCCCTCCGCGTCGCTGCCGTAAGCGCCCCGGGTAATGCCGGGGACCAGCAAGGCGAGCTGGGTGAAGTTGCGGCCGTTCAGCGGGAGCGCCGTAACCTGGTTTCCTTGAATGACCGTGCCGGTGGAGGAGGTAGTGGTATCCACAATGGGTGCGGCGTCGGTAACGGTGACGGTGGCGCCCGTCGCACCCGGCTTCAACTGGAAGTTGAGCGCCTGAACCTGGGACACGGTCAACGTGAGCGTCTGCTTCTCAGTGGCGAAGCCAGCAACAGAAACCGTGGCCGCGTAGTTGCCCGGATGCAGGGCCTCAAAGTGGAAGTTGCCCACACCGTCGGCTGTGGCGGTCTGGGTGGTACCGGTATCGACGTTTGTGAGCTGGATGCTGGCGCCTGGAATCGCGGCACCAGTCTGATCCTGTACGCTTCCGCGGATGCTGGCCAAGTCAGACTGCGCAAACAAGGGTGGCTGAACCAGGCAGAGCAGGACGGCCACGAACGCCGCGAAGATGGGCGGCACGCTCCACTGCTTTTTGATCAGTGGTGTAGTTCTCTTGTACATCACATGTTCTCCAAAAAACTGTTGAGACGCGTTGAGCGACTCAGGTCGGGAATCGGCATTTCCAAGCCTTTCCTCGTAGCCACGCATAACAAAACGCCTCTCAAATAATGATCGTCAATTCACCGTGCCGCAATTCGTTGCCATCTGAATATCTCCACGCAAAATATTTATTATCATATATTTATGCCGGTGTATCTCCGCCAAAGCTGTGGGGTTTCGGGATGTGGACCGCGAGTGGTCTCGGTTTTGGGCTGCTTCCCTTTTGCATTCCTCATCCCTTAGACTTTCTGAGGGGGTTCTGAATTAGGGGGTGGCAAATGACGATCATGGCAAGGGTGCCATTCGGGTGCAATTCGGTCTTTTTGAAGCTGATCTGAAAACTGGCGAGCTGCGCCGTTCGGGAGTACGGGTGCGGCTGCAAAGCCAGCCCTTCAGATTATTGGCTGCTCTGCTGAAGCAGCCGGGCGAAATCGTCACACGCGAGGAGCTACAGCAACAGCTCTGGGGCGCCGACACGACAGTCGATTTCGACCACAGCCTGGGTATTGCAGTTAACAAGCTGCGGGAGGCTCTGGGCGACTCGGCCGACAACCCTCGGTTTGTAGAGACGCTGCCGAAACGGGGCTACCGGTTCGTGGCACCCGTCAGGGCCGCCGAACCGCCCGCTCCTGCTTCGACTGCAGTCATTCAGCCCATACAAGCGGTTTCGACCATCACAGCCGCGTCAGAGGAAGCCGCCCCAGCAGAAACGGACCGGCAAATATCCCGCGCATATATTTTGATTTCCATCGCTCTCGCGGCTGTATGTCTGTTTTTGGCGGTCATGCTGCTGCTACGCCCCGTATCGCGGAAACCGTATCGCGTGGTGCAGGTTACTTATTCCGGACATGTATTGACCAATGACACCGAGGTGGAGGGATTCTCGAGCTCGGCTGACGATGGGACCCGGCTGTACTTCTCACAAGTCGACAATGGAAACCCGGTTCTGGAGGTGGCGCTGGCCGCAAATGGAGAAGTGAGCCAATTCCACCTGCCGTCAGAGATTGGCGCCCCCCTGATTGGATCCCTCTCTCCGGATGGATCTAATCTGATTATCCACAGTCATTTACAGGCATACCCCGAGCAGCCACTATGGATTGTTCCGACATTGGGAGGCGAAGCGAGGCGGGTTCCTAACGTGTTGGCGCACGATGCGGCGTGGATGCCCGATGGCCGTCGGCTGCTGGTGGCCAGCGGCAACGATCTGATAATTGTTGGAACCGACGGGAGCTATCCCCGTAAGCTGATGACGGCACGCGGGCTGGCGTTTTGGATGCGCTGGTCGCCGGACGGAGCGCGGCTACGCTTCACCCTGCGCGACCCCAACCGGCAAACCTCTGCGCTCTGGGAGGTGGCGGCGGACGGCAGCAATCCACATCCTCTCCTGGAGGGCTGGAGCGATCCGGCGTCTGAGTGCTGCGGGAGCTGGACGCAGGACGGAAGAGACTTTGTTTTCCAATCAAATCACAACGGGCACACCGATATTTGGGCGCAACGGGAAGGGCCATGGTATCTGCGGGACAGCCAGCCGAGGCAGATCACGAATGGTCCGCTGGACTATGAAGCCCCAAGTACGTCTCCGCGGAACAACACCGTCTACTTCATAGGCGTCAATAATCAGATCGAGCTGCTGGGAGCGCTGCCCAAATCGACGACATTTATGCCGCTGAACCGGAATTTGAGCAACGCGGCGCTCGCCGAGTATTCGCCTGACGGCAAGTGGGTGGCATGGCTGAACGCCTCGGACGCTTCGCTGTGGCGGAGCCGCACCGATGGCAGCGAACGGATTGAGCTGACGACTCCGCCACTCACCATCTTCAGCATGCGATGGTCGCCGGACGACAAGCGGCTCGCTTTGATGGCCAAGGAGCCGGGGATGCCGTGGAAGGTGTACATCGTGGACTCGGAGGGCGGCAGATTGACGCCAGCCTTCAACGAGGACCGGAACGAGGCGGACCCGGACTGGTCAGCGGATGGGCAATCGATGGTCTTCGGGCGGCTTCCCGATCGCATGGACAGCGTGCAGCCAAAGGCAATCTATTTGCTGAACCTGAAGACGCACCAGATGAGAGAGGTTCCGGGGTCAACGGGGTTCTTCAGCCCGCGGCTTTCTCCGGACGGTCGCTATATTGCTGCGATTCGCCTGGACCAGAAAGCGCTGATGCTGTTCGACCGGGCGGCGCAACGCTGGATGACTTTGACCACGCATGGAGTCGGCGACCCGGCCTGGTCGCACGACAGCCGAGCACTGTATTTCCAGGATTTTCTGGAAACGGGCAAACCGATCTACCGCATCGGCATTCCCGACGGAAAACCGGAGCAAGTGGCGATTATCGGAAACTTGCGGCCGATTGCGGCGACGGATTATAGGCTGATAGGGCTGGCACCGGGCGACCTGCCGATCGTGAGCGCCCGTACCTCGACGGTGAATCTGTACAGCGTGGATTTGAACGAGCACTGACAACTGGGTGATTGCACGCATCCGCGCCCTAGGCGATTTGGCATCGTTGACCATGCGTGATTAAAGCCTGCTGGGCGGATCGCATGCCGCAGTCGCAAGGCAACGGGCGAACACAACCGAGGAGCTTCTGAGAACTGCTCAAGTTGCAGGAATGCGGCAAAATGACCCGCGCCTAAGATCAACTCCGTTTTCTTGATGGGCACCACAATCTTCTCGAAGTATGGATCCGAGCGGAACAGCTACATCGCACTTCAACTTGTTTTCGATTCCAACCTAGTCAGAGAGCACAGCTACGCAGTTCCAACACTCGAATATTGCAGCGGTGGCCAATAGTGGCTCCGTTTAAAGTATTGTGAATCGGTGTTTGGGCGCAGCTTCGGCTCGAGCGCAAGCAGAATATCTTCCCGACGAAACGCTGCCGCGATCCGCGCAACAATCGAAAAGAGCCGTCCGGCAAAGGTTGTCTTCCTATCGACGGTTGGAGCTCAGGTCACAGAGCTGAACCTGCTCAACAACTCCGGGATAACGGAGGCAATGCTTCGCACCCTGCCAGTTCCGGTGGCTTTTCTGCGGGCGGCATGGTTCATGGAGAACGCCCCTGGGATATCGAATCCGCGAGGAGTGTGGTAGTGCACAGCTTCCTGCAACCGCTCGATCACCGGATTCCGATGGTGGCAACGGAAGACATTGCACAAACCGCGGTCGAGCTACTGCGTGAATCATGGAAAGGCGTCCGCATCGTCGAAGTTGGAAGGGCCGGAGCGTTACTCCTCCGACGATGTGGCAGCTGCACTTGCGAACGCCCTCCGCACCCCTGTGCGAAACGAAATAGTTCCTCGCTCTACCTGGGAAGAGCTGTTCCGCTCACAAGGAATGAAGAATCCACTGGCTCGAATGCGAATGGTGGACGGCTTCAATGAGGGTTGGATCGATTTTGAATCAGGACCGCGGGGCCCACGAAAAGGCAGCACTACGCTGCAGGATGCGCTTCAGGCGTTGGTCTCAAAGAAGCAAAGCTGAGGACGCCCACAGAACCAATTTAAAGCGATCCTCCTATGAGGAACTCAATGATATGAGCCGCATCTTCATCAGTGGATCTTCAGGCAGACTTGCCCTTCATGTCGAGCTCCTCGAGGGGCGCGATATGTGTGCGTGCGAGCGGACTGATCTGCTGCTGGAAATCCAAGAAGCAGTGCGCGCCATGACTGAGCGCATTGAATCACTCCTGCAGTTCAGTAGTAGTGGAAGGAAATCCCCGCTCGTCCATTGGATAGAACGATTAGCCCCGACCTCGAACGTTTTTATGCCAAGCGAGCTCATAGCCACACGGTCGAAGTCGCGGGCGCCAGCCACTCAGTCTACGTCTCGCACCCCAGAGAGATCGCAGGTGTAATTGAGAGTGCAGCGCGTGCAGTTTCGAAATAGCTCGGACTCCGCAAGGACGCTGAGCGGTTGAGTTGGGAGTATGCAAAGCTGAGCTTCTTCATGTCTCCGGTCAGTCCGAACACAGTGCTTTGGCGCCCGGGCGTTGGGCTCTTCTACATCCTGGTCTAATGTGTCCCCATGCAAGGTCTGCAATCAAATGCAGAAATTGGGGCTCTACTTGGCCGACGCTTCGTCTTCGGACAAGACGCCTCTCAGATACAACGTCAGCAACTTCTTAAACTCAGCTACAACGAGGACTTTACCTTTGGAATCTGCTTCCGCATAGAGTGTCATCATGCCTCTGACTATCTGAAGAGACAGGTTTGCAGCCAGTAGAGACTGTTCCTTTGAAAGCGACGAATTCTTTGCCTGAAAGGCGTTTGCTATTGCGATTCGTGAAGCCTTCCGGGCTGCAGGGTCGCGGCGAAAGCGGATTGGCGCAGCCAACAAGCTCAGATAAGCGGGACGCTTCTGGGCAAATTGGGTGATGCCTTCGATGAACAGACCGGCGAACTCGGCATGGGTCAGTATCTCCGCTTGCTCCATCAACGGCTTCCAATGCGCCTCAAGCTCCTGGGAATATTGACTTACCAGCGTGAACGCGATGGACTGTTTATCCGGAAAGTAATTGTAGAGCGCGCCGATGGAAGACCCGCTTCGCTCCGCGACCGCCGTCATAGTCGCTGCTTCGTAGCCGACTTCGGCAAAGAGTTCCGCGGCTGCGTCGAGAAAACCGGCCAGCCGGCGCGTCGAGCGTTCCTGCTGCGGTGCGACGCGAACCGGATTTGACGAAATCGAGGGCATCCTCGTATTCTAAATCCAGAGAAATCGAGGATACCCTCGATTTTCAAATATTTTCAATAAGAGGAATAATGGCAGAACTCCAGCTCGACCCTAAAAAGACCGCACTCGTCGTCATCGACCTGCAGAACGCCATCGTCGGCATGAACCCCGTGCCGCATACGGCCGCACAGGTCGTGGAAAACGCAAAAAAACTTGCGGACGCCTTCCGCGTCCATGGCGCTCCCGTCGTCTACGTTCGCGTTGACATGAACGACTTCATGAGGCTTCAGGTCGACCAACCGCACAATCTGGGCGACAAGCCGCTGCCCGCTATCGCCTCCGAGATCGCTCCAGCTGCTGGCTTTCAGCCCGGCGATATCCTCGTCACAAAGCGCCATTGGGGCGCCTTCGCCGGAACCGACCTCGAGCAGCAGCTTAAATCCCGCGGCATCGACACGGTCGTCCTTACAGGCATCTCCACCAATGCAGGCGTCGAGTCCACCGCGCGTCAGGGTACTGGCCTGGGCTTTGCCTTTGTGCTCGTCGAAGATGCCTGCTCCAGCCAGAACGCCGAGCACCATCGCTTCGCCTTTGAACATATCTTCCCGCGTCTCACACGCGTCCGCACCACCGAGGAGGTCCTGGCCGTCCTTGCCTAAGTCCTCCAGCAAATCCAGCGGCCTCGGCCCTTTGGTCTGGAAGATCACGGCCGTCGCGGTACTCGGCTCTTTTCTTTCGCAGCTCGATGCGACCATCGTTAACGTATCGCTCTCCAGTCTCGCCGTGGATCTGCACAGCAGCCTCACGGCGATTCAATGGGTCACCAGCGGTTATCTTCTGGCGCTCGCTCTTATGCTCCCGCTCAACGGCTGGCTGGTGGAGCGCATTGGAGCCAAGTCTCTTTACCTCTGGTGCTTCTCGGCCTTCACGCTCTCCTCAGCTTTATGCGGACTGGCCTGGTCGG
>Ga0210386_10004166_pt1 | contig 12016 bp, 8 predicted proteins | sample IncBWH32OmetaG_FD_160091 | JGI IMG/M metagenome (GOLD analysis project Ga0210386, IMG submission 160091) | Forest soil microbial communities from Barre Woods Harvard Forest LTER site, Petersham, Massachusetts, United States - Inc-BW-H-32-O ... | reverse complement strand
CCTCACCGGCGAAGGCATGTACGATACCCTCTTGCCACTATTAGGAGGCGTCTCCGATACGGGTTTCGTAATTCCGCCCGGACTGGCCGTTACGCCACTAGTGAATCCCCTGCCGACCGTCGCGATCGGCGGAGTCGACGCCAGCGCTGGTGTGGCCTATGCCGGCCCGGTTGTCGGCTCCATTATCGGCGTTCTACAAATCAACGTCGTGGTCCCGGTTGGAAGCACCACGGGAACCCAAGTGCCGGTCAGCGTGACCATCGGCGCAGTCCAAACGCAAGCCGGCATTACCCTGGCGATTCACCCCTAGCTCGGCGCACTGCAACGGTCACTGGCCTATAATGTTCCAGTGCCAGACACGTTCGATTCCTTGCTTCCGCCCGTTGACATGCTGTTCGATGGGAGCACCACCCAGGAGCAGTTCTCTGCGCTGGGTGAAAACTTTGTGAGCTACTTCCTGATAAACCACGCCCGCGTCGGCCCGAACGACCGGATTCTAGACATCGGCTGCGGACTGGGACAGAAAGCCAGGCCGCTCACAAGATTCTTGTCCTCAGATGGGTCTTATCGCGGCCTGGACATCGTTTCTAAAGCGATCGATTGGTGCCGCGATCACTACCGCGCATTCCCCAACTTCGAATTCTCGCTCGCCGACGTGTTCAGTAGTGAATACAATCCTGATGGTAAGGTATTAGCGAAGAAGCTGGTTCTGCCATATCCTGACGAAAGCTTCGATTGTGTCCTGCTGGCCTCAGTCTTCACGCACTTGCTTCCCGATGACGTCGAGCATTACTTCCAGGAGATTGCCCGCGTGACAAGACCTGGCGCGCGCATGATCTCCACTTATTTCCTCTTCAACGATGAAGCACGATCGCATATCCGCGCCGGCCGGATTCATCTTCCGTTTCGGAAAGCCCGCAGCTTACGCAAACAAGTTCATCGCGTGCTGGACCCGGACGTTCCCGAAAAGGCGGTCGCCTACGAGGAAGATTGGGTCCGTGCTCTACATCTTCGAAATCGACTCAGCATCGTGGAGATCACTTACGGGAACTGGTCCGGCCGCACAGATTTAGTGCTGTGCTTGCAAGACACGATCATAGCTGTGAAGGAGTAAATCGAAGGCGCTTGCTTCGGGCTCTGGCGATCATCCGCGGCGCGGCGGTTCAGTAAGTGGGGCGTCGCATGCGTAGGCAGGCAAATACCGTCGTGGCCGCAAACCAGGTAATTGACCCGCACTCCAGCGACCTGAACAACCAGGCCTATCGTCCAAAAATAAATCGCGCGCGTCGTGGATCGGCGCCGCCATTCAACACGTCATTATGAACCTGGATCACCGTGGGCGCCGACGAATTGCTCCAGTCGCCCGTTACCGTCACGCGATGTCCCAGCGTATTCAGCGTATCCACTGTAGACCGTGAAATCCGGCCCTCCAGATTCAGCTTCCCCGGTACGAATTCGTGGTTGCCGAACGAGCTGAAGAAATGCTCGGTCTGGAAGCGCGGCGCTTCGACAGCCTCCTGCGGGTTCATGCCGAAGTCGAGCATGTTCAACAGCACCTGCAACAGCGCCTGATCCTGATTGTCGCCGCCAGGTGTCGACATGATCAGCTCGAGCTTCCCCTCTTTGGTGACCATGGTCGGGCTTAGTGTCACTCGCGGGCGCTTGCCGGGCATCAACTGATTCGGATGTCCGGGTGTCATGACGAAGGATTGCAGCCGGCTGGTTAGCGGGATTCCCGTATCGCCCATGATTACCGAAGGCAGCCACGCGCCGCTGGGTGTAGCGTTGAAGGCGTTGCCCTCGCGGTCCACTACATTAACGCAGGTAGTATCGTTGGCTGGACCAGCGGCCGCCGTAGTGGTTGGGATGGTGATGCGATGACCGAAGCTGCCCGGCCGGTGTTCGATGGAGGCGTGCTGTGGGTCGATGAGCTTGCGCCGCTCGGCCGCGTAATCCTTCGATAGCAGGATTTCCTCGGGAATCTTGTTGAACTTCGGATCGCCGTAATATTCGTCGCGATCCGCGAAGGCCAGTTTGACGGCCTCGACGACAGTATGCAGATATTGCGGGCTGTTGTGGCCCATGGCCTTCAGATCAAAGCCCTCCAAAATGTTCAAAGCTTCAATCATGAGAGGCCCCTGCGTCCAGAAGCCGGGCTTATAGATCTCGTAGCCGCGATACGTCCCGATCTTGGGCTGTTCGAGATCGGCATGGAAATTTGCCAGGTCCTCGTAGGCGATCAGCCCGTTATATTTCGCGCTGGCATCGGCGATGCGGTGGGCGATCGAGCCTTTGTAGAACAGATCGCGCACGGCCCGCAGTTTATCGGCACGCTTGCCATGCGCCTTCTTTTCGGCCGCAACCAACTCCCTGAAGGTGTGAGCCAGGGTGGGCTCGCGGAAGATTTCGCCGCGCGACGTCGGCGCGCCTTGCGGATAAAAGAACGTCATCGAGTCCGGCCATAGAGCGAGAATCCGCTGATAGCTGTGCAGCATGCCGCCGAACTCCTCCAGCATCGGGAATCCTTGGTCCGCATATTCGATCGCGGGCTCCACCACTTCAGCAAAGGATTTGGTGCCGTACTTGTCGAGCGCGAGAATCAGGCCGTCGAATACTCCCGGCGTGATGGCCGACAAGATTCCTTGCATCGGCACCGGAGGCATACGGGCCGAATCTTCCCACGGCTCAGGCGACCGGCGCGCGTAGAATTCGACCGTCGCCTTGGCCGGCGCGACGCCGACGCCGCTGATCACCATGGGAGGTTGTCCAGCCATCTTGATGATCACCGGCATTTCGCCGCCGATTCCGAAGCGGTTCAATTCGGTGACGCTCGCGGCCAGGACGCTGGCGACTCCGGCATCCACAGCATTGCCGCCCTGCGTCAGAATCCGGTAGCCGGCCTCCACCTCGAAATTGTTTGCGGCGCCCACCATCTCATGCATGCCGCGCACGGGCGGGAACATCGTCGGTGGTCCTTGGGCTTGGAGCAGCAATGCCGAAGCGGCAAGTACGTTTCCGACCAGACAGCAGGAGCGAACAAGTAGGGAGTTCATCGGCTTATCCTTGCATTGTCCAACATTTTGAGGGCAGCCAGCGCATAGCTGGTGCTCCGGCCGCCCGCCGGGTTGCGAATGAGAATGCCTCGTTCCACCATAGCCAGAATGTCGCGTAGTGCTGTGTCGTGGGAACACTTGGCCAACTGAGCGTATTTCGAGGATGTGAGCTTGCCTTCAAAGCCGTCCAGCAGGCGGTTCAGCACCAGGCGCTGGCGATCGTTGATTGGAACGCCGGCGGTCTCTTCCCAAAAGCGTGCTTTCCCGAGGATTGAGCCGAGTGTGATTTGCGCGCCATCGATGGCTCGGCCCAGACAGCCGAGGAACCATTCCATCCAGGGCGTGATGTCCAAGGTTCCCTGCTGCGTTTGCTCGAGCATGTTGTAGTACGCGTCGCGCTCCTGCCGGATTTGCGCTGACATGCTGTAAAAGCGTTGCGGGCTGTTTTCAGAACGCGCCAGAGCCATGTCCGCGATAGCGCGCGCAATGCGGCCGTTGCCGTCATCGAAGGGATGGATGGTCACAAACCAGAGATGAGCGAGCGCCGCTTTTAACACCGGGTCGAGATCGGCTTTAGTGTTGAACCAATCCAGGAATGCCTGCATTTCCCGGTCGAGGCGCGACGCCGCAGGCGCCTGAAAATGGACACGCTGCTTGCCGATCGGTCCGGAGACAACCTCCATCGGACCAGTGCTGTCGTCACGCCAAGCTCCTGTCCTGATTTTGTGCATGCCGCTGCGCCCGGTTGGAAATAGGGACGCTTGCCAGTCAAAGAGTCTTTCGGCTGTGAGCGGCTGATCGTAGTGGCGCGTGGCGTCGAGCATCATTTCAACGATGCCTTCTACGTTGCGATCGGCAGGCTTTAGTGCGCCGATATCGATGCCCAGCCGGCGCGCAATCGAGGATCGGACCTGTTCCGCATTCAGTTTCTCGCCCTCGATTTCACTGCTCTTGAGCACGTCGGCCGAGAGGGTTTCGAGTACCGCCTCCTTTTGGAGGTTGAACCCGAGAGCTTCCATGTGGCCGGCCAGCCGGCCTTGCCGATGTCGGATGTCAGCGAGAGGTTCGGCCAGTTGCTCACGGTCCCATTTGAACCGGGGCCAGTCTGAAAGCTCGTGAATATACAATCTACGCAGCTCCTGCGTAGATTGTAGCGCCTAATCAACGCACAACACAAGATATTCAACGCATATTCTGCGTCGAATAGACGGCCTAATCGACGCATCACCAGGCAAGCCTAGCTTTATCAATCATTTGACGATACTTGCGGAGTAGCTCATAAAGCACCACGCCGCCAGCGGTTGCCACGTTTAGCGAATGCTTCCGCCCGAGCATGGGAATGCGAACATGCGTATCGCAAAGCGCCAGCAAATCGTGTCGGAGTCCGTCGACCTCGTGGCCAAACAGAATACACAGCGGAAAACGAGGCTGCCAATCGAACAGGTCGACCGCGTGGCCGCTGGTTTCGATGGCCGCAATCTCGTAATTCTGCTGCCGCAGACTTTGGACCAGCCCGCAAGGATCGGGAGGGTTGTCCCAGGGAACGGTCTCCTCGGCGCCGAGCGCGGTCTTAGTGATGGCGCGTTTGGGCGGACGCCCAGTGATGCCGCACAGGTACAGTTTTTCGCAGCCACGCCGTCGGCAGTGCGGAAAAACGCTCCGACGTTATACATGCTGCGGACGTTATCGAGCAGGATCGAAACCGGGATTCGCCGGAGATCCGAGTAGGGCGCGGCCGCTCGCGTGGCCAGGTAGGGTGTTCGCTCCGTCATCCGCGTTCAGGGGCGCTCTTCGGCGCTCCAGTTTCGCAGGCGGTCTAAGCTCTTGAGAAACGACTTCAATCCACTGGCCAGCAGCGCGGCGGCGAGAAGGCAACCAGTCACGCTCACGAGCAGCAGCGAATAATTGACGGCGGCATCGCGGCGGAACAAGTATTGCGTGCAGATCGCAACGGCGCTCGGTCCGATCCCGAGGCCGATCAAGTTCAGGATAAAAAGGTACACAGCCGAAGCTTGGCCGCGCATGGAGGACGGCATCATCTGCTGGATTGCGGCGGGCGCGACTCCGAATGGAGCGGCCGCGAATATGCAGGCAGGCGCGAGCCACAGCACGGCCCATCGGCTAGTTGGGGCCAGGAACAAAAGGAAGTGGAAAGGGATCCATAGCAGCGCGAGGAACACGCCCACCAGCATGTTGGCCTGTAATGTGCCGCGAGCGCGCACGAAATCGGCAATGCGGCCGGCTCCTACGATTCCCAGCGATCCAAAGATGGTGACCATCGAACCATATATCAGGCCCGTGGTCGGTATATCCCAGTGATAGACGCGCCGGAAGAATTCGGGCACCCATGCGCCGTTCGCGTAGGAGACTAATGAGAGCAGCCCGAATCCGATGTTGTGGCACAGGAAGGTTCGCTTGTTCTTGAAGATGTACGCGAAAGATTGACGCGCCGAGGTGGCCAGCGCATTAGCAGCGAGCCCGCGCCGCAGAGGTTCACGCACCGTGAAGAGCAGAGCCGTGGCGAGTAGCCCCGGCAGTCCCACGGCCAGAAAAATAAGCTGCCAGGGCCGCACCGCACCTACTACCGGGAGCGTCCACAGTTCCTTCGCGGATGCGAACCGCACCACCATTCCGCCCAACAGGTAGGACATGCCGGAGCCGATGTAAATCCCCATGGAATACACGCTGATGGCCGTGGCCAGGTTTTCCTTGGGGAAATAGTCGGTGATTATGGAATAGGCCGAAGGGGAGAGCGCGGCCTCTCCCACGCCGACGCCCATCCGCCAGGACAGCATCTGCCCGAAGTTCTTGGCCAGCCCGCACATGGTGGTGAATCCGCTCCAGGCCACCAGTCCGCAAGCGATGATCCCGCGCCGGCTGTACTTGTCCGCCATCCTGCCCAGCGGAATCCCGCAAAACGTGTAAAAAACCGCAAAAATGAAGCCTTGCAGGACGCTGACCTGCGTATCTGTGATCTGCAAATCGCGGCGGAGCGGTCCGACTATGAGGGAAAAGATCTGGCGGTCGATGAACGAGAAAACATACATCAGCGTCAGCACGCCGACGACGTACCAGGCATAGCGCGGGGAAGGATAGGGAGCTTCGGGTGATTGAGCCCTGCGTACGGCAGAGGCTGGCTGCGTGGCCATGGGTACGGCAATTCTATCGCAAGTGCGGCCAACGGGTGCGAGTTCTACTAGGCCTCAAGCGCGAGGTCAGCGAAATCAGTAGATTTCGAAGCAGAAGGCACGATTGTCGCCGCTGGGAGATAGAGTGTACTCACCGCTTTCAAGCGGCTCGTCGACCTCGATCTTGTAAAGATGACCGCCCAGCGGGGTGACTGTTAAATGCAGCGCCCGATTTCCGCCCCGGCGACGTCCTGAAAACGAGACCTCGCGATTCCCGCCCTTCACATCCATCCGGTAGAGCTCGAAGCGCTCAGGCGAGGATTTTTGGGCGTCGATGATGAAAATCGGCTCAGCCAGCGGCGTACGAGCAGGTGAACTGGCGCCAGAGATGACATAGTTCGTGTCGCTCTTGCGGCTCTCTTCACGCACCTGGCCGGTCTCCGTTTCTATGAGGTTGGAAGCATGCAGCAAGTAGGGTATATCCGGCTTCGGCGGAGTCGGCCCGGTGTACTTATTGGCTGCGCTGAGGAGTCCGATCGCTACCAAAAACAGAACTGATTTGCGAACCATACGCTTTTCCTTAATTCTAGCGCTAGGATCGTGCGTCAAGGGGATTGCCGATCATCCACGGCGGTGCGGGCGCGCTCGGCCATCTCCGTCGCTTCTGCATCAGCCTCTGAGACATGAGAAGTTCTGGTTATTCCAGTACCTTTGGAGTGAGTTGGCGGATTGACAACCCCGAATGAAACTTTGTACGCTTGCTTTGAATTCTCGGAGGTTGAAGAAATGCTGGTGCATCATCGTACGTACCGATTTGGTGGGCTTGTGGCGGCTGGCCTGATGGCGTTCATGGCGACTGTAGCGGTGCCCGCCGCGTTTGCCGACACAGTACTTTACAGCACCTCGTTTGAGAACCCGCCGTTTACAACAGGTCCCATCGCGGGACAGGATGGATGGAACGTGTTCGGCCCCGGCATTTCGACGGTGGAGAACTCTTTTGCCGATACCGGTTCGCAGGCGGTATTTGTGGATGGCGGCACGCCTACTCAATCCGGTCCGTACCACAGCGACTTCTCCGCGGGGCCCCTGGTCGATGTCTCCGCCGATCTCGCCATCTTCACTAGCAGCACCCAGTCGGAGTGGCAGTTCGCCGGTTTAGGGTCTGGCCTGGCCCCATTTCTTGGCGGTATCGATATCCTTCCCAATAACGACATCCTTGCAATTACGAACGGATTTCCAATCATCGGCATTTTTCCAAGGGCTACGGCATTTAACTCTACCGCTTGGCACCAGGTCGATCTTCTTTTCAATATTCCGGCTCAAACCTACAACATCTCATTGGACGGAGTCACGCTGGATTCAAACGTACCGTTCTGCGGCGATAACGGTCCTTGTGTCGGAGCTCCTGTTGCCGCCTACAGTGATGGCTTCTTCGATAGTTTCGGGCAAAGTACTTTCGGAGGTACACCTGGGACCAATGACTCTGGCTATATGGACAACTACTCGGTTACCAACGTGACGCCCACGCCGGAACCGTCCATGCTCCCGCTGGTCATAGGTCTAACCGCTATCTGCATCGGACTGCGGCGGAGGCTTTCCTCCGCCCGCACTTAGGCGTGCTCCACGCATCCGCTGCGCGACGCCAGAAGCGCATTATATTTCCGAAGATACGCCTGCCACTCACTCTATTTTGTCCAGGAATCGGAGGGCGTGCCGCGCTGATAAAGGTATTCTCAAGGACAGCCCGCTAGTTACTGACCGTGGCGCGCTCTTCGACAGCCCGGCAAATGCGCTGCACTTCCATTTCGTCGATGGGCTTGCTCAACACGAAGCCTTCGCCGCCTTGAAACGCGCGCGCCAGATCGTTGTCAAAGCCATCGGTGAGAAGAACGAATCCGCCCACCTGATGACGAACGCGCTCGAAGAACTCCACCCAATTGAGACCGGGCAGGCGCACCGCGCAAATGGCCATGTCAAAACGCAATCGCTGGGCCAGGTCGGCGCCTTCTTCGGCGCTGGATACCGGGACCACACGGTCCCCCCGAGTGCCGAGCAGTTGCAGAAGCTGACGTTGCACTTTGTGATCCGGCTCAACCACCAGGACGGTCAACTGCCGTCCGCTTCCCTGGAACTCCAGCGGCCCACCGGCCACGGCCTGGCGGGTCTCGATGACAGGCAGCTCAATATCGAAGCGGGCTTGGGTAGACGACAGCCGGACCACCCGGAACTCGCCACCATGGCTTTGAATGATCCCACGGCAAACGCCCAGCCCCAGCGCCTCCGATCCGGCATGATCGCCATCGACCGCTTCGGCAATCTGCAAATCGGGGGAGCGGGTGGGATAGGAAATCTCCACCAAAACGCGCTTGGCCAGGAGGCTGCTGGAAACGGTGATAGTTTTCTCGCGCGCTTCGGCGGCAGCTTTTTCGGCGTCGACCAGGAGGTTCAGCAACACTTGCTCCAGTTGGCCGGGCGATCCGATCACGATGGCAGACTTCGGCGCCAGCTGAGACCGGATTTCGACGCCTTTTACCTTCCACTCCGGCGCGCGGAATTTCAAGAGACCGGACAGCATCGCGCTCAGGTCCACTCGCTCGGCTTGCGACTGTTCTACCTTGGCAAACGAAACCAGCCGCGCGACAGTTTCCGAAGCCCGGCTCGCCTCGTCGGCAATAGATTGAAGCTCGTTGTGCGAATCCCGGTCTTGTCGCGACCGCAAGGCCGAGGCCAGCGCGGCAATTGACTCCAGCGGCGACCGCAGCTCGTTGGCGACGTCGGAAATCAACTGGCCCGCCGCGGCCAGTTTCTCGCTGCGGAACAATTGCTCTCGAATCGACTGTTGTTCCTGAAGTTTCAGTGCCGTGGCCACCTGATTGGCCAGGTGTTGCATGCCGGCCTGTTCGGCCTGGCCATGATAATGAACGTTGCCGGAATTATATAGGGCCAGCACGCCCATCAGGTCGCTTTGCGCGAACATCGGAATAAACAGCACCGAGCGGGGCGCGGACGGCCCTTCCTCTTTCCGGAAAAAGGGACTGCGGCGCGCGTCCGGAATGGCAACCAGCGTCCGATTGCGGAAACAGGCTGTAACGCCCGAGGCCAAGGCGCCCTTGGGAGCATCCAGATCGATGAACTCAGTGGGCGAGTCGGTGGACTGCACGCGCTCCAGCATCTTCGCGCCGCGGCTCTGTATAAAAAGACCGACCCCGGTTGAGTTCCACAGCTCCGGCAGCGTGAGAGTCAATCTGCGGAGAATCTCGGCCGGCGATGTGGCTGCGATTACCTCTTCACCCAGCGCGTTCAGGACTCGCATCTGCCTTCGAAGATTTGCCATGCGGCGTTCCCGGAACCACCAGATTGCAAGTAAGGCAGTGCCGACGATCAGAGATGCAAGCAGAACGGGTGGTTGGATGATCCACCCGCGCTCCAGCGTGACCACCGCGGCCGGGCTGGGAATCAGGATTTGAAAATAGTGGTCATAGGGCGGCAGCGTGCAGTATTGGCTGGCGATGCCGGTAACCCGAATCCTGTCGCCTGCCCGATGGCCGTTGAGGTGGGGACCGGTATCGCGGCGCGTCCGGGGCAGGAAGACGCTCAGGTCCTTGGCCTTTTCCCCTATTAAGAGCAAGTCTCCGCCGGCGTTGTCGTCGTCGTCATTTACGACGCTCTCGGTAGTGACGAGCACGCCGATATAGCGAAACGAAGCCAGATCGGACGCCTTTACGACCTTCGGCGCGGGCGGAGTAGCATGGCCGAATTTTCGAATGTCGGTAGGCAAAAGCACCGGACGCCCGCCCCGGCGCACGATCATTCCCTGGACTTCCACCCAGTCTCCCGGCTCCATAGTCTGGAACTGACTGATATTACCTTGCAGTAGCAGCCCGTAGCCGGCATCGTCCTGAATGGCCACATAATAGGAATCGCTCACCCAGATGGGCCGCAAGGAGACTTGGCCCGTAACAATCACATTTTGCGTCTCATACGTGGGTGTCCAGTCGGGCGGCGTGCGGGAGCCGGCCTGTTGGAGCGTCAGGCGGGGCTGCGCCAAAACAGCGGATAGCGAGGCGAGCCACAGCAGGCAGATGAGCCCGCGCCAGTGGAGGCAAATGTTTGAGGGGGCGTTACTTGGCTTCATGTGGCGGCCACATCCACAAATCGATAGATCGGCAGAATCGGTCTGAACTACAACGCGTACGCCTACGGGCCGTGCTACGCCTTGGCGCACTAAGGGATCATAGCATAGCCGACCACGCATGCTAGCATGGTAGGTTGTCAGGCTCCGGGCTTCGTGCAACGGGCGGCTGTGAACCCCGCCAGGTCCGGAAGGAAGCAACGGTAGCGGTTTAGCTCGTGTGCCGCGGATTACCCGGGGTCTGGCATAATCTCCGCTCACGCCTTCATGTACCAAGTAATCGCCAGGAAATACCGTCCGCAGACGTTTGCGGAGTTGATCGGCCAGGAGCACGTCCGCACCACGCTGGAGAACGCCATCTCCCAGCAGCGAATCGCCCACGGCTACATTCTTTCCGGCCAGCGCGGCACCGGAAAAACCACCGTAGCTCGCATCCTGGCTCGATGCCTGAACTGCATTCAAGGGCCGACCATAACGCCCTGCGGCGTCTGCGCCAGTTGCCTCGAAGTCACGGCCGGAAACTCCCCGGATGTGATCGAGATCGACGCGGCATCGAATCGCGGCATCAACGAGATGCGGGAGCTGCGCGAAAACGTGCGCTACCGGCCGGTGCGCGACCGCTACAAAGTCTTCATCGTCGACGAAGCGCATCAGATCACCAGCGAAGCTTTCAATGCGCTGCTCAAGACGCTGGAAGAGCCGCCCGACTGGGTCGTTTTCGTGCTGTGCACCACCGAAGCGCACAAGATCCCGGCCACCATCGCTTCCCGGTGCCAGCAGTTCAGTTTCCGGTCTGTCGATTTCACCGAAGTCGTCAAGCGCATGGAGGAGATCTGCCACAAGGAGGGCATCCAAACGGATCCCGAGACGCTAAGCGTTTTGGCCCAGGCCGGACAAGGCAGCGTGCGCGATTCTTTGTCGGCGCTCGATCAGGCCATCGCCTGTTGCGGGGTGAAGCTGAGCGCGGCCGAGGTACGCGATCTGCTGGGGATGTTTTCACTCGACTCGTTGGGCGAGGTGACCGAGGCTTTGACGGCCCAAGACTCGCGGCGAATGCTCGATCTGGTGATGGAACTGGAGCGGAATGGGCGCAATTTGCAGCATTTTTGTAGGGAATTAGCTCGTTATTTTCGCAATCTACTGGTGGCCAAGGTGGCCGGAGCGAACACCCGCCTGATCGGAGCGTCCCAGCATGAGCAGGAACGGCTGGCTCAGATCGCCGCCGGATTTTCGGAAGAAGACCTGACTCGCTATTTGCAGATTACGCTTGACCTGTTCCAGGATCTGCAGGCTTCGTTGCAGCCGAGGCTGCACCTGGAGGTCGGGCTGTTGCGGCTGGTTCAAGCCGGGAAGCTTTTGCCGATTGAGGAAGCCATTGCTGGATTAGGGGGCAGCGGACCGCTGCCCAAGCCGGCCCCTCCAGCGCCTCCCAAGCCGGCGCCTCCCACAATGGCGGTGTCGCTGACAGGCCCATGGAAAGACCGGTTGCATTCAGCGTTGACTGAAGCAGGCATGCAGTTCACCGCCGATGCGGTCGAGCATTCTCAAATTACCGAGTCGAACGGCGAGTTGCTGTTCGCTGCCCCGGAAGAGTTCCATCTGGCATTGAACGGAAAAGATATCCTGAAGGTCGTGCAGAAAGTGGCGGGCCGGCCCATGCGGGTCAAGGTGACTACTGGTGCGGCGGTCGTAACCGAAATTCC
>Ga0210386_10004165_pt1 | contig 12017 bp, 9 predicted proteins | sample IncBWH32OmetaG_FD_160091 | JGI IMG/M metagenome (GOLD analysis project Ga0210386, IMG submission 160091) | Forest soil microbial communities from Barre Woods Harvard Forest LTER site, Petersham, Massachusetts, United States - Inc-BW-H-32-O ... | reverse complement strand
CGCTGTACTCGGCAAAAGCTCGCGGGATTTACGCTTCTGATCTGGAACGGTATTTTGCGCAGCACGGGTATCGTGCATTTGCGTTCACCGGGAGAGCGGAGGATCTCGAACAGCATCTCGCCAAGGGGCGTCCGCTGATTGTGGCGCTCAAGCCGGAGGGCGGCGGCACGCTGCACTATCTGGTGGTGGTGGGCCTGGATCGGGAGCAGAATCTGGTGTTGCTGAATGATCCGTCCGAGCGCAAGCTGTTGCGGCGGGAACTGAGCACCTTCGAAAAAGAATGGAAAGGCGCGGGTCATTGGACGCTGCTGGCAGTGCCGCAAGCCGGGGGCGCGCCCGCCGCACCATAGAAGTCTCCAAGCAGAATCCAGGTTTTGGATGGAGCCGCGGGGCGGCTCTGCGTGCGCCTGTGCGCGCTGCACCGTCGTGGGGCCGGTTGGCGACTGGCCGAATGTTCGTTTTTCTTTTCTTCTTTTTCCTCCTGCTAGGCGCGTGCTCGCACGGCAAGGCCCAGAGTGCGGGAAACTCGTCTGCTTCCGCCGCGAGGCTCGCGGAGCGTGTGCAGCAGTTCGTTCGCGAGCAGCATTGGGCAGAAGTGGTGGAAGCAGTAAAAAACTTGCCCGACCGCGACGCCGAGCTTGATTTCGCGTATGGCACGGCGCTCGCGCAACTGGGGCGACTCAATGATGCGAAGGAATCGTTCCTGGCTGGGCGTGTCCTTGCGCCGCAGGACAAGCGCTTTCCGATCGAACTCGCTGGAGTAGCGTTCAAGCAGAAGCGGTATCCAGAAGCGAGCGGATGGATGCGGCGCGCGCTGCGCATCGATGCGGGTGACGAATACGCGAACGACTTTCTGGGCACAGTTTACTTCCTCCAGAACAATCTCCCAGCGGCGGTGAAGTACTGGAACCGTGTGGACAAGCCCTATATCGAAGCGGTGGGGCCGGAGCATGAGTTGCGAATTCGGCCGGCGCTCCTCGATCGCGCTCTGGCGTTTTCGCCGGCGAGCGTAATGCGCCTTGATGAGCTTGAGACCACACGGGCTCGGCTCGAGGGGCTGGAGGTGTTTGGCGAGCCGCGCATTCAGTTGGCGGCCAAGCCGGACGGGAAGTTCGATGCGATCTTGAATCTCGCGGAGCGGAACGGGTTTGGCGAAGGGGTCTGGGAAGCGCTGATTTCGACGTTCAGTGGGGTGGCGTATCAGACGGTTTATCCCGAGTACAACAACATTGGAGGGGCGGCGATTAATGTCGCCTCGCTGGTGCGGTGGGATGCGCAGAAACGGCGGCTCGCGGCCTCGCTTTCGGGCCCGCTGCGGGGGTATCCGAAATGGCGGTACCGGTTAGGACTCGACCTGAGAAACGAGAACTGGGATATCCGGGAGTCGTTCGCGGGCGCGTCGCCCTCACTCGGGTCGCTGAATCTGCGACGCGAGGCGGGCGGCGCGAGTATTGAGTCCTTCGACAGCGGCCGCTGGGGATGGGGCGCGGGATTTGAATTTTCCCATCGTGACTACAGAAGCGTGGTAACCGGGCCGGGGCTCCCTCCGGGCTTGTTGCTGGCGGGTGCGCAGTTAAAGCAGACGGCACGGATTTATTCCGTGCTGGTGCATGTGCCGGAGCATCGGTTTGTGCTGAACGCGAGCGCGGCGTCGCAACTGGGGCGGATCTGGTCGCAGCCGGCGCATGCATTCGGGAAAGTGCAGGGAGGGGTGCGGGCACAGTGGTTCCCGCGGGCGCAAGGCGATGATTATGCGGTGCGATCCGAGGCGCGGTCGGGCGGCACTACGGGGCAGGTGCCGTTTGATGAGCTCTTCATGTTGGGCATGGAGCGCGACAACGATTTGTGGCTGCGGGGACACGTGGGGACTCGCGATGGACGAAAGGGTAGCGCGCCGCTCGGCCGCAACTATTTTTTGTGGAACAGCGAGATCGACAAGAACATTTACGGCAATGGCCTGGTGACGTTGAAGATCAGCCCGTTTCTCGACACGGGCAAGATCATCGACGACTCCACGAGTCTCGGCTCGCGACGCTGGCTCTGGGACACGGGCGTGCAGGCCAGGGCACGCGTGCTCGGAGTGGGCGTGACCTTTATCTACGGGAAAGATCTGCGTACGGGGAACAACGCGTTCTACTTCACGACGGGGAGCGGGGGGAAACGAGTTTCCGTTCCGTAGGAAATCTAGCACTGACATTCGCGGAATCCCACCCTAACGTCGCAAAGAACGCGACGTTAGGATGGGGCACCCGACGGTGGCGGCCCCACACGAGTTATTGGGCGCGGGCGAGTTCCACATAGTCGCGGCCGGCGTAGAGGCGGTATTTTCCGCCGGTGCTTACGATTTGCAGAGGCACGGGGCGCTTCATTTCCGTGTCGCGGGCGGAGTCGATCTGGAACAGGTCGTGTGCGCCCAAATCCATGACGATGAATTTGTTGCCGGCGATGAAGCCGACGCCGTATGCGCCCGGGACGAGTTTCTGGCCGCCGATCTCAACGGCAACTTCGGTGATCAGGTAGGCCTGGTATTTCTGGCGAATGTCGCTGGAGTAGCCGGAATTGTCGACCATGGCGGCGAGCAGAAAGAAATCGTCGGCGAAGCGGATGCCGCCGGTGTTGCGCATTTGCGTGGGCGCGACCTGTCCGCGAAAGAAAACCTGCTCAGGGAAAAGCTTGCTGGTGATGTCGGAGGACTTCAGGGCGGCTTCGGTTGCCGGAGGCGGGGCGGCCTGGAGGGGAGCTTGCATCGTGAGAAGCGGGATAAGGACGGCAAGGGACAGGAGCTTTGTGGAAGTCATATGGATTTTCTCCTCAAGAGGATGGATCGGCGCAAACGCTCGGCGGACATTGTAATGGGTGCTGTGAATTCGTGGGGGAAGATCGTCGTTAGATGTTGGTGCGGCGTTAAGGAATATAAGTTCGTGGAGACCCCACCCTAACGTCGCAAAGGACGCGACGTTAAGGATGGGGCACCCGGGGATGGGGCACCCGGGGATGGGGCACCCGGGGTTGGGGCCCCGCCTGTGGCCTGGTTCCTACTCGAACTGTTTGCGGAAGCCGGCCAGTTCCTGCTTGAGGTCGGCGATCTCGCGGTTGAGGGCGGCGACTTCCTCTTCGAGGCGGGCGAGACGCTCGTTATCCATGGAGTTGTTGGCGTGGGTTTCGACCGGAGCCGGCGGCGTCTCCCATTCGGGCTTCTCACCGCATAGCAGGTGCGCGTAGCGCGACTCTTTCGTGCCGGGTTGGCGCGGCAGGAGTTTGACCAGGGGTTCCTCGCGCGTCATCAATTTCTGCAGGGTCGACTGCACATCGGTGAGATCTTCGAAACGGTGAAGGCGCTCGGTGCGTCCGCGAAGCTCGCCGGGAGTTTGTGGGCCGCGGAGCATGAGCACACACATGACGGCAGTCTCGGGGCGCGTGAAGTTGAAGGCTTCCTGCATGCGGTGCTCGAATTTAGAGACGCGGCTGTCCCCGGCGGAACTGGCGTTGCCGGCGAGACCTTTCTCGTTGAGCGAGTGCAGTGCCTGGCGGACGGCACCGTCGTTGAGGTTCATCACCGGGTCGCGGTTCGACTTCTGATTGCAGGCGTTCACCAAGGCATTGAGCGACATCGGGTAGTAATCGGGCGTGGTGATGTCTTTTTCGACCATCGAGCCGAGGACGCGGGCCTCGGTGTCGGTGAGAAGTACATTGCTAGCGCGGAATGGAGACATAGGAATTGGTAATTGGGTAATTTTGTAATTTGGTAATTGGATTCACCGCCGGGCAATTGTCAGCGGTGGTCAAATTACCGATACAGAATCACATTGGCTTCGGCGGGAATGTGCGGACATCGTGCCGCCGAAGCGCGTGGTTATAGTATCGGCCCGCCGCGGGCGGTGCAAAGCCAGATGGTAATCCCACGAAAGGACCCAGGCGCGAGGTTCCGAGAGTGCCATGGAGAGGTAGGATTTGGTCGTGGGATCGCTAGCTCGTGTCTATTTGATGGTCTTGTTCTTAGCCGCTATGGGTTGACGCCAGGAAAATTTGCGTAGGTTCTTCGCTGCGCTCGGCGCGCGCCGCTCAGGACGACAACGCGGACAGGGTTAAAGCTTTCCGTAGGTGCGTAAGGTGGCGATTTCGCGGCGCAGGCGCTCCATCTCGATTTCTTTGCGGCGCAGCACGGTACGCAGATCGCCACTGGCGGGTGTGGCAGTGGGGGCTTTGGCCACGGGCTTCGGCTCGGCGCTGAGAGGAGTGAGAAATTCGAGACCAAAGCAGAAACCGGTGCGGTTGCGGACCACAGCGGAGACACGGGCGCCACGCGGCATCTGAAACTCCAGTTCCATGGTATCGCCGGGCTTGAGCGGCAGGCCGGCGTAGAGAGTCATGCCGCCTTCGCTGATTTCGATGCCTCGGCCGGGAACCGCAAATCGGGAATCCCCTCCGCGAGGAATGATGCGGACGGGCAGTTCGACAGGATGGCGCGACCAACGGCGCGTGTTTGCAGGGGAGGACATCTTTCCACACCCACTTTGAGGTGCTTGATGGTATGGCGGCGCGGGGTGTCGGAACAAGATTACGAAGGTTTGACGAGTAACAGTTACGAGATTTTCAGTGCGTCTCCAGCGGCTAAGATTTCCGGGGACCGCGAATCGCCGCTTTCCCTTTAGATTCTTTGGCTTATCTGAAGCTGATAACAACGAACGAGTGGGACCGCGGACCACTCGAGACCGAAGCGCGGGTCTATAATGCCGCGCATACATGAGTCCGGTTGGGGCGGACAAGATCGGGCCGTACGAGATTCTGGAGCTGCTGCATTCAGATGATCGCGGACGTGTCTATCGTGCCCGCGACACGCGATTAGGGCGGATCGTCGCGATCAAAGTTCTTCCTGTCCCGCTCTCGCAAAATGGCGAGTCATTGGAGAAAGTAGAGCGCAGGGCGCGCGCCATTTCCTCGCTGGATCACCCCAACATCTGCCGCCTCTACGACGTGGGTTGCCAGGACGGGCTCGACTACCTGGTGATGGAGTATCTGGAAGGCGAAAGTTTAGCGGAGCGATTAACGAAGGGGCCGCTCGAACCGGTGGAGTTGCTGCGATCGGCAGTGGAGATCTGCAGCGGGCTGGAAGCAGCGCACGAACACCGGATTTTTCACCGCGACTTGTCGACGAGTGCCGTGATGCTGACCGCCAGTGGAGCTAAGCTTCTGGATTTCGGTCTGGGACACCTGGTGCGTGGCCTGACTCGCGCGCACGCCCAGATCGTGGCGCCGTTCCACCATTACGCGCCCGAACAATATCTGGGCAAGCCGATTGATGCCTGTTGCAACATGTTCTCGTTCGGGATCATGTTTTACGAAATGGCGACGGGCGCTTTTCCATTCCCGGCGGAGAGCATGACCTCTTTTATTCTGGCCGTGATTCGGGAAGATCCTCTGCCGCCCGCGAGTTTGAATCCGCGGCTGCCTGGCGGGCTGGATGAAATCATCTTCAAGTGCCTGGAGAAAGAACGTCCGCGACGCTACCAGAGTGCCGGAGAGATTTTGTGCGACCTGCAAGGAATCATCGAGCGCTTGCGGGGACGCGCTGGCGAGGACGCGAGCGCGGCTTTCCCTTCGTTGGCTACGCGGAGCAAGAGAAGAACGCGGGCCAGGGCGGAGGACTGGGCAGGGCTGGCAAGGAAGTCCTCTGCGCCTTCCACGCGCGGCAGGGAAGGATGGGAACAGCGCATGTTCAAGGCGCTGATGAGTGTTTCCTCGAAGATTGCGAAGGGGGAGAAAAGCCTGGCGCCAGGAGAGCCGACGCTGCTGCGCACGGGAGCGAAACTCGGGCCTTATCAGATTCATTCGCTTCTCGGAGCCGGCGGGATGGGGGAGGTGTATCGCGCGCACGATTCACGCATATCGCGCGATGTGGCCATCAAGGTGTTGCGCTCCCTGGCCCTGCAAGACTCTCTCGCACGCGAAAGGTTTCAGCGGGAAGCGCGGGCGGTGGCCTCACTCAACCATCCACACATCTGCCAGCTTTACGACGTGGGGTATCAGGCAGGGATCGACTATCTGGTGATGGAGTGCCTGAAGGGGGAAACGCTGGCGTCGAGACTGAAGCGTGGACCTCTTGGCGCGAAGGAGGTTGTGCTTTACGGAATCCAACTGGCGGATGCGCTGGAACAAGCGCACCAGCGCGGAGTCATCCACCGCGATGTGAAGCCCGCGAACATCTTTTTGTTGTTGAACCAGCAATGCAAAGTATTGGACTTTGGGCTGGCCAAAGTGCCGGCGGGGATTCCGGCTGATGCGCAAACCACGACCAGTCCGGCCGCGATGACGGCGTGGGGGGCTGCGATCGGCACGGCACAGTACATGTCTCCGGAGCAAGCCCGAGGAGAGCGGATTGATCACCGCAGCGATATATTTTCGATGGGCGCCACTTTGTATGAGATGGCGACTGGCAAATTGGCGTTCGGCGGCAAGACCCTCGCGCTGGTGTTTCAGGCCATCCTCGCCGAGGCCGTGCCATCGATGCGACAGATCGTTCCCTCTTTGCCCTCTCAATTGGACGCCATTGTCAGCAAAGCGCTGCAGAAGGACCGGAACCAGAGGTATCAGTCGGCGGGCGAGTTGCGCGAGGCATTGCGACAGGCGAGTCACGACCTTGCGGCGTGAGGCGACTGCGTCCAGGTTCGTGGATCCATCGTGATGGCGTAATCACCGATGCACATTGGCGCATCTGCCACTTGGCAGAGTGATTCGCAAGCCGCTACCCTGTAAAAATACTTAGGCAACTCTTTGTAAAAATCTTGCTTGCCTATCAGGAGAATGGAATGAGTGAGCACTACCACGATGTTGCCGATCTGCGGCTTCTGAAAGAGATGGGGAAACTGGCCCCGACGGAGTTCAACGCATGGCTCGCGCTGGACAAAATTGTAGGGCGCGAGGATGGAGCCATTCCGAGGAAATACCGGGAGCTGATCGCGTTGGCCGTGGCGTGCACGACGCAATGCCCCTACTGCATCGAAGTACACTCCAAGGCCGCGAAGGCCGCAGGAGCGTCGCGCCAGGAGATTACGGAGAGCTCGCTGCTGGCCGCCGCTCTGCGCGCAGGAGGAGCGGCAACGCACGGTGCCATGGCTTTGAAGTTCTACGACCAGGCGTAGGGCAAGGGACAGGTGTCACGTCCCGGGTCTCAGGTGCCAGGTGTTAGGTCTCAGGTCTTAGCTCTGGGTCTTGGAGTGCGGGCTCCGGGAACTCGAGCGGATCTGGGACCTGATCTTTATTGCGTGACGGAGTCGTTGCTATGCAGGTCGGTACTGAGGTACTTCAAGCCCGAATCGACTATCAGGGTGACGATTCTGGCGGACGGGCCAAGTTTCTGCGCGACGCGAATCGCGGCGTGAACATTTCCTCCCGACGAGGTGCCGGCGAAGATTCCGATCTTGCGTGCCATGTGCCGCGCCATATCCTTGGCGTCGTCGGTCCTCACCGAGAGAACTTCATCGACCAGATCCGGATTCCAAAGCGGCGGCGTGTAGCCGATGCCGATGCCCTCGATCTCGTGACCTCCCGGCGCGCCACCTGACAAGACTGCCGACTCCACCGGCTCGACGGCGATGATCTTGATGCGCGGATTATGCCGCTTCAGCACGGTAGCGACGCCATTGAGGGAAGCGGCTGTGCCCACCGACTGAACGAAGGCGTCAACCTCTCCGTTGGTCTGTTTCCAGATTTCTTCTCCAAGCGGAAAGTATCCGCCAATGGTGTCGGGGTTCGACAGTTGGTTCACCCAGTAGGTATTCGGCTGCAGGCTGAGTTTTCGAGCCGTCTCGATCATGTCGAGGAATAACTGCTTGTTGAAGCCTTCGGGGCCGCAAGGAACCAGGGTTAGCTTGGCGCCGTAGGCGGCCATGTGATCGAGTTTTTCCTGGCTGAAGGCTTTCGAACTGACCACGTGAATACGATATCCCTTGGCCGCGCAAACCATGGCGAGCGACGCGCCGGTGCTTCCGCCGGTGTACTCGACCACGGTGCCGCCGGGAGGCAGGCGGCCGTCGGCTTCAGCCCGAGAAATTACCGCGAGGGCCATGCGATCTTTCATGCTACCGGTGGGATTCTGCCATTCGAGCTTGGCAAAGATCTTTCCGCAGTTGGGTGGAGCGACGCCGTCAAGCGCGATGAGTGAAGTGTTCCCGATCGAGTCGAGGAAGTTATGGGTGTTGTCCATGGTGTTCGGGTGTCCGGGATGCGCGGCGGCGCGGCTTTCGGCCCAACCATTGGATTCGATCGTTCAGCGAAAGATTCCAGCTTGGCGGTGTTCATAGAAAAGGGCATCGCTCGTCGAGAGGTTATCGTAGAGGCGCGCCGGTGAGCGGTGAGGCGGGTGTATGATCGCCAACGTTTTCTGCCGTGATCGCGTTCAGGGGTCGTCTTGAGGGAAATCATGAGCGAGGAGACTTTGATCAGGGTTGCCGGTAACGCCGAGTCGCGAGCGGACCTTGTGGAGCGCGGGTTCAGCCGTCAACCGCTGAGAATTGACATCGACATCGCGCGCACGTTGGAAGCCTTAGCCCATGCAGCCTGGTCGATTCCGAGAGACAAATATTATGACGGAGGTGACCGGTATCGTTCGCTAAATCGGCTACGGGCGGAGATTGTGGAGAGTGGGGTGCATGTGTGGCCGAGTGACGAGAACACTCCATACGTGCAACTGGAAAAATACAACACGACCCTGGGCGGCCAGAAACGGGAGTATGCGCCGCTGCCGCAAGCGATCGCCGGAGCCGTGGGCGTGCGCAAGCTGATTGCGTATCACCTGCAATATCTGCCGCTCACGACTGTAGGCAGGAAATATCTGGTGAACATGCACGTCATCCGGTTTACGGCCAAGCCGAGGCGTCCGTGCGACACCAGCCCGCCGGGCTTGCATAAAGACGGGGAGAAGTACATCGTCACGCATCTGCTGGGCCGCTGCGGAGCTCGCGGTGGCGAGGTGGTCATCACTGACAATGACAAACACGAACTCGATCGCTTCACCATGCGCGAATGCGGGGAGTGTTACGTCTTCGATGACGATCGCGTCTGGCATATGTTGACGCCCGTGGCGGTCATGGAAGGAAATCAGTTTGCCTATCGTGACACGCTGGCCTTTGACATGCTGCCCGAGGGTTGGGAGCCGACGAGGTGATGTTGCGCGCTCTTCTTCAGTTAGCCGCAGCCAGCCGGTCCGCGGCAGATTTTCTTTTCTTGTTGAGTGAATCGAGCAGGGTCGCTTCAGGGCTTGGTGGCGCAGTGTTCCTTGGAACGGATGATTTGGTGTTGGAACCAGAGCAGGGAGCTAACGACTGAAGGCTGAGAGCTGGAGTTCTGGTCGGGACGGGCAGATTTGAACTGGCGACCCCTCGCACCCCAAGCGGCTCTGAAGACTCAGAGTCGAAGTAAATAAACGCCTTTCGGGTTTTCGGGTTGGTCTCTTTCCTCTGTTTTTCCCCAGTTGCGTCACAAAAATGCCACAAGTTACTCACCATCGCCTCGCCCAGTCCGGCGAGGCGATTGGTTCGGGTTCAGCATCCCTTCACTTCCAGCAGCTTACCCGTTCGGTGCGTTTTTGGAATGCGCCTGATAAAGAATGATTTCGTGCTCGTAGTAATACCCTGCGACCTTCAGGTGTGCGGGTGAATACAAGCTGCACTGGCCCGACGAGCCTGTTCCATCGTTGTGCAAATGCCTCGGCGAACTCCTTTTTACGTGCCAAAACGTCTGGGACTGCAAAATAGTCTTCACGAAAAATTAGCCAAATCTTCCGGCGTGCAAGTAAGTAACGTGGGTTACCGATTGGGCTCAGAGTTTCTTTCAGTGCACGAAGGAAGATTGATTGGTCTTTCCCAGTGCCGCCTCCGATCCAACAAAACACTGTTCCGTCTAGGTTTCTGTCGGCATACACTCGGAACTCAGCGTCATGTTGGTTAATCGACCCCTCATATTGTAGGGCGTCCAAGATTGCCCGCCCGATCTGCTTGATACTTCGTTCCGGCGTTCCGTGGCGGATCAACCGCCACAACGCAAGCACGCTCCACGGAAGAGTAACCACAGCGGCAATTCCCAGCAGCGCGAGCGCAACGCTCCAGAAGTCTTGACCCGTTCTAACACGGCCAAGTGCTCGTCCGAAGTATTCGAGCACGGCTATGAAGATGTATGCAGCTTGAAACAAAAGAGCCGCAATCGTGTTTGCAAGAACAAAACCTCTTGGCAGCGCCTCGTCCGCAGCTTTCAACCCATCAGTCATCTGCTTTATCGAGCCTGCTTTGAGCGCATCGTGCCACTGCTGCCGAAGTCCCGTACGGTCGAGAGCACGCTTACGAGTCTGAGCATTGATCTGCTCTATCTGGTCACGGCTGAACGGAGGGTGTCCGAAACCCAGACGCTCAGTTCCATTTTCGATGATCGGCGCAGTCGCACTCACACCGACAAATGCGGAGCATCGGCGGACGAGCAGTTCGTAGTCGTCGCCCGGGCCGAAAAGTCCGGGCTCAACACAGACGAGATGCCAAATGTTTGCGGTTTTCTGTGGTTGCGCCGAATCCACTCGAATCGCCCTCCCTCTCATCTGGTTCGACAACATGAAAGAACCAACAAAGCTGGCCAGCACGAGAGTGTTGATGCACGGCGCATCCCATCCTTCTCCTAGTAGGGATTTCGTTCCAATTAGCACTGTTATGCCGCCCTGCGCGAAAACGGACGTTATCAAACGAACTGAACCCCGGTAGTATTGCCCGTGAATTTCCACGAAGGAAAAGGAAGAATCGTGCGCCATCGGCGAGATGGACAAATCCTGTGGATTGATTCCAAGGATGGTCGCACATTGTCTGACGATTTGCTGGGCGCTACTGGGAACGACAACGAGAGAACCGCTCAACACCCCAAGACGGATGTTCGGCACAGTGGCAGCCCGAAGCGACTCGAAGACCGGGACGATTCCGATGTCCTCGAAAACTGGAACTTCTTCTCTCGATCTCGGCAGTTCGGCCTTTCTGATGAAATCGGTCAGAACAACGCAGCGCAGCCTGCCGCCCAAAGCCTCAGATTCCAACTTCACGATCTGTTCCACAGTCTTCAGCTTGGTGACGGATGTTGTCAGGAGCTTTAGGTGGTCTGAGGGGTTTCGCAGCGTTACCTTCCGCCGTTCTATAGCGCCGATATTCAGCAACTCGTGTCGAATGCCCTTGAGGATTGGTTCGCTTTCCTTGAAATTCTGGGCGTCATGATACAAACAATGCGATAGCAACACTTCCAACCACTCGAGATTGAATTCGGGAATTCGCCTATGAGAGAAGCCAAGGGCGGCTATGACAGTGGACGGAATTTCTCGCCCTACAGCTTGCAAGTACACGACCATGCTGGAGAGATATTCGGGATCGTCCAAAATCTCTTCTGTGTGCTGGTTGGGAGCAGAGAGCCACGGATGCGAGAGGATCGCATCTGCGAAAGTTCCGCTCGAGTTGAGGTGTGAGACGAATTCACTTACCGATGCCCTGAAGTCCGAGATTACCTTCTGCTCTTTATCACTGGGCGTGCTGAAGTACACGAAGTCCTGATGAGGACACAGGTCACCCTGCTGCACGAGTTCGGAAACAGAAACTTCGGCATCAACAGGCCCACACAGTTCCTCATACCTCTGCCATTCGAAAGGTGAAACATCATAGGGAGGCGTGGCGGTAAGGGCAACAATGGTTGGACTTTGCAGTTGCCCCACCAAGGATGAAAGAGTTCTCCACCACTCGGTTCGAAGATGATGCGCTTCATCGAGGACTAGAGCTTTGAAGTTCGCTTCCGCCAGAAAATCGGGAATGGCTATGTGTGGCTTGGATATGTGGTTGGCCTCTTCGCCGTTCGGGTGAATTTCAAAGTGGTTCTTCGACAGTCCATTCTCGTCGGATTCCGTGGATGGAGGTTCCTCGGGCTCCCCTGAGTAAGCCGAGTGCAATGCCTGATAAGTTGCAACTGTCAAGAAGGCGGGCTTCTTTAATTCTGTGGAGACGCAT
>Ga0210386_10004163_pt1 | contig 12020 bp, 7 predicted proteins | sample IncBWH32OmetaG_FD_160091 | JGI IMG/M metagenome (GOLD analysis project Ga0210386, IMG submission 160091) | Forest soil microbial communities from Barre Woods Harvard Forest LTER site, Petersham, Massachusetts, United States - Inc-BW-H-32-O ... | reverse complement strand
GAAAGCTTCAGGCTTACACGGCAATTTCTGCCGACCCGGCGGCACATCTGTCCCGGTACGGTCTCGGCGCAAAACTATAACCCACTGAATTCACAAGGAAACGCCCTTGGCACGTGGCTTGCTAAAAGGTGCCCGACCGCAAATGCCGGGCGGCAGAGTTTCGCCGCGCCAGTGCGAGAGTTGGAGACAGGTCATGGGTATTTTCGACGCGTTGAATACGGCGGTGTCGGGATTGCAGGCGCAATCGTTCGCGCTGCAGAATATCTCCGGCAACATCGCCAACTCGCAGACCACGGGTTACAAGGAAACCAGCACTTATTTCGAGGACCTTGTCTCCGCCGCGACCCTCGGCACCCAGACCGCCAACGGCGTGACGGCGGGCTCGCGTTCGACCAACACCGTGCAGGGGACGATCCAAAGCACGTCGGTCTCCACCGATATGGCGATCAACGGCAACGGCTGGTTCGTGGTGGCGCAACCGAGCGGCACCTCCGACAACCAGCCGGTGTTCAGCGGCGTCAACGATTATACCCGCGCCGGCGATTTCCAGCTCAATTCGGGCGGCTATCTCGTCAACGGTGCCGGCTACTATCTGATGGGCATCCCGATCAACTCGCAAACCGGTAATCCGATCGGCAGTTCGCCCCAAGTTCTGCAATTCACCAACGATTTCGTGCCGGCGCAGGCGACGACCGCGATCACTTATCAGCTCAATCTGCCGAGCACGCCCAAGTCTGGAATGCTGAGCGGCGATGATTTCGAGGCCAATCCGCTCGCCGGAGCGGCGCCGGCGGCGACGATCGACGGCAGCGGTGCTAAGCTGTCGCCGGACGCGGCCGCGACCGGCACCGGCACGGTCAGCTTTGCCAACGCCAGCACGCCGCTCGGCCTGACGGCAGGCCAGACGATCACCATCAATGACGGGATCCACCCGGTTTTCACCTACACGGCGACCGGCACCGACACCGTCGGCGATCTGACGAATGCCATCAACGCCGCCAACGGCGCCAATACGCTCGATGTGTCGGCGGCGCTCAACAGCAGCGGCAACCTAGTGCTGACCGGCACCAATGCGCTTGCCTCCATCACCGTCGGCGGCACGCAGTCTGCCGACAACGCCATCGGCTTTGGCAATACACCGAGCGCGAACAACCAGTTCGAGCCGACCAATCTGCTGACCCAAGGCGTCGTGGCGACGGGCGACACCATGACCATCAACGTCAACGGCACGCCGACGACGATTACATTCGGCAGCGGGCCCGGCCAGGTCGGGACGCTGGCGCAGTTGCAGGCCGCGATCGGCGGCATCAGCGGCCTGACCGGAACGGTGAATACCTCGAATGGAAATATTTCGCTGACGTCCAACAACAGCATCATCCTCGACGGCAGTCCGACGGCGCTGCTTTCCGAGTTCGGCATCAATAAGGATGCGGCTTACCCGTCGAACGATACGGTCATTGCCAACGACTCCTCGACCTTCACCAATCAATCGATCGATGGCGGCTCCATCACCGCTTACGACTCGCTGGGAAATCCGGTCAACGTGCAGTTTCGCTGGGCGCAAACCAGCACCGGATCCTGGCAGTTGTTCTATGAAAGCAACTCGAACGCGACCGGCACGCAGGCCCAATGGCAGAATGTCGGCACGGTCTTCAATTTTAACTCCAACGGCCAGCTTACGCCGCCGGCGTCGAGCGTCACGCTGCAGAACCTGAACGTGAACGGCGACAATCTCGGCAACCTTCAGCTCAATTTCGGCAATGGCGGCTTGACCCAATACGCCAATACGAGCGGCACCGCACAGGTCAGTCAGTTGCAGCAGAACGGCTTCGCGTCCGGCCAGCTCCAATCAATTGCCGTCGACGGCCAGAACCGCATCACCGGCACCTTCTCCAATGGGCAGACCATCCCGCTCGCTGAAATCACGCTGGCCACGTTCAACGGCCAGAATGCCTTGCAGGCGCTCAATGGCGGCGCTTATGCGGCGACCGCAGAGTCGGGTCCGCCGATTTACGGCGCGACCGGCACGGTTGCCGGCAGCTCGCTCGAAGCCTCGAATGTCGACATCGCGACCCAGTTCAGCGACCTGATCGTGGCGCAGCAAGCCTACTCGGCGAACGCGCGCGTGATGACCACCGCCAACCAGATGATCCAGAGCCTGCTGCAGGTAATTCAATAATCTTTGAGTAGCGCTGCGGCGGGCTAGCGGCCGTGAGCGCAAGAGTCGCGTGGACGACGAGAGCAAATGGGCCTTTCCCAGGCATTATCCGCCGCTTTGTCCGGCGTGACGGCAACTCAGCAAGCGCTCTCGGTCATTTCCGGGAACGTCGCCAATGCCAATACGGCTGGTTACGTCGACGAGAGCGTCAGCCAGGTCGCGATCTCGACCGCCGGCCAGCAGGGCGTCACCGTCGACACCACGGGCATCAATCGCAACCTCAATACGCTGCTGCAAAATCAGCTGTGGACCGAAACGTCCGGCGCGTCTTACGCCGACTCGCTCTCGCAGATGTATCAACAGATTCAGGACATGTACGGCTCGCCGAGCTCTTCCAGCTCGCTGAGCTCGCTCTACAGCAATTTCACCACTGCGGTGCAGGCGCTCTCCACCAGCCCGAGCTCGTATTCCGCTCAGACGCAAGTGACCGGCACCGCGCAGGTGCTCGCCCAAAGTCTGAACTCGATGACCAGCACCATCCAGGAGATGCGCACCCAGGCGGAGCAGGGGATCGCCACCAACGTGCAGTCGGCCAATGCCGCCATCGCCGATATCGCCAAGATCAATCAACAGCTCGGATCGGCGCCGCCCGACAGTGCGACGGCGACGCTCGAAGATCAGCGCGATCAGGACATCCAGCAGCTCTCGCAGCTCATGAACGTCACGGTCGTGCGTGGCGACAACAATCAGATTTCGGTTTACACCGGCACCGGGCAGCAACTCGTGTCCGGCGTGAACGCCTCCACGCTGAGCTTCAGCAATGTCGGGACGATGTCGGCGAACACGTTGTGGAGCGCCGATCCAAGCCAGGACGGGGCGGGGACGATCACGCTCACCACCACCGCCGGCATGTCCACCGACCTGGTTGCGGAAGGCGCTTTTCAATCGGGCGAAATCAGCGCCGACTTGCAGATGCGCGACACTATTTTGCCGCAGGCGCAGGACCAGCTCGATGAGCTTGCCAATCAGATGTCGCAAGCCTTGTCGAACCAAACGACAAGCGGAACCGCGGTCACGTCGGGTTCGCAAACAGGCTACAGTGCCGATATCAGCAGCGTCTTGCCAGGCAACACGCTGCAACTGACCTACACGGACTCAAGCAACGTTCAGCACACGGTGACGGTGGTTGCGCTCGGGCAGGGCGGCAAGCTGCCGACCTCCACCAGCGGCAACAACGAAACCATCGGCGTGGATTTTTCCGGCGGTGCGAGCTCGGTCGCAGCCCAGCTCAATGCGGTGCTCGGCACCAATCTGCAATTCTCGGCCACCTCGGGCACGGTCTTGCAGGTGGTCAACCGCACCGCCAGCACCAGCGTGAATTCACTCTCGGTGACGACGACGGCGACATCGCTTTCCAGCGGCAGCTCCGCGTTGCCGATGTTTCTCGATGGCAGCCAGCCCATTACCGGCGCGCTGACGTCGTCCGGCTCACAGACCACCGGGCTTGCCGGCCGCATCACCGTCAATCCGGCGTTGCTGTCGTCGCCCTCGAGCCTCGTCAGCTATTCGTCGACCACGGCCGCCGGCGATCCGACGCGGCCGAACTTCATCCTCAACCAGCTCAACAACGCCACGCTGACCTTTTCGGCAGCCACAGGCCTCGGCAGCACCTCTGCGCCCTATAGCGGCACTTTGACCAACTATATGAGCGCGGTGATCAGCCAGCAGAGCCAGGCCGCCAATGCCGCCACCAACTTGCAGCAAGGCCAGGACACCGTGCTCAGCGCGCTGCAGCAGCGCTTCAACGATCAGTCCGGCGTCAACATCGATACCGAAATGTCCAACCTCATCGCCCTGCAGAATGCTTACGGCGCAAACGCCCGCGTCATGACCACCATCCAGCAAATGATGACGACGCTGCTGCAAGCGGGGACGTAATGAGCATCACCGGACCGGGTTCGATAACCGCCGCCAACGTCACGGCGCAGAACAATCTGTTCAACCAGCTCAACCAGCTGAGCGTGGAGCTTGCCACCGGCGAGGCGGCACAAACCTATGCGGGGTTAGGCTCCCAAGCCGGCGTGGCTGCGTCGCTCAGCTCGCAGATCACCGCCTTCGACGGCTATGCGACGACAGCCACGTCGGTCGGCACGACGCTGACCTTGGCGCAATCGGTGCTGACGCAGCTCGGCGATGCCGGCACCTCGGTGGAAAAGGCGATCGGCCAGCAGGGCAATTTCGCCCTCGACAATACGGGGCAGACGTCGACCCAGGAATCCGCGGCAAACTATCTCGATGAGATAACGTCGTTGCTCAACACCCAGGCTGGCAGCAACTACTTGTTCTCCGGCGAGGCGGTGACCACGCCGTCCGTCGCGACCTCAAGCGACATTCTTAACGGCACCGGCACCCAGGCTGGGCTCACGCAGGTCATCGCCGAGCGGCTGCAGGCCGACCAGGGCGCCAACGGGCTGGGGCGTCTGGTCATTCCGGCGGTTTCCGGCTCGAGCGTGTCGATCAGCGAGGACGCGGCCGGTTCGCCATTCGGTTTCAAGCTCGCGAGCGTCAGTTCGAGTCTGACCGGCGCGACCGTGACCGGTCCGTCGGGGTCGCCGGCCTCGATCTCGGTCTCGCTCGGCTCAAATCCGAATGCCGGCGACAGCATCGCGTTCGATTTGACGCTCCCGGACGGCTCGACCCAGACGATTACGCTGCAGGCGACCACGGCTTCGCCGCCCGGCGCCAACCAGTTCACCATCGGCGCAACCGCGAGCAACACCGCGAGCAATCTGCAGACCGCGCTCAATGGTGCCGTTTCCAATCTGGCGCAGACCGCGTTGCCGGCGGCGTCGGCGATGGCTGCAGCCAACAATTTCTTCAGCTCGGATCCGCCGCAGCGTGTCAGCGGACCGCCGTTCGATACCGCAACCTCGCTGGTCAACGGCACCACCGCCAATACGGTGTTCTGGTACACCGGCGAAAATGGCTCGACGCCCGCGCAAGACACCGCTACCGCGCAAATCGGTCCGAACATGACGGTGTCGTACGGCATGCGCGCCAACGAGCAGGCGATCAGCACGCTGGTTGCCAACGTCGCCGTACTGGCGGCAACGACCTATTCGGCGAGCGATCCCAATGCGCAGGCCAGTTACCAGGCTCTGACCCAAAAGGTGACCGCCAATCTCGACGGCCAGCCCGGCACGCAGCAGATCAGCGATATCGAGGCAAACCTCGCCAATGCGCAGACGGCAGTCTCCAACGCCTCGTCCCTGAACACACAGACCCAGAACACGCTGCAGGACATGGTGCAGGGAATTGAGGGCGTCGATCAAAACACCGTCGGGGTCGAGATATTGAACCTGCAGAACAGTCTTTCCGCGTCGATGTCCGTTACCGCGCGGCTCGCGCAGTTGAGCCTGGTCAACTATTTGGGCGCTCCGACGGTGGGCTAAGCGCTCTGTGTCGATTTTTGCTTGAACGCAACACGTCATTGCGAGCCAACGGGTCCGGCCCGAAGTGGCCGGTCGGATGGTAAACTCCGCGAAGCAATCCAGAGGCTTGCGCGAGCGTCTGGATTGCTTCGTCGCGGTGCTCCTCGCAATGACGAGCCCGGGCCAATGACCTGGCGATCGGAGCGGCCGCTAGCGCAAACCCGCGGCGATCTCGCGATTGATCTTGATCAGCGAAACGAGGTGATCGGGAGTGGGCTTGGTCATGAGCGAGAAGGTTTCGCCCATGACGAACATTCCGAGGTTGACGATGTTTTGCCGGACGGGAAGCGGCAGCCTGTTGTCGTCTTTCAATACGGCGTCGATGAACACCGTCCACAGCTTGCGATTATAGGTGACTGCTTCGTTGAGTCCGACCGGCCTTTCGCGCCACGATTCGTGCACCGCCTGCAATTTCGCCGCCGCCTTCAACAGCAGATTTGCCTCGAGCTGGCGCGGCGATGCCGTTTCTTTCGCTACCTGCGCATAGGCTCTGCTGGCATAGTGCATGATCGAGAAGTCCTTTTTCGTATTCGATGAGCTTGCGCGTTTCCTTTAAGGCCTTGTACAGCTCGCCTGTTAAAATTCGATTGTTGATGCGTTCGATGAAGGCCCGCGTGCTCGGCGCCGCGCGGATGATGTCGCGCACCAGCCGGAAATACAAAGCGTGGTGATCCTGCGGGCGTCTCGTCGTGTACATCAACTGGACGGCGAGATAGATGCGCTTTGCCGGAGTGTCGGCGGCGGCAAGCGTCATGATGTCCTTCTCGCGCAGGATCGCGACCTTGCCCTCGATGAGCAGCCGCGCCCGCTGATCGACATTGGTGACAACGCAATCGCCGATGATCACGCGTTCGTTCGGTTTGAGCTCTAACTTTAACGCCACGGCACCACCTCTGCGCTGTACCTGCATGGTTGGAGTTAATGTCCTGCTAAGAGCTCCGTCCGACGCCGCCTGCTGCCAATAAAAAAGCGGCGGAGCTTTTGCTCCGCCGCCTTGCCGAGAGGAGATCGGTGCCGGATCCGGCCTTAGAGCATGATCCGGAAAAGTGGATGCCGGTTTTCCGAAATGATCATGCTCCACCAAAGATCTAGAGCGCGATGTCGATTCAACTTCAAATGATCGCGCTCTAGGGAAGAAGCTTGAGGACCGATTGATTGGCCTGGTTGGCGATCGACAGCGCCGAGATTTCGAGCTGCTGCTGCGTCTGCAGGGTCAGCAGGTTGGCGCTTTCCTGGTTCTGGTCGGCCAGAACGAGGTTGGAGGCGCCGGTCTGCAGCGTGTTGATCATGTTGGTCTCGAACTGCTGGCGCGTCGAGATCGTCGAGGCATTGGTGCCGAAGGTTTCCGTCTGGGCGCGGACCGTGGTGATTGCGGCGTTGATCGCCGTTTCCGCGCCCGTGATGGCCGAGTTGCTTTGGAAGCCGCCCGCCGCGATCTGCGAGAGGCCGAGACCGCCGCTATTGAAGGTCGCGCCGCTGATGGTCAGCTTGCTGGTGCCGGTTTCGTTGAAATTGACCGTCAGGTTGTTGCCGTTGAGCAGATTGACGCCATTATAGGAGGCGTCGCCCGCGAGTTGGTCGATCTGGGTCAGCAGCGAGTTGTAGTTGCTCTGCAGCGTGGTGCGCGTGCTGCTGGTTCCGGCCACCTGGGTGCTCGAGAGGCCGAACGCCGTCTGGTCGGCGCCCGACACCGTGAAGGTGGTGTTCGGGGAGGAGCCGGTCAGCACGAGATGGCCACTGCCGTCGTCGGTCGCCGACACGGCGCCCGAGCTGCCAAGGCCGGCGGTGCCGTTGATCGCGGCTTCGATCGAGCTCAGCGCGGCGCTGGCGGCGATGGAGACGGTGTAGGTGCTGCCGCCGGTCGCGATCAGGAGGTTGCCGGCCGCGGCGGTGTTGCTCGCCAGGCTGACAGTGCCGGTGGTGCCGCCCGCGGTGTCGTTGGTGGCGGACTGGGCCTGCTGCGCGGTGGAGAGCGCCTGCTGCAGCAGGCTGGTCAGGCTGGTGAGGCCGTTATTGGCGGCGCCGAGGGTCTGCTGGGCTTGCCCGATCTGGTCGAGCAGGGCGCTGAGATCATTAGCCCGATTGTCCAATGATTGCGACTGGAAATAGCTGGTCGGATTGTCGAAGGCCGTGTTGACCTTCTTGCCGGTGGCGAGCTGCTCCTGCGTCGTGGTCAGGTTAGAGGCCGTCGTTTGCAGTGAAAGCAGGTTCTGCCGAACACCCGCGCTCAAAGTGATATCGGATGACATGATACGCATACCCTTCTGGTTACAGGCCGTACTGGCGTGCACCGGCGGTACGTACTGTACCGGCGCGTGCAGGTTCCGACCGGAATCGATCGGCCCGCTAAACGTTTGACCCATTTCCATTTAAAACGCGTAAATCTACCTACGCGGTAGCACGTAGGTGCCCGTCCGCCCGCCGTTGCATCCGCGGGCCGTTTGCGAGCTGCCGCGCACTGGTCATCGGTATTTTTTTGCCTTCAGCGGTCTTTCCGTACCCTTTTAAGCCGGCGTTAACCGCTTCGGCTCGCTATTGCTTAACTATCGCGGCACTTGAGATGACGAGGATTGCTTCATGTCGACCGCCACGCCCGGCGAAGGGGTCAATCTCGTGGTGGCGACGCCCTGCTTCGGCGGGCAGATATCTGTCCTCTACGCCGCCTCGCTCTTCAAGCTGCAGCAGGAGATCCGGCGCTACAGCGGGCTGACGCTCAAGGTGCTGTTCAAGGATGGCGATGCGCTGATCACGCGGGCGCGCGCCAGCCTGTCGGCGCAATTTCTCTCCGACGCGGCGGCCACCCATTTGCTGTTCCTGGATGCCGATATCGGCTTCGAGCCCGAGCAGGTTTTGCGCCTGATCACGTGCGGCGCGGACATGTGCGCGGCCGTTTATCCGGTCAAGCGCATCGATTGGGAGCGGATGAAGCGAAGCATCGAAACCGCTGCGCCCGATCCCGCCGCGGCCGCGTTGCGTTATGTTTTCGAGGTTGAGAATCCCAAGGCGGTAATCGAGCGCTCAGGCTTCCTCAAAGTCCGCTATGCGGGCACCGGCTTCCTGATGATCCGGCGCGGCGCGCTCGAGGCGATGTGCGCGCGCCATCCGGAGCTGCAATACAAGCGCGATCATGCGGCCGATGACGGCGCGGCGGGCGACAAGCGCTTCGCCTTGTTTGAATCGATGATCGCCGACGACGGCACTTATCTCAGCGAAGATTTCGCCTTCTGCAAGCGATGGACCGATATGGGCGGCGAGATCTGGGCCGATCTGAGGAGCACGCTGAGCCACGTCGGCCCGATGACGTTCCGCGGCAATCTAGCGTCGCAGTTCGCCGGCGCCGCCAGCGCCGCAGCTTAGAACGGCGCCCTCCTGCAAAGGGGTTCCCGGACGCGGCCCGAAGAAGGGATGGTCGGCCTTCCGATAAGCGAGGCGACACATGCCGAGGCGATCGGAGTTCGCCGCTGCAATCAGGCGATCAGATTGACCAGACTGCCACTTAGGCCGTTGCTGGCGAGCAGGATTTCGGCCGTGCCTCCGGTTTGCAGCTGAAACGCTGAATTCAGGAGGCCCGCGGCCGTCGACGTCGTGCTGGTCTTCGCCGCCGACGTGCTCGATGTGGCGGAGCTCGACGAGGAGCTTGTCGTGCTGCTGCTGCCGGACGTGCTCGTCGAGGATGAGGAGGACGAACCGGACGAGGTGCTTGAAGCGCCGCCGGAAGCCGAAGTCGGCGTCGTCGGCTGGAAAAAGTTGTTGCCGGCGCCAAACCCGACATTGGCTGCGTAAGCGCCGCCGATCTGGATGTTCGCCGTCTGATTGTTGGCGGTAATGATCAGTTTGCCGCTGGCGTTCAGGTAGGCTGTCGCTTGCGCGTTGCCGTAGGCGTTCTTGTTGATGGCATTGATCAGGTCGCCGACCGTATCCTTGCCGGTCGACTGATAGGTCGTCGTATTGGTCCCGTCGCTGACCGTGATCGTGCCTTTGGCCAGGATCCCGAGCGTAAAGAGCGATGTGCTCGTGCTCAGCGGCACCGTGCCGGTCCCGCTGGCCGGCGTGGTGATTGTCGGGGACGAACTCGAGCCGGTCGACGAACCGGTACTGCTCGACGAAGACGTGCTGCTCGTCGAGGAGCCCGTACTGCTCGAGCCGCCGTTGAGTGAATTCAATGCGTCCTGCACCGCGGAGGTGAGCTGGGAGTTGGTCCGGCTCAGGGCCGTTTGGTTGGCGATGCTGGCGAGGCCGGCCGACAAGGTCGTCGAGGCGCCGAACAGATTGTTGATGACCGTGCTGCTCAGCTGTTGCTGCTGGCTGCTTTGCGCAGCCTTGTTCCAATAATTCTGATCCTGCTGCCAGAACGAAATACTTGAAACACTCATGATCAGCCCACGCTGCAACGAACTCTGCGCCCCGCGACATTCGTACCGGAGCACCGTTAACAGGGCGTATCGGTTCCACCGTTACGGTTGATTAACCATCTTGGCCGACCCTGCCCACGTCATCATGCAAAGTCGCGACATCATGCAAAGTCGCGACATCACGCAAAGTCGCGACGCCAGATTGCCACGGCGATACCGCCGCGCGGGGGGCTCGGGTATTGGGCACGAACCAGCATGCAACTGCACCGCAGGCTCCGGCGGCGTTCCTTGTCCAGCAAGCTTTGGCCTTGCATCGCCAGGGGCGGCTGAGCGAGGCGGGGCAAATCTACGATGCCGTCCTGAGCGCTAGTCCGGCCGATTTCGACGCGCTGCATCTCGGCGGCGTGCTCAAGCACCAGCAGGGCCGCTCGGCCGAAGCGTTGCGGCTGGTCGCGGCGGCGCTCAAGGTGCGGCCGGCTTCGGCCGACGTGCTCACCAATTTGGGCGTCATTCTCGATGCGCTGAAGCGGCATCAGGAGGCACTCGAAAGCTTCGATCAGGCGCTGGCGATGGCCAGCGGCGATGCCCCCGCGCTGCATTACAATCGTGCCAACGCGCTCAAGCATCTTGGCCGGCAGGCGGAGGCATTGGCGAGCTATGAGCGTGTGCTTGCGCTTGCGCCGGGCCACATCGACGCTCTGCACAATGGCGGCGCTCTGCTGGCCGCCATCGGCCGGCATCAAGACGCACTTCCGCTCTACGAAAAGGTGCTGGCGTTGCAGCCCCGCCACCTGGCGGTGCTCAATCGTAAAGGCAATGCGCTGGCCGCCTTGGGCCGTCCGCAGGAGGCGCTTGTCGTATATGACGCGGCGCTCGCGATCGATCCCAACCATGCCGAGGTTCTCAGCAACCGCAGCGTTACGCTGCTGACGCTCGGCCGGGCCGACGAAGCGCTGCAAAGCTGCGACGCGGCGCTGAAGGTCGCGCCGCACTACGCCGATGCGCACTACAATCGCGGCAATGCCCTGAGGGCGCTAGATCAGCCCGAAGAGGCCGGCGCGAGCTATCAGGCCGCGTTGGCGATCGAGCCGCAGCGCGCGGACGCGCACAACAATCTCGGGCTGACGCTGGTTTCGCTGGGTTTGCATGCTGAGGCGTTGGTGCACTTCGACGCGGCGCTCGCCATTGCGCCCGACGAGATCGGCGCGCTCCACAATCGCGCCAATGCGCTCACCGAATTGGGCGCCCATCAGGAAGCGCTCGATCCTTGCGAGAGAGTGCTGGCAATCGATGCGCTGCACGCCGATGCCCACAATACGCGCGGGGTGGTGCTCGGCAGGTTGCGGCGATTTTCGGAAGCCCTGGCGAGCTACGACGCCGCATTGGCGATCGCGCCGGATCGGCTCGACATCGAGATCAATCGCGGCACGGTGCTGCTCGAACTCGACCGCTTCGCCGAAGCGATGGCAAGCTTCGACAAGGCGCTCATGCGCGATCCGGATAATGTCGCGGCGCTGATCAACCGCGGCAATGCCTGCATCAAAGACAAGCGCTTCGCCGAAGCCCTGCAAAGCTATGACAGCGCGCTCGCGCTCGATCCCGATCAGGTGGGGGCACTCACCGATCGCTGCGTGGCGCTCGCCGAAATGGACCGCTTCGACGAAGCGCTGGCTTCCGCCGATCGGGCGCTCGGCATCGAGCCGCATGTTGTCGCCGCTCATGTCAATCGCGGCAACGCGCTGATGAAGCTGGCGCGGCTCCCAGAGGCGCTCGCGAGCTATACGGAGGCGCTGAAGCTCGATCCCGAGCAGGTCGACGCCAATTTCAACGCTTCGCTCGCGCGGCTCTGCCTGACCGACTTTCACGAAGGCTGGAAGCAATACGAATATCGCTGGAAGAAAAAAGAGTTTCAGGGCAGCGAATATTCCCGGCCGCTGTGGCGCGGCGAACCGGACGTCGCCGGCAAGACGATTCTGCTCGTGCACGAGCAGGGCCTCGGCGACACCATCCAGTTTGTGC
>Ga0210386_10004161_pt1 | contig 12021 bp, 11 predicted proteins | sample IncBWH32OmetaG_FD_160091 | JGI IMG/M metagenome (GOLD analysis project Ga0210386, IMG submission 160091) | Forest soil microbial communities from Barre Woods Harvard Forest LTER site, Petersham, Massachusetts, United States - Inc-BW-H-32-O ... | reverse complement strand
CGCTCATGCTTGCCCATCAAAGCCATGCGCAGCGCAATCGAGCGCGGTAGCACTCGGGCCACCCGGACCACCTCACGTGCGGCCACCAGGCCGATGCTGACATGCGGGTCGAAGAAGGTCGCCTTGTCGGATGCGATGACGATGTCGCCAGTGGTGACCCAATCCAGTCCCGCGCCACAACAGATTCCGTTGATCGCGGCGAGTACCGGTTTGGCCATCGTGCGAAAGGGCGGAGTGCCTTCTTGTGGTGCCTCCCACTGTTCGTAAGTGGACAGATAGGGCCGCTCGTTGATCACCTTCCCGTCACCGGGAATCGCCTTGACATCAGCGCCGGTACAGAACGCCCGGCCGGTGGCGGTGACGATGAGAATCCATACCGCATCATCGTTTTCGGCCTCGCTGTATGCGCTGCGCAGCTCGGTGACCATGTGCGGGCTGAGTGCGTTGAGGGCGTCGGGCCGATTCAAGGTGATGGTGGCCTTGTGTCCGTCGACTTCGTACTTGATGGTGTCGTATGACCGAGCAGAGCTTGCAGACATCAGCGTTCCTCGTTGTTGAGTGTCAGCGGCCATGGAACTGCGGCGGGCGCCGTTGGCGGAACGCGGCGAGGCCCTCTTTGAAATCCTTGGTTCGACAGGAGAGTTCGAGGTCGAACAGTTCTTGCGTCATCGACTGGCTCAGCATCGCATGCTGGCCGTAATGCAGGGCTTGCTTGGTCAGGCCGAGCGCCACGGTGGGCCCGGCGGCCAACCGTTCCAGCAGTTCGTCGCCGGCGTCGTCGAGCTCTGTCGGGCGGACCGCTCGGTGGATCAAACCCCAGTCCGCAGCATCTGTTGCGCTGACTTTGTCGCCGAGCAGCAGCATCTGCTTTGCGCGGGCCAGCCCGATCAGCCGGGGGAGTAGCCAGGTCGCACCGGAATCCGGGCTGAATCCGCGGGTGACAAATGGCTCCCAGAACACCGCGTCGGTCGCAGCCACAGTGAAGTCGGCGGCCAGTGCCAGGTTGCACCCGAGGCCGACGGCGAATCCCCGGACGCTGCAGACGACCGGCAAGTGGATGCTGTGCACCAGTTCGATCACGCGATGGGCGGCGTGCGGAACGCGGCGAACGAGATCGCCGGTGCGGGGCCGCGAGTCGCCGTCGCTGTTGGTGGCAACCCAGTCGGCGCCCGCACAGAAGTGGTCGCCGGCGCCCTGGATATGGATGGCCCGCACCGTGTCATCGGTGGCGGCGTCGGTCAGCGCGGCGACGAAGGTCTCGATCATGTTATGACTCAACGCATTGCGCTGCGAGGGCCGATCGAGCGGGAGCCGCAGTACCGCGCCGTCACGGCTCGTGGTGAGAGAGCCGCCGTCGGCTTTGGAGTCCAGGTCATGACTCACCGTCGAACCCGCCCTTCCCCGCCGATACGGTTACCCCTACAGTAGGCAATACGATTGCTACGCTGTATAACTTAGCAAGGAAAGCCCGGCGACGGAACAGCTGCATGGGGAAGAGGGCCTATGGGCGAACAACAAACGGGGGCTGTTCCCGCGCGGCCCAGCTCGCGATTCGGCGAAGCGCCGCTCGCCCAGACCGTCGCTGCCGCAGGCGCCATCCGCCGACTTAGCTCGCTGCTGCTGTCCCTGGAGCATGCCCACCCGACGGTGGACGCGATCCTGACGCAGATCAGCGATTGGGAAAGCGAGCTGAGCGCGGCGGTTCCGCCGGACAGCGCCCCCCGAATCGGTTCCGACGACGATGGCAGCCGGCGCATCTATCTCGACCACGCGACCGACATCGGTGCGTTCAACCCCTGCTTTCCGGAATACCATTTCGACCAGTTCGACGCCGAGAGCGCGTCCGGCCGCGTCGCCTTTCCGCTGGTGTACGAGGGCCCGCCGGGATTGGTTCACGGCGGCTTCCTCGCGGTGTTTTTCGACTGCGTCATGCAGCACCAGAATTGTCTTGCCGGACTCGCCGGCAAGACCCGTTCGCTCAAGGTCACTTTCCGCCGTCCTACGCCGGTACTGGCCGACCTGCGTTTCGACATTGCGCGCTCGGAGGTAGAGCGCGGGATCACCTCGACGGCCAGGTTGCTGCTTGACGACGAGGTGCTATGCACCGGTGAGGTCAACACACTGGCGCAGACGCCGGACAAGTTGACCGGGTTTCGATTCGGCAAGCGACGAGCCGAGCAGACCTGACATGGCCTCGCAGCGTTTTCGTCAACCCCGCGTCGCGGAAATTGTCGCCTCGAAGTTGCGGGACGACATCCTGTCCGGCCGCCTGCAGGAAGGCGATGTGTTGCCCTCTCAGGAACGGCTTTTCGGCGAATTCGGCGTGAGCCCACCCGCGTTGCGAGAGGCAATCCACATCCTGGAGACCGACGGGCTGATCTCGGTGCGTCGCGGCAATGTCGGTGGAGCGGTCATCCAGCGGCCGACGGCCGAGCGGACCGCGCACATGATCAGCATGGTTCTGCAGGCCAGGTCCGCGACACCGGTGGACGTCAGCGAGGCGCTGACGCATCTCGAGCCAATTTGCGCAGGGATGTGCGCTGCCCGCGACGACCGGATGACCGAAGTGGTGCCGTATCTGCAGCGTGAAATCGATTTTCAAACAGCGCAATTCGACGACGTCTCACAGTATGTGACGAATGCCCGCCGATTTCATGAAACGCTGGTGTCTCGATGCGGCAACGAGCCGATGATCCTGCTGATCGGCTCGCTGGAGCTGATCTGGTCTGCGCACGAGTCGTCGGTGTGGGGTGACTCTAGTGACCCAGCCGAACCCGCGCCGATGGTGGACAAGACCAGGCGAGCCGCGCTGCGTGACCATCAGCGCCTGCTCGACGCTATCCGCGATGGCAATTCGGCGAGGGCGGTCCGGCTGGCGCAGGATCACCTGGCCGCGGCTCGCCACAAGACGCTTGCCTTCGGCACTGACAAAACCATTGAGGCGAAGCTGATGTCGGAAATCGGTTCGCGACTGGACTCGCGCTTCCGACACAACGGCCGACCCTCCGCCGCAAGCGGGTGGGGGTACCCCCAGCCGCGCAGCGGCGAGGGGGCGTACGCCCAGAGCAGGAAGGAGTCTGGCGCATGACGGTTTCGGACGCTTCAGATGATCGGGTGCTGTTCGAAGTCGAACCCGAAAAACGAATCGCCACGATCACGTTGAACAACCCCAAACAGCGCAACTCCTACGACGCCGCCATGCGTGACGCCCTCGCCCGCTGCCTGGACCGGGTAGCCGAAGACGACGATCTCACTGTGGTGCTGCTGCGTGGAGCGGAAGGTGTTTTCAGCACCGGGGCGGACATGAACAACGCCTACGGCTGGTACGGCGAGCAGGGCGCCCAAGAAGTCAAAAGCCGTCCCAGTCAACGTCGCCGGCTCACGGTGGACCGTAAGTCGTTCGGCTTCTACCACAACCTGATGGGCTTCCCGAAGGTCACCGTGGGAGAGATCAGCGGCTACGCGCTCGGCGGCGGGTTCGAGATCGCTTTGATGACCGACATCGCGGTGATTGCACGCAACGCGCAGATCGGCATGCCCGCCACTCGCTTCCTCGGGCCTGCGCTGGGCAGCCTGCACATGTTCTTCCATCGGTTGGGGCCGGTGCTGGCGCGGCGCCTTTTGCTGACCGGCGACATCATCGAGGCCGGTGAAATCGAGCACCTGGGAATCTTCACCGACACGTGCGATCCCGGCCTGGTTGCGGCCCGGGCCAGGTACTGGGCGGAGAAGGCCGCGAAAATGCCGGCCGACGGCGTCGTGATCGCCAAAGAGGCTTTTCGCCTTGTCGAGCAGAGCCAGGCCTACCAGGGTGAGGAAGTGGCCAGTTATCTGTTCCACGCGTTCGGGACCAACCTGCAATTCGCGCCGGGGGAGTTCAACTTCGTCAAGACGCGGGCGCAGCACGGCACGAAAGAGGCGTTCCGGCTTCGGGACGAGCATTTTGACGTGCCTGAACCCGAGTCGCCTTAACGGTTTTCGCGGGCGCTAGCGCGCTGTCTTGGGCCGTCCGCCGGAGGGACTCGACTTGGTCGACTTGCGTTGACGGACAGTCGATTTCGATCCCTGCTCAATCAGCTGACTGGCGTGGTCGAGGATGCAGTCCAGGCCGTATTCGAAGTTGTTGTCGTCCGGGGCGCCGATGTGGTGGCCCTTACTGGTCATTTGGGCCAGCAGAGGTGTGCTCTCGGGATCGATGACCATCGCGTCCTCGATTGTGCGTGCCCCGTTCTCCGTCGCCTGGTTCTTCTCCTGGAGCCGATGCAGTACCACCGAACCTCGCACGTGAACCGACACCGCGGAGTAGGTGTCGAAGGCTTCCTCCGGCGACAGTCCCGCCTCGACCAGACCGCCGATGGCCTTCTCGATCTCCTGAACTCCGAGGCGGGCCGCCCTGGGGCTAAGCGCCGACCTGATCAAAATCAGGTCGCACAGTATCGGGTTGCCCATGAAGGTTTTCCGCATCGAGCGAGCGTGATTGCGCAGTGTCTCGCGCCAGTCTTTGGCTTCGACGTACGGAGTGGCGAACACATACTTGCGCAAGGCGCGGTCGGTCATCGCGTTGAGTAGATCGTCCTTCTTGCGGAAGTACCAGTAAATGCTGGTGACCCCCACGCCGAGATGCTTGCCGAGCAGCGGCATGCTGAGGTTGTCGATCGACACCTGCTCTGCGAGCTCGAAGGCGCCGCTGATGATGTCATCGGGATTGATGGACCCGCGTTCGCGCCGCTGACGCTTCTCGGCGGTTGCTTGCTTGGCCACTGCGGGCACCTCCATCGAGATCCATGCTGCGCATGCCGTTCCGGCCTCGCGGCCGCTTGCGTCGAATCTACCGTCAGTTGCCCGGTGATCTGCGGTAACGCAGCCGTGTCGCCGTCCCCGTCTGCTACTGTAATACCTATAGTAAACTTTTTGATACGCATGGCGGCAAGCGAAAGATAACCGGGCATTTGCCATGGATCTAGGGCTGACAAACGCCACCGCAGTCGTCGTCGGCGGTGGCCGCGGCATGGGGTTGGCCGCCGCGCGCTGCCTAGCGGACGACGGCGCCCGCGTCGCGATCCTCGCCCGGTCCCGGGCCGACCTGGACCGCGCGGCAGCAGACCTGACTGATCGTGGCAGCCCCGATGCCCTCGGGCTGGTAGCCGACATCGGCGACGCCGAACAAGTCAGCGGTGTATTCGGCGAGCTTGGTGAGCGATGGAACGGCGAACTCAATGTGCTCATCAACGCGGTCGGGCCAGGCGCCGTCGGCAGCTTCGACGACCTGACCGACGAGCAGTGGCGCCAGGCTTTCGACGACGGCGTGATGGGCATGGTGCGCTGCGTGCGTTCGGCTCTTCCGCTACTTCGGAAGGCGGCGTGGGCACGGATCGTCAACTTTTCGGCGCACTCCACCCAGCGTCAAAGCGTCATACTCCCGGCGTACACAGCGGCCAAATCGGCGCTGACGAGTATCTCCAAAAACTTGTCGCTGTTGCTGGCCAAGGACGAGATCCTGGTCAACGTGGTCTCCCCGGGCAGCATCGCGTCCGAGTCGCTGGTCGGCTGGGCCAAGTCGGTCGGGGTCGACGGTGATGACCCCTACCGGCTGATGGACGCCATCGCCAAGCACTTCGGGCATCCTGCCCACCTGCCGCGGGCCGGGCTGCCCGACGAAATGGGTTCAGTTGTGGCGTTTTTGGCATCGCGCCGCAACTCATACATGACCGGAGCGAATATCAATGTCGATGGCGGTTCGGACTTCACCTGACCGTCACCGACTGGGAAGGAGTCGATGATGGCCACCGCACGCGAGGCACGCGCTTGGGCGCGCAGCGCTCTACGGGGAATCGGCGATTCTCTGTACACACCGTTCTGCGGGACCGACGGTGACGACATCGACTGGGACGCATATCGGACGCTGGTCCGTTACTGCGTCAGCGATCTCGGGCACCCGATGTTGTGGTGCACCAGCGGCATCGCGGAGTTCTGGTCATTGACGCTCGACGAACGAAAGCGCCTGCTGGAGGTGGCGATCGAGGAAGCCAGAGCCGCTAACCCGGACATCGTGGTGCAGGCCTGCACAGCCGCCATGTCGGCCAAGGACTGCCTGGATCTCACCCTGCACGCCCAGCGCGTCGGTGCCGACATCGCCTACATCCAGACCCCGATGATGGAGGCGCACGGCGGCGAAGGCGTGCTGCGGTTCTTCAAATACATCGGTCAGCGCACCGATATCGCACTGGGCATGTTCAATTCACCGTCCTCGGGATACGTGCTGACGGCAGCCGAGGGCGCGCGGATCCACCACGAGGTCCCCGCGGTCTGCGCAACGAAGGAGGGCGCCTTCCGCCCGGCGAACAGCCGTCTGTTACATGAGTTGGCGCCCGAGCTGGTGATCTGGGAGTGCGAAAAAACCGTCTACCGCGCCGGGTGGCTGCGCCACGGGATCGTCTGCCCGGCCCAGCTGGGCACGGCCGGCTACCTGTTCGAGACCCCGCGGCGGCCGCTGCTCTCCGAATATTGGGACCTGGTGTTGAGCGACAAGCTCGTCGAGGCGATGGATTACGGTCGTGAATCGGGTCTCGACCAACTCGAGGTCGACCTCGGATCGTGGTTCACCTGCTATCCCGGTCGCGCCGATTACTTCACCCACTGGGGTGGCGCGTTCAAATACGCAGCGTCGGTACTCGGCCTGCCCATCGGTGCCTATCCGCATTCCCGACCGCCGCAAGCGGAGCTGCCGCCGGAGGGCAAGGCTCAGATCGAAAACGCCTATCGGCGCATCGGGCTTGTCGATGCGTCGTCAATGGCGCTGGCATCACATGTCGGGCAGTGAATTTTGGCTGTTCGCACCCCATTGTGTGGTGTGCAACGGCAGTTGCGGAATGCAGTACCGATAGGTATACAGTATGGATACAAACTTCGCCGAAGTTGCTGCCTGAGATCGGGGAGGAGTGGCGCAGATGAGTACCGCCGACGACGTCGTCGCCCACTCCGCCCAGGACGACGCAGTCATCTATGAGGTGACCGCGAGCGGTGTCGCTGTCTTGACGTTGAACCGGCCGGATCGTCTCAACACGTGGGGCGGTGACATCGCCACCGCATTTTACGCGGGATTGGACCGGGCCGAAGAGGACCCGGCCGTTCGGGTCATCGTGCTGACCGGTCGCGGTAAGGCGTTCTGCGCCGGCGCTCAGCTCGGTTCGATGGGAAGCGTGGCGCAGTCGATTGAGCAGACCGACGAAGGCAAGTTGGCAAGCCTCGTCGGGGAACGGCAACCGCACTATTTGACGACGCTGTGCAAACCAGTCGTCGCGGCCGTCAACGGATCCTGTGTCGGCATCGGCCTGACCCAGGCGTTGATGTGCGACGTGCGGTTCGCCGCCACCGGAGCCAAGTTCGCGGCGTCGTTTTCGCGGCGCGGCCTGATCGCCGAATACGGCGTCTCATGGATACTTCCGCGGCTGACCGGCTGGGGCGTCGCGCTCGACCTGTTGTTGAGCGGCCGAACCTTCCTTGCCGACGAGGCGGCAGACCTGGGGCTGGTCAAGGAAGTGGTCCCGCCCGAACGGCTGATGAAACGCGCGATGGAATACGCCGAAGACATCGCCCAGAACTGCTCGCCGGCATCGATGGCCGTCATCAAACGTCAGACCTACGGTGATGCCATGCGCGAGGTGGTGCAAGCGAGTTCGCGGGCCGAAGCTTTACTGCACGAGTCGCTGCAACGTCCCGATGTCATCGAAGGGATTACCAGCTTCCTCGACAAGCGAGCGCCGAGCTTTCCCGGGCTGAGCGCTTCGACGATCACGAATGACTCTTGCGGTCCCGGAAAGGATGATCATGGCGAACTTGGGCTATAAGGCGATCGACGTCGACAATCACTACTACGAACCGCTGGACGCCTTCACCCGGCACCTGGACAAGAAGTTCCGCCGACGTGGCGTGCAGATCTTCAGGGACGGCAAGCACACCCAAGCGGTCATCGGGGACCGGGTGAATCGCTTCATCCCCAACCCGACGTTCGACCCGATCATCGTGCCCGGGTGCCTGGATTTGCTGTTTCGCGGCGAGATTCCGGAAGGCGTCGATCCGGCATCGCTGATGAAGGTCGACCGGCTCGAGGCGCACCCCGAATACCAGAACCGCGAGGCCCGCATTACGGTGATGGATACCCAAGGCATTGAAACGGCGTTCATGTTGCCGACATTCGCGTGTGGCGTCGAGGAAGCGCTCAAGCACGACGTCGACGCGACGATGGCGTCACTGCATGCGTTCAACCTCTGGCTGGATGAGGACTGGGGCTTCGATCGGCCCGACCATCGGATCATCGCTGCGCCGATCATTTCGCTGGCCGATCCCGCCGCGGCCCTCGACGAGGTGGAATTCGTGTTAGGGCGCGGTGCGAAGCTGATCCTCGTCCGGCCCGCGCCGGTGCCCGGTGTGGTCAGGCCACGGTCGTTGGGCGACCCCGCCCATGATCCGGTATGGGCCGCGTTGGCCGAGGCGGGCGTTCCGGTTGGCTTCCACTTGAGCGACAGCGGTTACCTGCAGGTGGCCGCGATGTGGGGCGGCAAGTCGACGTTCGAGGCGTTCGGCGGTTCAAATCCGTTGGACCAGGTACTCGTCGACGACCGCGCGATTCACGACACGATGGCCTCGATGATCGTCCACGGGGTGTTCACCCGCCACCCGCGATTGAAGGCGGTCAGCATCGAGAACGGTTCATACTTCGTGCACCGGCTGATCAAGCGCCTTAAGAAGGTGGCCAACAATCACCCCAGCCTGTTCCCCGAGGATCCGGTGGAGCAGCTGCGCAACAATGTCTGGATCGCGCCCTACTACGAGGATGACTTGCCGGATTTGGCGTCAATGATCGGCGTCGACAAGATTCTGTTCGGATCGGACTGGCCGCACGGCGAAGGCTTGGAGGATCCGGTGTCGTTCACCGAGGAGTTGGTCGGATTCAGTGACGCTGACATTCGAAAGGTGATGCGCGACAACGCATTGGATTTGCTGGACGTCAAGGTTGGATCGGCCGCTTGAACGTTCAAGGCCGCGTAAATCCATGAGCGAGTGGACCATCGGTGCGGTCCTGGACACGATCGCCGAGGTCATCCCGGACCGGACGATCACCGTCTGCGGCGATCGCCGCAGCACCTTCGCCGAGACGGCTGACCGCACCCGCCGACTGGCTAACTTCCTGGCCGGCGGGGGTTTCGGTGCTCACCGGGAACGGGCCGGTCTGCAGAACTGGGAATGCGGACAGGACCGTGTTGCGCTTGTCATGCACAACGACCTCTACACCGACATGGTGATCGGTTGCCTGAAGGCCCGCACCGTTCCGGTGAACGTCAACTACAACTACACGCCGCGCGAAGTACAGGAACTGCTCGATTACGTGCGGCCGCGCGCCGTCATCTACCACAAGTCGCTGGGCGCGAAGTTCGCCGATGTGTTTCCGCCCGACAGCGCCGACCTTTTGCTGTCGGTCGACGACGGAAGTTCGGTACCGGAACTGCCCGGCGCGGTGCCGTTGGATACCGCGCTGGCGCAAGGGAACAGCGACCGCGACGTCACCGCGTCACCGGATGACCTGCTGATGATCTGCACTGGCGGCACCACCGGTCGACCCAAGGGCGTGCTCTGGCGGCAGTCCGACATCTACGTATCGTCGATGGTCGGGGCCGATCATGCGTCCGCCCAAGAGATCCATGACAAGGTGCGCGGAGTCGCCGGTCCGGCGTGGTTCGCCGTTTCACCGCTGATGCACGCCGCCGGTATGTGGACCGCGTTCTCGGCGATCATGGCGGGCACGCCTGTGGTGCTGTACGACACCGGCCGCAAGCTCGATCCGCGATCCGTATGGGAGACGGCCGAGCGCGAGCAGGTCGGCTTGATGACGATGGTCGGGGATGCCTATGCCGCGCCCCTGGTTGAGGAGTTGCGGCGCGGTCAGTACGATCTGTCGTCGCTCAACGCGATCGGAACGGGTGGCGCCGCGACGAATCCGAAATACCAACGGGCGCTGCTGGAGTTGCTGCCCCACATCACGCTCATCAACGGGTATGGCTCGTCGGAAACCGGCAACATGGGGTTCGGGCACAGTCGGGGCGACACCCGGACCGACACCTTCACACTGCGCGAGGGCGGACTAGTCCTGTCCGAGGACTACAGCCACTTTCTTCGGCCGGGTGAGCGCGAAATCGGTTGGGCCGCCCGAGAAGGCCGGATCCCGCTGGGCTACTTCGATGATCCCGACACCACCCGTAAGACCTTTCCCGAGGTCGATGGTAAGCGGGTGGTGATCTCTGGTGACCGCGCCAGTCTCGACCAGGACGGCACTTTGCGGCTGTATGGCCGCGATTCGCTGGTCGTCAACACCGGCGGGGAAAAGGTCTTCGTCGAAGAGGTCGAGGAAGTACTGCGCGCGCATCCCTCGGTCGCCGATGCATTAGTGGTGGGCCGCCCGAGTGGTCGCTGGGGTGAGGAACTTGTCGCGCTGGTCGAGCTGCGCGACGAAGCCGATACGGCACGTGAGCCGCTGCATGCGCATTGCACATCGCAGCTGGCACGGTTCAAGGCGCCCAAGGAGTACATCTTCGTCGAGCACGTCCATCGCCTGGGCAATGGCAAGGCCGATTACCGGTGGGCGAAAACTCAAGCGACAGAAAAGGCGCCGATGTCGACATGAACGCAAGCCCAGTGATCGATTGCTTGGTCAATGTGCACTTCGGTGAGACCGACAAGCAGCCCACGTGGATGCTGAAGGTGCGCGATGACTACTTCAAGGGACCGGAGTCGATGTTCGCGCCGGTTGACCTGGCGGAGTTGCTCGACGAGATGGACGAGCAGGGTGTGCGTAGGGCCGTGCTGATGGATAACCTCGCGAAGCCATCGGTAACCGCGCGCAAATTCGCCGAAGCCAAGCCGGATCGGTTCGCGCTCGCGATGGGTGGTGTCAACTTACTGCGGCCGATCCCGTCGCTGCGGGAGCTCAGTGCTGTCGTCAAGGAGCTTCCGGTCGCGTATGCCGTTGTGGGGCCGAGCTTCTGGGGCGACGGCCAGTACCCGCCCAGCGACGCCGTCTACTACCCGCTCTACGCCAAATGTGCCGAGCTCGAGCTGCCGCTGTGCATCAACACCGGTATTCCCGGACCTCCCATCCCCGGAGAGGTGCAGAACCCCATTCACCTCGACCGGGTCTGCGTGCGATTCCCCGAGCTCAAGCTCTGCATGATTCACGGCGCGGATCCCTGGTGGGACATCGCGATCCGACTGTTGATCAAGTACTCCAATCTGCGCTTGATGACGTCAGCCTGGTCGCCCAAGCGGCTGCCGGAAAGCCTGCTGCACTACATGCGCACCCGCGGAAGCAACAAGGTGATCTTCGCCTCCGACTGGCCGGTGCTGAAAATGCGCCGCGTCGTCCCCGAAGCTCAATCTCTGGACCTGCCCGCCGACGTCCTCGAGAACTATCTCTACAACAACGCGCACGAATTCTTCTTTCAGGGTCAGGAGGAGCACTGACGATGGACCGCTACGAATTGCGCAGGCTTGACTACAGCCTGACCGAAGATCACCTGGCATTGCAGGCTGCGTACCGAGACTTCTTCAAGACGCACTGCCCGATCGAGACTGTCCGTGCCGCAGAGGAATCCGGGTTCGACAAGAGCCTGTGGGAGCGGCTGTGCACGATGGGTGCGACGACGATGGCGTTGCCCGACACCGTCGGGGGAGACGGTGCGACGCTGGTCGACCTGACGTTGGTAGCTGAGGAGATCGGGCGCTCGCTGGCACCGGTGCCGTGGATCGACCATGTTTGCGCGGCCCGGTTGCTGGCCAGGCTCGGCTCGGCGGAATCCGACGTCGTGAACGGCAAGCAGCTCGCCGCGTTTGACCCGCAACACGACAGCGTCAGCGGGGTTCGGCTGATCCCGACCGGATCGATCGCCGACCAGATCATCGTCCGTGATGGCGAGGGTCTGGTGCGGCTGACGTTCGATACCCGCCCGACCAAGGTGGACAACATTGGCC
>Ga0210386_10004158_pt1 | contig 12025 bp, 10 predicted proteins | sample IncBWH32OmetaG_FD_160091 | JGI IMG/M metagenome (GOLD analysis project Ga0210386, IMG submission 160091) | Forest soil microbial communities from Barre Woods Harvard Forest LTER site, Petersham, Massachusetts, United States - Inc-BW-H-32-O ... | reverse complement strand
CGCATTTCTGGTATCGACCACCAGCTGCGCCTCTCCTACGATGCGCGCATAGTCATAGGAGCTATGATCGGTCACGATCAGCACGCAGTCGTAATCTGCAAGATGATTGAGCGGCTGCGATTGCATATTCAGGTTGTATTTGCGTCCCCGGCCGACGGTGGGAAAGAAGGGATCGTTGTAGCTCACTGCAGCACCCCCCTGCTGCAGCATTTCAATGATGGAAAGCGAAGGCGACTCGCGCAAATCGTCTACATCTCGCTTGTAAGCCAGGCCCAGCACGAGAATCCGGGATCCGTTCAACGGTTTGCTGCGCTGATTCAGTGCCGCAGAAACGGCGGCCACCACGTGATAAGGCATGGCTTCGTTGACTTCACCAGCCAACTCGATAAAGCGGGTGCTGAAATCGAATTCTTTAGCCTTCCAGCTGAGGTAGAAAGGATCAATTGGGATGCAGTGGCCCCCCAGCCCAGGCCCGGGATAGAAGGGCTGGAAGCCGAACGGCTTGGTTGCCGCCGCTCCGATCACTTCCCATATATCGATTCCCATACGCAGGCACAGAAGCTTTAGCTCGTTGACCAGCGCGATATTGACGCACCGATAGATATTCTCCAGCAGCTTGGTCATTTCCGCTGCCGCCGGACTGGAGACGCGAATCACCCGGCGGAACGCTACCTGGTAAAGCGCACCGGCCGCCTCCGCGGCGAAATGCCCTAAGCCTCCCACCACCTTCGGGATATCGCGCCGGTCGATGCTGGTATTCCCGGGATCTTCGCGCTCGGGAGAATAAGCCACCCACACTCCGTCGCGCAATAGGGCCTCGCGGCTGACCCTGATCCTGCCCGCGCGCTCAATCGCGGGCGCGATCAACTCCTCGGTGGTTCCGGGATACGTCGTGCTTTCGAGCACAATCAGTTGACCCGGACGCAGATGGCCGACGATCGAATCCATCGTCGCCGTGATGTAACTCATATCCGGCGTATGGTATTCGCTGAGCGGCGTGGGCACGCAGATCAAGACCGCATCCACCAGCGCGATCTCAGAGAAATTCGCCGTGGCTCGAAAGCCCCTATCCTGAGCCGCCTTTATCTGCTGGCCATCGATGCGATGAATATAAGATTCGCCCGCATTCAGCCGATCCACCTTGGCTGCATCGATATCGAAGCCGGTAACCCGGAATCCCTCCTGGCTGAAGAGCAGAACCAGCGGAAGACCGACATAGCCCAGGCCAATGATCCCCACGCGAAGCTCGCGCTTCTCAACCAGTGACAGCCATGGTTGCAAATCTTCAGAGACGAGAGGCGGTGTCATCGGCTGTTCGCCGCAGGCAGATTCAGTGTTTCGCGATACCATTCCACGGTCCGTTCCAGTCCCTCGTTCACCCCAACCAGGGGCCGGTATCCGAAGGCCTGCGCGGCGGCGGAAATGTCGGCCTGCGAGTTCAGGATGTCGCCCGTCCGCGATGGAGCGTAAAGCGGCGGGAGCTCATAGCCAATCAGCTTCGCCAACAGGCGGTACATCTCTTTCAACGGGTGTTGCTCGCCGCAAGCAATATTGAAGACCTTGCCTGCCACCTTATCCGCCGGCGCGGCACAGGCCAACAGGTTCGCCGAAACAACATTATCGATAAACGTAAAATCCCGGCCCTGCTCGCCGCTGCCAAAGATGGTGGGGCGCGTACCTTCGAGCATCTGCAGGATAAACTTTGCCAATACGCCGCTGTAAGGCGAATCGGCTCCCTGCCGCGGCCCAAACACGTTGAAGTAGCGCAGGCTGACCGTCTCCAGGCCATAGACCTGCCAATAGCTGCTCATGTAGTACTCGCCGGTAAGTTTTTGCACCGCATATGGCGAGATCGGCATAGGGCGCATCGATTCCTTGCTCGGCAGTACAGGCTGATCCCCATAGGCTGAGGAAGACGCCGCGTAGAGGACCCGTTTTACCCCTGCGGCCCGCGCCCCTTCGAGCACGTGGAACGTTCCCTCCACGTTGCAGGCGTGGCTTGGCCCGGGGTCTTGGACTGAGAGGGGAACCGACGGCAGCGCTCCAATATGCAGGATGTAATCGATTCCTTCGCAGGCCGTACGTACCGCGGAGGCATTACGCAAATCTATTTCCCGAAAATCGATCCGGCCGCAAATTTTAGCCAGGTTGGCCGCTTTGCCCGTCAGGTAGTTATCCAGCCCGCGAACTTCTTCTCCGCGTTCTACCAGGGCATTGGCCAGCGCTGACCCGATGAAGCCGGCAATTCCCGTGATCAGATATTTCGCCATTAGAAGACCATCATCGAAAATAGCATACGGGCTAGGACTGGTCCCAGAATGCGGCCCGGGTGAAGTCCTGCGACATTTTCTCGATGTACTTTCTGGAATTGAACTTCTTACCAGTCGAATTGCCCGACATGTAGCGGATAGTGCCGAAGATGGGCCGGTCAAACCACGGGCGGTCGAACTTGCCCACAATCGACCAGGCAATGCCGGCGTATCCATTCGGATCGCGTCCGTCCAGAAAATAGCGGTCATTGAGGGTAACGCAAGTATCAAAGGCTCGGGCCGGGTCAGGCGACCACTCCAGGATCTTCTTCGCCCAGTACATGCGCATGTAGTTGTGCATCCATCCAAACTTCACCATCTGATTTTGGGCAGCATTCCACAGCTCATCGTGGGTATCGGAGCGTTCCAGTTGTTCGACCGTATAGAGACGTTCCCGCTTGTCGCGCGCATGTTCCATCAGGGTTTTACGCGCCCACGGTTCGGCGCAATCGAACGAGTCGTAGTTTTCGGTAAACTTCACAAAGTTCACCGCCAGTTCCCGCCAGCCGATCAACTCGCTGATATACGAATCGCGCGCCGCTTGGGAAACCTTGCCTTTCTTGAACGCCTTCTCCACCGCAAGCGCGATGGTGATGGGGCTGATGTGCCCAAAGTGAAGGTAAGGCGACATGCGGCTCGTCCCATCCACCTCGGGATGATTGCGCGTCTTGTCGTACGCGCCGAGATCTTTATCGACAAATTCCTGGAGCCGCTTGACGGCAGCGTGCGTGCCACCGGTAAAACTCTCCACTGGACCCACGCTGCGGTCCAGTTTGGTCCAGCCCTGGGTGACATCTTCCCGGACGGGGAATGACTCGAGCCCTGCTGCCATCTTCCATTCCCGATGCGGCCTCAACACCGGTTGATCCACCAGGTATTTGGGCAACTCGGCGTAGAGCTTCGGCTTAAAGATGTGCAGGGCGTACATCCGCTTGTCAAAGAGCCCTGAGGGAACTACCACGTCCGCGTCGACCGTCCAGTAGGGGATGCGCAGGCGGCCGGCCAGCACCCTCCGCCAGCGCTCCGGCTCGCGGCAAGGGTTTTCGTCGCCGATCACCATGGCCGCATTCACTTCGGCCAGCAGCGTCTGCAACGAGTTGTTGGGCGGCCGGCGCACAATGAATCCGATCTGCCGTTGTTGCAGATCTTCCTCGATGTCTACCAAACCCTGGTTCAGGAAGGCGTAATGGCGAAGGTTGGCGTGGGGAAAATTGGAGATTGCCGAAAAGAAAACCAGGACCGGAAGATTCAGGGCATTGGCAACCTCGACCGCGACGTCAAGCGCCGGGTTATGCAGCGCTCTTTCCGCCCGCTGCATCCAGTAGACGATGCATTTTCCATCCGCTGCCGGAGCACCGCCGCGTCGTACCAATACCCTCGGATTCGCTGCGATTTTCTCGAGCGCCTCGGGCACCTCATCTGTCTTTTGGGAATTCATCGCAAGGCCAAGTCAACACTCTCCGGGGTGCCCCACGTTCGCACCAGCGTACATGGGACGAAAAAGATGGGCGAAGCCCTTCGATTGCTTTCTTTAGATTGGATGGGAAAACCGCGTGTGGGGAAGAGAAAGCATTGGAAGAATTTCGTTTTTGTCCCACGTACACTGGTGCGAACGTGGGACACCCAGAGAGTGTTTGTTATTCCGGAGAGGTGGTACCGTGCGTTCGCCTACCAGAGGCCCCAGTTGCGGCTGATGTAGTCCGACAAGGTCATGGTGATCAGCACCAAAAAGGTGAAGAAACCTGCCCCTACCGTCAGCATCATGACCTTCGAGCTGTAGCGGATGTGCATAAAGAACAAAATCACCAGCACTGCTTTGAGGCAGGCAATCCCAAGCGCCACGATGGGGTTGAACACGCCCATTTCGATATAAGCCGCGCCGGTCGTGGTGGCGGTCAAAACCATCAATGCGATCAGGATTGTCAGGTAGGTCTTGGGCCCTACGACGTGATGTTCGTGTGAAACAGGACTCGAGGCGGTCATAACAAATTTCCTTAGTGCAGAGGATGGCGGCTGATCAGATACAGCAGCGGGAAAAGGAAAATCCAGACAATATCGACAAAGTGCCAATAAAGACCAAAGTTGTCTATGGTCGAGGTATGGCCATTCACGTACGCGCCATGCCATGCCTGGTAGAGAAGAACGAACAGAATGCTGATGCCGATGATCATGTGCAGCGCGTGCATGCCGGTCATAGCAAAGTACAGGAAAAAGAACAGCTGCGCATGCTGCGCCATATCCGGAGCCAAGGGAACATCCCGCTTGTCAGTGGGATGGACGAAATCCTCTATGCTGAAGCTGGCTCCAGGGATGTGATGCTCGACATATTTCTCGTGATACTCGACGCTCTTGATGCCCAGGAACACCAGCCCCAGCAAAATCGTGCAGCTGAGCGAAATAAGGAGCCCTTTACGGTTGCGAATTTCCGCCGAGTACACTCCCATCGCCATGGTGAAACTCGACAAGATCAGGACCGCCGTATTGGTGGTGCCCAGCCCGATGCCCAGCGTGTTGCTGCTGGCCACGAAGGCATCGTAGTACCAGTTGCGATAGAGCAGGTAGGCCATGAAGAGGCCGCCGAAGAACATGATTTCAGTCAGCAGGAAGAGCCACATACCGAAGCTGGCGGTTTCCCGCTGCTGATCCACCGTTACAAAATGGTGGCGCAGATGCGCAGGATGCGCTTCACCATGCAGTTCTTGTTCACCGTGCTCGGTTGCGATCGCGTGGCTATCCAACTGTCGTTACCTCGTGTGCGGTCTTGTGCTCTAACCAGTCATAGTCGTAGGCTTCATGATCCATGACGGGGATATCGATAAAGTTCTCGGTTAATGGAGGAGACTGGATCTGCCATTCCAGGCCAGTCGCCTGCCAGGGGTTGTCGCCCGCGATCTTACCGTACTTCAACGACCAGGGCATATAGAGCATTGGTAGCAGGTAGCCAATACCCAACACCGTGGCGCCGGCGGTCGATAAGACATTCAGCACCTGAAATTCCGGCGGATAAGCATGATAGCGGCGCGGCATACCCAGGTAGCCCACGATGAATTGCGGGAAGAAGGTCAGGATAAATCCGATAAACGTCGTCACCGCGCTTAGCTGCGACATCGATTCCGGGTACATCCGGCCGGTCATTTTAGGCCACCAGAAGTGCACACCCGCCAGGTAAGCCATCAACATGCCGCCGACCATCACAAAGTGGAAGTGGGCGACGATGAAATAGGTTTCCGTCAAGTGGATGTCCATGCCCAGCGATCCCAGGAACACGCCGGTAAGTCCGCCGATGGTGAACAAGCCCATAAAGCCGAAGGCGTACAGCATCGGCGTCTCGAAGGTAATCGATCCCTTGTAAAGCGTGGCCGCCCAGTTGAAAATCTTGATCGCCGAAGGCACCGCAACCAGCATCGTCAGCAGCGAGAACACCAGCGCTGAGTAGTTGGAGACGCCCATGATAAACATGTGGTGGGCCCAGACGAAAAATCCAAACACGGCAATCGCGACGGAAGAAAAAGCAACCGCCGTATATCCGAATACCCGCTTGCGCGAGAAGGTGCTGATCACCTCGGAAATCACACCCATGCCGGGCAAAATCATGATGTACACAGCGGGGTGCGAATAGAACCAGAAGAGGTGTTGGAACAACAGCGGGTCGCCGCCCTTGGTGGGGTCGAAGACACCGATACCGACCGTCCGCTCCAGCATGACCAGAACCAAAGTAATGGCCAGCACAGGGGTGCCCAAAACCATCAGGATCGAGGCCGCATAGTTCGACCAGCAGAACAACGGCAGGCGGAACCAAGTCATACCCGGGCAGCGCATGCGGTGGATGGTCACAATGAAATTCAGGCCGGTGAAGATAGAGCTGAACCCGGCAATAAAGACGCCCATCGCTGCGGTGATCACGTGGGTATTCACGTAGTGGGTGCTGAGCGGGGTGGTGAAGGTCCAGCCGGTATCCACGCCGCCGTTCAGCAGCGCAAAAACCAGGAAGCAGGCGCCGGCGATATACAGATACCAGCTCAGCAGGTTGATCTTGGGAAAGGCCAGATCTTTTGCTCCGACCATGATGGGGATGACAAAATTCCCCACCGTCGCCGGAACTGACGGCACCAGGAAGAGGAAGATCATGATCACGCCATGCATGGTGAACAGCTTGTTGTAGGTATCAGAAGCCACCAGGTCCGGCAGCGGGGTCAGCAGCTCCAGCCGGATCAACCCGGCGAAAGCACCCCCGATGAAGAAGAAAAACGTGATCGAAATCAGGTACAGCATGGCGATCCGCTTATGGTCGCCGGTCAAAAGCCAACTCTTTAAGCCGTACTCGCTGTTCAGGTAGCTCAGCTTCGGCAGCCGGGCTGTCTCCTGGTCTGGAAGCGCAACAATGGTACTCATTGATTCACCGTCCCGGGCACACTGGGTGCCGTCTTACCCGCCTTTGCGGGTCCACCTTGACCAGCCCCCAGCGTCTGTTGAGGGCGATAATTCATTGCCGGCGAGCTTGAGCCGGGGCTGGAACTGGAGGCGCCGGCTTGCCCAGAAGCGATTTGACTCGTGGTCAACGTTTGTTGAATGCGATAGTTCGAGTTGAGATTCTTGATGTATTCCACCAGGTCGATCAGACCCTCTTCGCTCACTTGCCCCTGGTAGGTAGGCATGATCGGCGCGTACCCCGCGGTCACGCGGGTTGAAGGATTGAGAATGGTCTCGCGCAGGAACGCATCGTTCGCGGTTACCGTTGACCCGTCCGCCAATTGCAGCTGGGAGCCATAAACCTGAGCCAGATTCGGACCCCTTGCGCTGGCTGCCCCCGAGTGGCAGGAGTTGCATCCCAGGCTGGCAAACAACCGCTCCCCGTTCTGCGCCAGAGAAGCTCCGCTGGTGCTCCCCGATGCCCACTTCTGATAGTCCTCCGGGGTCATCGCGACGATTTCGCCGATCATAGCTGAGTGGTCGGTACCGCAATACTGGGTACAGAACAAATGATAGGTTCCCGTAGCCGTGGCTTCGAACCACACGGTTGAGTAGCGTCCGGGAATGACCTCGCGCTTCACCCGGAAAGCCGGGATGGAGAAGCTGTGAAACACATCCTGTGAAATCATGGTCAGCTGTACTTGGCGGTTGATGGGAATGTGCAGGGAATCGATTTCGTGCTGGCCGCCCGGATGCTCAGCCTTCCACATCCACTGCTTGCCCACGATGTAGATGTTCATCGCGTTGGTGGGCGGGTCATAGATACGGAAATAGAGCAGCGCGCCCCAAACGAAACAAATCATGAACAAGGCCAGGGGGATGATGGTCCAGGTAGCCTCAAGCAGCGTCGAACCTTCGATCTGCGTGGCCACTGGGTTCTTCTCTTTGCGATACATGATGGAGAAGCCGAAGACCAGGATGATCACTGCAATCATGCCCACGGCCGAGATCGCGATCAGGAAGAAATAAAACGCGTCCATGTAAGGCGAAATCGCCGATGCTTCCGGCGGAAAAAGGGCAGAGTTCGTCAGCCATCTAACGAGAAACTGCCAAAGCACTGGACTTATATGCATCGTTACCCTTTACCCTTAAAATCCCGGCGGAAACTCACCAACATGAAGCTCCCCAGGCCCAAAAAAGTGAGCAGGCAGCCGGCCTGCACGATCCGGGCAACCACCAGGCTGTGCCGGTTCAGTTTCGGATCATAGCGATAGCAGTAGGTCAAAATATTGTCGACCGGGCTGCCGATGGTATTGTGTGATGCTTCTACCAACCCGAGCTGCACATCCCTGGGCGAATACTCCACCCCCAGGTAGTACTGCGCCATACGGCCTTCTGGTGTCACCACTTCGATGGAGCTGGCATGAGCGAACATCGGCGGCTTGTCAGCCGGGCCCGGCATCCTCACGTATCCAAAGCCGACGGCTTGTGCCAACGCCTTGATCTCCGGCTGGTTGCCGGTCAGGAAGTGCCAGCCGGCAGCAGTTTCCAGCTTGCCGTATCGCTTCACATAGAACGCTTTCTTCGCTGCGGCCATCGCCGGTGTCTCCGCCGGATCAATACTCACAATAACGATCTGGAAGTCTTTGCCCGGGGTAAGGTTTACCATCTCGAGCGCGCCCACCAAACCATTCAGGTCTTCCATGCACAGGATCTGGCATTGGTAATAGACCAGGGAAAGGATCACCGGCTTTTTGCCGAAGTAATCGCCCAACCGGATGGTTTTGCCGGACTCATCGCGAAATTGAGCATCGAGCGGCAGCTGCTGGCCCAGGCGCTGGTCGATCTTGACCGTGTTCAGAATATCCGGCAGATGATCCTGGGCCGGATCACCCATGGTCTTCTCACCATAGGGCGCCACCTGACCCAGTCCGGGCGAAGCTGCGGCCATCAACACCGTCGCCGCCAACGCCAGCCGGATTGTACTTCTTATCTGCATGCTTCCTTTATCGTATCGCTGCCCCAGGCCCTATGCATCCCTGGGCCGTAATGCCTATGGCGAAGAACCACTTAGCGAGTCGCCCCCAGGGCCGCCTGCTCTCCAGGCTTCTCTCCACGCAGCCGCTGCTGCTCCAGAGTTTCCCTGTACTGCTGTTCATAGCCGGTCCGGGCGAAGCCGTCGGTCAGCGGCACGGTGACCACCGGAACCCTGTCGCCGGCCATCAGTGGTTCAGGTTGCTCCTCCTGGGGAGCCACCGGGAGTCCATGCTCGGCAATGATCTGCATGGCGCGGGTGATGGGAATGCGCACCGTACCCTTAGACCGGTCCACCCAACTGTAGTTGTCGAGCAATAGATCTTCGCGGGCATGCATTTCGGCAATTTCCTCGTTGCCGTCATCGGTCTGCAGGCGGGGAGTCGGGAAACGCTGCACCATCTGATTCAGCTGGTTCTGCTCCATCACCGCATTCGAAGTCAGATCCTGGCGCTTGCCCTGCGGTTGTGTGCCGATCATGTTCCATTTATTGGGCGGCCCATCGCTCTTGATTATGGCCGTGTTGATCACCTTGCCCATACCAAAGCAGAAAATAAAGAAGACCAGGACGAAGCCCCCCAGCGATGCCAGAAAGACCACAATACCGTTGACATTAACGTCTGTAACCTCATAGCCGGCATTCGCCGACTCGGGGCTCACCGGATCATGAGGTTCATGCGTGGGCATGTTCACCCTCCAAAATCTCCGCCAGGTGCGGATCGTTGGTCTGGACCAGCGGTCGCTTCTGCAGTTGGCCGAAATAGAACCACATCCAGATACTGATCACTACCACCGGCACAGTCATATATTCCAGGATCCCGAAGCTGAAGTGCAGGTTACGCCGGGCATCCGCGAAGTTTGGTTCAATCAACCAGAACATGTCCCAGCAGCGGGCGAAGATCATGATCTTGCACACCAGGACCAGCCGCTCCTTGTTCCGCTTAAGGTCGCGTGAGAGCAGCAGGGTGAAAGGAATGAACCAGTGAAATACAAAGTCGAGTGACGCGATCACGCCCCAACCGCCGCGAATGCGGTCCAGATACCAGGGAATCTCTTCCGGCAAATTGCCTGACCAGATAATCAGGAACTGGGAGAAGGCGAGGTAGATGTTGAGCATGACGAAGGCGAAAGCCAGCTTGCCCAGATCATGCTGCTCGGTGACGCGCAACATGGTGTGCATGGGCTCGGCCTTGGAGAGCCGGATGACGGTGATGATTGAGAGCGCGAGCACCGCATAGCCCTGGCCCACCAGAAACATCAGGCCATAGATCGAGGAGTACCAGGTAGGATCCAGGGACATGACCCAATCGATGGCGCCAACTGACATGGTGATCGAGTAGACCAGGATGCCGAAGCCGGCTAGATTCTCCAGCCGAACCTGCCAGAAACGCACATTCGGATGAGTATCAGCGTCCCGTTGCAAGCCCCACTTGTTCAGCAGGTGCATGAAGATAAACCAGATCGCAAAGCAGACCGCAGACTGAACCCAAACACTGGGGACATTCAGCATGGGGTGCTTGTAGGCAATCGCATGCTCTTGCGCGTGACTGATGAGGTGTTGCTGAAACGCCTGCACCGGATCGCTGTACTGTGCCCACAGATACAGCTTCTTCATGAAGATGCCGATAGGCAGAAACATCACCGCGACCACCAGCAGGTTGCGGGACATGGCTTCCAGCGGACGGCGCAACAGCAAGCCCCACTTGCCGCCGCTCACATACTGCACCATAAGCAGCGCCAGGCCGCCTACCGTTAGACCCCAACTGATGATGTAGCCCAGCAAATAGGAACGCAGCAGGTGATTGATGCCGTCATGATCGACAGTGGCCGCGAGCGCCGCCAGCACAACCGACAAAACAGCAAAGATGCCGCCGACAACCAGGGCCCGGCGGCGCCAGGCATTGAGCAGCAGCGGAGCATTCAGCTCGGCGGGAAGCAATTTTGCGTGGGGTTCGTGTGCCATATCTCTTATTGGGTCACCGGTTTCAAGTTCTTGGGCTTGGCTGCGCCGGCGCTGGCCGCACCGCCGTTGGGTTGGCTCAAGGCCGGCACCGGGCTGTCTGCCGTTGCCGGCGCCATGCCGGGCGTGCCCTGGCTGGCGTCAGGCGGCAGGGCGGAGACCGCCGTCGCCGGCAGATCCCATGGCTGGGCAAAGGAAGCGGGCAATCCCTCCCGCTCGGCGATGTCCTTCAAATTCTGCACCTGAACTCCGGAAGGCACTTCAGACTCGCGGGCATTCTGGCTGATTTGCAGCGCGCGGATATAGGCCGCGACCGCCCAGCGGTCCTGCGGGGTCAGCTGCGCGGAGTACTCCGGCATTGCCCCGTACCCATTGGTCATCACGTAAAAATAATGGCCCAGCGGCTCGGCCAGGATACGAGCCGAGTGGAAGTTGCCGGCCGGCTTATAGCCGCGCTGCACAATCATGCCCGCACCATTGCCCACCCGCGAATGGCAAGGAGTGCAGTAGATGTTGTACCGCTCCTGCCCCCGGGCAAGCACCTGCATGGTGACCGGAAACGGCATCAGGTCAGCTTCCTTGCCGTCGATCATGCCGGTGTAGAGAAAGCTGTCCTCACCCAACTGCCCGCGAGCCACCGTGTGCTCTACCTGGGGCCGAACCGAGCGTCCGTCGGTGAAGAAGGTGGTGCTGCGCTGGGGAACAAATTTGGGCTGGTCTTGCATGTCCTGGCGGCACCCGGCACATACCAGTGCCACCACGCCGAGGGCGAACCAACGCGAAGCAGCACCGGTTCGGGTACGAATTTGGGCTGGGGAACTAATACTCCACCTCCACGACCGACACCGGCCGGAAGCTCTCCAGGAAGGTGCGCGATTCCGCGAGTTCGAATTTGGGATCGTTCGCTTCCAGGCACAGGAAGAATTTGTCCACCGTCGCGCCGCTGCGAAAGTTCGGGGCGTTGAACAGTGGGTGATAGAGCGTGGGCAGCCCGCACATAGCCAGCATGCCAAACGCAGCCGAAAGGCCGGCCCAGAGAATGGTCCATTCGTAAGCCGGAATGATGAACGCCGGCCAGGAGAACAGTGGGCGCCCGGCAATATTCAGCGGATAAGCAAGAACTGAAACCCAGGTCTCCATCAGGAACATGGCAGCCAGACCCATCAGTCCGCCGATCAGGCAGATGAGGGGCACGTAGTTGCGGTGGAATCCGATCGCTTCCGCCGCTTCTTCGACCGGATACGGGGTGTAGCAGTCCAGACGTCGCCAGCCCGAGTCGTATGCAGCCTGTGCCGCCGTTACCAGTTCTCCC
>Ga0210386_10004157_pt1 | contig 12025 bp, 13 predicted proteins | sample IncBWH32OmetaG_FD_160091 | JGI IMG/M metagenome (GOLD analysis project Ga0210386, IMG submission 160091) | Forest soil microbial communities from Barre Woods Harvard Forest LTER site, Petersham, Massachusetts, United States - Inc-BW-H-32-O ... | reverse complement strand
CGATTCTTCGCACCATCGAGTCCAACCGCTTCGTCACCGGGGTAAGTTGGGTCGATGGGGAGCTCTGGCACGCCACGTGGGAAGGTGAGGAGAGCGACTTAAGGCGAATAGATCCTCGGACAGGAGAAGTCCTGGAGCGGCTCGAGATGCCGCCCGGGGTGTATGTTTCCGGGCTCGAGTCCGATGGCCACGATCAGTTTTTCTGCGGAGGAGGACCGTCCGGGAAGGTCAGGGCGGTCCGTCGGCCTCGGCGCGCCGCGAGGGGCAATGACCCTAACGTCCCAATCGGCTCGAGGATCAAGTAGTCGGAGCGGCACTCCAGACGACGCGTTCCTCGGCAACCGGATCTCTTCCCGAGACGTGTCGTCGGGCAACCTTCCCTTACGGGACTATGGAAGGATTGCGCGTTATCCAGGACCAATTACCGCCTCTGGAATCATAGTGTCGGTGTAGGGGTGAGCTTCTCTTTTTGCCAAGCGTTCGCAACAACTCTTAAAGCTGCTGAGTCCTAATCGATAAGCATGCGCCTCTAGCCTCCATAGAGCAGGTATCCGCACACGGCACGCATGGCTTGCTGTTCCGCGGATCGGCGACTTACGCCGGACGCGAGGCCCAGATCCACTAAAGCGCGGAGAATCGCAATGATGGCCCGCTCCGTTGCTGCCGAGACAGGCACTGCCACTTCGTTTTTGTGTTCTTGTAATAGTTGCAGCACGCTTGCATGGAAGGCAGCACTGTCGGCCCCGCTTCCGAGTCGTTCCTCTTCAGCTTCCAGCACGCGATTTAGCCCTGGGCGGTCGTAATGCGCCATCACGAGTGCCCGCACGAGTAACCTGAGGCGCGGTTTCAGCTCCTGTCCTCTTCCACCTTGCATGGTGTTCAGAACAGCATCGTGCAACGCCTCCTCAAAACGGCCAATCAAGGCGAGCAAGATTGCATCTTTGTTTGGGAAATACTGATAAAGGGACCCGATGCTTACGCCGGCTCTCGCTGCGATCGCGTTGGTATTGAAGCCGTGCAGTCCATCTGATTCTAAAATGCGAGCACTTGCTTCAAGAATGACAGTCACCGTCTCCTGTGACCTCGCCTGGCCCGGTACTTTACGGGCTTTCACCGTCTTTTTGCTTGGCCTGCCCCTGCCATCGCGAACGCGAGTTTTATTTGTGAGCATTTGCTCATATTGTAAGGGTGGAGGAAAGCAATATGCCAGACAAAAAGGCGTCAACAATCCTGATGGAAGTGAGATCTGGCCGTGATGACCCAGAGCCTCAAGATTTGAGCCCATCACAGCTTTTGAGCAGGTGTTCCTGAACTCAACCTAAAAATATGGCAAACACCTTACGTACAAATCAGGTCAGAACCGTTCTTAACCGCTTGTTTGCTGCAGCGGCCCAAGATAATGAAACCCCTCGCTGGCGGGAGCCTGGTGTCGCATGGGAAACCGCAACCGCGCAAGAGCGAGCCGACGCCTCAGAGTCCACTTACATGCCGATCTCCCCGCAGAGCGGCGATCTGCTCTATATCCTGGTTCGAGGCACGCGCCCGAGCACCATTGTTGAGTTCGGTACGTCTTACGGAATCTCCACCATCTATCTGGCCACCGCAGTCGCAGACAACGGCACAGGCCACGTGGTCAGTACTGAGCTAAGCGCGGTCAAGGTCGCTGCCGCTCGCGCCAATTTGGCCGAAGCCCGCGTCGCCGATCGCGTCACCATCCTGCCCGGCGATGCCATGAGCACTTTGAACGATATCCCCGCGCCGATCGATTTCGTACTACTCGATGGATGGAAAGACTTGTGCCTGCCAGTTCTGCGGTCGCTGGAGTCTCGCCTGGCGGTAGGTGCGTTGATCGCGGCAGACGACATAAACCTTCCGTCCCTGAGCGGCTATCTAGAGTATGTACGCCATCCTGCCAACGGATACGTCTCGGTCGCGTTTCCCGCGGAAGACGGGATGGAAATAAGTTGCTGGACGGCTGATGGACCATCCAGTGAAAAAGGTGCGTTATGACTGCGAAAACCAGGAGTTCGCTTTCCACTACTGCTCCCTCTGAAGTTTCCCGCCGACCAGTTCGCTCGTTCCGTTCACTGCGATGGTTGAATGGAGGCGTTCACTGGATCAGCGCGGTCGTGCTAGTTTACGCGTTCATCAGCAACGGCGAAGCGACGGGCGCGCTGATAAACCCGGTTGCGATGAGAGGAGAAGTGAGGTTAGGCCTTGTTGTCGGCCTCATTTTCCTTGTCCGGTTTGTCTGGGTGCGAAGCTCACGCTCAGGGGGCGGGCGATGGGTCGGGTCGTCCGTTCGAATGCCGCAGTCACTCATCAAGCGTATAACCGATTGGGGAATCTATCTCGGGGTGGCGGCTTCCGTTGTTTCGGGGCTTCTGATCGCATACCTTCGACCAGGCGCGGAGCTCATCCCTGAGAGCAGAGGGTTCTCGACCAGCAGTCCGGCCTTGAACACTGCAATTGACGCTCACGCGTTCGTCTCCAACGCGTTGGAATGGCTGTGTGCTTTCCACGCCGTGTACGCGCTCTGGCACTGGGCGATAAAAAGAACGCAATGGGGCAGGCTTGCGGGAGGTTGGCTGGAGGGAGCCGCGGCTGGGGCAAGCCGCGTGGCCACGTCGCGGCTCGGAGCAAGAAACCTTCGCCTCTAGGGCCGCCGGGACTTAACAGAACTTGCCTGATGGTGTATTTATCGCAAGGTTATGCTGTAGCCGCTCGCTTGGAGACTCGGTATGCAGGCGGAAAAAAGCCGTTTGGTGCGAGTAATGTCGGAAGGGGAAATCGTGGCGACCTGGAGAACTCTCCCCTACGGAATTAGCCTGAACCGGAACTGGACAGGAACTCAGCGACGCCATTCTCATGATCGCCGCACTTGCTGCGCACTGCATTGGTCCCTTTATTCGGGGTAGGGAGTTCCATGAAACCTGCTCCTAGTGACTCTGGGCGGTTAGTCTGTGATCCGCTCGGAAGCGCCTGTGCGCACACTCCGCGGCAGTGCCCGTCCACCACAACGATATGCCAACTACACTCCTGGATTCTGGCCTAGAATTTGCCACATGGACAAAACAGCCGCGAGTACAGGAATCGTGCCGATGGCGCTCGTGGCGATCGAGCAATACTTTCCAAAGGCGCGGGCGTCATCGATAATGGCTTGGCTGCCGACCGGCCGACGGCTGACACTTACACCCGTGAAGCGAATGGTCTACGCAGAGAGGGTGTGATTCAAAGTATCAACTGAGGCGAAGCATCAATGCCGATAGAAGCCGGAGATGGCCTGGTGAGAAGAATCCTTTAATATAAGAGGCTGCCGATAACGGTTCAGCGTGTAGCTGGAAGCCGTGGCAGAATTCCTAGTTCAATGGACAGAAGAACATTCCTAAAACGATCAGGAATGGCGGCGCTGGGTCCGCTGTGGGCGCGCGAGCTATGGGGAGCCGCAAAGAATCTTGCGCGCGATGCGGGAACTGCGGACCTGCGGAATGCGACGCGCGTTGGTGCGGGGATTCGGCGGCGGCCGTCGGATGCGAATTGGCCTTCGCAGGCAGCGTGGAAGCGGCTGAATGATGAGGTCGACGGAAATTTGATTCCGGTGGAATTTCCGATCGAGGCTTGCGTCAAAGACACGGGAAGCGCGGGCTGCCAGAATCTGTTCAACAATATTCACAATCCCTATTACATCGGAGACCAGCCCGGCTTGACACAAACGTTGGGGTGGGTGGACGCGTGGGTGAGCAAACCCAGCGTTTACCTCGTGGCGGCAAGCAATACAGATCACATCGCGGCGGCGGTGAACTTCGCACGGGAAAATGATTTGCGGCTGGTGGTGAAGGGCGGCGGGCACAGTTATCAGGGAACCTCGAACGCGGCGGATTCGCTGCTCTTGTGGACGCGGCGCATGCACGACATCACCATGCATGAAACGTTTGTTCCACAAGGATGCAGGGGCAGGCATAGCCCACAACGCGCGGTGACGCTCGGCTCCGGTGCCATTTGGATGCAAGCGTACGACGCGGTGACGACAAAAGGCGGCGGGTATGTGCAAGGCGGCGGCTGCACTACGGTCGGCGTGGCGGGCCTGGTTCAGAGCGGAGGCTTCGGAAGTTTTTCGAAGCATTATGGAACCGCGGCGGCGGGATTGTTGGAGGCGGAAGTAGTCACGGCAGATGGGAAAGTGCGCATCGCGAATGCGTGCACGAATTCAGATTTGTTTTGGGCGCTGAAAGGTGGTGGAGGAGGAACATTCGGTGCAGTCAGCAAAGTGACGCTGCGCGTACGGGAACTGCCGGAATTTTGGGGCGCGGCGATTCTTACAGTGAAGGCCGCATCCGATGACGCGTTTCGGCGTTTGTTGCGCTACTTCGTCGGGTTCTATCGGGAAAATCTTTTCAACCATCACTGGGGGGAGCACGTGCAAATTGCGAGGGACAATGTGCTCGACTTGTTGATGGTGTGCCACGATTTGAGTACGGAAGAAGTAAAAAAGATATGGCAACCCTTTCTGGATTGGGTGGCGCGCTCGCCGGCCGCTTACACAATCGCGGGACAACCGATTCTGGGCAGTATGCCGGCTCGGCATTGGTGGGACGTAGACTGGAGGAAGCAGAACCATCAAGCAGTTTTTAACTTGGACCAGCGGCCGGGAACGAGTTCAAACAATGCGTGGTGGACGGGAGACGCGGGGCAAGTGGCGTGGTTCCTTTACGGATACGAATCGTTGTGGATGCCGGCGTCTCTGCTCGAAGATGATTCGCAGGAGCGGCTCGCCCAGGCGCTGTTTGCCGGTTCGCGCCACAAAGACATCGAGTTGCATTTCAACAAAGGGCTGGCGGGAGGGCCGCGCGAGGCAATGGAGGTGACACGCGATACAGCGACGAACCCCGCAGTGCTGAATGCGTTTGCGCTGGCCATCGTAGGCGATGCAGGCGGCGGATATCCGGGCGTGCGCGGCCATGAGCCGGATGTTGAGGCCGGACGAAAATCTCGGCAAGAGATCCACAAGTGCGTAAATGAGTTGCGCGCGATCGTGCCGGATGACGGAGCGTACGTTTCGGAGAGCAATTTTTTTCAGGAGAACTGGCAGCAAGCCTACTGGGGAAGCAATTACGCGCGGCTGGCGTCGGTGAAAAAGAAATACGATCCGACAGGATTGTTTTTCGTGCATAACGGCGTGGGCTCGGAAGAGTGGGGCGAGAACGGATTTGTGAGGAAAGCCAGAAGTTGATAGTCGAACATCGAGAGTAACGGCGCGGCGAAACAGATGCAATTTACTGGAAGATCAGGCTCGACTCTCCCAGTCTTGAACCCGTGGGTTCCCCGGCGACCCTGGGGTCCCAGAAGGGCGTTTTGTCGGGGAAATGTGGGTGGTTGCGGAGAGAGGGACCGGCTCACCCGCCTTCGGGAGAGTTTGGGACCTGGCTTGCACAGGAAGGAGAAGGAAGGGGTTGCTTTCTAGTGACGACTTACGAAAGACCGGAACAGAAAGATCTTCCCGTAGCGCTTATCGCGTATTGCCCGGGGGCAAGGCCCATGGGCGCTGCCCATACCGAGAATACTTATTTCGCTGCCCGCTTCCACCGTCTAGCCGCGAAACGTGGAAGCAAGCGAGCCATCGTCGCCATCGGACACAAGATCCTTGTCTTGACCCACTATCTGCTCCAACACCACTGTCCGTTTCGCGAACTCGGAGCAGATTATTATCTGAGGCTTCGTGCCCCAGCCTCTCCCAATCCATTGTCCGTCGCTGGCAACGCCTTGGCTACCAGGTCACGCTCACACCTGCTCAGTAGGCAATCTGAGTATTTTCGAGAGAGCCTTTTGGTTGGTTAGGCACCACCAAGTTTACTCGGGCGTGGGAGCCGACATTGTTAGGGAATCAATATCACTGATTGACCGGGCTCGCTGGCAGCGTCCCGAAGTCCACCCTTCTCCATCCTGACTCCTCCCCGGTTTGAACCGAGACCCGGAAAACGTCGGCCTGGATCACTTCGGCTTTTCCGCGACGATGCCGGCGAAGAAGCACCGTCCTCTCTGCCTCAGCTTTGCTTTTCTTGACCTGAAAATGCGGGCGCCATCAGTGGGTACTTGTTGCCGTTGCTGATGGACAACCGATGGACGCCAGTTCCGGGAAATCGCTGAACAGGGAGGGCTTTTCGTGTCCCTCTAATTCTAATTACCTACGTAACTTGATGCTCCCCACCACAGTACCTACGATTCCAGTATGAAGTACAACGCCCTATTATTCTGCCCTGACGACAAAACCGCCCGCGTAGTCACGCAAGTGCTGACCGACCTGGAGTTTCGAGTTGAGCCCTGCAACGAGCCTTTCGCCGCGGTTAAGAAGCTGATGGCGGAGCACTTCGATGCCATCGTGGTGGACTGTGACAGCGAGCAGAACGCGGCCCTGCTGTTCAAGAGTGCGCACAATTCTGGATCCAATCAGTCGTCGCTTGCGGTTGCCGTCGTCGAGGGACAAGCCGGCGTAGCCAAGGCATTTCGGATCGGCGCCAACCTGGTTCTAACCAAACCCATTAATGTTGAACAATCCAAGGGAACGTTGCGTGTAGCCCGCGGCCTGCTCCGTAAAACCGACGCAAGCAAACCCGCGAGTGCGCCCCCTGCAGTCCAGTCGCCCCCGCGGCCCGTGACTAATATCGATGCTAAGCGTCTATCCGCTCCCCAGATTCCCGAGCAGAGACCTGCATCTTTGCCAATGCAACCGCCTCCATCTGCGATTCCATCCGTGAGCGCTTCCCTGTTTGAGCTTGACGCCGACCTCGGTCCCAAACCGGATTCAACCGAAGCGGCTCTGCTCGAATCGATGCCAGATCCGGCGCCGACCTCTGCCACCACGCGAGAATATCCCTGGCAGCCGATTTCCAAGCCAGCTGCGGAACCGATGGCGACTGCTCTCCGCCGCGCCGCCGAAGCCACTGGAAGATCGGAAGTTGAATCTCCCGCGACCAGAAAAACGCCGCCCTCGTCGGCAAGCATTTCCGAACCTCGCTCCTACACCAGTAGCATGTCATCCGGTCAAGCGGCAGCCACCGCTCCCGCAAAAATATCGCCGAAGACCGAAGAAGTTGCGGAGATGCCACAAGTAGATGCACCCGCATTTGCTTCGCTAGGCAGCGCATCCGATGAGCCAACACCCGGTGGCGGCAAGAAGACCATTCTGATCGCGGCCGCCGTGGTGGTTGCAGTCGCGGCCGGGGGCTATGGCGGCTGGACGAAACTTCATCCTGCAGATGCAGCTCCAACTGCTCAAACTGTGACAGCTCCTCCGCGTACCGTTCCAGTCCAGGTTCCTCCGGCTTCGGCCGGCCCGTCTTCCCCGGCTGCAGCGCAAGGCGCGACTGTCACAACCGCGCCATCGCGGCAAGACAATGAGCTGCCGATTGAGATGGGCCCCGATATTACGCTCTCTACCACCGACACTCATCCTCCCGCTCCAAAGAAGTCGACTCCGATCATCGCGCCGAACACCGTGGTTAGAATCCCTGCGGAAGAGCCAGCGCAAGCACCCTTGGTGGTCAAGAACGAATTCTCCAACCCTGCTCCAGCGACCCCCGCTCAGCAGGACGCAACGCCCGCACCTCCGCCAGCATCCTTGGACGGGGCCTCAAACGCGAACGACCAAGCCCTCTCCGGAATCATGAGCAACACCGGAGCGAATCTGCCTCGACAGCCCGCTCAGGCGGTGAAGGTTTCGCAAGGACTGTCGCAGGGGCTGCTGGTGAAGAGTGTTCAACCGGTGTATCCCCAAACGGCCAAGCAGATGCGCGTTCAGGGCTCGGTTGAGCTTCTGGCCAACATTGGCAAGGATGGCAGCATCACCGCGGTCAAGGTGCTCAGCGGACCTACAGTTCTGTCGCGGGCCGCAATCGACGCCGTTAAACAGTGGCAATACAAACCGTATTACCTCAACGATCTGCCCGTCGAAATTCAGACCCAGATCACGGTAAACTTCAAGCTCCCCTAAGCGTTTACTGCAAGCCAACAAGGCCATGGCGCGGCGCAAGGATTCAGTCCTGGCGCCGTTTTGCTTTCTGTTCACCACGCTATAATAGAGAGATGCCTAACCGCTGAAATTCCTTTCTGCAGGTGCCGGCCAAAAAAAATCCGGCGTGACCGGGCTGAGGGCTGAAAGCTTCCCCATGGACTTCAAACTGGTAAGTGACTACAAACCAAAGGGCGACCAGGCCAAGGCCATCGAATCTTTGACGAAAGGCCTATTTGACCGCGAACAACATCAGGTTCTCTTAGGCGTAACCGGTTCAGGCAAGACCTACACCGCCGCCAAAGTGATTGAGCAACTGAACCGCGCCACGCTGGTCATGGCCCACAACAAAACCCTAGCCGCCCAGCTCTACCACGAATTCAAGAACTTCTTCCCCCAAAACGCAGTAGAGTACTTCGTCTCATACTATGATTTTTACCAACCCGAAGCCTACGTTCCGGCTGCTGACCTTTACATTGAAAAAGAGGCCACCATTAATGATGAATTGGACAAGCTGCGGCTTTCGGCTACGCGGTCGCTTTTTGAGCGGCGGGATTGTTTGATTGTGGCTTCGGTCTCCTGCATTTATGGGTTGGGATCGCCGGAAGCTTATTACGGGATGATGCTTTTTTTGGAGAAGGGACAGAAGATCAGGCGCGAGGATATCACGCGCAAGCTGGTCGAAATTCTGTACGAGCGCACCGATGGAGACTTTCGGCGGGGAACTTTCCGGGTGCGCGGCGATGTTATTGAGATCTTCCCTACTTATGACGACATGGCGTATCGCGTCGAGTTGTGGGGGGATGAGGTTGAGGCGCTCGCGCAGATTGATCCGTTGTTTGGGACCGTGAAGCAGAAATATGTGCGGTTACCTATTTATCCGAAGACCCATTATGTGATGAAACCGGAGACTCGGAGCAGGGCGGTTGATTCCATCAAGGAAGAGCTGAAGTGGTGGGAAGCCGAACTTGAGAGGCAAGGGCGCGTGGTGGAGGCGCAGCGGGTTCATCAGCGGGTTATGTTTGATCTTGAAATGATTAAATCCGTCGGCTACTGCCATGGGATTGAAAACTACTCGCGGCACTTTACCGGGCGGCTTCCGGGGGAGCCCCCGCCGACTTTGCTTGATTACTTTCCGCGCGATTATCTGATGTTCGTTGACGAGTCGCATCAGACTGTCCCGCAGCTGCACGGCATGTATCACGGAGATCGCTCGCGTAAGGAAACCCTGGTCGAATATGGATTCCGTCTACCTTCGGCGTTGGACAATCGTCCGCTTACTTTCGAGGAGTTCGAGCATCGCATGGGACAGATGATTTATGTCTCGGCGACTCCGGGTCCATACGAGCTGACCAAGTCGGCGGGTGTGGTGATCGAGCAAATCATCCGACCCACGGGCCTGGTGGATCCTCCGGTCGAGGTGCGGCCGGTCAAGGGGCAGATTGACGACTTGCTGCATGAAATCCGCGAGCGAACCAGCCGCGGCGAGCGCGTGCTCGTGACCACGCTTACCAAGCGCATGGCCGAGGACCTGGCCGAGTATTACAGCGAGGTCGGCGTGAAGTGCCGCTACATGCACTCCGAAATCGAGACTCTGGAGCGGGTAAAGATCCTGCGCGACCTGCGCAAGGGCGAGTTCGACGTGCTGATCGGGATCAACCTGCTGCGCGAAGGACTTGATTTGCCCGAAGTGTCCCTGGTCGCAATTCTCGACGCCGACAAAGAAGGCTTCCTGCGCTCGAGCGGGGCGCTCATTCAGACCATGGGCCGCTGCGCCCGTAATTTGAATGGCCGGGCCATCCTGTACGCCGACCGCATGACCGACTCGATGAAGAAGGCGATAGGTGAAACCGACCGCCGGCGTGCGATTCAGGAAGCCTACAATGCGGCCAACGGGATCACGCCCGAGTCCATCGTGCGCCCGCTGGAGATGTCGCTGGCCCGCATCATCGAGGCCGACTACACCGATCTAACTGCCGGCGACAGCGAGGGCCTCCCCGAATTCAAGTCTCAGGAAGAGTTGGACGCTTACGTCCGCAAGCTGGAAAGCGACATGCGCGAAGCCGCCAAGCGATTCGAGTTCGAAAAGGCGGCGAAGCTCAGGGATACGATCAAGGAATTACGGACGAAAGAATTCTTGTTTGCGTAAGCTCCGGGTGGGGCGAATCAGACTCAACCCTGCGGCGGTTAAAGAACCAGGTGGCTATACCTCGCACCGACATACGATGTTGGTGCGAATAACGCGTCAGGCGAGGTTCGTGCGGCTGAGTGAGCTATGCGGCAGGGTGCAGGTAGCGTAGCTCCTGGCACAGTTGATCAAAGATAGTCAGGGATCATGATATCGACGAGCGTTTCTCGACAGCTTAATCGTAACGGGATTGAAACCTGCTTTCTCAGTGAGAGGGAGCAACTCGTCGAAGGTATTTCATGAGAGGACAGCGGCAACCCGCAGATCCCACGGGCCACAGCCGCACATATCATTTAGAGCTATGCCGATTCTCCCCGGTGAACGCAAACTTCTTACAAAACTCCGGACTTACTGCTTGACTTCCACTCGATCTGTTTTTAGGGTGGTTTGAGATCGCGACATGACAGGGAGTTCGCTCACATGTTAAGAACCAGCACGTCAGAACAAACACAGAGCGTAGAGAACAGCAATTCCCAGGTCCACATTGAGATCAATCCTTGGCCCGTCCTCTGGACAGTGGTTGGCGCATGGATGTGGTTTGGCGTTTTACACCTTGCCCGCCTAATCTGAACGACCTTGACAAATCAGTAATTGAAAACTGTAAGAACTGCATAACCACTTGCGCCACCGCCTCACCTTCGACCGCTGAAGCGATTTCACGACAGTAACCGGGACAGGCACTTTTGCTCGCCTACTTCCTTACGCACTCACCCGCGTGCAACGCAAGGGTTACTTCGGAAATCACGGCGTCGCCACCACCGTCCACCGTCGCGGTATCACTCTCCGCCTTTCCCGCCGTTCCCATTTGGCAGTAGGCCTCAGCGCGTACCGTGTACTTGGCATTCAGCAGCAGGCTGAGCGAATAGGTGCCGTCCGAGATCTTATATGGATAAGAACGCACGCCCTCGCTGGCCTCGCCAATTACCTCGGGCGCGTAACAATCCTGCGGCTTGCCGCCATCCCCCCAGATGAATGTCGGCATTCATAATTTGCTGGCATCTTCGAGGTGAATGATCTGCGCGCTACTGCGATCGGGTGCATCGGGATAGAACGTCCGAGGCAATGGACCATCAGGGTCTGCCTGATCACGTCTTTTAAACACCAACACGTAATCGCCAACTGGGAGGTGCGTAAACTCAAACGGCTTTGACTCACCCTGATAGGCGTATGCGCCAGCCTGTTCCTCGCCATAGTGATCCGACGCTTGTGCTGCGGAGTGGGGCGCCATCCGGACCGATTACTCGTCCACTGATCTGGCCGGTTGGCATCGCAGTAATCTCGCTTTCATAGCAAGAGCGTCAGGCAGTTCGAACACCGCCGGTTCTCTGCCGAACTGCGTCACCTCCAGGTGAAAGGTAAGTCCGCCGAAATACGGTAGTTCCCTTTGGCAGCGCCTCAAAGGCATACGCGGCGCTTATCCGTTTTGGCCTCGAATGACTTCCCCCGTGACTGAAGCCTGACGACCACGCCGGGTAGCGGACGAACGTAGTCCTCCTCCAAAATTCCAGCGCCTATGTCCGATGTCGCAGCAGCATTCCATAGACCGCTGCGTTTCGTTGCCGTTTTTTCTGCTCGCACTCGCTGCAGAACGGCGTGCGCGTACTTCAGTTCGCTGGTTGGTCCACACTCTTGCGTCGCGAAGAAGTGCTCGCCGTCTTCTAGCGGCACGACGTCAGCAAGCGCGAGGTACTCTTTGCCTATTTCAAAATGCCCAGAAATCGGGCAGGGCTCAAGGTCGAAGTAGTCGCTGGTCACACCCTTAATTTTCTCGTCGACGTGAAAAACCGTACCGCGGAGTTTCCTCAGTTAAGCACCGACAAACAGGCTCTTGT
>Ga0210386_10004156_pt1 | contig 12029 bp, 16 predicted proteins | sample IncBWH32OmetaG_FD_160091 | JGI IMG/M metagenome (GOLD analysis project Ga0210386, IMG submission 160091) | Forest soil microbial communities from Barre Woods Harvard Forest LTER site, Petersham, Massachusetts, United States - Inc-BW-H-32-O ... | reverse complement strand
TGCATGATCTCCAGGTAGAGTTGCCTACGTCGGCAGAATTCCTCAAGACGAATTTTGAGGATCAGGCGCTGAACGAGAAAATCAAGGCGGCGGAGGGGTAATTGGCCGCGAGTTCTTGCAGCGACTTCGACCAAAGTCTGACCTTCCAAGCTCTAGGGTTTGAGCGAATGATGTGCCCCGGCGCCCACAGGATTGAGACTGCGGTCGTGCTGACTCTGGGTGAGGTGAAGGGAGATGCGCCACTGTTGCGCATTCATCCCCAGTGCCTCACTGGGGAGGATGTGCTGGGTTCGTTGCGCTGCGACGGAGGCGATCAGCTAGAATGCTCGGGTTTCCCGATATTCGAGGCGAATTCGATCTGGAATCGCGCCCCGGCCCTGTCTGTGACGGAGCGGCTCAGAGGACACCACTGTATGGCCTTTCTGTAAGTAGATGATTTTAAGAGGTTTGGTAGCGCTAACGGGGGTCGAACCCGGATTTGCCGCCTTCTAGTGTTTTCTATAAGTTACTGAAAACGCAAACGCAGGGATCGGCGTATTCGCAGGAATCTCAGCCCGTTTGTACAAAACATGTACACGGATTTGGCGAAGATTTTCAGTGCTGAGGTGGGCAATGGATAGATCAGGAAAGGCTGGCAGAAGTGGAGCCGCGCTTGGGATCACCCGCTCTCACCTTAACACCCTGCGATACACGGCGCACCGGGTCTCTAATTCCGGGCATTCGGTTGGAATGCCTCTTACGGCAACACGGCCACTGGGTCAATGTTCGCGCTTCGCCCAATTCCGTATGGCACCCTCGCGCACGCGCTACACCGCATGAAGCCCGGTCCGCTGTCAGGCGGGTTCTACCAAGTCGTTGAATTCATCCGACACCGTTCATCGATCCCTTTGACGCAAATGCGTGAAATCACTATGCTTAAATATAGACCAGGGCCAGAGAGGCTGGCTATGTCAATCATTATCAATATCAAGCCGGAAGCCGAGGCGGAATTGACGCGCCAAGCCAAAGTGCATGGCGTCCGGCTTGAAGCCTATGCAGCAACGTTGCTTGAGGAAGCCGTCCATAACGGAGCGGCGAAAAAACTCACTTCTGACCAGCTCGAACGCACGCTGCTGGAGCTTGCGCAATTCTCGTACAAGATCCCTCTGCTGCCGGAAGAAGCATTCACCCGAGAAGGTCTTTATCAGGATCATGACTGATGGCCGAGGGCGATGCCTGTCTTCTCGACAGCAATATTCTGCTGCGCATCAGCAAACGGGATGATCCGCATCACCCCGTCATCGCCCAGGCGCTAAAGACCCTCGTCGGGCAGGGGGTGCGCCTCTGCTACACATCGAGGTTCGAATGCTACTCGCCCATGAGTTCCGAGCTCGTCCCAGTCCCCTAGGCGGGATTTCACGCGGATTTGAAAAGCTAGTGTCGGCGATCGAGCGTGTCGCTGATTGTGCAAGCGGGGACGCGTCCACCTGGAATGAACCAATGGACCTATGAGACAGCAACATACCATCCCACCAGCATGGCCGCCGCCAAGGAAATCCCAACGGAAGCGACCTCAAGCGGCGGACAATAGTGCCAGTCACCCTTGGTGGTCTTGTATGTGTCTCTTCCGTACTTCGAGAACAGGCAGTAATGTCCCGCCATGCTCAGGGGTGAAATGCAATCATGATAAAGCCAGCAGCGAGAACAACTCTCGACGGCTCGATCGTGCGATGTGCCAACGGCAATACCAGCCCGAATATAATGACAGCAATCATGCTGATGATGTTCAGGAGATCTGGCAGGGCAAGCCAAATTCTGCGCCTCTGGTCGGCAACCTCGATTTCCCGGACGATTCTCCAGCCGAATGCCGCAAACTGAAGCGCCAACAGAATACCAGTCAGTGCGATAAGGTCCGAAGTCTGCATAGGTCAGATTGTATCGGACGGCCGAACAGTGACATATCCACGGGCCGTATTGCTGCGCACGCATTATAGGTAGCGCCTTGACCGGGGGACCACTGCACAACCCGTCGCGCCTGGGGATTTTGCATCGCGACACCCCGATTGATCTGTTGGTCAACCCCTCGGTGTCGCCGGCTGGGCCTTACCACGGACGTGTCCGAGCGCGGCTCGTGCATCCGCTACCACAGCCCGTATAGAGATGATCCGAACTCCCCACCCCCGTGGCATTCGTGTTCACTGACCACCAACGCCAGACACGCTCAGAACCCGCTACCCTCGCCGTAGCCTAGTGACTTCCCGGTCGATCCGTTCGCGAAGCCCGCGGACTTCGATCGCGATACGCACGATTGTGTCCGCTGGCAACCGGTCTTCCCGTGTCTCGATGCGGTAGGACAGCTTTGGCCCCAGGCTCGCGTGCCAGCGGCCAGCCGGAATGCGCCGCTCCACCAAATCGAAGCTCTCCTCAGCACGGTTCTCCTCCACGCTCACCGAGGTTTTCCATGCCGCCAGGTTTAGCCATCTTAATGATTGCCGGCAAACTGGATCAATCTTTACCGAATTTTTACGACTCCACTTCAGCGGCAAAACATCTGTAAGGTGGAAAATTTGGAGGCGTTATGGCTAGTGTAGCGATGCTGGACCCAAAAAGAAGAGGAAACGAGGCGGAAAAGCTGCACACGCGCCTCGGCCAACTTGTGGTCGGACAAGAGGAGGCGATACGGGAAATAGTCGATATCTACCAGCTCTACCGTACCGGCCTGAACGCTCCCGGCCGACCGATTGGTAATTTTCTGTTCCTGGGACCAACGGGCTGCGGGAAGACGCGCCTGGTGGAGGCCACAGCGGAGTGTTTGGTCAACGACCCGAAAGCCGTAATCAAGATCGACTGCGCCGAATTCCAGCATAGCCATGAGATCGCCAAGCTCATCGGTTCGCCGCCGGGGTATCTCGGACATCGGGAAACTCACGCGCTGCTAAGCCAGGAGGCGATCAATCGATTTCACACCGACGCCGTCAAGATCAGTTTCGTGCTGTTCGATGAGATAGAGAAGGCGAGCGACTCTCTTTGGAATCTGCTGTTGGGTATTTTGGACAAGGCAGTCCTGACGTTGGGCGATAACCGCAAGGTCGACTTTTCTTGCGCGATGATTTTCATGACTGGAAATCTGGGATCTGCTGAAATGAATTCCGTGCTCCAGCCGCGCATGGGATTTGAAGCGGCTGGACTTCGACGAGAGATGACAGCCGGAGCGGTGGACGAAGGGACTAGCAGCAAAATGACCCGTTCCGCGACCGAAGCGGCACGGCGCAAGTTTACCCCGGAGTTCATCAACCGACTGGACAAGATCGTGGTTTTCCAACCGCTCGGAAGCGATGAGCTCCGGCGCATTGTGGATATCGAGCTACAAGCCGTACAGGACCGGATCATGAAACAGGCGGCGGATCGCTCGTTCGAGTTCACGGTGACGGACGCGGGAAAAGAATTTCTGCTCGAAGAGGGAACGGATATTCGGTACGGCGCCAGGCATTTGAAACGCGCCATCGACCGATTGATAGTTCAGCCTCTAGCGACTTTCATCGCATCGGAACAGGTGAGAGGAGGAGACGTGCTTTCAGTGAATCACCAACCGCAGTCACCCGGAATGACGTTTGTGAGGGTCGGGGAGAGACTTATGTACGGGGTGAAGGCGGCGTGAAGTTGAGGCGGTAGTTCATCAAGTAAAGTTGCATCGGTTTCCCGATTCTTGCGATGTGGTCGGGTGGTACCGGTCGCCGCTTACCGCGACAAATTTCACCGGCACAGTTCCTGGAATACACCCGAGATCGCTATGCGATTCCGATCGCGGGCAATGACGTTACCAGACGAAGGCTCGATGGAGGCATCCGACCACGTCGTGGCCAGATCGGCGGGATGGCGTTCTCGCTCATGTGGATGATCCCGGCCGGGCGCGCGCTGGCCGATCGTGTGGGACAATGCCTCAGTGTCGAAGCCTGTCGATCGCGCTGCCAAACTGAGAACCAACGTAATCGTCACCGTGAACGGCAAGCCCTGGCGGCTGGTCTCCGACCTTACCGACTCCGGTCCGAGCGGCCGCGATTTCACGGTCAGTCAAACCGCTGATGGCAAGACCGTCGTCACTTTTGGCGACAATGTCCATGGCGCCCTACCCCCTGCCCGCAGCGAGATCGCGGTTCGCTACAAAAGCGGTGGTGGCGCCGGCGGCAACACGGTCACGGTGACCATGGAAAGGAAGACGAGTGATCCTGGTCCCGATCTAGCCCTCTGGATTGCCATACGGAATCGAACTCACGCGATCTGTTTTGAGTTCTCCGAGAGGCCATCGCGAACCGCCTCTAGGGAAAATCGGCATTGAACCACCGGTGTTTCTTGGAACTACCTCAGCTCAATCTTCAGCAATAATTCGATTTCACTTGGCGGCCTACGATTCTCTTCTGCCTGCGACCGACTACTTGAAGGTGTCAATCAGTGGGATGGCGACTACGCGGCCAAGTGGGTTGCCGCGTCATGGGTCTAAAGCAAAAAATAAAGCGGCGCTGTCGTGTTCGGCATCCATTGCAAGGGTCATCGTGCCTCCATTCCATCAACGTCTCAACGTAGGAGGAACTATGAGAACAAAGAACCTGATGTCGTCTTGCGTCATGTTTGTCGAAGTCATCGCTGTACTTCTGTTGGCCGGATGTGCGAAAAACGCCCCGGCGGCCGCGAAGGTCACGGCAGCAGAAGAGTCCGGGCGCGGCTTTTCGTTTGACGTGTACGGAGACTCGCGATCAATGATGTATCTGCCGTTCAAAGCTGACCAGGAAGCGGAAGCTCGCCAGCTTATGGTTGACATGTTTGAACTCGTGCTTCCCGTGCACGTGGCGGAAGCGCTGGTCAAGAAGGATGTCAAGCTGACCTATGACCCGGTCACCAAGGAGCTGGTGCAGATGGTCATGCCGTTTGATACCGCAAGCGAAGTAACAACCCTGACGGTGGATAAAGGCTGGGTGACAGAAGCCTCGGTCGAGGACGTGAAACTGATGCCGGGCGTCCGCCATACGATGTTCCGGCTGCAAGGGGGCGATTGGGTGGCCCGTGAGGTGGTGAAAGATATTAAGAGTGGAAATGCCAAGTTTCTTCTCAGCACTGGGGACCTGGTTTGGTGGGGCAAGCAGGGCAGCAAGCCCTCCGACAATCCTTACTGGAAGCTGGTGAACGAAGATGTTCTGAAGCAACTGCCCAAACCAGACCGCGAGATGGAAAAAGCCGGCCTACCGGGGCGCGTCTTCCCCGCGGTTGGCAATCACGAAGTGTGGGACGATTCCGACGTGGAAGGGCTGTTGGCCTCGTTTCCTTATCTGAAAAAGTTCGGGGTCTCCGACAAACAACTCATCTACAAGTTCGATTACGAGGGCGTTCGCTTCATTTTCCTTTGGACCGGCAAATACGACTATCGCTCGCCATCGTCGTGGGGTGCAACTCGGCCCACTTACGAAGAACAAATGAAGCAGCTAAAGGTGTGGCTAGATGAGGCCAAGACTAAAGGGACCAAGAAGGTTTTCATTTCCTTTCACGCCCCAGCCTTCTGCCGCTCTGGCATGGGCCCTATCCCCGAAGATCAGAACCCTCATAAGACAATTGCCACGTACGCGAAAGACCTGGACATCGTCGTCTTCAACGGACACGTGCATACGACCGAAGTCTACGAAGTGGACGGCGTGAGGTATATGGTGCTGGGCGGCGGCGGCGCGGAACAAGATCCGATCCTTCCAGGTAGGACACACATTAAGGTCCCCCAGGGCTACCCGCAGGATCAGTATTGGAAGGGAGAGGCTCCCAAGGAGGATTACAACTTCGTGAATGTGTACGTGAAACCCGGACAGCCAACGAAGTTCACGCTCAATCGCTTCCGCCCATGGTCGGCTGAGCCGTTCGCGACCGTGGAGTTGTTGAAGTAAACCTCCCAGGAGGGCAGTGCGAGGGTGCGCCAATCGCAAGCGAGTAAGGCCCCCTGCGGTGAAGTGCGTTTTGAAAAACGAATCCACTTGGCTGAGTAACGCCCAACGCTCCCTTTGGCTGGTGTCCCCGGAAGGCGTGTCACCATTCCGCACGGAACGGAGACGCGCCGTCAACGATTGCTTCCAGGTGGCCGACTATGCAGATCCGGATCTTTTTACTTCGACCCTCGATTGAAAAGGATAAAAGAAGGTGCATCACTCCGTGCGACTACTAAGTCGATCCGACCATTTCCATCGAGATCGCCGCTGGCCATCCCATAGATTGCGCCCTTTCCATCGTCGAACGGATGCGCGTCGAAGTTCCTGCCGGTTCCGTCGTTGTAATAAATTACCCCAGGGGCATTGACATAGCCGACGATGAGATCCGGACGACCATCTCCGTTTAGATCTGCGGATATCATCGAGTACGGCAGCGCGTCCGGTTTCTGGAACTGAATGCCGGACCCGAAGTTGCCTTTGCCGTCATTGAAGTAAACAAAGCAGCCGAGCCTCTCCGGGCAAGCGGCGATGTCCGGATGACCGTCGCCGTTGAGATCGGTCACGGCGATTGCGCGGATCGATGCCTTAGCCGGCCCCCAAGGCCGGCCCTCGCCCGCCAAACTCCGGTTGTAGAACACGCGGCTCTGGCAATCGTCGCGGCATGGGAATATGACATCGTTTAAGCCGTCGCCGTCAATGTCCGCGATTACGATGCTCGCCGCGCTCGGCGTATCGCGAAGCGAGTTGCACGTGAAATGCAACTTTCCGTCGTTGTAGCAAACATAGGACGTCGTTCCACGATTCGCGACTGCGATATCTGGGTAGCCGTCGCCGTTTAGATCTCCAACTGCCGCATTCCGTGTTGGCCATTTCGGATCGCCGTAGGTTCCGCCAACTTTGAAGTGGCCCGTGCCATCGTTCACCAGAACCAATTTGGGATCAGGGGAATCATTGCTCAGCACGATGTCGAGATGGCCGCTTTTCGTCATGTCGGCTAGCGAGCCGGAGTAGCTTTTCGTAGCGTTGCTCGGTAAGGGAGGGCCGGGAGCGAAGTGGCCCTTTCCATCTCCCAAAAAGATCTTAGTTGTCAGTTGCCAATGTCGACCTTTGACCAGGACGATATCAGGTTTGCCATCGCCGTTCAGGTCGCCGATGCTGGCGTTCGAAGAGGTCTCGGAAACGGTCTCCAGCGCAACGACCTCAAAGGCCGGCACGGCTGCGAAGCAGAGCAGGACAATCGCGAATCCTGCGGCTAAGAGGGAGGCACTGAGACGCCGCATGAGTCAATACTACCGTTAAAGGCCTGCACCTGTCCGGGATCGTGAGCGATTGATGCGCAAACCAGAAGTGAAGCTGTGAGCTGTGCCGGCATGCAGTTGACGGGTAACGCCCTATCGTCCTGTCCGGACCAATGGATTCTCGATCCGCGATGGCGACGATACGGAACCTCCCAACTTCCAGGATGCGCTTTTGGGCCGATGGTGTCGGCCTGAAACAAGCGGCGGCAGCGGAGAAACGATTTTCGTCGCAGGGCGTTCCTTTATTTGTTACCGTGATGATCCCCTACCGAGACGTACTCTGGCTCAGCCCTGCTGCATTGGCAAGGCGCTTCGCATCACGGAGAACCGGGTAAATCGCAATACCCGTAATTCCGCTCCAGAAGACCACGCCAAACCTCCGAATGAAATCGGAGCCATACCAAACATAGCCCGACACCTGCATACCCAAACTCAAAGCAATCATGCTGAAGAAAATGCAAGACCACAGGAACGTAGCTGCACTCTTCCTTGCAGTCTCACTCGCCGCTAATCTCCGAGCTGCCCGGCGCGTCCAGTACAGAACGAACATGAGAAAAGCGCCGGACAAGACGAGGCCTGTGATGTACAGACTATCGAAGTGCTTGATCGTGCGTACGAGGCACAGACCAACCACAAACGCTCCCAGTGCGGCGCAACAGGCATCGGCGAAGAGTTTCCAGGTTAAGGAATTAAGTTTCATGCCTCCTACGCCGCTTTTCTGGTTCAGGAAAACGTTGTACAACATAGACTCAGAAGTAGCGCTGCAGGTGCCACGCGGTCAGAGTCAGCAGAAGGATCGCGTGAACCCGCACAACTGTATATTCTATCGGCTGAGCCTCCGCAGCGCTTGAGTAGGCACCCGTGTTGTGTCCTCGCGGGGTTTCGATCACCGCCCCAGATACCCGATTCCCGGCCTTCCCAGGCCCATGCCGCGGTCTTCGACTACGCCACCATCGAATCGTGCGCGGCTAACCGGCCCGGCGCCTGTCCCGCCGGGCGCGCGTTCTCCACCACGCCGGTAGAAACTTTCTGTGACACGTGAATAATAGTGAATAACGTTGCTGCAAGAATGTCACAATAGTGGTATAATTAGATTATGGTTGGGGACGACCTCCCCGACCACCAAAAACACACATGACCCAAAGATCAACCAAGCGGACGAAACGATTCGCAACGAGCGGCGTAGCAGCACCCCCCAGCGTGGACCTAATGCCTACAGGATTCCTGAACGAGCTGGATGCGGCGAAGTTCCTGGGAGTCACCCCAGCACAGCTCCGGAACTACCGATACCGTTGGAACCACAAGCATCCTGGCGAACACGGGCCGTTGTTCTTTGAAGGATCTTCGGGCACCGGAGCAAAGCGTATCGCGTATCGGCGCGAGGATCTCGTGGCCTGGCGGAGGAAACGCTCGAAGGTGGAGTGGATACCGAAGGGCGTTGCGCCGAAGGGCCGGGGCCAGGCATGATGGCCACGATGTATCCGTACCCGGACTATGCGGCGGATTTCGACGACAGCGGAACGGAAGATCCTGGGGATTATTTCGCGGATGGTCTCGGGGATGATCCGAGCGAAACCGAGGATTACCTCATTCCGGACGAAGCGTACCCAGGTGATGAGTCGCCTGAGCCGTGCGTGGTAGGCGGCGGTGGTAGCTGACGTCGAGCACCACCACAGCGTCGGCACTGCCAGGAACAGTTTTAGCACTATGAACCCAAGAATACAGGAGGGCGCGCAGACGCCCGCAGATCCCATCCTCGCCTAGCGGTCTCGCTGGGCTCGTCCCTCCACATCGCACAGTATCCCTTCCATTCGGCAGCCCCATCCGGGCCGCCGTTCGGCGTATCCACAATCCAACCCAGGTCAACATAGATTGACCGGAAAGAAGACGTCATGTCTAACAACAATCCCTTTATCCATCCGGAGGAACCAAATGCCTAACCCAGCCACCCCTTCCCCTTCCGATACCACCGAAGCGACCATCACCTTTCTCCGAGATCTCGCCAAAGCACATTTTTGGGGGAACCTCATCCTCAAAATGCAGGGCGGGTCGGTGATTCACATCACTCAGGAAACCTCGATCCCCGCGGACAAACTACCCAACCGAACCATTCGGAACGCGTATGACAATTCGAAAGCTTAACCCGTTTCGCGTTCCGGCGACGGTTCATCGCTCAGCGCCCGAGCGTCGGTTGCAGATCGTGCAGCCGGTCCCGGCATCCGCACTGGATCGGTTGGATTCGGTGCTCCGGCAGCACTTCCACGCGCCGGATACCCAGGCCACCCGGGTCGTAATGGCGACGATCAAATCACATTACCTGAACCTCGGCGATCCGGCGTGGATCTTCGTGGTTGCGCCGCCGGGGTCGGGGAAAACCACGACCACCATCATGGGCGCGGCCGGACTTCCACAGGTGCAGATTCTCGGGGCATGGTCGGCGAGTACGTTCCTGTCCGGCATGCACGGAGCAGTGCAACCGGGCCTGCTGGAGAAACTCGGCCCAACGTTCGAAACCAACAAATGCTTCGTCACCAAGGGGGACGGCATCCTGATCTCGAAAGACTTCACCACCGTTCTCGCCATGCAGCGGGATCGACGCGCCGAGATCCTATCCCAACTCCGCGAGATCCACGACGGGCAATACCGGAAAGACTTCGGAACCGGCGTGACCAAAATCTGGTGCGGGCGAATCACAATCATCGCGGCGGTCACCCCAGCGCTGGATCGCGCGTATTCCACGGCGTCCACGCTCGGGGAGCGGTTCCTCCAGGTCCGCTGGCATCGCCCGGCCCGTGTCGCGGGCGCACGCGCTATCGATCAGCAAACCGCGGAGAAACAAATCTCCCAGGACCTAACCGACGCGGTTCGGGCGGTGTTCGATGACGCGGCGTCCGCCGTGCCGGAAATCTCCAGCGCAGCACGGGACAATCTCGCCGCTGTCGCGGATCTCGTTGCGATCGGGCGAACCCACGTGTACCGGGCGAGTTTCGGGGGGCGGGAAATCGAGGATGTTCCCGAGCCGGAGGCGAACACCCGCGTATCAAAGGGACTCGCGGCGATAGCGCGGGGTGATGCTGCGCTCCAGCGCAAGGGCGACGTGGACGACGACGTACTTCAGGACGTATACCGGGTGGCGTTGGATTGCATTCCGCCCACGCGGCGGGAAGTACTCCTCGCCGTGCTGGGCGCGCGCCCGATTCCCCCCGGTACCACCTTCGCCCGTGCCGTGGAAGACCTGCAAGAGCTAGGCCTACTCACCCGCGGCGCTGCCGCGCTATCCCCGCTTGCGGTCGAGTTGGTCGAAGAATCCCGGCTACGGGAGGTAATGCCCATGCCGTAGCGCCGGTAGGCGCATCTCCCCCAATGTGTCCCCCCCCTACCCTATGGGTAGTAATTCTATACGTAAATACTGAGTAATTTTTGATTTTTTGAACTACGTATACCTAGGGGGGGACAGATTGGGTGGAAACCCAGTGCCAGGTGGAACAGGCAACTTAGACTCGAAACCTTCAATTGGCGTGGGCTTCAGGGGTATCCGAGGGAAACCCCGTGTTTGAAAGCACGGATAATAACTATGGCCGCGGGCGCAGTCCCACAGCCTCACACCCACATTTACTACGAGCACACCGGCGCGCGGCCCGTTGCGCCCGCAGAACCCATTCAAAACACGTGGTAGGAAAAATCCTGCCGCTGCAAACACTACAAGTACAATCAGAGTCAATTCACACAGAAAAGGAAAAATTCATGGATCAATTAACAGCTACCCCGTCGACGACGACCCCAACCAAACGATGCTCCAAGTGCGGCACCGACCGAGACCGCTCCTGGTTCTCGCGCGACTGGAAACGGAAGGATTTCCGGACGCCGTGGTGCAAACCGTGCCTGCGGGCGGCGGCACGGCAACGGCGCACAGGGATCAGCCAGGCTGAATTCGACCGGCTCATCGCCGAGCAGGACGGGAGCTGTGGGATCTGCCAGGCCGAGTTCGACGCGCACCACTCGGCTCGCATCGACCGGGCGGCCGACGGTCGCGTTCGAGGGCTGCTGTGTCCGCGATGCAAGGTAGGCGTGAGCACGTTTCAGGATGATGTGGAGCGGCTTCGGGCGGCGGTGGGGTACCTAGCGGGATGCAGCGATCGCATCTGAGGATTTCCCTCCCATCGGCGTCCTCGTCGATGTCTCCCCCCACAACTCCTTCGACCGGATGAGCAACACTCTATCGTCATAGCGAATGTTGCTTATGCGGCTCACTGCTTAAGCCAGATGCGTATCATTTCTGGTGCGGCGAGGTTTTGGCCGCCTTTTGGTGGTAAATTTTGACCTGAAACACTTCGACTGTAAGCGCGTCTTCACCCTGAAAGCGTATTGCGGTAAATCCGCAGCATGCTAAAACTCATCCTGACTTAGAAGCCGGGCCGGTACTGTTGAGGAACTGCTATCGGTTCGGCTTTTTTTGTCCCTTCAAAAAGTGACGTTGGTGATGATCGTGATGATGTGGAAGGAAGGCACCGCGTCCAGTACCGAACCATTGCCTTACTAGTTCCAAATCGCTGCATGTAATCTTGACGTCAGCAACACAAGGCGTATACTCGACCGCATAGCCGCAATTTGGACCCCTCCTCTGACTGAATTGCCGCTTTAGAGAGCCGATCCTTCGGAGGACTGCGTCAAACTAGGTCGGCTCTTGTCCAACGCTACGCGACTCGCTTTCGGCTGCCCATTTTCTCTCCTGCACGCTAACCATCGTCACACCGTCACGCCGGTTTTCTAGCCGCCAACGCCAAAATATTTC
>Ga0210386_10004154_pt1 | contig 12031 bp, 7 predicted proteins | sample IncBWH32OmetaG_FD_160091 | JGI IMG/M metagenome (GOLD analysis project Ga0210386, IMG submission 160091) | Forest soil microbial communities from Barre Woods Harvard Forest LTER site, Petersham, Massachusetts, United States - Inc-BW-H-32-O ... | reverse complement strand
ATGTTCGGTGCGCCGAAGTTGTACTTGGGCGCCAGCAGCGCCTCGTGCAGCCCGTGCAGGTCGCGGTCCATGACCTTGATCTGGCCGTCGCCGCGGGCCGCGAAGCGGAACAGCTCCAGCTCATCGGCGATCTCCCGCGTCAGGTGATTGCGCACGAAACCGAAGTCATCATCCTGCTGCATGATCTGCCGGGCATTCTCCAGGCCCTCCTTCTCGATGATCTTCTCCCACAGCGCAAACCCCAGGTGGTAGGGGTTCACGGCCAGGGCGATCTGCTGGTCCGCCGCCATCGGTCGCACCACATCGGAGTGGCACTTGATGGCATCGACATAGGCTTCCGGGGGCACGAAGTCCGCCTCGCGCAGCAGCCTTGCATGCCAGTAGGAAGCCCAGCCCTCGTTCATGATCTGGGTGGCGAACACCGGGTAGAAATAGAAGGACTCCTCGCGCACCGCCAGGAAGATGTCCCGTTCCCAGCTTTCCATCTCCGGGGCATAGTGGGCGATGAACCACAGCAGGTCGCGCTCCGGATGGGGCGGCACCGGCGCGCGCTTGCGGGTCTCGAAGACCCCGTGGGCCGCCGCCGGATCGAGCGAGGCGAAGCGGCGCCGGAAATCATCATCCACCAGTGCCTTGGCATCGGGCAGGAATTCCGGATAGCGCTCGCGCCGCAGGCGCTGGTCGATGTCGATGTGCTGTTCCAGGGCCAGCGCCGCATCCAGCGCCGCCTCGACGCGCTTTGCGCCATGGGTCTCGATGGCCTGCTGGATCTGGCGCGCGTGGCTCGCGGCGTGCTCGACGATGTGCTCGCTGACCTGCTCCTGGCAGCGCCTGAAGAGCATGTTGTTGCGTGAGAAATCGGCATGGCCCAGCACATGGGCGGTCACCAGCACGTTCTCCGCCAGCCCATTGCCGTTGGACAGGTAGGCATGTCCCGGATTGCCCGGGAACACCACCTCGAACAGGCGCGAGTGCCCCATGTTGCGCTGGATCAGCTGGTATATGTAGCGCACGCCGAATGACCAGTGCGGCATCCGCACCGGCAGGCCATATACCGCGATCTCCATCATGAAGGCGTCCGGCACCGCTTCGAACTCCACCGGGTCGAAGTTCATGCCCGATCGAGCGGCGAGTTCCTCCATGCGCTGCACGTAGCTGCGCCAGTCGCCGGCCGGTCCTGTCAGCGGTTCACTCATTCGTTTGCCGCGGCCTCCGCCGTGAAGAAATGCCGCACCGCGCCCCACACCCCATCGAAGTCATCGATGACGTAGCTCGCCACCGGCTGGCCATTGGCGGCGGCATCGGCGAACAGCCGACCGGTTTCGGTGGCCAGCTGCCGCGACAGCCCCGAGGCGACCTCCACGTAACCTGAGAAGCAGGCCTTGGTCGCGATGTCGTTGAGCGCTTCCTCGGCGGGCGCATGATCCCCGATGCTGTTGTCGCCATCGGAGGCATAGAAGAGGTAGATATTGTGTCGCGCCGGGTTGAAGCGCGCGTCCATGATCTCGCGCACCTTGTTCAAGCCGGTGGAGGCGACGGTACCGCCGGTGCCCGTGACCTGGAAGAACTCCGCTTCGGGAAATTCCCAGGCATCGGTGGTGTGGGCGACGAACACGGTTTCCAGGGAGCGGTATTCGCGCCTCAGGCCCTGCACCACCCAGAAGAAGAAGGTCTTGGCGAGCTTGCGGTCCCGATCGGACATGCTCCCCGAAACGTCGAGCATGAAGAACACGACGGCATGGATGGCCGGCTGCTTGCGCCGCGCCAGCTGCCTGAAGCGCAGGTCCTCGTCGGTGAAGGTCTTGGGTCCCCCCAGTCCCTGGCGCTTGACCAGTTCCTTGATGGAGCGGCGCCGATCCAGGCGCGAGCGCGCGCCGCGCTTGTCCCAGCCCTCACGCACCCAGTCGCTGTCATCGGAGGGACCGACGCGCGCCTTTATGTTCGGCAGCTGCATCTCCTCCCACAGCCAGTCGACGATGTCGTCGATCTTGATCTCCAGCATCAGCTGGATGCCACCCTCGCCCTGGCCACCCTCGCCCTTCTCCGCACCCTGGTCCGGCTGACCATCGGCCAGCACCTCGCCAGGCTTGGCCTCGCCCTGGCCCACGCCCTGTGACTCGCCCTGATGCCGCAGCCTGAAGTGGTAGTGCTCGAGCATGCGCACGGGCACGCGCACGGTGCGTGCGGTGTCGTTGATGACATCGCCGTTGGCGATGATCTTCGGCAGATGTTCACGCACGGCTTCGCGCACCTTCTCATCGTGCCGCAGCCAGTCGCGCGCGCCGCGCGAGAACAGGTCGTACCACCTGGCAAGCCCGAGGGAACTGGAATCGTCGCCGCTCTCAGCCATGAGCCGTCCTTCGCTGGCGCCTTTACTCCTGGGCCAGCAGTGTCGTGACGTAGCTCAGCGCTTCCTTGGCGCTGTGCTCATCGTAACCATACTCCTTGATGAGTCGCTCCTGGACCACGGATATCTTCTGCCGCGCCTCATCATCGGGCCGCGCGGTCGAGGTCACCAGCCGCAGCACGTCGCGGCGCTCCTCGAACAGGTACTGCTCGATGGCCTCGCGCATGCGCGCATGGCTCGCCAGCTGGAACTTCTCGCCGGCCTTGAAGGCGACCATGGCCTTGCGTACCACCTCCTGGCGGAACGAGAGCTTGCCGGAGTCGGAAACCTTGATCTTCTCCTCCACCTGGCGCAGGAAGCGCTCATCGGCCGGGCGTGTTTCCCCGGTGATCGGATCGGTCACCTGCCGGTGATCCAGCGAGGCCTCCACCTCATCCAGATACTTCTCCAGCAACTGCTGCGCTTCGGCCTCGAAGGAGGCGAACATGGCCCGGTGCACGTCCTCCTTCACCCAGCGGTTGTAGAACTCTTTGCGCGCCGTCACCAGGTGATCCACCCACAGCTTCTTGTGCTTGCTCTCCATGCGCGCATCGCTGTCGATGGCGTCCTTGAGCGCCAGCAGCAGTTCCATGCTGGTGAGGCTGTGGGTGTTGCCGCGGGTGATGGCATTCGACAGGGCATTGATCACGAAGCGCGGACTGACCCCGGTCAGGCCCTCGTCGGTGCTCTCGGCCTTCAGGCGTGCGGCTTCGGATTCGGGTACGCCCTCGACCGACTCGCCCGAATACAGTCGCAGCTTCTTCGCCAGGTCCAGGCCCTCGCGCTCCGGCTTGGTCAGGCGCGTCAGGATGGCAAATACCGAGGCCAGGTCCAGCACATGCGGGTCCAGGTGCACGTCGCGGAAGGCCGGGGCGCCGGTCACCAGCTTCTTGTAGATGCGCGCCTCATCCTGGTAGGACAGCGAGTACGGCACCCTGATGATGACCATGCGGTCCAGCAGTGCCTCGTTTTCCTTTTCCTGCAGGAATTTGTGGAATTCGGCGAGGTTGGTGTGGGCGAGGATGGTCTCATCCAGATGTATCAGCGGGAAACGCGATACCTTGACGTTCTTCTCCTGGGTCATCGTCAGCAGCAGGTAGAGGAACTCGCGCTTGACCTTCAGGATCTCGATCATCTCCAGCATGCCGCGGCTGGCGGCATACACCGCGCCTGACCAGGACCAGGCGCGCGGATCGCCTTCGTCGCCGATCTGCGCAACCTTTGCCAAATCCACCGAGCCCACCAGGTCCGCGATGTCAGCGGTGGTCGGGTCGTGCGGCGCATAGGTGCCGACGCCGACGCGCGAAGCCTCGGATATGAAGATGCGTTCCACCGGGACACGCGCGAAATCGCCCTCGAACTCGCGTTCCACGTATTCACGGGCCCAGGGTGAGAGTTCACCTTGTATCTCGACCCCATAGCGCTCGCGGAATTCGGCGCGCAGGCTGGCCGGCACCAGGTTCAGCGGGTTCTCGCGCAGCGGCGAGCCCTTGATGCCGTACAGGGCACCCGCATCGGTGCGGCTGTACTCCTCCAGACCGCGCTTCATCAGGATCGCCAGGGTGGATTTGCCGCCGGACGGGGGGCCCAGCAGCAGCAGCAGACGCCGGCCGACATCCGAGCCGGCGGCCGCGGCCTTGAAATAGTCGACCACCCGGGACAGCGGTTCATCGATGCCGAACAGTTCGCGTCGGAACAGCGAGCGCGCCTTGAGGCTGTCGCCACCTTCTTCGTTGTCGTGACCGTGCCAGCGCAGCATGTCCCAGATGTACTGATGGCTGCTGCGGGCACTGGCCGCGGGGTTGGCCGCGACCACATCGGTGAGGAACTCGCCGAAAGTGCCTTCCCACTTCTGCGAGCGATGCAGTTTGCTGAATGAACTCAAGGACTCCAGGAAGTCCTTGCGCTTGATGGGATCCTCTCGCGTACTCATCAGCCTTCCCTCCGGCGCTGAGCGCTCGACCCAAACCCTTCGACCCTAACCTAAGTCCGTTGCCTGACAGTTAACGTGATCCGCCTCATGATCCTCGCAGCCCATACTCATAACTACGCAAATTCATGTAGGCGGTTGACCTTCACACGGCGTTACGGTTCCGTGCGTCGGAATTACGACTCCTGGGTACCGGTATGCAGCATTCGGGCCTGGCTCCTCGATCCGACGTGATCGAATACTCACCTGGCGGGGGAAAGTTCTGCATCGTCAGTGGGCGCCAAACCGTCGCTTCGCACCAAAGTGCACCAGCGCGGCGTCGCGCATGCGTTAGAATCGGTCCAAGCCCTTGAAACTTTTATCCCGATCGGCACTCTGAACTGCGATGCTCAATACCCCTCGCCACCGCCTCAAGCCCCTTGCGGGTTGCCTGGTTTTCGTCGGCCTGTGCGGTTGCAGCAACTCGCCGCAGGTGCATGAGACGCCCCCGCCGAACTACAGCATCGCCGGGGTGTGGGAACTGAATCCGGCCCTGAGCTCGGATGAGACCAAGATTCTTGCTTCGGTTCAGCCCAAGCCGAAAGGCGGCAGAAAGGGCGCAGCTGACAATGGCTCGGGCCCGGATGGCAAGCCTGCACCGGAGGTCATCAATGACCCCACCACCGATCTGCCGCCCATTGACCTGTCGAACAACGGTCGCGGCGCGCTGTTCGGCAATGGCGGGGCCGATGAGCGCAATACCTATCGGCCGCCCATGGACTTCCAGAACAATGCCTTGCTGGGCGGCCAGTGGCTGAAAATCCGCCAGACCGATACCGAGGTCAGCATCGTCAACGCCGCCACCTCGCGCAGCTACACCCCGGGCGAGCGCAGCGTGGTCTCGGTCCCCAGCGGGGTCGCCGACCAGGTCTCCGGCTGGTCAGGGCGGGACTACAACATCTACCTCAGGCCCCAGGTGGGCCCCTCGGTGCGGGAGACGTACACCCTGTCGGCGGACGGGCGGCAGCTGCTGGTCAAAATCGAGGTCGGCAGCGAAGGGCGCAACAATGCCATGAAGGTCACCCGGACCTATGACCGCAGCACCAAGGACCCGGACTCCTTCCGCCAGACCCTCCAGGTGACCCTGCCTCCGGCCGACTGAGCCACTGGTTCCGCCTTCATAGCCATTCATGGGCCGGCCCGTGCCGCTCGCGACGCAGACTGTTCCCGGCCCCCTCAACCGCCTATCCTTGGGGGGTGAACTCGACCAGCCTCACTTTTCCGCCGGCCACCCTGGGGGCCCAGGGCGTCGACGCCGAGCCGGATGCCCGGGCCACCGGGCGCGCGGATGCCACGGATTACAAGCCTCTGAGCCGCACCGAACTGCTGCTCATCCTGGGGTTCTGGCTGCTGATCGGGATCCTGACGTCGGCCAATTATCTGATCGAGCCGCGGGCGCACGGGCCCTGGCAGCCGCTGGTGCCCTTTGCCGCGACCATGGTGACCTTCTCCAACTCCCTGATGTGGTGTGCGGTCACGCCGGCGATCATCTGGGTTGCCAGCCGCCTGCCGCTGGAGCGCACGCGCTGGCCGACGCGGCTGATGTTCGTGGTGATCGGCGTGCTGCTGGCCATCGTCATCGACCTGGCCACCAGCTATGTCCGTGAGCACCTGTTCTACTCGCCCACGCCCCTGACCCCCGACATGGCCGCCATGCAGCGACTGCGGCGGCTGTGGATCGTGAACGACTTCATCATCTTCGTGGCGGTGCTGGCCGCCGGCTTCGCCCGCAATTACTTCTGGCGCTACCAGGTGCGACGCGAAGAGGCCGTGCGCCTTCAGGCCCAGGCCGCGCAGCTTCAGGCGCAGCTGGCCGATGCGCGGCTGTCGGCGCTGCGCATGCAGCTCAATCCGCACTTCCTGTTCAACACCCTGCATGCGGTGTCGGCGCTGGTGGAGCGCGATCCGCGCGGCGTGCGGCGCATGATCGCGCGCCTGAGCGAGCTGCTGCGCACTTCCCTGGATGAGGCCGATGAGCCCGAGGTGCCGCTGCAGCGCGAACTCACCTTCACCGAGCGCTACCTGGATGTGATCCAGATCCGATTCCAGGGCCACCTGCACGTGAACATGCATGCGGATGACAATGTGCGCGATGCGCTGGTACCCAATCTCATCCTTCAGCCGCTGGTGGAGAATGCCATCAAGCATGGCATCAGCAAGTTGAGCAGCGGCGGCCACATCGAGGTCTGCGCCACCCGCGAGGGCGAGCGCGTGATCATCACCGTGCGCGACAACGGCCCCGAGGTCAGTCTTGACCAGCAGCCCTCCCCGCACAGCCTCGGATTGCGCAACACCCGGGCGCGGCTGGCCGCGCTGTACGGTCCGGTGCAGAGCCTGACTCTCAAGCACGCCGCCGGCGGTGGCCTGATCGCCGAAGTCTCCCTGCCCTATCACACGCAGAATGATCTGCGCACCTCCGCAGTGGCCGCGCCCGCCTAGAGATTTTCGATGACGGCGCCAAACCTGCGCGTACTGATCGTCGATGACGAAGCGCTGGGACGTCAGCGGGTCGAGGACCTGCTGCGACACGAGCAGGGCGTGGAGATCGCCGGCTTCGCGGACAATGGCGATAGCGCCATCGAGGCCATCCGCGCGCTGACCCCGGATCTGGTGTTTCTCGATGTGCAGATGCCGCGGCGCACCGGGCTTGAAGTGGTTCGTGACATCGGACCCGAGCACATGCCGCCGACGATCTTCGTCACCGCCTATGATCGCTATGCGCTGGATGCCTTCGATGTCGCGGCGGTCGACTACCTGGTCAAGCCCTTTGATGACGAGCGCTTCGAGCAGGCCTTCCAGCGCGCCCGCAAGACCATCGGTCTGACCGAGCTCGGCAAGCTCTCGGAGCGGCTGCGCACCGTGCTCAATTTCGTCGCCACCACCCCAAGCGCGGCCGCCGCCGCGGCGCCGGCAGCCGCCGGGGCACCATTGGCCGCCAGCGGCACGCTGTCGGACTCCCCCGCCACCGGATACCTGGAGCGCATCGCCGTGGAAATGCGCGGCCAGGTGCGCGTGGTGCCGGTCGCCACCATCGAGTACATCGCGGCCAGCGGTCCGTATGCCGAGATCCATGTCGGGGAGCGCACCTACATCATCCGCGAGCGCATGCAGACCCTCGAGGAGCGCCTGGATCCGGCTGACTTCTTCCGCATCCACCGCTCGGTGATCGTGAAGCTCGAGCAGATCGAGACCCTGCTGCGCGAGGCGGGCGGCGACTATGCCGTACAGCTCAAATGCGGCGCGCGACTGTCGGTGAGCCGCAACCGGGTGGAGCCGCTGGAGAAATGGATGGGACTGGCCAAGGCCCGCTGAGGCCTTACAGACGGATCCTCTGCCACACCCCGAGCCGCCAGCGGCCGAACAGCACCGAACCCAGCAGCAGCACATAGACGATGACCGCCACCCAGCCGCCCGTGGCGCCGTAGCCCAGCTGCGGCAGATGCGGCAGGAAGCCCCCGCCAGGCGCGAAAATCAGCATATGGGCCAGGGGCACGAACACGAACCATGACAGCCCCAGCACCAACGCCCCGGGAACCAGGGTGTCTCCCGCGCCGCGCAGGCAGAAGCTGCTGCCGACGTTGAGCCCGTCGAAGAACTGATAGGCCGCGGCGAACCACAGCAATAGCGCCGCCTGGCTCAGCAGCGCCGGCGTCGCCGTATCGTGCGCGGACACCAGCAGCGGCAGCACCCAGGGCCCCGCCAGCGCCAGCATCACCCCTATGCCACCCATGAGGATCGCGGCCATCAGGATGACATGCGAGCCGATGCGCATCGCCCAGGCGCGATTGCCGGCGCCGATCGACTGGCCTACCAGGGTGGTTCCAGCCAGCGCCACACCGATGCCGGGCATGTAGGCGATGGCGGTCGTGGCCATCACCAGCTGTGTGGCCGCCCCTTCCACGGCGCCCAGACGCACCTGCATCAGCTGGAACAGCGATATGCCGATCAGGTCCGAAGCCCCGGTCAGCCCCATTGGCAAGCCCAGGCGGAACTGGGCCCACAGCAGTGCCGCGCGCGGGCGCCACATCTGATGGGAGCGGTAGGCGCGACGGTAGGGCGCCGACAGGAACACCGCCAGCACGCTCACCAGCCCCACGCCCTGCGCGCAGGTGGAGGCCCAGGCCGACCCCGCCACCCCCAGTCCCAGGTCAAAGATGAAGAGGCGGTTCAGCAGCACGTTCACGCAGGTGATGATCACCGTGACGATGACCGTGGTGCGCGGCCGGCCGATGCCGTTGAAGAACCCCAGCACACCCCACACCGCCACCCCCAGCGGCGCACCCGCCACCCGCGGCACCCAGAAGCGCGTGGCGGTGTTCTCGATGTCGTGGCCGATGCCGAAGGGCGCCAGCAGGTAGTGGCTGGAGAAGGCCACGGCCAGGAACAGGGGCGCGACACACAGCACACCCCACAGCCCTGACCAGGTCGCCTGCGCGGCACGCCGGTAACGGCCGGCGCCGTAGCACTGTGCCACCAGGGTCTGCACGGCCATGCCGGCCCCCGACAGCAGCAGCACCACGGCGATGACCAGCCAGTTCACCGCCCCCACCCCTGCCAGAGCAGTGGTTGAGATGTGCCCTATGAACCACAGGTCGGTGAGATTGAGCAGGGTCTGCACCGCGCTGTTGGCGACCAGGGGCAGAGCCAGTGCCAGTACCGCGCGCATATCGACGTGGGCAATGCCGGCACTGTCCACCCTTTGGCCGGGCAGAGCGCTCGGTGACAGCTGTGATGGAGTCGGGGTATTCATGGCCAGCCGCCAAGTATGATGATTGCGCACGAAACTTGCAGGCAGAATCGCTCATGACAATGAATGCACCTGGCTTGCCCCTGCGCACCGACTACTGTCCGGTGGACGCCGCCTCGTCTCAGGAAGCCACGCTCGACAAGGACGCGCTGCGGCACGACTTCTACACCAACCTTTTCTATGTGCAGGGCAAGATTCCGACGCTTGCCACGCGCCACGACTACTACCTGGCCCTCGCCGTCACGGTGCGCGACCAGATGCTGCATCGCTGGATCAGCACCGCGGAGGCCTACACCAAGCACGGCTCGCGCACCGTCGCCTATTTCTCAGCCGAGTTCCTGATGGGCCCGCACCTGGGCAACAACATCCTGAACCTGGGCCTGGAGCAGGTCGCGCGCGAGGTGCTCGCCGAACTGGGGCTGGACTACGATGACCTGCTGGAGTGCGAGGACGAACCGGGACTGGGCAACGGCGGCCTCGGCCGCCTGGCTGCCTGCTTCCTCGACTCCCTGGCCACCTTGCAGATTCCGACCATCGGCTATGGCATCCGCTACGAGTTCGGCATCTTCCAGCAGGAGATCATCGACGGCTGGCAGGTGGAGAAGACGGACAAGTGGCTGCGCTTCGGCAACGCCTGGGAGATCCCCCGCCCGGAATGGGCGGTCGAGGTGAAACTGGGGGGCTACACCGAGCGTTACAGCGACGAGCACGAACGGGTCCGTACCCGCTGGGTGCCGCAGCGCACGGTGGTGGGTGTTCCCTATGACACGCCCATTCTCGGCTACCACGTCAACACCGCCAACACACTGCGGCTGTGGCGCGCCGAGGCCACCGAGTCCTTCGACTTCTCCACCTTCAACCGCGGCGACTACTACGGCGCGGTCAACCAGAAGGTGTCCTCGGAAAACCTCACCAAGGTGCTGTATCCGAACGATGAAGCGGTGCAGGGCAAGGAGCTGCGCCTGGAGCAGCAGTTCTTCTTCGTCTGCTGCTCGCTGCAGGACATGCTGCGCATCCTCAAGACCCAGGGCATTCCGCGCGAGCGCATGCACGAGAAGTTCACCGCGCAGCTGAACGACACCCATCCGGCGATCGCGGTCGCCGAACTGATGCGGCTGCTGATCGATGAGAACACCATGGACTGGGACACGGCCTGGTCCATCACCCGCCGTACCTTTGCCTACACCAATCACACGCTGCTGCCCGAGGCGCTGGAGCGCTGGCCGCTGGCGCTGTTCCGCCGCATCCTGCCGCGGCACATGGAAATCGTCTTCGAGATCAACGCGCGCTTCCTGGATGAGGTGCGCATCCGCTTCTTCGGTGACGAGCACCGCGTCACCAGCATGTCGCTGATCGATGAGAACGGCGAGCGCTTCGTGCGCATGGCGCACCTGGCCTGCGTCGGCAGCCACGCCATCAACGGCGTCGCCGCGCTGCATTCGGAGCTGCTCAAGACCGATGTGCTGCGCGATTTTTACGCCATGTGGCCGGAGAAATTCTCGAACAAGACCAACGGGGTCACGCCGCGGCGCTGGATCGCGCTGTCGAATCCCGGACTCACCCAGCTCGTCAGCGAAGTCATCGGCGATGACTGGGTGCGCGATCTTTCGATACTGCGCCAGCTGGAGCCTTTCGCCAAGGATGCCGCGTTCCTCGAACGCTGGCAGAAGATCAAGCACGCCAACAAGGCGACGCTCGCCAAGGCGATACGCAGCCGCACCGGGGTGTCGGTGGATCCGAACTCGCTGTTTGATGTGCAGGTCAAGCGCATCCACGAGTACAAGCGCCAGCACCTGAACATCCTGCACGTGATCGCGCTGTACCACCGGCTGCGCTCTGACTCGCAGTACGACATGCAGCCGCGCACCTTCATCTTCGGCGGCAAGGCCGCGCCCGGCTATTACATCGCCAAGCTCATCATCAAGCTCATCACCTCGGTGGGCGACATCATCAACAAGGATCCGGCCGTCAAGGGCCGCATCAAGGTGGTGTACTGGCCGAACTTCAACGTCAAGACCGGTCAGTACATCTATCCGGCGGCGGATCTGTCCGAACAGATCTCAACCGCCGGCAAGGAAGCCTCGGGCACCGGCAACATGAAGTTCTGCATGAACGGCGCGCTCACCATCGGCACCCAGGATGGCGCCAACATCGAGATCCGCAACGAGGTGGGCGCGGAGAATTTCTTCAGCTTCGGCCTGTCGGCGCAGGAGGTCTACGAGCTGAAGGCGCAGGGCTACCATCCCGGCCATTACTATGACTCGAACGCCGAGCTGCACCAGGTCCTCGATCTGATCAAGGATGGCTTCTTCTCCCGCGGCGACACGCAGATCTTCAAGCCCCTGATCGACGGGCTTCTGGGCTGGGATCCTTACCTGGTGCTCGCCGACTTCCAGTCCTACGCCGACTGCCAGCGCGCCGTCAGTCAGGCCTATAGCAACGGCAGCCACTGGTCGGAGATGTCGGTGCTCAATGTGGCCCGTTCCGACGGTTTCTCCTCGGATCGCACCATCCGCGAATATGCGGATGAGACCTGGAAGGTGCCGCGCGTGCCGATCCGCCTGCTGTCCGAGAAGGACCTGAGCTTCAACCTGCAGATGCCGCTGGGCTGACCCCCCACCGGGCGGCTTGACGGCCCCGCAACCGCAGCATAGCGTTGCCTGCCCCGCAGCGTTCGGGGCTGGAGGAAGGCATGCGCGCTGCGGTTTATCACGGACGCCAGGACCTGCGACTGGAGGATGTCCCCGAACCGGTCACCAGGCCGGGACAGGTCAAGCTGCGGGTGCTTTACAACGGCATCTGCGGCAGCGACCTGCACGAATACTACGACGGCCCCATCACCACCCGGACCACCGAACCGCACCCGCTGACCGGCGTGGTCAATCCGGTGATCATGGGACATGAGCTGTGCGGTGACATCGTAGAGGTC
>Ga0210386_10004153_pt1 | contig 12031 bp, 9 predicted proteins | sample IncBWH32OmetaG_FD_160091 | JGI IMG/M metagenome (GOLD analysis project Ga0210386, IMG submission 160091) | Forest soil microbial communities from Barre Woods Harvard Forest LTER site, Petersham, Massachusetts, United States - Inc-BW-H-32-O ... | reverse complement strand
AAGCCCAGGGTTCCATAATCAAGGGCCAATCCAAGGCTATTTCCAGAAGCTTTATGAATGTCAAGTCCCTTCATTCCATATTCCATGGCTTTTTTAAAATCAGATTCGCTTACGTAAACCCTGCTGATATATCCTGAAAGAAGGGCTATTTCATCTTTTGAGTTTCCGTCTTCAGCCAATTTTAATGCATCCAGAAAATATTTCAAAGCCTTTGGATAATCGCTCTCTGCATTGTAAACCAAGCCTTCGTTACCCAGTTCCCTCGCAATCATTTTTTTATCATTTAATTGCTCATAGATATTTTGCGATGTATTATAGCAATTAAGGGCTGTATCATAATCGCCTTTACCCATAAAATTCATTCCTACTCCGTCAAAAGCATCCGCTAATTCTTCCTTTAAATCAAGTTTCTGGGCTATAGCGAGAGCTTCCGATCCATATCTCAGGCCTTCGCTGCATTTAATGTAATAATAACCGTGTGAAAGGTTATTTAAAAGTACAACTTTGTCCTGGCCATTGCTTGTTTGTTGCAATAGGTTAGTAAGTGAATCGGTATAGGTTTTTCCTGCATTCTGTGAATGTGTTATGAAAGGAATGATAAAAATAAAAAAAACAAATATGCGTTTTAGGTGTATCATAAAGCAAACATATAAATAATTATACACTTGAAATTAGAATATGAGGATGGAAGTTCATTAAAAATATCGTCTAAAATTATATCTTTGCGGAAATCACATCATTAACATCAATATAAATGAAACGATTAACACTGTTACTTTTACTAATATTCCCCTATTTACAGTACTCAAATGCTCAAATTTTCAGGGCGGGGTTTTATGCAGGTGCCAGTGTTTCGGATATGCCGGGTACCGATAATATTGATAATGATGCGGATTATAAGCATTTAGGCTTTGTAGTTGCTGGCACTGTAAGTGCAAAGATTAGCCCAAAGACTATTATGCAAATGGAGATCCGCTATATTCAAAAAGGGGCACAGCAGACTCCAGCCTACGATACAACCTATGGAGTTACTGGAAATATAACAGGTATTGGATTGAATGATTATTTTACGTTAACTTTGAATTATGTAGATGTTGTAATTGGCTTCAAAAGGCAAATACATTTTAATTTACATAATGTTGCAACTGATAGGTATGGAATTGAAGCGGGTGCCTCAATTGGCGCATTGATAAGTTATTCATATTCAACTCAAAGCATTCCTACTCCTATTGATTTAAATGCATTGGATATTAGTCCATATATTGGTATTTATTATAATATAACCCCTCATTTCTATATTGAAGGGAGATACAGTAATTCCATTAATTCAGCTTTGCAACATGACAATAATAATGGTGGTTCATTTTATAACTTTTATTATGGAACTTGGAATGCGGGCCATAATATTGGATTTACTTTCACCCTTGGTTTTATTTTTGGGGGCTCCTCTTCTAATCAACCTGCAGGCAATACGCCACCACCTCCCCCACCGACTGATAACGAATAAGCGGACAGCCGGATATTCCGGCCACTTAGCTGGTAAAATCAGGTGATAAATAGAATTTTATAACTTTTTTAAGTTAAACCATAACACCTAACCTGTTCGGGCGGTATACTTTTGCATTGTAATAGATAACCCCTAATTTAACAGGTATGAAACTTAAAATTAAAAAAATCGTTTTTTCGGCAAGTATTATCATCGCTTGCGTTCTTCAGGCATCCGCGCAGCTAAATCCTGCGATTACCTCCTGGGTTCTTAACCTTGCGGGAGATACCGGATATGGTGGAATTCCATCAAATGTTACCGTTGTACAGTATGATACAGCCAATGTTTATATAAGCTGCGCCAGCGTTCCCGGCTATAGTATTGGCCCATGGGCAGGTGACCCTAACGTACCACTGAACCAGAATTTTGTGTTTATGATAACCCTTCACCCAAAGCAAAATACAGGCACAAAAACATCTCCCGGAGGCGGACAAATTGGGGTATGGAGCAATGGTGTTGCCATATTTAATGCCTGGGATGCCATGTCGTATAATAACCAAGGTTATTGGGACCGCAATGCCTATTATTTTGAAGGTTCCAGTTTTGATAATTGCCTAGGCCATCCTGCCCCGGGCGGATGTTACCACAATCACGTAAACCCTAAGTGCCTATATAATGATGCTGACAGTACGCACCATTCCCCAATTATCGGCTATGCTTTTGATGGCTATCCCATTTATGGAGCGTATGGTTATTCCAATCCAAATGTAGCCGGTGCTGTAAGGAGGATGCGCTCTTCCTATCAATTGCGTACTAGCATGATAAACAGAGACACATTGCCGAACGGGACTATATTGTCTTCTGCAGACTATGGTCCAGCAGTAAGCGGCACTTATCCTTTAGGTGATTTTTTACAGGATTATAAATATATCCCTGGCTCCGGAGACTTGGATACAAATAACGGCCGGTTTTGTGTAACCCCTGAATATCCTTCAGGAATTTACGCTTACTTCGTTACAATTGATTCGGCTTTAAATCCTGTTTATCCCTATACACTTGGATTGACCTATTACGGAATTGTTCAAAACGGTAACACAGGCCCATCGGGAGGACATAATACACCAACAGATTCTACTAAAGTGTATACAACTGTACCAACAATTAAGAAAACTATCACAGTCTCGCTTGACCCGAACCCGGTAACAGATTACGCCTATTTTTATATTGATCCGTCCAGCGATAATAACATTGCCGGTGCTTTGTATGATATAACCGGTAAAATGCTGAAAGCATACCGCAATTTGCAGCCAAGCATGAGTTATTCCATTGATTTTACATCCTATCCGGCAGGGGTTTATTTATTACGTTTACAAACGTCCAATACATCCTATACAAAAAAGATAGTTAAGGTTCAATAATGGTTAGAAAACTAGTTTATAGTGTTCTATGCATAGCAGCCCTGGTGGCTGCTATGTCATTTAGCCCCCCGCCAAACGGGAAGCTACTTATTCATTTTGAAAATTATGTTGACGATGCACTATTGAAACTTGATTCGGCAACATATAAAAATTCATTGGGGCAAACATATAAGGTTACCATGTTCAAGTATTATGTAGGGAATTTTCATTTAATGAATTTAGCAGGTAAAGAGTTTGTTTCAGCGGGATATTTTTTGATAAACCAAGACGATGAAAGCTCGATGCAAATAAAGTTGGATAATATTCCTGAAGGTAAACATATTTCAGTCAGTTTCACTCTCGGTGTAGATAGCGCCGATAATTGCAGCGGTGCGCAATCAGGAGCATTGGATCCTGTAAATGGTATGTTTTGGGCATGGAACTCGGGCTATATATTTCTTAAAATGGAAGGCATATCGTCAGTTTCGAATTCCACTGGAAAGCGGTTGGAATTTCATATTGGCGGATATAAAGAACCCAATAATTGCATCCGGAAAATTCAATTAAAATTTAATAACCCACTTAAAATAGGAGAAGGAAATACTAGTGTCGTAGAAATAAAAGCAGATGTGAATCATCTGTTTTCCGATCCCGATCCGGTTGATTTTTCCAAACTATCTTCTGTTACAGATTTTCACAATGCAAAAGCTATTGCGGATAAGTATTCCACTATGTTTAGCGTTATGGATACAGGTAAATAGTACTGCATGAAACGGAAACTCATTTATTTTTTTGTTTTCCCTTTATTTTTTCTCCTGCTTTTAGCGGGTTTTATCGCCGATAACAAGTATTTCGTTATTTCTCAAAAGGACGTGGAGTTTAAAATACCGCAAGGATTTCCTAAACCATTCTACGATTTTAAAAATAATAAGCCAACTCCCGCGGGCTTTGTACTTGGCCGTAAGCTTTTTTATGACCCAATCCTTTCAAAAGATAGCTCCATCAGTTGTGGATTTTGCCATCAGCGCATTGCGGGCTTTGCGCATATCGATCATGCCCTTAGCCATGGTATAAATGGACTGATTGGAAAACGCAATGTGCCTCCGCTTGAAAACCTTGCATGGAGTAATTCATTTATGTGGGATGGGAGAATTAACCACCTGGAAGTGCAGCCCCTGGCTCCTATTACCAACCCGATTGAGATGAATGAAACTATAGAGCATATTATAAAAAAGCTACAACAAAATAAGGACTATGTCTCTATGTTTAAAACTGCCTTTAATGATAGCGTTGTAAATTCCCGCAACACATTAAAAGCACTGGCACAGTTTACAGGACTTATGATTTCCGCCAATTCCCGCTACGATAAATATATGCGGGGCGAGGATACCTTTTCTATGGCTGAATTAAGCGGCCTGCAATTATTCCGGGATAACTGTGCCCAATGTCATAAAGAACCATTGTTTACCGATAATACATTCCGAAATACAGGCTTACCTATGGATACAAACCTGAAAGATTCGGGGGTTGCTTCCAGCAATGGGGATATGAAAGACTTTATGAAATTCAAAGTTCCTACCCTAAGAAATATTGAAATGACATACCCCTATATGCACGATGGCAGATTCAGAACCCTGAAACAAGTGATGGACCATTACACTAAAAAATTCAGCCCTGAAAGCCACGCTGACCCTATACTAATCAAAGGCATTCAGCTTACTGAATTAGATAAAGCAGACATTATTGCATTTCTGAAAACACTCACCGACCAGACTTTTCTCCATGACCGCCGTTTTGCTGACCCCAGCATGCATTATTAGTGGTTTTTCCTCACTTCTCTCTACTTATCACTTTGTATTACCTTTGTAATGTAATTGCATTCCATGTCCCCGAAAAAAGAATGGTATAGAAATTGGTTCGACTCCCCTTATTATGATTTCCTTTATAAAGAAAGAGATCAGGAAGAAGCGGATATGTTTATTGATAATCTGGTAAAGCATTTATCCCCACCCAAAAATGCTATCATGCTTGATTTGGCTTGTGGTAAAGGCCGTTACTCCATTGCCCTCAACCGTATGGGTTATAACGTTACAGGCATCGATCTCTCCCAACGGAAAATAACGGCCGCAAAGCAACATGAAAATGATACGCTCTTATTTGTGGAACAAGATATGCGTATGCCGCTTGAGCCGCTCAAATACAACTATGTATTTAACCTGTTCACAAGCTTTGGATATTTTGATACGGATGATGAAAACAAAGCGGTTCTGGCAAATGTTTACAATTCATTAAAAAAGGGTGGAACATTTGTGCTGGATTACATGAATGGAGAAAAAACCGCCACTAATTTGTTGGGGTATGAAGAATTTTCTGTGGGGGACGTTCACTTTACCATTGAAAGGTTTGTGGAGAATGATATAATTATAAAGGAAATTAAGATCAGGGATGGTGGATTTGAGCACCATTTTTCTGAAAAGATACGTGTTTTTACAGAAACAAAATTAGCTGAATTTATTACCGGATGTGGATTTGAAATAATTGAAATATTAGGCGATTATCAACTTCATAAATTTGATTCCATCCATTCCGACCGCCTGATTATTATCTGCAGGAAACCCTGAATAATTAATTTTTCTAACTTTATGAACTTTTAACTAAAAGTGCATGACGGAGGAGTTTTTGCAATATATCTGGAAACATACCCTGTTCAACCGTTCGGTTCTGAAAACAACTGATGGAAAAGCAATTGAAATTATTCGTTGCGGTTTACATAATTCCGATGCCGGCCCTGATTTTTTTAACGCCCACATCAGAATTGCTGAAACACTGTGGGCCGGAAATGTGGAAGTACATATTAAATCCTCCGATTGGTTTAAGCATAAACATCAGTATGACGGAGCCTATAAAAATGTTATTCTTCATGTGGTTTGGGAAAATGACAGGGATATAGAATTGCCGGGCAATTTCGTGCTTCCTGCACTTGAACTGAAAGGCTTTGTAGAAAAGGATATTTACAAAAAATACGAAGAGTTGAAGAATTCATCAAAAAGTATTCCTTGCGAAAACGAAATAAAAAAGATCGATCAATTACCTCTGACTGCATGGTTAGATAGACTGGTGGCGGAACGGTTGGAACGGAAAACAAATCTCATCTCTTCCAATTTGGAGAAAAGTATTAATGATTGGGAGGAAACTTTTTACCGGCTTATTTTGCGAACGCTTGGCAACCCACTGAATTCAGAGCCATTTGAAAGACTTGCAACTATTTTACCATTTAAAGTTTTACATAAGCACCGGGCAGATATTTTGCAAGTAGAAGCTTTATTATTAGGCCAGGCGGGTTTTCTGGAGGGTGATTTTATGGATGAATATATAAGCCGTTTACAAAAGGAATATCAATATTTGAAACATAAACTGAATCTAACGCCCATGTCAAAATCAGAGTGGAAGTTTATGCGCATCAGGCCTCCTCAATTTCCTACCATAAGGCTTGCACAATTGGCTGCCGTCATTCATTCACAGGAGCATTTATTCCGCGAAGCAATGGAAGCTAATACGGAATATGATATCATTAAGTTATTTTCTGTAAAACCATCGGAGTATTGGGTAACACATTTTCAACCCGATAAATTATCTACCCGCAAAGCGGGAGCCATAGGCAAATCAACCATAGAGATATTGATGATAAATGCTGTTATCCCGACCATGTTTATTTATGGCAGAAATACAGGCAAAGAAGAAATATCGGAAAAAGCGCTGGATGTTCTTCGCATTATAAAACCGGAAAAGAATAGCATCATTAAAAAGTGGGAATCTATCGGCATTCATGCCTCCGATGCTTACGAAACACAAGCTTTACTACAATTACGAAAAGAATATTGCGACCAACGGAAATGTGTTAATTGCGCCATTGGGCACCAGCTAATGAATGTGAAATGATAAGAGAATAGCGTAACTTTGCAGGAGTAGCAAGTAACGAAGAAATGAGAAAGGTAATATTTGTAATCATCGCATGGTTTGAACAGCAAGCCTTTGGTGTCTGCGATTCTATAGGCAAAGTGATTGGTATCAGAGGCACAACCATACGCCTCTATTTCATTTATCTCTCTTTCTTTACCTTCGGTTCGCCTGTTATTATCTATTTTGTTCTGGCTTTTTTCAAAGAGAATAAAAAATACTTCTTCCCTAAATCGCAGCCCCGCAAGCGCCTTTGGGACTTATAAAAACTTTGAATATTGAATTTATAGTTTCATGCATTTCCATTCAAAATTCATCATTCAAAATTATGGTTCTACAATCCACCATTGGTTCCCCCACGCATCTTCAAAACCACCGGAATAACCATAATCCATTTTTGCAGGCGGGGTAAGGCTTTTAGCTCCTTTTTCCAATGCTTTAGTATAAATACCGTCCACGCTTTCCACATAAATAAACATCCCGGCAGGGCGTGCTCCATATTTTTCGGTGGCATCGGCATACATAATTATAGCATCGCCTATTTTTAATTCGCCATGCATAATCAAATGTTCGGCACGGGGTGCCAAATATTGTTCGGTCGCCCCGAATACTTCGACCATAAATGTTTTGAATGCCTTTGCGTCTTTTATAATCAGGTAAGGCATTACAGGCAGGTATTGTGCTGGAATTTTCATAGATTTAAAGTTTAAATATTAGGTGTCCAACAAATATAAAGAAACCTGCGATTTAAGGTTACATTATTCCTATATAATATGTGATTCCCAAGACAAAATATTTCATTTGAAAATATCCCCCTGTTATCACCGTAAATAATATAAATTTGCCAGTAAAAGAGAAAATTATGAATCGTAGGATAAAGAAAGTTGCAGTGATAGGTTCGGGTGTAATGGGCTCGCGTATTGCCTGTCACTTTGCCAATATAGGGGTACAAGTTTTGCTGCTTGATATTGTTCCCAAAGAATTGCAGGATGATGAAATAAAAAAAGGACTCACTGTTCAGGATAAAGCGTTTAAAAACCGCATCGTAAATGAAGCCCTTGCGGGAGTTGTGAAAAGTAATCCTTCACCTATATACAGTAAAGCATTTTTATCGCGTATTGCCATAGGGAATTTGAACGATGATCTGGCGCAAATATCAACCTGCGATTGGGTAATAGAGGCAGTGACTGAAAACCTCCAGATCAAGAGAGGTCTTTTTGATAAAATAGAAAAGTTGCGCAAACCTGGAACTCTAATAACGAGCAATACTTCGGGAATCCCACTACATCTATTGTCTGAAGGGCGCAGCGAAGACTTTCAAAAGAATTTTTGCGGTACACACTTCTTCAATCCACCTCGTTATTTAAGATTGCTGGAAATTATTCCTGAACCGAAAACATCACCTGATGTTATTGATTTCTTCACACATTATGGGGATTTATATTTGGGCAAAACTACAGTGCTCTGTAAGGATACACCCGCCTTTATTGCCAATAGGGTAGGGGTGTTTGGTATCATGGCCTTGTTTCATCTTGTAGAAAAGATGGGGTTGACAGTTGAACAGGTAGATAAACTAACAGGCCCTGTTTTAGGCAGGCCTAAATCTGCCACCTTCCGCACCTGCGATGTAGTTGGATTGGATACCCTTGTAAATGTAGCAAACGGATTAAAGGCAAATCTTCCAAACGATGAAGCCCATGCCTTGTTTGAATTGCCAGCCTATGTTGCCAAACTCAATGAGAACAAATGGTATGGCGATAAGAGCGGACAAGGATTTTATAAAAAAGTAAAAAAAGACGGTAAGTCAGAAATACAGGCATTGGATCTGAAGACATTTGAATACAAGCCTTCCGAGAAAGTGAAGTTTGCCACATTGGAACTTACCAAAGCTATCGATTCGCTTCCTGAACGCATGAAAGTATTAGTAGCAGGGCAAGATGTTGCAGGCGAGTTTTACAGGGCATCTTTCATCGGATTGTTTGCTTATGTATCTAACCGTATACCGGAAATTTCAGATGAACTTTATAGAATAGATGATGCTATGCGTGCGGGTTTCGGCTGGCAACTAGGCCCGTTTGAAACATGGGATGCTATTGGTGTGCAAGCTTCAGTTGATATGATGGAAAAGGCAGGAAGTAAACCTGCGGCCTGGGTGTATGATATGCTTAAAAAGGGTTTTGCTTCTTTCTATAAAACGGAAAATGGTATTAAGAAGTATTATGATATTCCTTCCTTATCTTACAAAATAATTCCGGGCTCAGAAGCCTTTATATTGCTGGATAATATCAGGGAAAGCAAAACCGTTTGGAAAAACGCAGGAACTACTGTAACCGATATTGGTGACGGAATTCTGAATCTGGAATTCCACACCAAAATGAACACTATTGGCAGCGAAGTTTTTGAAGGTGTGAATAAAGCCATTGAAATGGCCGAAAAGGATTTCCGCGGACTGGTAATCTCAAATGAAGGGGATAATTTTTCTGCCGGTGCCAACCTTGCACTTCTATTTTCCATGGCTGTGGAGCAGGAATGGGATGATGTAGCTATGGCCATTAAAATGTTCCAGAACATGAACATGCGGATACGGTATTCTGCAATTCCTGTGGTTGTTGCCCCGCATAATCTTACGCTTGGCGGCTCCTGCGAAATGGCAATGCACTCCGATAAAGTGCAGGCCCATGCAGAATCCTATATAGGCTTGGTGGAATTTGGCGCAGGCCTTATCCCGGGCGGTGGTGGCACCAAAGAAATGGCACTGCGTATTTCCGATTCTTTTGCAGATGGCGATATTGAATTGAATTTATTACGCGAAAAATACTTAACACTGGCTATGGCAAAGGTCTCTACATCAGCGTACGAAGCGTATGATTTAGGGTTCCTTCGCAAAGGCCACGATGAAGTAACAATTAACCGTTCCCGTCTGTTATCGGATGCCAAAGCTTCTTGCATACGTCTCGCGGACGAAGGATATACACAGCCTGTACTTCGTAAGGATATTAAAGTGCTGGGCAAGCAAGCGCTGGGAATGATATATGTAGGAGCTGATGTAATGGAAAAAGGCCATTATATGTCGGAACACGATAAAAAAATATCACTAAAACTGGGGCATGTAATTTGCGGAGGAGATTTGTCATCGCCGACTTTGGTAAGCGAACAATACCTTCTCGATCTGGAAAAGGAAGCATTCTTATCGCTTTGCGGAGAAAAGAAAACATTGGAAAGGATGCAGAGTATTTTGAATGGGGGAAAAATATTAAGAAACTAAAAAATAAATTATGGACGCATATATTGTTGCTGGTTTTCGTTCTGCGGTTGGAAAAGCTCCAAGGGGAAAATTCCGTTTTATGCGGACAGATGATTTAGCTGTAAGCGTAATTCACAAATTAATGGCATCAGTTCCTAATCTTGCGAAAGAGGAAATTGATGATGTGATTGTCGGCAACGCCATGCCGGAAGCTGAACAGGGTCTGAACATGGCAAGATTAATATCCTTAATGGCATTGGACACGGACAAAGTGCCAGGTATGATTGTAAACCGCTATTGCGCATCGGGATTGGAAACTATTGCCATTGCTACAGCGAAAATAAAAGCAGGTATGGCCGATGTAATAATCGCCGGAGGAGCAGAATCTATGTCGCTTATACCTATGGGTGGATGGCGCATTGTTCCTAATTCCGAGGTTGGGTATAATCACCCTGATTGGTATTGGGGCATGGGTATGACTGCTGAAGCAGTTGCCAATGAATTCAACATATCTCGCGCCGACCAGGATGCTTTCTCCTTACGCTCACATACCAATGCACTTGCTGCCATAAATGCGGGTAAATTCAAGGATGAAATTGTACCGGTTACTGTGAAAGAAAATTATGTAGATGAGCAAGGCAAAATAAAATCAAGAGAATATGTTGTAGATATAGATGAAGGGCCCCGTGCGGATACTTCGTTGGATGCACTTGCAAAATTAAAACCTGTGTTTGCAGCTGATGGCAGCGTAACTGCAGGTAACTCTTCCCAAACATCGGACGGTGCAGCGTTTGTTATTGTAATGTCTGATCGGAAAATGAAAGAACTGAACCTTACGCCAATTGCAAGATTGGTATCTTATTCTGCCGCCGGAGTGCCCCCGCGTATCATGGGTATTGGCCCTGTAGAAGCTGTGCCTAAGGCTCTGAAACAGGCGGGAATGAAATTACAGGACATTCAATTGATTGAATTGAACGAAGCCTTTGCATCGCAGTCTGTAGCTGTAATGCGCAAATTGGAATTGAACCAGGATATTGTTAATGTAAACGGCGGAGCTATTTCTTTGGGACATCCTTTGGGATGTACAGGAGCAAAATTATCTGTGCAGCTATTTAGTGAAATGCGTCTGCGCAAATTAAAATATGGACTTGTTACTATGTGTGTAGGCATGGGTCAGGGCGGGGCAGGAATATTTGAATTATTAAACTAACTATTATATGGAAACGACAACGAAATCAACATTGAAAGGAGGGGAATTCCTTGTGAAGGATTCTTCCTATCAGGATATATTCATTCCTGAGGAATTCACAGAAGAGCAAAAAATGATAGCCCAAAGCTGTCATGATTTTCTGGAGCAGGAAATTTGGCCCGTTATGGATAGGTTGGATAACAAGGAGGAAGGGCTCATGGTAAAAATACTTGATAAAGCGGCTGAACTGGGTTTATTGGGGCTGAATATACCGGAACAATATGGAGGTTTTGAAAAAGATTTTGTCACGGGAATGCTTTCAACAGAAAGCGTAGGACCCGGAAATTCCTTTGCGGTTACAATTACGGCCCATACTGGTATTGGAACCTTGCCTATACTTTATTACGGCAACGAAGAGCAAAAAACCAAATACCTTCCTAAACTTGCTTCAGGCGAATTAAAAGCTTCGTACTGCCTAACTGAGCCTGGTGCCGGCTCTGATGCTAATTCGGGAAAAACAAATGCCAAATTATCTGCCGATGGGAAACAGTATCTTATCAACGGACAAAAAATGTGGATAACTAACGCCGGTTTTGCAGACTTGTTTATAGTGTTTGCCAAAATTGATGCCGATAAAAACCTAAGCGCATTTATAGTAGAAAAAACTTTTGGAGGAATCACTATAAATCCGGAAGAACATAAGATGGGCATTAAGGGTAGTTCTACTTGCCAGATATTTTTTAATGATTGCCCAGTAC
>Ga0210386_10004152_pt1 | contig 12032 bp, 14 predicted proteins | sample IncBWH32OmetaG_FD_160091 | JGI IMG/M metagenome (GOLD analysis project Ga0210386, IMG submission 160091) | Forest soil microbial communities from Barre Woods Harvard Forest LTER site, Petersham, Massachusetts, United States - Inc-BW-H-32-O ... | reverse complement strand
GTCGTTGGTGTTCACCGGTCTCGATGAGCGTGAACGCGCGATCGCCTGCCTGCTGCGAGCGCGAGGCGTGAATGCCGAGCACCGCGGCGCTCATCTCGCCATGGCACAGAATCTGTTGGCGCAAGGTGATATGGCGTCTGGCTGGATCGAGTACGAGTGGCGTAACCTGACCGAGGCTGGCCGCGGGCAATTGCCCAAGATCACGTCCGCGCCCTGGAATAGCATGCACATCCCGTCCGGGCGCATTCTGCTGGTCGGCGACCAGGGTTATGGCGATACAATCCAGTTCGCGCGCTATATCCCGATGTCGCCGAACGGTGCCAGGAGGTCATCCTGGGCTGCAGCGTCGAAATGCTGTCGCTGCTGCGCCCGATCCCGGGCATTACGCACGCGCATCATCAGTGGAATGAAATTCCCGGCCATGCCGCCTATTGCCGGCTGTCCAGCCTGCCTCACCTGTTCCAAACGACGATGATATCGATCCCGTCAAACGGGCCATATCTGCATCCTGATCCAACGCGCGTTGCGACCTGGACAGAACGGTTCGCGGCGCAGCTGCCTCCGGATACGAAACGGATTGGCCTGGCCTGGAGTGGGCGCCCCACCCATCCCAATGATCGTCCGCGGTCCATTTCACTGCGCCGTCTGTTGCCTTTGGCAAGCACTGGGAAATGCGCGTTCGTCTCGCTGCAGAAGCCTTTTCCCGCGGGAGACGTCGAACTGATCGGACAGTTCCCAGGGCTTGCCGATCTTTCGGGATCGCTGACTGACTTCGAGGACACCGCCGCGGTCATCGCCAATCTTGATATGGTTATCACGGTCGACGCATCGATCGGTCACCTGACGGGCGCGATCGGCAACCCGGCCTGGATCATACTGTCCAAGGCCAGTGATTGGCGATGGCTGATCGACCGCTCTGACTCACCTTGGTATCCGTCAGTGCGCCTGTTCCGCCAACCGCGGTGTGGCGAGTGGGACCCGGTCATCTCTGAAGTGACGCAGGCACTGACCACCCTGCTGTCGTCCGCCACTCGGGACATCGCCGCCGAATAAAATCGGCGTTTAATCCCGGGTATCGCTGCGCGGTATGGGTGTCGTGGTCGCCGCACGCGCAAATGCCCGGGCCTCATGCCTCGACACGTGGACCGAAGCAAGGTGTCGATCCACCCGCCGGTCGCGGGATCGGCCATTTGCGTGCATGGCCACGGAGATCTTCGACACAGCACTCTTTGTTGACTGACGGTATACTTATGCACTCTGTGCACTGCATGGTGACCATGTGGCGATACGCTGCGCGTCGTATTTCATACCGTTATCGGATCGTATGTGAGATATCGGAAATCGCAAATTGTGCATCAAATTGCCGGCAATAAGAGAGATGCCAACCCGACTCTTTCACAAAGCCGCGATTCTCACATGGATCGGCGGATTTCCGTGACTCGGTGGCCTTGTCTCAACCCGAATGAGGATATTAGGCTGCACGCAGAAGGATACTCCTGTGATGAGAAAACGTGTCTCACTCTCATCAGAAGATGGCCTCTCGCGACAAGATTGGGGCCACTGCGCGCCGGAACGACCGCGCAGACCGCTTGCGCTTACGCGCACATCTCGGTTGGGCTGGTTCGCCTCACCACACAGCCACTTGTCAGACTCCGGCGCAGTCTGCCGTCATGCGGTCACTCGGCCACAGATCGGGGACAAGGGTGGGCTGTGGCGCGTTGGCGATGCAAGAGCGGCCCTAGACGCCAGCACTGAGCCAGCGCGCGGTGCCCATTCTCCGTTGACCGTTGTCCCCGCTCTGCGACCCGAGCGAACTGGGTGCGGGGCGGAGTGGGCGTGGCAAGAACAACCGGGATTGAAGAGGCGGAGCTGCGCGATGGCCTCCGCGCAGGTGGCCAAATCCAGCAGGTATTGGCCGTGGCGCGGTCCAGCGGGGATGCCTCGGAGTTCGTCGTCTACCTCAGGGTTAGCTGGACGCTGGGCTATCACCTGCTACGACGTTGGCGCGGTCGAGGGGATCGGATCTTTCGTACCTCCGATGCCGTGCTCCAGACTGTCAGGCGCCACGGCTATCTCGGCCCGATCGTGGTGTCCCGGGCCGGGGATCCGACACTGGCGCGATTCCGCGGTGTCTCAGCGCAAGACGGCGGCAACCGACCGGTTGACCACAAAGGCTCTCCCGCGGTGGAGCGCGGTCAGGCGCACGCACTGGCCACTCGCTGAAAGGGCAGTCAGCGGGCCGAGGCGCGACCATGCGCGGGCCTGGAGGCGTGCATCATGATCGCCTCCGTCGCGCTGTTTAGCCAGCTCTGGGCAAGTTGCGTCGGGCCGATCGTTGCGGTTGAGACGGGCGCGTCTGTTGCCCGCGCCGAAAGCGGCTTCGATAGCCTCGCTGTGCACGACAACACAACAGGGCGCAGCTACACACCGACCACCAGGGCGAACGCCGTCGCGATTGCCACCACTCTGCGTCATGCCGGGGATTCGCTCGACCTCGGGTTGATGCAGGTGAACAGCGCAAATCTTGCGCGATTCGGTCTGTCGATTCCGGCCGTGTTTGATGCCTGCCGGAACATGGCGGTGGGCGCACGGATCCTGCTCGACAGCTACCTCGCTGCGGACGGCAAAGGCGGCCCGCAAACCATGCTGCGGCAGGCGCTCTCGCGCTACAACACGGGCAACAGTGCCGCGGGTTTTGCCAACGGTTATGTCGCGCATGTGGAGACTGCCGCGGCCCAGGTTGTGCCGGCGATCCGTGTGCGGCGCACTGTATCCAGCGGCCTGCCAGGCAAACTGCCGCACTTCCAGAGCGATGCAAACCCCACACCGGCGGCAAACGGACTGATCGACGGTCTGGTGCATCAGGGATCCGGATCGGATGACGCCGGCGTTCCTGCCACCTGGTCCGGTGACCCACTGATCCACCCGAGACAGGCCGATCCGCTAGCAGAACATGCAATTGCGCCCGCATCCTCACACCCCGCATCGACAGCAGATGGGTCCGCGCGCTTGGCGCACTCCTAGTCCACTTCAACGTCGGAGTTCTTCCATGACCTTCCCGACACAGGCTCCGCTCAGGCGGACGACGCGCTCGGACCCCACCAGAGGTGAAGGATTTGCGTTTGCTGTCATCGTCGCTGCACTTTCACTCATCGCGCCGTCGGCCCTCGCGCAGGTCTCTGGCGGCGTCGACCCGCAATCGGCCCTGCAAAGTCTGCTGACATACGGGATGGGCGCCGCCGGCGCCGCGATCTCCATCATTTGTCTGTTCAAGGGGGGGCATGCCGTCGCTGAGGGGCGTCATTTGCTGCCCTACATTGGCGGTGCGATCGGCGGCATCATCCTGGCATTCGGCGGCGGATTCCTGCTGCAGCACATCGGTGTCGGCTGAGCTGGCCCGCGATGGCACACATCCCGGAAGAACGGATCGAGTGGGATGCACTGTCGGTCGGCGCAACCCGTCCCGCCATGCTCAAGGGTGTTCCCTTCGCCTTCATTCCCTTCATCTTCTTCGGGCCGGTGATCGTCGTGTTCCTGAGCTGGAACCCAGCCTGGCTTCTGCTGATGATCCCGCTGACCATTCTCGCCCGCGCGCTTGTCGCGCGCGACTACAACATGCCGCGTGTGCTGCTGCTCTGGATGCTCAGTGGTGCGGCGTTCGCCGATCGCAGCGAATGGGGTGGGGACAGTCCCAACGTACTGGCGGGGCGTGATCCCTGGTGTGGGATCGCACATGAATGACAAGCTGGCATCCTCGTATCTGCCGCTGATCGGTCACTGGGCTGAGGCGACCGCCATCACGCAGGATGGCTCACTGCTGGTCGTTCTTCATGTGGGCGGCCATGCCGCGGAGCTCGCAAGTGCCAGCGCGATCATGGCAGCGCGCGACCGCTCCAACATGATCGCCCGGAACATCGCGGACCCACGCCTGGAGTTGTGGGTGCATTTCACGCGGATTGACCGGCAGCGTGCCATGACCCTGCCGCCGTGCCGCTCCTGGTGGGCGCGCCGTTTCGATGACGCGTACCAGCAGCGTTGCCTCGGCGATGGGCTGTTTCGTAATGATCTGTTCGTCACCTTGCTCATGCACCCGGACAGCACCCTCACGGGTGCGTTCCGCGGTGTGGTCCGGTCACGCTGGCAAGCCACACCGAGTGCCGAGGCGCAGTTCGTCCAGGACTTCGAGGATGTCGTCGCCAGGCTGTCGGCTGGCTTGGCGCGCTACGGCGTGCGTCGCCTTGGCCTGCGCGAGAAAAGCGGCGTCTGGTTCTCTGAGATCGCCGAGGCGTACCACCAAATTCTCAACCGGTATTTCCGGCCTGTTCCGCTCGTCGCCGGCCGCCTGGGACGTCTGGTCTGCCCGGATCGCCCGGTCTTCGGCGTGCGCGCCTGGGAGCTAATCGGCGAGGCCGGGCCGCAGTTTGGGACTATCCTGAGCTTCCTCGAATACCCCGCGCGGACGCATCCCCTGATGTTCGAGCCGTTCGTGCGTGCACCGTTCTCCTGCACGGCAACGGACAGCTTCTCCTTCACCCAGAAGACCAAAGCGCTCGGCCGGCTGAATTTCCGCGGCAAGCAGATGCTCTCGGCCGACGATCCGGCCGTCTCGCAGATCGCGGAATTGAAACGCGCCGAGGACGACCTCCAATCCAATCGCTATGTCTGGGGCAGCCATCACCACTCGCTCGCGGTGCACGGACGCACCCTGGAGGAGGTCGATCGCAACGCCGCCAAGGCACAGGCGATGCTGGCTGACGCCGGCGCCGCAGTCGTGCGCGAGGATCGTGCGCTGAAGGCCGCGTTCTTCGCGCAACTGCCCGGCAATGCCCGCTGGCGGGTGCGGCCCGGCGGCATTCACAGCCGCAACTTCGCCTCGCTTGCGGCGCTCAACAACATTCCAACCGGCAGCCGACGCGGCCGGTGGGGGGCGCCGCTGATCACATTCCGCACCACGGCCGACACCGAATACGCGTTCCACTTCCATGTCACCGACGCTCCCTCCATCCCTGCGGAGGACCTTGGCAATCTGGTCGTCACCGGCCTGGCCGGTTCCGGCAAGACGAGCCTGCTCGGCACCACCCTGGTGTGCGCGGAACGGCAGGGCGCGCGGGTCGTCTTCATCGACAAGGACTACGGCCTGGCGGCGATGTGCCGCGCTGTCGGCGGTGTCTATCTCGTCCTCCCGGCGGGGCGTCCGTCGGGCCTGGCGCCGCTCCGTGGCCTCACCGATACACCCGAACATCGGGCATTCCTCGAGGAGTTCGTTCGCAATCTCATCCTCGCCGATGCGGGCGCAGCCTTGACGCCCGATGAGGACGCGCGGCTCAAGCGCGCGATTGCCTTGCAGATGCGCATGCCGGTCGAGTTGCGCTCGCTCGAAGGTGTCGCCGACATGCTGGGGCAGCGCGACAGGATGGGCGCCGGCGCGCGCCTGCGGACGTGGTGCCGCGGTGGCCGGCTTGGCTGGGCCTTTGACAATGATGAAGACCAGCTACGCTTCGACGCCCGCATGATCGGTTTCGATACCACGGCTTTGCTCAAGAACCAGACGGTGTGCGCGCCGACGCTCACCTACCTGTTCTACCGTGTCCGCGCGCTGATCGACGGCACGCCCTTCGCCTTGGCGATCGACGAGTTCTGGCAGGCCTTTGCCGTGCCGTCCTTCGTGGCGATGGCGGAAGACCAGATCCGCACCATCCGAAAGAACGAAGGGGTGGTGCTGATGGCAACGCAGAGCGCGCATGACCTGGTGGTCAGCCCGATTGCGCACATGTTCAAGCAGAACGTGCCGACCAAAATCTTCTTTGGTGATGAGGGTGCCAGCCCGGAAGATCTCACGGCACTGGACTGTACGCCCGAGGAAATTCGCGCCGTCAAGCAGGTCCTGCCGCTGATGCGGTTCTCCTTCCTGATCAAGCGCCCGAGCGGATCGGTGATCTGCCGTTTCGATCTCAGTGCCGCCCGAGAGAAGGTCGCGGTCATCTCCGGTCGCCGCGCGACGTACAGCCTCATGCTGCGGCTGATCGAACAATATGGCGATCGGCCCGAGGACTGGGTGCCGCATTACGAGTGCGACGCCCCGCATCTTGCCGAGGATCCGACTGGGATCCAGCAGACACCCGAGACGGAGATGGCATTCGCATGAGCCGACGGCGGCAGCTCATCGCCACGGCGATCGCCGTCATCCTTGGCGGCACGATTGCCCCACAACGAGCCGAGGCACTTTTCGGCGCGGGCGACGTGGTGTTCGATCCGTCGGTGTTCGCGCAGGTCGTGCAGCAAGCCAAGAACGGCCTGCAGCAACTTCAGCAACTCGAACAGAATGGCCAGATCCTCACGAATCAGCTGACGCAGCTCAGGAGCTTTTATCAGTCGTTCGCGCAGCTGACCGATGTCAGCCAGCTTGCCTCCATCCTGCAAACACCTGCAGTGATCAATCCGCTGCCGCAGGTCACGCAGCTTGAAGGGATGCTGTCGGGCAACGGTTTCACCGGTCAGCTCGGCAGCCTGGTCCAGCAGTTCGTCAACCAGAACCGGGTCTATGCGCCGACCGGTACCGACTGGCAGGCGCAGGAAATGCTGCGTACCGCCAACGTCACCGCGAGCCAGATGGCGCTTGGCAACCAACTCTACAGCAGTGCGGCGCAGCGCATCCAGGGGCTCACGGAACTGGAAGCTCGGTTGAGTACGGCGTCCGATCCGAAGGAGACGCTCGATCTCATTGCGCGATCGAACATCGAGAACGGGCTAGCGCAGGCGCAAGCGTTGCAGGGTCAGTCGCTTGTCATCATGCAGCAAGCCGAGCAGCAGGCAGAGCAGCAACGCGAGAACGAAGCCATGCGCCAAGGTGCCGACCAACTTGTCGCAGCGGCGCGATCAGCCGCTGGCAGCGCCGGTTCCGGACAGGTGAGCCTGATCAGTGGACAATAGCATCCTTGCCACTCTCGCCCTTGGTTTCGTGTCGCTGTTGATCCCAGCGGCGCGAGCGCAGTCACCTAACAGCGTGCAGTACTATACCGATCATCCCACCGAACGGCGTGCAACGGAGATGCGCTGCTATCAGTTGGGCGAGACTGGCACCAAGACAGACCTTGACTGCGACAATGCGCAAAGCGCGAGCGCTGCCGTGCTAGCGCAGGAAGCCGGCAAGCAAGCTATGCGCCCAGAGCAGAACCCAGCTTTGCCGACATATTGGCATCTTATGGGACCTCGCTTCGCACGTAGCGAACTCAATCAGTGCACGCATCCTCCGCATCCGGACCCGCTTCCGACACCTGCCGAATATTGTGAGGCAGCCGCGCTCTCGCTGCTCGGAAAAGGACCATGAACCCAACTAATCAGACCACGGCACTGGTTCAGCCTATCGGGTCATTCTTGGTGTTCTTCGATTCCAAGATTATGGGTGGCATGGACGCCGCCCTCTCGGGTCTAACTCAGTATGTCGGCCGCCCGATCGCCACGTGCGCCGCGATCTGGTTTCTGTGGCAGGGCCTTCGCGTGGCGAATGGTGACAGCGCACCGCTGCAGAATTTGGTACCGAGCGTCATCAAAATCGCTGCAATTGTCTGGCTTACCACGAACATCGCCAGCTTCGATTACTGGGTCCGGAACGTTTTCTATGAGGGCATTCCAACCGCACTCGGCAATGCCGTGTCGGGCGCGGCTGACCCAACAGGGGTACAGGGTGTTGGTGCCGGCTTCGATCAAATTTGGGATCTCATGTGGGTGAGCGTCGGTCAGGTCTTTGCCAAAGCTGGTACGTTCGATGTTGGATCGAAGGTCGCCGCCATACTCTGCGGCCTCGGTGTTGCAATCGACCTTGTGATCATGGCCGCGGTGTTCATCATGGCGCGCTTTCTACTTGCCATTGTCATTGCCTTCGGGCCGGTGATGATCGGCACCCTGCTATTCGAAACCACCAAACCAATCTTCGAGCGCTGGATCGGCAAGATGGTGGCGCTGATCGCTTTGCAGCTCGCGGTCGTGATCACACTCACAATGCTGTTCTCGCAGAATCTCAGTTTCATGAACCAGATCACCAAATCGCAGGGCACCTCCAGTATGACGAGCGACATCGAGAATCTCGCGGCCATGGTCGTGTGGTTCGCGATGGGCGCCTTCGCCATGTATGCACTGCCGGCTATCGCATACTCGATCGGTTCCGGTGTCACTGTGAACACACTTGGTCAGATGATCGGGGCCGCAGCGACCACGAAATATCTGCTCGGAGGCATCGGCGGCGGAAGCAGCACGTCAGCAAGTGGCGGCGCGCCGAACTATAGCCTCGGGATGGAGGGGGGCCCGCGTCCTAACGACGACCCCAGCATTGTGCGCCCCGAACTCGCAGCATCCGGCATTTCTGGCGAACTGCCCGCACCGCCACCACCACCTCTGGATGAGGCCACACCTCGAACCTTGTGACACGAACTGATGACACATCTCATTGTGCTTGCCATGCTTCTGCTCACCGGCTGCGCCGATAGCAACACGCTGCCGCAGCCGACCGGCCCGCTCCGCGCGATGAACCCCGGCCAGTGGTCCTATTCGGGCAACGACGTGCTGCCGACCGCGCGCGGTGAATCGCATGAGTGATGCGACCGGTCATCTGATGGACAACGTGCCCCCGAGCGCAGGCTTCGTTCCGCGAGGAGACCAGCTGCGACAGCGCGAGGAGGCATTTCGTGCTGTGCATGATTTCGAGCGCGCGCGCCGCCGGATGGCGCTTGTCACCGGCTTCGGTGGCTGGATCATATCGGCATTCCTCGCGGTGCTGCTGGCGCTCGCCATCCTGCTGCTCCTGCACCGTCCCGTGCCGCACGATCGTCTCCTTGTGACAGTGCTGCACGATGACGGCACCTACGCGCCGCCCAGCCGATTGAGGATGCCAGCCCGACCGAACACGAACTCGCGGTTCGCAACGTAATGTACAACTATGTCGTCGCCCGGGAGAGTTACACCTGGGAGGCAATCCAGCACGACTACGACGTGGTGTCCGCCCTGTCGGCGTTGGCCGAGCAGACGCGGTATCAGGGCTTCATCCTCGGCAAGGATCCCGACCGCCCAACCGCGAAATTCGGCAAGACCGGGGATGCGGCGGTCTCCAACGTGCACATCTTCCGCGTCGCACCGAATGCGATGGAGGTCCATTTCGTTCGTACGCTACGGCAAGAACACGGCGACGCTGTGACGAAGGAACGCATGATCGCACGCATCACGTATGCGCCGTCCGACACGATCCCAGTCACCATTCTCCAGCAGTACGATCCCGCGGGCATCCTGATCACCAAATACGATATCGCCAGGGATGGCCCACAATGATCCGGCGACGTTATCTTGTTGTACTCATCGGTGTTGGGTTCCTGGCCACCCATGCGGCAATTGCCGCCGAAGACCCGCAGATCGGCAAGGGCGACCCACGCATCCGCTATGTCGCTTATACGCCAGGGCAAGTCTATCGCCTGACCAGCACGGGACTGACCCCGCTCGAGATCGTGTTCGACGAGGATGAGTCACCGGAGATGATCGCTGGCACGCTGACGTCAACCGATCAAAAGCACGCCAAGGATTGGTACGCGTTTCACCACGACAACGTCCTTATCCTGCAACCGCTCCACGACATGGCGCCGAGCATCCTGTTCGTCTGTACCGGCCGTGCCAACGGGCAGTCCGGGCGAAACTACACTTTCGAACTCGACACGCGCGAGGGTAGCGTCACGCAACCCGACACCGACGCCTACGTCCAGGTCAACATGACCTATCCGGTCGAGGAAGCTGCCGCACGGGCCGCGGCTTGGCGCGCCCACCAGGACGCTGTGCAGGCCGCACAAGCCAAGGCGCGGCTGGCACAGGCGGCCTTCGCCGGTCCACGCAACTGGCGCTACCTAGCCCAGGGTTCGACCGTGATCCAGCCTCTGAACGTCAGCGATGACGGCGAGAACACGATGCTTTTGTTCGCGCCACACACAGAGGCGCCGGTGCCATACATCATCAATCAAGATGGCAAGGAAACGATCGTCCAGGCGACCAACCAGGACACACCGAACGGCTTGTTGATGATCCTCCACACCACGGTGCCGGAGATCGTCCTGCGCCGTGGCAAGCAGGTCTGTGCGCTCTACAACCAGGGCTACGACCCGATCGGGAAGACACCTGGCACTGGAACTGTATCGCCCGATGTCGTGCGCGAGGTCCGCACACCATGAGCGACAGCGCCGTCAACGAAAGGCGCGTCTCCGCGGTCGCACGCGACCGCAAGGTGCTGCCCGTGTGGGCGCGGATCGCCTTCTTCATCCTGTCGGTCCTGGTGGCGGCTGGTGTTGTGGCGTGGCTGTGGACGCGGGGCGGGCAAAGACGCCTTTTCGCGGAGGCCACGCCGACCTATGAGCTCGGTCGCCCGTTCGAGATCAAGGATGCAGCGGCCGTAACAGCACCGCCCGCGCCGCCGCTGCCGCGACCCGCCCACATCCAGCCCGCGACGGCTGAGGCACCCGTCCCCGATCCAAATGCCGGCCTGACCCTCCACCCGATGGATGCGTGGGCAGGCACGAGTGGTCTGCCCTTGGCGTCTGGGGAGGCCGCTTCCGGTCGCGGACGCGGCCCCACGGGCCCGGACGACACGGTTGCCCAGGTCGGTCCCGCCCGATCTGAAAACGCCTATGCGCAGCGGTTGCACGGCACCGCAACGCCGGACGCTGTGGCCGGCGTCATGGCGCACCCCGAATGGATCGTCGCCAAAGGGACGATCTTCCACTGCCTGCCCCAGCAACCGCTCGATACCCAACTCCCCGGGCCCGTCAAATGCCTCGTCACCGACGAAGTCTGGAGTGCCGACGGGACCAATCTGCTGATCGAACGCGGCTCGACGGTGAACGGCGAGATGCAGCGCGGCCTGGACCTCGGTCAGGATCGTGCGTTCATCCTCTGGACCGATCTGCTGACCACCCACTTCGTGACGGTCACCCTCGATTCCCCGGCGGCTGACGATCTCGGTCAGATCGGCGCACCCGGCACGCTGAACGAGCATCTCTGGGCGAAGATCAAGGCCGCCGTGCTGCTGACGGCGGTCCAGACGGCATCCGACGTCGCCACGAACGCGGTGCAGGCCGCTGGCACCACCAGTCTCAGCATCGGCAGTTACGGGCCGAGCCTGGCCGAGCAGGCGCTGGCCCATGATCTCAACATCCCGACCACGCTTTATCGCAACCAGGCCCAGCCGTTGACGGTCTACGTCAATCGCAACCTGGATTTCTCGCGCGCCTATCGCGATGAGATACGCGCCGGGGTGACCAAGTGACGGATCCACCGCGACGCGCCGTCGAGCGCCAACTCAGATGGCTGCTGCGGCCGTTCCAACATTGGCTGGACGATCGCGACGTCACGGACATCTTCATCAACGGTCCGGACGGTTTCTTCGTGAAGCAGCGTGGCCGCACCACACGATACGATGTGCAGATGACCTACGATGATCTGGTCGACATTGGCATCAACGCGGCCGCGCTGATGCGACAGGACATCGGCGAGGATGTGCCGCTCTGTTCGACACGCCTGCCGGACGGTCATCGCGTGCAGCTGGTCCGTCCGCCGGCGGTGGCGGACGGGATGTACAGCATCTCGATCCGCCACCCGGCGGCGACGACGCCGACGCTCGATGATCTTGACCAGGCCGGGGTGTTCTCCGGCACGACGTTCGCGGGCCGCGAGCCCTCGCAGCTCGACCGGCGATTGGGTGAGCTGTACCGCACCAGAAGCTGGCGCGAGTTCCTCCATCTGGCGGTCGGTGGCGGCAAGAACGTCGTCTTCGCTGGCGAGGTCGGCTCTGGCAAAACGCATGATCTGCGGGCCTTCACCAATTCGATTCGGCGTACCGCCCGCATCGTCACCGTCGAGGACATGCCGGAAATCCTCGGTCTACCGCACGCGAATGTGGTCAGCATGTTCTACAGCGAAGGTGGCCAGGGCACCGCCCGCATCAGCGCCGAAGAGCTGATCGTCGCCGCGCTGCGCATGGGCATGGATGTCCTGCTCATGCAGGA
>Ga0210386_10004151_pt1 | contig 12034 bp, 9 predicted proteins | sample IncBWH32OmetaG_FD_160091 | JGI IMG/M metagenome (GOLD analysis project Ga0210386, IMG submission 160091) | Forest soil microbial communities from Barre Woods Harvard Forest LTER site, Petersham, Massachusetts, United States - Inc-BW-H-32-O ... | reverse complement strand
GCCCGGTGCATTGCTGTGGGCCAGCTCGTCGATCAGGGCCACCTGCGGCCGCCGTTTCAGCAGGCCCTCCAGGTCCAGCTCCTGGAATTCGACGCCGCGGTACTGGCGTTTGACCGGCGGCTGCAGCTCCAGCCCCTCGATCAGCGCGCCGGTATAGCGCCGTCCATGGGTCTCAACCGTCCCAGCCACCACGTCCAGGCCCTCCTGGCGCAGCCGGTGGCCCTCCTCCAGCATGCGGCTGGTCTTGCCCACGCCCGCGGCATAGCCGAGATAGACCTTCAGCCGGCCGCGTTCGGCCCGGCGTATCATCTGCAGGAAGTCGGAGGCCTGATCCTGGCTCATGCGGTCACCGGCAGATGGAAGAAAAATTCTGCGCCCCGGCCGGGCTCGCTGCGGGCTTCCATGGCCCCGCCGTGGGCCTCCACGATTTCCTTTGCGATGGCCAACCCCAGTCCGGCGCCCATGGCCGCCTGGCCCGGTGCGCGGTAGAACTTATCGAAAAGGTGGGGCAAGTGCTCGGGCTCCACGCCCGGGCCGTTGTCTTCCACGCTGAACCGCAGCCCTTGCGCGTCGGTGCTGGCGGCGACCGTGACCCGCCCTCCCGCCGGGGTGAAACGCAACGCGTTGTCGAGAAGATTGGTGAAGACGTGCCGCAGCCGGACCGAATCCGCCTGGACCCGGGCCGGGCCGGCTTGCCAATCAAATTTCAGCTCAACCCCCTTGGATTGGTAGGCGGCCCGCAGCTGCTCCATGGCCTCCAGCGGCAGCTCACGGGCGGGCTCCGGCTTCAGCGCCAGGGCGTTGCGCCCGGATTCCAGCCTTCCAATGTCGAGCAGCTCGGTGAGGATCCGGTGCAGGCGCTCGGCGTCCTGGCGCGCGGACAGGGCCAGCTCCTCCTGCTGCGGGTTCAAGGGCCCGGTGCGTTCGTTCAGGAGCAGGTGCATGGCCATGCGCAGGCCCGTGAGCGGGGTCTTCAATTCGTGCGACACCGTGGCCACCACACCGCTTTTCATCTCATCCATGCGCCGCAGGCCGGTCACGTCCACCAGCACCAAGGCCAGGCCGGCCAGGCGCCCGCCTTCGTCGTTCACGGCTTCGACCCGGGGCAGAAAGAAGCGCTCCGTGCCGTCGTCAAAGACCTGCAGCGCGCTGCCGTAGCCGCTGGGCGCGAAGCCCGTCGCGCCGCGCAGGCAATGGGCCAGCAGCTCCGAAAGCTCCACGGGGCAGCCGGGCCCGGGCGGCCCTCCGGCCTTCAGGCCGAACAGATGTTCGGCCACCGGATTGGCAAGTTCCACCAGCCCGGCCGAGTCCATGAAGGCCACCCCGTCGCTGAGGGCATCCAAAGCGCGCTGGGTTCCACGCTGGAACTGGATCAGGCGGGCCCGGTCGCTGCGGCGGAACTCGCGCAGCCGGGCCGACATCTTGTTGAAGCTGGCGGCCAGTTGGCCCACCTCGTCCTGCCCGGCGGCCTGCACCTCCAGGTCCAGGTTGCCCGCCGCGATTTCCCCGGCGGATTCCGTCACGGCCCGGATGGGGTTGATGACCCAACGCCCCAGGAACGCGATGCCTCCGGACACCAGCACCGTGGCCAGCGCCAGCAGGATGAGGCCCCATTGGGCGGCGTCCCGGGCGAGGCGCCGAGCCCTCTGCTCCACCAGGGGCACCGCCTTCAGGTTGACGCCGGCAATGTCATGGCAGCTGAGCAGCAGCCGGCTTTCCTGGGGTTGCAGCTCCTTTTCATAGATCTGCCGCCGGCGCGCCGGAGCCGCCGCGCGAAAGTCCTGAACCCGGCGCTTGAACCTGCCCCATTCGGCTGTGAGCCCGTCGGTGAGCTGCTGCTCGCCGGGTTCCGTTACATTGGCCTGTTGCGACGCCAGATTTTTGTCGAACTCCGCCACGGCGGTGTCCCAGTCATTGGGTTCCCTGGCGTTGGCCTGTTGGGAGCCGAGATTCTGGTCAAATTCCTTTTGAGCCGGCCCCCAGTCCGTGGACTCCTGGCCTGAGACCCTCAGGCGTGCGGCCGTGTCCAGCCGCCCGGTGGCGTCCACCATGGCCTGGCAGAACATCAGGGTGTCGTAGTTGGCGCGCAGCATCTTCTCCACGGCCCGGCTGGCCCGCCAGGCCACGGTCACACCCACGGCTGAAGAGAGCGCCAGGATGGCCACCAGGCCGGTGCTGCCAAGGATGAATTTGTTCTTGAGGCTGGGCATGGGATCCGATCAGCGGACGGGCGACGAAGGGCCCTTGAACAAGCGAATATCGTGCCAACCATGCGCTGGGATCGGCCCTTGGGAACGCGGGGTTTTCGGGGTGGGAGGCCGGGCTGATCCTTATGATCCGTGCAAAATGCAATCTTCCGTCCGGCTCAGTTCGTCGCGCCGTTCTCCAAAAGTCCGTACTTCTTGCGCTTGCGCCAGAGCGTGGCCACGTCAATCCCGAGGATGCGCGCGCTTTCGTCCAATGCCTTGTTGCCGGCCAGCACCCGCCGTATATGGCGCTCCTCCAGGGCCTCCAAGGTCAGCTCGCCCGGAGAGACCTCTTCCTGGGCGCCGGCGCTGGCGGCCCCGATGAGGCCCAGTTGATCCAACGGGACCACCGGACCCTGGCAAAGGATGGCCGCCCGCTCCATGGCGTTGCTGAGCTCCCGCAGGTTTCCAGGCCAAGCGTGGCTCTCAAGGAAGGCCTCGGCTTCGGCGGTGAAACCCGTGATTTCACGGCGGTTCTCGGCGGCGAACCGTAGCAGCAGCCCCAGGGCCAACGGCAGGATGTCCTCCCGCCGTTCCCGTAAGGGCGGCAGGAAGATCTCGATGACGTTGAGGCGGTAGTACAGGTCTTCCCTGAAGCGCCCCCCATGCACGGCGGCGCCGAGATCCACATGCGTGGCCGCCAGGACCCGCACATTGGCCTTCCGTGTGGTGGGGTCCCCCAGGCGCTCGTACTCGTGGTCCTGGATGAAGCGCAGGATCTTGGACTGCAGTGTCAGCGGCAGGTCGCCGATCTCGTCCATGAACAACGATCCGCCGGCGGCCTGGGCCACCCGCCCCACCTGTTCGCGGTGGGCGCCGGTGAAGGAACCCTGTTGGTGGCCGAACAGCTCGCTCTCCAGCAGTTCCGTGGGAATGGACGGGCAGGAGACCACGGCAAAGGGCCCGCCCCTACGCGCGCTCCAGGCATGGATGGCCCTGGCCAACACGCCCTTGCCGGTGCCGGTTTCACCGCGGATGAGGATGGTGGCGTCGCTGTCCGCGGCCTGGCGGGCCAGGGCCAGCGCCCTCTGCACGGCCGGGGATCGCGATTCAAGGTCCAACGCCCGGTCCGCGCGGGCCAATTCTGCCAGGCGGGCGGCCTCCTTGCGCGCCTGCACGGCGCGCTTGGCCATCAGGACCACCTGGTCCGGCTCAAAGGGCTTGGGCAGGTAGTCGAAGGCCCCCCGCTTCATCCCTTCCACGGCGCTCTCAATGGTGGCGTAGGCCGTGATGATCACAATGCGGGTGCCCGGGTTGTTTTCCAGCAGCCGCGGGATCAGGTCCATGCCGGACTGGGTGCCCAGGCGCAGGTCGAGGAAGACGGCGTCGAAATACTGGCGTTCGGTTTCGGCCAGGGCTTCACGGGCGGACGCCGCCTCGGCCTGGCGGTAGCCTTCGGACTCCAGACACATGGCCAAGGTGCGACGGATGGAGCTTTCATCGTCCACCACCAGGATGGCGGACTGCGCGTTATCGGGGGTGGGCATGGCGTCGTTGGGGTCAGTCCGGGTTTTCCAGGTAGCCCAGTCGCCGCATGCCTTCCCGGGCCGGCAGGTAGTTGTGGCCCAGGCTCATGGCCAAGCCGTAGCAATAGCCGGCCGAAACCCGGTCATGCCTCTCCTCTTGGACCCGGCCCATCCAGTACCACGGTTCGGCCCGGCGCAGGTCGTTGCCCGCGGCCCGGCGAAACAGCGCCATGGCCTGATCGAGCAGGTCATGGTTGAAGGCTTCCAGGCCTTGGGCCAGGTGGAGCTCGAAATGACTGACGGGTTTGCTCTGCAGCTGCAACATGGCCTACCTCCTTGGGTATGGCCGTATGCTAGCGCTCCGCAGGTTAAGATGGTGTCCAAGAGCCGGGGAGGGGCGTCAAGAATCCGTAAAATCTGGGGTGTAACGGCCACAAATTGTTGCTGATGGTCAAAGCCCGCGCTAGGTTCATCCGCAGGCCCTGGCTAAGGATTTAAGATTGGAGGAACCATGACTATCAAGGGATCCGTCGTGCTGCTGCTGCTGGCCGGGTTGGGTGCTTCGCCGGCCCGGCTTCCGGCCCAGCCCGACCATATCTTCACCTACAAAAAAACGCCCACTGAAACTCCCACCCCGGGCACGGCATCCATCGACCGCGCCCAATCCGATTGCCTTGAGTCAGCCACTTCACTAAGCGCCACCTGCGCCTGCCTGTCAGCCCCGCTGGCGGCCTGGCAGCAGGAGCAGGACAGGGCCATGGCGGCGCTACAAAGCGCCCTCAGCGGCACGGCCGGCGCAGTCCAGCTGCTGCAGTCCCAGTCCGATTGGCTGCGTTACCGCGACAGCGCATTCGCTTGTTTTGATTCCGTGGTGGCTGTGAGCCCGGGAGCTGCGTCCAAGATTTGCAATGCCAAGGCCACGCTTATGGCCGCCCGGGCCAAGGAATTGAACGCCCTGCTAATACAAGCGAAGGTCGGCCCCTAAAGCCAAAGCAGGCTGCCCAAAACCAAACTCACGCTGCTGGACAAATTTAGGCTCCGCGCCCGGGCATCCATGGGGATGCGCCGGGCCTGGGCGCCCCAGCGCGCGTGCACGGCCTCGGGCAACCCATGGCCCTCGTTGCCGAATACCAAGGTCGCCCCCGTTGGGACGCCCCGCGCATCCCAATCCTGGGAGGCCTTGGTGCTCAACAAATAGACCGCTGCGTCCCCGGCCACCGACGCCATCCAATCTTCCAAACTATCGTGTTCCACCAGGTCCAGGTGCTGCCAGTAGTCCATGCCCGCCCGCCGCAGATTGGCGTCATTGATCACAAAGCCCAGGGGGTGGACCAGGTGCAGGCGGCAGCCCAAGGCCATGCAGGCCCGGCCGATGTTGCCGGTGTTGCCCGCTATTTCCGGTCGGACCAGGACAATATCAAATTTGGGCATTAGGTAGGAAGGAAGAGCCTGGATTGAGGTGGCGGCGCCCCTATAAGGCCGCCCTCGAAAGCCAGGCGACGATGCTACGGCAATCCATAGAGTTTGCGCTTGCGCCACAGCGTCACCGTGGTGATCCCCAAAATTTGCGCGGCCCGCTCCTGGTTGGGTTCGGCCGCCAGCACCCGGCGGATGTGCTCGATCTCCAGCTCCTCCAGGCTCCTGAGCGGGCCCTCGGGCGCGGCCGGGGCGGGCAGGGGCGCGCGCAGGGACTCGGGCAGGTCCTCCAGCCCGGCTTCGGGCTTGTCGCAGAGCAGGACCAGCCGCTCGATCACGTTCCGCAGCTCGCGCAGGTTGCCGGGCCAGCCATAGGCCTGCAGGGCCGCCATGGCGTCGGGTTTCAGGACCAGCACCTTGGCCCGGCCCCGGCTGCTGGCGGCCTCCTCCAAAAAGCGCTTGGTCAGCACCGGGATGTCCTCGCGGCGGTGGCGCAGCGCCACCAGGTTGCATTCCAGGATGTTGAGGCGGTAGTAGAGGTCCTCGCGGAAGCGGCCCTCCGAGACCTCCTCCTGGAGATTCCTGTTGGTGGCCACGATGATGCGGGTGTCCACGGGCAGGGCCTGGTTGCTGCCCACCCGCTCCACCACCTTGTCCTGCAGGAAGCGCAGCAGGCGGCTTTGGGCCGAGGGGCTCAGCTCCCCGATCTCATCCAGGAACAGGGTCCCGCCCTGGGCGGTCTCGAACTTGCCGGGCCGGTCCACCACGGCGCCGGTGAAGGCGCCCTTGGCGTGGCCGAAGAGCTCGCTCTCCAGCACCCCCTCGGCCAGGGTGGAGCAGAACACGGTGACGAAGGTGCCGGTGGCCCGGGCCGAGCGGGCGTGGATGGCCTTGGCCAGCTCGCTCTTGCCCGTGCCGCTCTCGCCCACCAGCAGCAGGGTCTCGTTGGTGGGCGAGACCTTGCGCACGAAGTCCTCCAGCCGCCGCACCGCGGGCGAAAGCAGGCCGGCGAAGAAGTCCGGCCGCTCTACGTCCGTGCGCAGGCGCTGGTTTTCCCGGCGCAGGCCCACCACGGTGCCCACCTTGTCCAACAGGTGCTCCAGCTGGGCGTTGCTGAAGGGCTTGGCCAGGTAGTCGAAGGCCCCGGCCTTCACGGCCTCCACGGCGTTGTCAAAGCTGGCGAAGGCCGTCATCACCACGCAAAGGGCCCGCGGGTCCACCTTGCGGGCGAAGCGCACCAGGTCCAGGCCCGTGCCGTCGCCCAGGCGCATGTCCGTCAGCAGCAGGTCCCAGAGGCCTCCCTTGAGCTGCTCCATGCCCTGCACCGCCCCGTCCGCGGCGCCCACCTGGCAGCCCGCCTCCTCCAGGCTCAGCTTCAGGAGTTTCCTGATGTTGGCGTCGTCATCGACCAGGAGCACCCTCAATTCGCGTGAACTCACTAGGACTCCTCCTTGGGCCGGGCCACCGCCGGCAGCAGCACCCTGAACACGGACCCCCGGGGCTCCCCGGGGAAATATTCGATGGCGCCCTCGTGGGCCTCCACCAGCTCCTTGGCGATGGTCAGGCCCAGGCCCAGCATGCCGGCCGTGCGGTCGGCCGTGGGGCCCTGGCCCTGCACGTAGGGCTGGAACATGGAGTCGCGGAGCGCCAAGGGCACGCCCGGGCCCTCGTCCAGCACGCTGAGCTCGGCGTAGAGCTGCTGGTCCGCGACCCGGACCGTCACGGTCTGGCCAAAGTGGGAGACCCGCAGCGCGTTGCTGAGCAGGTTGGAGACCACCCAGCCGAATTTCACCCGGTCGGCCCGGCACCACACGCCCGGCCTGGTCTCCAGCTTGAGCTCGATGCCGCGCTCCTGGGCCAGCACCTGGAAGGGCCGCAGCCAGGCGGCGGCCTGGGCCCCCAAGTCCAGGGCCTCAAGGTTCAGGCGCACGCTGCGCACGTTCAACTGGCTGACCTGGACGAAGTCGTTGGCCACGGCCCGGATCCGGCGCAGGTCGTCCAGGATGCTGTCCAGCAGCATATGCAGGCCGGGCTCCATCCTGTCGCGCTTGCGGTCCATCAGCTCCGCGGCCGTGCCCAGGCTCTGCAGAGGGGTCTTCAGCTCGTGGGATAGCACGCCGATGAACTCGTTCTCCAGCCGTTCCCGCTGCTTGCGGCTGGCCTGCTCCCACCACTCCTGCAGGCGCAGGCGCAGCACCTCCAGCTCGCTGCTGTCGGCCTCGGGCAGCCGCAGCGGCTGCTCAAAGCTGCGGGGCCGGCCGATCTCGTCGCTGATCTGGATGAGGGGCCGCGACAGGCTGCGGGCCAGGCGCCGCGCGATCAGCAGGGTCAGGAGCAGGGTCAGGGCCATCATCAGCACCAGGCCGGCCATGATCACGTGGTTCTGCCGGCGGGCCTGGTCGGCCAGCCGCTTCATGCCCTGCTCGTTGACGGCCACGAGCTGGTCCAGGGCGTCCTGCATGTGCTGGTCGGCGCCGCGGCCGGGGTTTCCCGGGCCCCGGCCCGCCCACAGGCGCTCCACCAGGTCCACGTCCCCGGCCTCGCCCGGCTCGGTGACGTTGGCCCGGGCGAAAGCCAACTGCTGCTCCATGTCCGCGCGGGTCCGCGGGCTCAGGGGCCGTTCCATCCAGTCCCGGCGGATCTGGCTGGCGGCGCGGATGGAGTCGTAGTTGCGGCTGGCCATCTTCTGGAAGATGGTCGCGTCGATGCGCGCGGCGGCCAGGGACAGCGTGCCCAGGGCGGCGGCGTAGACGGCCACCAGCAGGGCATAGGCCCCGAAGATGCGGCGGCGCAGCGAAGGGAGTTTGACGGCCATGCGGGCCCAAAACAGAGGCGGCCCCGGGGCAATCCCCGGGGCCGCCATCTTAACGCCTTCGAGGCCGCCGGGCTATTCGAAGACCCGCACCGGCAGGATGGCCATGGGGATGCCCTCCCATTGCAGGCGGCCCTGCAGGTTGTTGGCGTTCTGGCTGTGCATCCAGCGCTGGTACCAGCGCTCCTTTTGGAACACAAACTTGGACCCGAAGACCACGCTCACGGGGTAGCGTTTCACGATCTGGCTGCACAGGCGGGCGGCCGGGGCCACCACCTCCGTGCCCATGGCCATCTCGTAGCTGGCCGGGATGTCCATGCGCCGGGCGAAGTCCACGTAGCGCTCCAGGCTCTCCCGCACGTTCTGCTCCAGGTGGTCAATGGCGTCGCTGCCCTTGAAGTTGCCGCTGTCCACCACGCCGATGCTCACGAAGACCGCGTTCTTGAAATGGCCCGGGAAGAAGACCTGGAAGATGGAGAACAGCGAGTGCAGGCCCACCCCGTTGTAGCCGTCCACCAGGATCACGGCGGTGGGCTGGGAAGGGTCCTGCTCCGCCGGCGTCGGCTCCTGGTCCATCACCAGGATGGAGAGCTGGTCGTCCAGGCGCTTGAGGCGGCCCTTGACGCCGTTGTAGTAGTGCTTCACCAGCAGGCAGAAGCCGATGACCAGGCTGGTGGCCACCACGGTGAGCCAGCCCCCGGCCATGAACTTTTGGTAGATCATCACCACCAGGATGCTGCTGCAGAGGGTCAGGCCGATCAAATGGATGTAGATCTTGCCGAACCAGCCCGGGTTTTCATGCCGTTCCAGCCAGTAGTGCCGGCTCATGGAGAGCTCGGTGAGCGAGAAGGTGATGAAGACGTTGATGGAGTACATCACCACCAGGGTCTCCACGTTGCCCTTGGTGTAGAGCAGGGCCGCGATGGAGGCCACGCCGAAGAGCAGCACCCCGTTGTGCATGGTGAAGCGCTCGCTCAGGCCGGAGAAGCGCTTGGGGAACCAGCCGTCCAGGGACATGTTGCTCATGACCCGGGGGCCGTCGATGAAGCCCGTCTGGGCGGCGATGACCAGCAGGCCGGCCTCGCTGGCCAGGGTCAGCCAGATGAGGCCCTTGGAGTAGAACGCGCCCGCGAAGATGCCCTCCCCGAAGACCTTGCCCGCCAGCACCGCGTTCATGGTCTGCCCCTCCACCGGGAAGACCCCGGCGATGAGGTAGGCCAGGAAGAGGCCGCCCGCGGCGATGGCCAGGGACACGGCCATGTAGCGCATGGTGATCTTGCCGGTCTGCACCTGGGGCGCCCGCAGGATGGCCAGGCCGTTGCTCACGGCCTCGATGCCGGTGTAGGTGCCGGCGCCCATGCTGTAGGCCCGCAGCAGCAGGCCCATCACGGCGAAGGCGCCGATGGCCCCCAGGTCGTTGTGCAGGCCCACGGGCACCGCGTTGGCCACCCCAGGCAGCTGGCCCCAGTGCATGCCGAAGGCGGCGGCCAGCAGGATCAGGTGGGTGATGACAAAGGCCAGGAAGATGGGCGCCACGGCCAGCACGCTTTCACGCACGCCCCGCAGGTTCATGATGATGAGGAAGATCAGGCTGAGGAACTCCATGCCCAGCTTCAGAAATTGCCACTGGGCCGGGAAGAGGCTGAAGAGGGCGTCCCCTCCCGCGGCCACGCTCACGGTGATGGTCAGGATGTAGTCCACGGTCAGGGCGCTGCCCGAGACCAGGCCGGCGTAGGGCCCCAGCAGGTGGCTGGCCACCACGTAGCCGCCGCCGCCGTTGGGGAAATGCTCGATGACCCGGCTGTAGGCGATGGAGATGATGAAAATGGTCAGCATGCTGGCCAGCACCACCAGCGGCACCAGGTACACGTGCTGCTGCAGCACCTTGAAGCTCTCCTCGGGCCCATAGGCCGAGGAGCTGAGGCCGTCCGCGCCCATGCCCACCCAGGCCAGCACCGGGATGAGGGCCACCTTGTGGAAGAGCCCGCTGTCGTGCAGGTCCTTGGCGTTGCCGATGAGGGCGTGGCGCAGGCGGTTCCACAGGCGGGCGTTCCAGCTGAGTCCTTCGTTTTCGTCCAAATCAGGGTGCAGGGTGGGATTGATGTTTTCGGGAAGATTCGTGCTCAAGGGACCTCCAGGATGGTCCCATTCCTAACGCAAGTTCAATGCCACTTCGTCCGACACAAACATTGGGGAATCCGGCTTAAAAATTGGTGATTTGGGCGTGTTTCGTTACATGTTGCAAGGCTCCTTACATAAAAGCGAAGGCCGCGCCCTGGGGCGCGGCCTTGCCTGATCCGGGTCAAAAAAGGCCGCTCAGACGCCTTCGACCGTGACCTTCACCATCTTGTCGCCCTGGCGGACGCCGCTGACCAATTCCATGCCTTCCAGGGTCTGGCCAAAGACCGTGTACTGGCGGTCCAGGAAAGGCTGCGGGGCCAGGCAAAGGTAGAACTGGCTTCCGGCGCTGTCCGGGTCCGGGGTGCGGGCCATGGCCAGGGTGCCGGTGAGGTGCGGTTTCTCATTGAACTCCGCCTTCAGGGTGTAGCCCGGGCCGCCGCTGCCGTTGCCCTTGGGGCAACCGCCCTGCACCACAAAGCCCGGGACCACGCGGTGGAAGCTGAGGCCGTCGTAGTAGCCCTTCTTCACCAGGTCCACGAAGGCGGCGCAATGGTTGGGCGCGTCGGCCGGGTAGAGCTCCACCTTGATCACGCCGCCGTTCTCGAGCGCGATGCTCACCACCGGCTTGGCACCTTCGGGCAGCGGTTCAAACGTCTTCAAAGCCATGCGTTTCCTCCAGGCGCGGTAGCCCATGGGCGCCGCGATGATCAAAACTAGGACAAGTAGATAGGCAGCCAAACTCGCCATTTTAGTCCAGGAAACCCTTCAGCTTGCGCGCCCGGGTCGGATGGCGGAGCTTGCGCAGCGCCTTGGCTTCGATCTGGCGGACGCGCTCGCGCGTGACGCCCTCGATGTTGCCGACCTCTTCCAGGGTGTGCGGGTATCCATTCTCCAGGCCAAAGCGCAGCTTCAGGACCTTGGCCTCGCGCTCCTTCAGGGTCTCCATCACCTTGCTGATCTGCTCCTGCAGCAGGATGTAGCTGGCCGCGTTGATGGGGCTGACCGCGTCCTTGTCCTCGATGAAGTCGCCCAGGTGGGAGTCCTTCTCCTCGCCGATGGGCGTCTCCAGCGAGATGGGCTGCTGGGCGATCTTGAGCACGCCGCGCACCTTGTCCACGGGCATGCCCATGCGCTTGGCGATCTCCTCGGGCATGGGCTCGTTGCCGGTCTGCTGCACGATGTCGCGGCTGGTCTTGATGAGCTTGTTGATGGTCTCGATCATGTGCACCGGGATGCGGATGGTGCGGGCCTGGTCCGCGATGGCGCGGGTGATGGCCTGGCGGATCCACCAGGTGGCGTAGGTGCTGAATTTGTAGCCGCGGCGGTACTCGAAGCGCTCCACCGCGCGCATCAGGCCGATGTTGCCCTCCTGGATCAGGTCCAGGAACTGCAGGCCGCGGTTGGCGTACTTCTTGGCGATGGAGACCACCAGGCGCAGGTTGGCCTCCACCAGCTCCATGCGGGCGCGGTAGGCGGCCTCGTTGCCCTCGTCGATGCGGCGGCACACGTCCTTGATGTCGGCGGCCGTGCGCACCAGGGCCTCTTCGCAGACCTTGGCGATCTTGCGCTCGGCCTGGTTGAACTGCTCCACCAGGGCGTCCAGCTCCTCCGGCCGGATCTGCGCGTCCTTGGCCAGCTTGGCCCGTTCCCCGGTCTTCTTGATGCGGGAGGACGCCTCGGCCACGCTGGCGCCACCCAGCTGGCGGTCTAAACTATGAATTTCCCGCTCGATGTGGGCGATGCGCTCCAGGAAGCCCTTGTAGGTGGATGAGAGGTCCTGGTAGACCTTGGGCTTGAAGGTCAGCTGGCGCAGGGACTCCAAGAGCTGGGTGTGGGCCTCGTCGCGCGCCTTCATGGTGCGGCTGCGCTCGGTGTCGCTCAGGCCGGCCTTCTCCAGGGTCTTGATCGCGGCCTTCCAGTGCTTCTCCGCCGTCTCGACCTTGGTCAGGGCCTTTTTCACGTCCCCGGTCATC
>Ga0210386_10004150_pt1 | contig 12034 bp, 13 predicted proteins | sample IncBWH32OmetaG_FD_160091 | JGI IMG/M metagenome (GOLD analysis project Ga0210386, IMG submission 160091) | Forest soil microbial communities from Barre Woods Harvard Forest LTER site, Petersham, Massachusetts, United States - Inc-BW-H-32-O ... | reverse complement strand
AGACCGCTTTTCGCTTCTCGCCCGCTCACAGAGCTGATTTTGAAGGGCAGCAAAGGGCGGAAAGTGAGCCTACCCGGGTCGTCTTGGGGAAGGAGCGGAGTCCGCGCCATAGCCGCCGTTCGCAGCGCGCTCATGCTCGTAGCTCAAGCCGCCCAGCGCCAACGCGGCGGGTCAGGCGAGGCCATCATTGCAACGAGGTTCCGGGCCGCGCTCAGTGCCATGCAAGCCACGGTTTTGTCACTCTACTTTCTCATTTTGTCCCGGGTGCTTCGTTAGAGTTGGCGTTGGAGCGGCCGCTCGACTGGAGATGCCGTAGCTCCGCAAAACCCACATAACGGAGGGACCCATGGAAGGGATAGACGAACGCTATTTGAACGTCGCCCGTCAGATCAGGGGCCGGTTGTCAGAGCGATACTGGACCGAGGTGGTCGATGTTTCGCGGACGATGACGACGGACTGCGTGACCCTCGACGACGACTCGGCGGTGGCGCTTGCGTTTTGCCGGGCCACGATGCTCTCGATCGGCATCGAAAGCGGTTCTGCCTACATACGAGAGCAAGTGCACGTGTGATTGCAAGACGAAGTTTGGCGCGTCGCGCCTCTCAAGCGCCCCCGTGATTTGCAATAAGAGCGTTTCCCTTACCCAACACGCCGCGGACCAAGTGTGACGAACAGGAGAACCGGATGATCAGACTCATTGGTCTGTGGCTGGTGGGGTGCGCCCTATGCGTCACGCCAGTCGCGGCGGACGAAGACATGCATGATGGCCCCACGGCCATCAAGCCGCTTACCGTCAAGCCGCAGCCGCAGCACTCCGTCCAGCCCAATACCGTCTGCGACTTCGAGCATCAGTGCTATCCGGAGAAGGGTGGACCCGCGGCCTCGGCTCCCGCGGCACCCCCGGCCATTGTGGTCAAGCCCATCGCGCCCCGTCCCCAAGTCCCCGATGAACCCGTCGTCGCGACGTGGCGAGACTGTATGGACGGAGCCCTGCAGACCTACGAGCAGTCGCACAACCTCCATGCCCTGCAGATGGCGACGGGGAGCTGTCAGGGGCGGTTGGAGGAGCAGGATGGTGAGGACTACGGCGTGGCAGATGGCGAGGACTACGGCGCGGCAGAACCCCCGGTCCCGCTGCCGGCAGTTCCGCGGATGGCTGGACGGCGCGACATCGGTTGCGGCTGGTGGCCCGTCGGCAGCGATGCTGACCGCGACTGTGCGACGAGGGGTCGCGGCTTCTGACGACCGCAAGCGCAAGACGACGCCCAACTGCGATCTGCAATGTTTCGGCGATCCTCCGGAATCCCTGCGTTCCGCTCGACCATCGCCCTTTGGACTTCGATCGCGCAACGCAGCGCGTCGACCGGACCGGTCGATGAGGTCGGTACGCAGCGCCCGCAGCCGCGCGAGCGTCCGCTCCTCATAGACGCGGGCGAGCCGACTGTAGCCGACGACATCCGCAGCCAGAATAGCCGCGAGCTTTCGGGTCTCGCCCATCTGCCAAGATGCGAGGTGCTTCTGTGCCAAAGTAGATTGAAGGAATGCCCTTATCTTTCAAGAGAAGGACCGCTGCAAACCACGCCTTGCGGAAGACCGGTTTTCGCGCTCACCACCCGTTCATAGAACCAACCCTGAAGGGCAGCTCAGGGTCGATTTGACCCGTTCGCGAAGCCGGCGCGGACTGACAGGTATTTGCGCATTCCTTCCGTACCGGGATCGAACGGCGAATGCGCTCTTCTGGGTCGACACCGGCTCTTCGTTGTGTGCTCTGCCGAGTCAAATTGGGCAGTTCAGAGTTAACTCTCGGAGATTGCGCCCCCGCAACCACTTTCATGAACGCCTCCGCTCACGGTGATGTCCCGCGATCTCGTCGGCTCGCCGGGCATCGCTTCGAAGCTGGACGCGGAAGACTGGCGCACCTGGTCAACGCCTACCTCGATGAAATGTCGAAGACCGTGATCGGCCTTGTCGGGCATGTGCTGAAGAGACTCGGGGACGGCCTGATGGCGCTCGTCAGGTATGACGCCGCGCAGGAAAACGACGCGGAACGCACCACGCGCCACTTCGATGAGCGGGGCGACAAGATAGAGGCGCAAAAGGAATTCGAGGCGAGGCTTTCGGTCCGGGGAACATGCGCTCCCGTGATCGACTTCTTTCCCGCCGCGGGCGCCGTAGAAGCGGCGCTAGGTCTGCCAGCCGATAGATCTCGCCGGCCAGGCGCACGATCGGAGGCGGGGGAGGGACGCCTCGCCGCTTGCGTTGGCGATCGAGCTCGGCGCGGGCGGTTTGCAGATCCGTGTTCAACTCGCTTTCGGTAGGCGCGGCCGGAGCGCGGTGACATTCTTTCCGAGCGGCTGGTCCGGAGCCCTACCTGCCGGGGCAGCGTCAACAAGATAGCCATCAGTACGTCGGCCATCATCGCGGAGATCGAGATCTCGCGAGGGCGCGTCAGATCGGGGCGCGACCTGAGGAGTTGGGCGGCGTCCGCGCCTCGATCGTGCAACTCGCTCGCGAGATCGTACGCCTCGGCGGCCCATTTTCGGCCGAGGGCGCGAAGCTCCAAATTATCCCAGTCCGAGGTTTTCATCCGAGCTCTTGTCACTGCTCAATTATGTCCTTCAGCCTATGAGGGCCTCCACGTCAAATTTCGCCGGCGACAACGGCGCGACGCCGACGGCCATCACTAGCGCGACCATGCCGTCGATCCGGCCCGACGACCGTTTCTTGCTCAACTTGCGGTTCGAGGCGTCGTTGCCCTCGACAACCGAATTGGCCGCACACATAGCGAGCACGGGATGGTTGCCATGCCTGAGCTTGCGGCCGAGGACCATTTCTTCGAGCGCCCGCAAGGCCGGCGACATGCTTTGGGTTCCCTGGCCGAACTCAACGAACCGCTCGGCGATCGTGTGCTCGGAAAAGCCCGCCGTGAGAAGCCATGGCTTCAGGTGCCGAAAATTCCAGCGATCGAACGCGAGTTTGACGACCTTGTGCTTGGCGAAGACCTCGCGGAACAGATACGCGGCCACGTATTCATAGCTGACCGTCGGACCGGGCGTCGTTTCGAGGAGCCCTCGAAGCGCCCAAACGTCATAGGCTTCGCGGTCACGCTTGGACTTCTCGGCCAAGCCTTCCGAGGGCAACCAAAACGTCGGCCTGGCGCTCCATGTCCCGCCCACGGGATCACGCCCGAGGAGGACCAGCGCCGTGAGGTCAGAGACCTCTGAGAGATCGAGCCCCGCATAGACCTCGCGGCCCGTGAGATCGGCCGGCTCAGCGCCACACGCCGCCCATAAGCCGCGCGACAAGAACGGCTCCTCGGCCTCGACTCGCTGGTTCAACACCAAATTGCGAAAGGCCGCCTCGCGCGCCGGCATACGCTTAACGTCGGCCGCCATGCTCAACACCTCGCGCTGGTTCATGAACACGTCATAGGCGGGGTTGGCGAGGCGGCGGTCAAAAGCGTCACGTCCTCGGCGGCGAAGTGGCTGGGCCTGACGCTCCGAACCGCAGCGACGAAAGCTAACCGTTCGGCTTTGGACAATCCACGCGGCGGCTGAAGCCGATGGCCTCGGGGGTCGAGCATGAGCAGAGCAGCGGCGGATTTGCGCGGCATGACGAGCGGAAGCTAATCGAAATCGGCAGATTTCGCCAGAACCCAGCCTCGAAGGCGCAGCGCTCAGAAGCCCCCTTGCCGATCGGTCTAGGAGGGCATCGATGTCGTCCAGGTTTCTGGAGGTCTGACGCGGTCGCTAGCATGATGGCGGACAAGAAATCCCGACGAGCCCTGTTATGAAGGAAAAGACGGACCCCGCGCCCGCACCTCGACGAAGCAAGATGTTTTCGACCTCCCCCCTGGCCCCTGTTTCCATCGGAGGGTGAGGATAGGGCTGGCAGGGCGGCTCCGATCCGGCAGGGCCCCGGGTCTCGCAATCACGGAGGCCTCTCCGGGCAGGTTTTTGGCCCGCAATCGCCGGACCCGGTGCCAGAAAACAGTGTCATATAAACGATGGTCGCTCCCGAAACTGACAGGGTACGAAAATGAGGAAAGTCTTTTGGCCGGGGTTGCTTTCCTTGGCCTTTGCGGCGCGGCTCATGCCACAAACGCGCAGAACACGGTCAGATACGGCCAGATTTACGGCGCGATCCTTACCGAGCGTAACGACGACATTCAGCGCAATTGCTTCGATATACGGGACAAAACCCTCGCCGAGATGAAGGCAAAGGGGACAGATACGCTGGAAGCGATCCGGTTCATATACCACCATTTCGATGGCGAATGCGCCGCAGAACAGGGGTGGGACAATTTCAACGCCCCAGACTCCCACGATCAATATTCCAGGATCATACATGGGCGCATTCGCGCGGTCTGGGGACGGCGACCAAAAGTGGCTCGAACACCGCTTCTGCCTTGAGGAGCATAGCTTCCACGACAACGAATGCCTGGGAGGGTTCTAGTCGACGGATTCAGTCAGATTGCTTTCCCTTCAAGGGCCACGGCGGACCTGGTCTCGCCGCCGGGCCGAGAAGCGAAAAGGCCGGGAGTGATCCCGGCCTTTGTCATTCGCATGTGGGCCGCGAGCCCAAAAAGCCGCCAGCGGTCATTTGTGGGCTTCCTGATCTCACCTGCGCTAGCGTGGGCAGGCGCCAAATCAGCCTACAATTGTGCGCAAGTTTGAATTTGGAATCGGACTAAAATATTTGATCCCGAATGCTCGGTCGACGAGGAGTGCGTGTGCTATCTTTTGAAGGCCATCAGAAAGGGCCGACAGGGCAGTAGAGTCTGTCTCGTATTCTTTGACAGCGCGATCTACGTCATAGACCACCTCGGTCTGACCGTGGACTGCGGGTTGGAGGGGGGGACCGATCGAAAAGTGGTCCATCAGACATACGGTTTCGGATCCTATATCCCGTTTCAATTAAGGTGGCGTATTCCTCAACACGACTGTTGTCCGAGAGCCACGCATTCAACTGCTCGCGCCTCCAATCTCTCTGAGAAAGCCTGTGGTGGGTTCGTGGGGGACTTCCGCAGCGATCGCATTTTTCAGACTTACAATCGCAGGTAGGCGGATCTCCAATGATATCACCAATTAAATTTATAATATGCAGGAGAGCCCAGTAGCTCCCGAAGAACGCATCAAATTGGCTCGGCCTGGGCGGTGCAGAAATAAACCATTCGATCGCTGACTTCGTCTTCGCGGGTAATGTCAGATAAGTTTTGTAGAGTTCAGCATAACTCCAAGGTGGCACATTCACCACGCTAGAAGGTTCGGCAACCAGATAACTCGACACGTCATCGTAGTTTACCAAATAACGCAGATCGGCTGCGTCCCCGATCGAACCTACATCCACCGAGTAAGTGACGTCTTCGAATCTGAAAATATGATTATCAAAAAGGATGGACGCCCGACCATTCATTAGCACAAAGGCGTCGAAGATCACCCAATCTCGAAATCTCTCCCGAGCCACCTGGTCCGACCAATCCACCGGCATCACAAAATGCAAGCGGGACAGCCGGAGAGCGCCACCCGACGGAAACGGCAGCATGTGCCAGCCTGAGGGTACGATGGCGATGCCATCGGCGATCGCGTAGGGCTCGCGTCGTCTGAATTGACCGTAATAGAGGATGCCTCTGCGCCCCCCAAAGTCGCTTAGCGTCATTATGCCGCGTCCTCTCGGCTCTACCGTCGAATAAACTCCGTGAAGAACACCGGCTATTGATACTTGCGCGGCTCTCCGCCATCGCCGTCAGCTCGGCGGCGACGGGCTAGGATGGCTCGCCATCCGGCTGCACCGGGATGAGGCGTCCGGCGTCGGCTACGCCGTCCAGCTCGACCAGCGCGGCTAATAATTTCCGCATCGCCGTGCGGGCGTCGTCTGCGGAGTAAAGCACGTCATACAGGAGCTTGGGCACGCCTGGCTCGCCAGTCCCATCCCACCCGCGCACGCCCCCCCGCCATCCCGGCAGCAACGGCTCGTAGCGCGCCATCACTGCGTCTAGCTTGATCGGCACATCCCATAGATCGAGCGCAGCGGCGCGCCGTTCTTGCTGCCGCCGCCGAAACCGGAGCTGTCGTTCAGCGTTGCTAAGAGGCATGATCGCCCTCCGTTACGTGGCATAGTCGTCGTTACGGTTACGGAACAGCAGAGGCAAGTCGCGGGCGGAGGGATAGCCATAGCGCAAGCCCTCGAGGATCGTGGTCTCGCGTCTCTCATAGTCCCCGATCGGACGTACCCAAGGCGCATACGGGGCAGCTGGTTGCGGATCGCCAGATCTGAGGCTCTCCTCCGCCGTCAGCTCGACGGCGGCGAGTAGGGCGTTCCGTAGGGCCTTCCGTAGCCCCCACCGGGAGCGCGTCTTCGTCCTTCACCTTCCATCTGCCCGCGGCGTCCTTTTCGGTCACGCCGTGAGCGGCGAGTCTCCGCAATCGTTCCCCGGTGCTCGATCGGTTCGCGCCCGCGGCCTTGGCCAGCGCGTGGATGGACGCGCCGGGATTGGCGCGCAAGGCGGCGAGCAATCGCCTCTCCGCGGCCTGCACTTGCGCCGGGTTTGCGATGAACTGCGCTTTCAACGTCCGCGGCGGCGATGCGGGCGCAGGAGGATGACGGTCGTGGCCGTTGGGCTTCGCCGCTTCTGGCATCAGCCACTGGGCGAGCAGCGCGCGCAGGCTATCGGGCAGCGCCAACGTCATATCGATCGCGTTGCGCAGCGCGGTCAGCTCCTCCCGTGTCATCGGCGCGCCTCGCTCATTGCGACGGAGCGAGTAGGCCGGCGGCGATCGTGACCGGCGTCTGTCGGCCGAGCAGATCGAGGAGGATAATCTCACGCTCGGCCCCTGACATGCCGCTATAGATCGCGCTGAAGCCCTGGAAGCGCCCGGCGGCGATCGACACTTGAGCGCCAGGCGTAAACTCGTGACGCGACGGCGAAGATGATGGGCGAGCGCCGAGACGGATAACCCCGTCCGGATCGGCGCGCTCGATCAGCTTCGCGATCTCCTCGTCCGGACAGCGCGAAGGCGTCGCCCCATTCTTCACAACATTGAAAACGCCCATCGTCCGCTCGAGCACGCGCCATTGATCGACGATGCGTACGAAGAAATAGCCCACGAAGAGAGGCGTCGTTCGCCACTGAGCGCCGACCCGAATGCGGATTTTCGGGACAAAGGTTTCGTAGCCCGCCAAACCGACGCATTCGGCGGCCAGCCGGTCATGGTGGGGAACAGCGCGGGCGACTACCCAATATGGCATGCGTCGAATTCATCGCGGAACCGGCTTCGGGTCAAGACGGGACCGGCCCGGTCGAAGCGCAGGTTTTTGGTGCAGGGCTACGGCGGTTGTCCGGTCTCCCACGCAAGAAAGGTGTCACGCAGATCGGGGGTCGATAGAAGGATGGCCCCGGAGGCCACGCCATGATTGACTTGCCCGCGTTCGATGCCCTCGCTTTGTCGCTTCATCATAGCCCTGGCGTTCACGCGATCCTTGTCGGCTCGGGCCTCTCCAGAGCGGCGGACATTCCGACCGGGTGGGACATCACCCTCTCCTTGGTTCAGCGTCTGGCGGCGCTGGAGAATGTGACCGGGCAATACGATTGGGCCAAATGGTATCAGATCCGATACGGCAAGGAGCTCAGCTACTCGGAAATCCTAGACGCGCTCGCTTCCACTGCCGCCGAGCGCAGGGCCATTCTTCAGAGCTTTATCGATCCGCCCGAGGGCGAGGACATTCGGAAGCCCACCAAGGCACATCACGCGATTGCGCAGCTGGCCGCCTCGAACATGGTGCGGGTCGTGATCACGACGAATTTCGATAGGCTGATCGAGAACGCTATGCGTGACGCTGGGGTCGAGCCGACAATCATCGCCGGCGAGGACGCCATCTTGGGAGCGACGCCGCTCGTCCACGCGAAATGCACGGTGATCAAGGTTCACGGCGACTATCTCGACTCCCGCATCAAGAACACCGACGCCGAACTGGAGGCGTATTCGCCGGCGATGAACGCGCTGCTGGACCAGGTGTTCGACAATTTCGGCCTGCTCGTGGTGGGCTGGTCGGGCGAATGGGACACGGCGCTGCGGTCCGCCATCCTCCGCGCGCCCTCTAGGCGATATCCGTTCTATTGGGCGGCGCGAGGCGCAATCGGCCGACTCGCGCAAGACCTTACCCAGCAGCGCGGCGGGAGAAGCTTCCCGATTGCTGACGCGGACAGCTTTTTCGTGAAACTCCACGAGACGCTGGAGGCCTTGCGGCAGGCGTCCCGCCCGCATCCACTGAGCATCGAAATGGCGATCGCGTTGGCGAAGCGATACTGCCGGGACGACAAATTCGCGATGGAATGGGCCGAGTTCCTGCACGCCGAGGTCGAGAAGATCCGGCAGTATGTGACGGGCCCTGACTACCCTGCCAGCGTTCCATCCAACGATACGCAGAATGGAATTGTCGACGCGTTCGTGACTCGAACGGAAATCCTGCGCAGGGCGTGCCTGATCTGCGGTCGATGGGGCACGCCCGAGGCTAACCGAGCGGTAGCCCGCGCAATCCAATCCTTGAGTTTCGCAGCCGCGCTTTTAAGCTACACCATCTATTCCGAGCTGCGAGAATTTGGCGCGAGCGTCTGCTTCTACTGGAACATGGCCGGACTGCTGGACCGAGGGGATTTGGCCGCGGTCCACGCTTTGCAAAAACTCGAGTTAAGAGGCCTCAACGGCGCAAAAGACGCCGTCATGGTCCTGCCCTTCGCCCGGTATCAGGTCGCAGAGTGGAAATTTCTCAAGGACCATGAACGCTTCCCAGCGCCCGCCAGTTTTTTCCTCGCAAAGAAATTTGCCGTCGACGCGCGCGACATAGCGCTCGGCGAAGCACGCGCCAGTGAGTTGTTCGACCAAACGGAATTGATCATCGCTTTTGAACACGCTCATCAAAGAGGCCAAGGCGAAGAGGTGGCCTGGACGCCCGTAGGCCGGTTCGTCTGGACAAACCACGGTCGATGGCGTGAAGAGCAATTTCAAAGGGTCGAGGCGTTTTCCGACGAAGACCCATTCTTCAAAGCAGGGTTGATGGGCGGCGACAAAGAGGCCGCAGCGCGCACGGTGCAGAAAATCCGTCGGTGGCTGCAGTTACTCGCGATCTGAGCAAGCCGAGACGGGCTGGTCCGGACGTTCTCAACAGCAGATCCAGGTGTTCGCTGAGAAACCAACATCTCCCGCGCTTTGTGACGCATCAACGCCGCCTGGTTCTTAAGCGAGCGCACGCCGACAAACCGCATCGTGGGCCGCGTCACCGCCTCGCAGATCGCCTCCGCGTCCGCCGCATCGTTCTTCTGCCGACGGATGTACGGCTTCACATAGGCCGGAGGCATCATGCGCGCCTCATGGCCGAGCTTGTTCAGCTCGCGCGCCCAGTGATGCCCCGAGCCGGAGGCCTCGAGCCCCACCAGACAAGGTGGCAGCGAAGCGAAAAACTCAAGCAGCTTGTTGCGCCTGATCGCCTTGGCGACCAACAACCCGCCCTGAAGCATCAACGCCGTGAACTTGAAAGACGTGCTTGGCCAGATCGAGTCCAACAGTCGTGACTGAGGACAAATCAGTGATAGACTTTCCCATGGACGGCGCTGCTTCAAACGGTTGCTCTAACGACAACCATTTTGGCACGGCCCTTCATTGAGCCAGTTGCCGCGCGGGCGTCGTCCGCACCATCATCCTCTCTTGCCGCTGCATCGTGTGACGCTATGAGTTTTGTCCGCGTCCCAGCGATCTTGTTTTTTGTCTTCGGTCTTGGAGACCGCGGCGCCGCTCGATGACAGGAGAATGCGCGCTACCGGCGAGGATCGCCGTCAGCGCCCGATCGAGGAGCGGCCAGACAGGCTTTCGAGGCTGGTCGCCGACGGCGCTTTGTTTAGCGAAGCCCTGACGGGGGAGGGCGAGTTCGCCAAAGCCTGCGAGATCGGCCTCGAAGGGATCGTATCGAAGCGCGCCGGCAGCCGGTATTGGAGCGGAAAAGCCGGCAGTGGTTGAAGTCGAAGAACCCGGAGTTTCAGCTGGAGTGATGCGCATGGCTCGCTTTGACAGATGTTTGGCGCGCCAAAGCAAGCCGAGCAAGCAAATCACGTGGTAGCCGACGCTTCGAATGCGCTGCCCCGTGCGTCACGGGGCCTTCGATTTTGGAATTTCTCTCAATTCAATGAGCTACGAGGTCTTAGCTAGGCTTCATTCTGAGTTGGCCTCAAGCGAAGGAGTCGGGTCGTGTCGGTAAGCCAAATTCTGGTGATCCTCTTGCGCCGGGTGTGGATTGTCCTGTTGGCGCTCCTCACCACCGTGATCGTGGCGGGCGGGGTGTTGCTGTTCGTGCCGGGCCGCTACGACGCAACCGCGACCGCGAGCATCGATGCCGAAAACGTTGATCCGATTTCTGAAATGACGGGCGGCGGCTCGATCATGCTGATGCAGGGCAACATCCTCGAGCTCGTCGCCAGCGAGCGGGTGGCGATCGACGTCGTCAAGCGATTGAATTTGACCAACAATTCGGCGGTGCAGGAGAATTTCCGGAAGTCGCCGTCCTTTGGCCGCGAAAGCATCGAGGAATGGATGGCCGCTGGCCTGGTGGGGAATGTCAAGCCTGAGTTCGTTATGGGAACGAACGTCCTGGCGATCAAATATAAGTCAGGCGACCCGAACCAGGCGGCGTTGATCGCCAATGCGTTTCTCGCCGCGACAATCGATGGCTCCGTGGCCATGAAAGCCGCCGAGGCCGACCAGACGGCGCAGTGGTTTGCTCCGCAGCTCGACGAATTGCGCAAGGAGCTGGAGGATGCCCGCACGGCGCTTCAAACCTTCCAAAGCAAAACGAATATGGTCGCGCCGGGTGTGGGCGGCGATAGGGAGACTACCCAATACATGGCGATCGCCGATCAGTTATCGGGCGCCAGAGCCGGGCTGACCGCTCTTCAGAGCCGCCTGAGCAACGGCTCCACCGACCTGTCGAACGACCCGTCGGATCCCGACCTGCAAATTCTCTCCGGTTTGAAAGAGAAGTTGTCGAGCGCCGAAACCGACATTGTGGCCTCCAAGGGCGTCTTTGGCGCCAACAATCCAAAGATGGTGGCCCAACAGACGAATCTCGCCACCCTTCGCAAGCAGATTGGCGACGCGACCGAAAAAATGCGCGAGCATCTGAAAGAGCGCATCGCCTTGTCGCAGGCGCAGATCGCTTCGCTCGAGGCCGACCAAGAGAAAGCGCAGAAGGCGTTGATCGGGGTTCAAGCGCAGCGCGACCGGCTCACCGAATTGCAGCGCGAGGTCAGCTTTCGCGCCGATGAGCTTAGCGCCCGCCAGAGGGCCGCCGAACAGGCTAGGCTGAAGAGCAAGCTGACATTTTCGGACATGACGGTCCTCGACAAGGCGTCCCCGCCCGTCAATCCAGCGTTTCCAAAACCGTTTATCGTGATGCCGGTCGGGATCGCCGCCGGCCTCGCACTCGGGCTGATCCTTGCGCTTCTCGCCGAAGCGGCGGATCGGCGGGTTCGCTTTCCAATCGATCTTGACCATTCGGCCTCGGGCCCGTTCTTGGGCGCTATAGATAGCGCGCGACGCGTGAGGCCTAGCATTGGCGCATCACGCCGCAGCCTTCTTCGACCCGCATGAGTCGATAGGACGCGGCCATATTCAATGGTCGAGTGGTTTTGGGCGAGCGGTTTTGGGCTCAGTTGCTTTGGGCCACCCCGCCGCCCCAAAAAAACCTGAACGGTTCGGGAAACAATTGCGGGTAAGGTCGTTTGCCGGACCGCCGGGGTTGGCGGCGGTCGACAATCGAAGATTGAGAGCTTGAGCCCATGGCGATCAAACCAAATTACCAGAAAGAGGCGGAGAACGTTGTCGCCGTCCAGGCATCGAAGGACCCGATTGAGCAGCAGATCCTCGCGGCCGGCAATCTGAGCGAGGCTCAGGTCGAGGCTATCCGCGGATTTCAGCGGCGCAAAGGGCTGACCTTTGGGGAAGCGGCGATCGCGCTGGGGCTGGTGCGGCGCGACACTTTGTTTCTG
>Ga0210386_10004149_pt1 | contig 12035 bp, 13 predicted proteins | sample IncBWH32OmetaG_FD_160091 | JGI IMG/M metagenome (GOLD analysis project Ga0210386, IMG submission 160091) | Forest soil microbial communities from Barre Woods Harvard Forest LTER site, Petersham, Massachusetts, United States - Inc-BW-H-32-O ... | reverse complement strand
CGCGGCACACGAGACTGACCCGCTACCGTTGCTCCCTTCCGGGCCTGGCGGGGTTTGCGGGGAATCGTTGCACAGAGCCCGAAGTTCCACCCATCGGCAGTCCTCGCAGAAATTTTCTGCGCACAAAACTGCTTCGCGAAGTCTAGCACAGCGTTTCATCGCGCGGAAGATATGCGGAGCGGGTTCGTGGAATAACGGATGTAGATGCGACAACTGGAAAATCGAAAAAAGATATGTGGCGGTCAGTGAGCGAGCACGAGTTTCCCTGAATTGTAGGGCGCAGCCCTCCGGGACGCTTAGTGCGCGCCGCCTTGAGCGGTTTGCGTTGTGTCGTTTTTCAGCGCGGCGCGAGCCGACGGCATTGCGAAGGCCGTTTCTAGGCGCTCATCGCTGATGGCTGCCAGAGTCGCAAGAGTTTTGTGCGCATCGGCGGACTGGCCCGCTTTCGTTTGGGCCTCCTCGAGCAATCGCAGCGAGAGGGGATTTTGTGCATCTTCTTGCAGTTCCATAATCGCCCCGGCATAGTCGCCCTGCGCGAGAAGCACTGCGCCGTTGGCGGAGTGATAGGAATTTTGCACCGGAATGCTGCGGCTGGTCTGCGCCATTTCAGTCAGCAGCGTGAGTGCGGCCTCGGCCACGTCGGTCTTTCCCGCGCTTACGGCAATGAACGCCCGAGTTTGCAAGATTGACGCCAATTCCGCGTCGCGGTCTCCGGATAGTAGCTTGGCCTTGCGTGTTTCTGAAAGATCCTCCCGGGCTTCGTCCAAGTCCTTCAAGGCCACGGCGGGGTTTGGACTGAAAAGCGCCACGGTGCGATGGATTTCGGCTTCCTGGATGGGTAAGCCTGCCAAGTGCGCTTCCGAATCGACCTTCAGAAATGCCTGGTGGGCCAAGATCGGCTTGTTTTCGCGGTAGTACGTCATCGCCCACAGAATTCGATAATTCACCTGGGTCGGCCGTTCTTTCGTACCTTTGATCGCCACCAAATATTGTGCGCGCGCTTTGCTTTGATCGCCCATGAGCGCGTAGGTAGTAGCAAGGCCCACCTGCGATGCATTGAAATTGGGATTGATTTGCAAAGCTTTCCGGTAGTGATCCAGGGCCGCCGGATAGTCGCCCAGCATGCGCATGATCTCTCCGTAGGAATCCTGAGGGTTCGGCTCGTTGGGCAGGGCGGCAACGTATTCAGTCATCAGCGGGGGCGCGAGACCCGGTTGGCCGCTCATCGCGTAGCAGTACGCGAGATTGTTCATGGCCGGAAAATATCGGGGATCATTTTTTAACAGGCGCACCAAAATCGCCTCGCCGTGCTCGAAGGCTCCCTGATTCGAGCAGAGCCATTCGGCTGTCATGTTGCCGAGCCGCTTGTCGTTCGGATATTTCGTCAGCAGATCATTCATCGCGGAAATGGCGGGCACTAGGTCGCCATTTTTGGTGCCGTTCATCCAGCGAATCAGCAACTGCTCGTCGGGGGACGCGGTTCCGATAAACTTGTCCGCGAAGGCGATTTCCTGCTTCTCCTCTTTCGGATCAGTCGTAAAGTAACCCAACGCCGCATGGCCAAGAGCAAACTCGGGATCGGCTTTCACGGCTTCGCGAAAGAAAGCCAGGCCTTCGTCGACGAAGAGCCGGTCTTCGCGCTGCACCATCCCCATTTCATAAGCGCGTTGCGCCGTAACAGAGTGCGTTGTGACGGGAATCGTACCTGTCGCAGCACTGGCATGATCGCTCGCCTGACCGGGGGTTTGATCAGATGCCTGGGCGGGCGCTCCCGCCGAAGGCGCTGAGTCTTGCCCTCGCGCTGCGGTGCCGGTCAGCAAAATGGCGATAGCTATCAAGAGGAGAGAGTTTCGGTTTTTCACGGTTCCTCGCATGAAATTTCGTACGATCTAGTGGCCCTTCAGGACGTAACCGGGATCGAACGGCTGTTTCTCATCGATCTTCACGACTTTCACGTCGCCCGTGATGTTGTAGACATCGATCACGCCGATCGCGCCGGCATTCCCTCCCACGAGCTTCAATACCTCCTCGTCGCTCCCGGCAAAGACGACGGGTACTGTTGTTTTCCGGCTGGGGTCGTTCAATATCGTTTTCCCTTCATCCACGGTCCCACCCAGCACTTTTTCAATGACGAATTTCATTCCCGGTGAGCTCGGATCGCGCAGAACGATCGTTATGTTCCGGCCGCTCGCCCACACCGTCGTTTTGGCTCGGAAGATTTTCCCGAGATCAGCAAGGGTCATAGCTCGGGCTGGATTCGACGGGTTAACGACAACGGCAAAGTCGGTCGCGAAGGTGACTGACGCGACGCCAAGGACCAACAAGCAGAAAATCAGCAAACGATTTCGCATCGGATTGTTACCTGAGTTCAGCTTCTGGGGTTCGCAGAGCCCAGATGCTCGCCTACAAGCAAGCCTAGCATCCGGCGCTCGGCGTGAATCAGCAAATCGGCCAGGGGGTGTCGTGCCAGTACACGGAAAGGTGCAGCGAAGGGGCTCGTCGCGGGGCCTTTTTGCGAGGGATCGGGCATGACTAGGCCTTGACGATTAGGACACCCGCAGCCGATAAGTGCGCAACCCCTAGGCGCGGTGGAGTATCTTAGCGCCCGGGTGCAACCTCCGCACCCACCGCGGCGCCAGCGGTAACCCCACGAAACGGGACGGCTCAGCTATGCCAGAGCCATCCTAGGCGGAATGAAGTTCGTTCCCGCCCAGGACAATGGAGGATTCCATGAAGCGTTTCATCTCGGTTTGTGCTTTGTTGTCAGCGCTGCTTTGGCTGACTCCCGCAGTTCGCGCGCAGTCCAATTCAGTTCAACCCGGAACTCAACTACGGCTCACTCTGGTGGACGGCCTCACGACCAGCGTTGCCCACGACGGCGATCCCTTCACCGCAATCGTTGCCGAGCCGGTGTTTTCGGGCAACCAACTGCTTCTGCCCGCAGGAGCCAAGATTCATGGGACGGTGACCAGCGTTACGCGTCCGAAGTGGTTTGCCATGGTGCGCGGCGGCGCTTCCATGAATCTGGTGTTCAATTCGATCGAGGTACAGAGCCGCATCTTTCCTGTGCAGATGAGCATTCTCTCCCTCTACAGCGGCAAGGCAGATGACACCAAGAGGCGGAAGGACCTAAAGACCACCGAAGGTGTAGTAGTGGAAGAAAAACGCGATATCAAGAACGACGTGATGACGGCGGGGCTGGGCACCGGAGGTGGCGCGTTGGTGGGGGTCCTTTTCAGCAACGTCGCGCGCGGTACCGTGATTGGCCTGGTCGGCACCTCGGCTTACATCATGACGAAGAAAGGCAAGGACGTCGAGCTCCCGGCACAGACTGGAATGTTGGTGCGCATGGATTCGTCGGTGACGCTGCCTGCATCGCTACTGCACAACGCGTCCTACTCGCCCACTTCTGGCGGTAACTGAAGGCTGGCGCGCGAACCTTCACAGAGACCGACAGCCGGCTGCAAAGGTTTCCAGGGCGATCGTGCTTAGCGGAAAGTTCCCACTAGGCAGTTGCGCGTGGCGGTGTGTTTGAGGTACGTCGCCTTCGTCGCGGCTGCTCGCACGGGAGCCGCCCTGCGGACGATCATTTGTTCGTTCATTTCGGGGGAACGCGGAAAGCAATCACGAAGGGTGTCGCGAGATCAACCCCACTGCGAGCCGGGATAGAGAACCACCAGGGCGAAGCGGAAAATGAATGGGAATATCTTATCGAACGCATACCACGCGACGATTAATCCGAGCATCCCGAATCCCTGACTGCGCGACCAATTCAGAAATCGCAATCCGGTCTGTTCGCTCATTAGCAGCGTGATTCCGGTGTTTCCATCGAGCGGCGGGACAGGCAGTAGGTTGAACGTTCCGAGCAGTAAATTCAGCAGAAAAATGATGCTGAGAAACGTAGCTAGGAAGTTCGCGATCCCGGGAACCAGCGGCTCGGTGATGTGGGTGAAGCTCACTGCGTCCGGGACTCCAAAAAAACCGAAATGGATTCCGGTGCGGATTGCGATAGCGGACAGAATGACCAATGTGAAATTTGCCGCCGGGCCACCTAAAGCCATCCAAGCCGCGCGACGGGGATAGCGCTGCTGCCAGGCTGGATCGTATGGCGCGCTAGCCCAACCAATCATCCAATGTGCGATGAGGTAAGACAGGATCGGAACGATGACCAATCCTACTGTCTCGCGTTTGATGTGCGGCAGGGGATTGAGCGAGACCTGTCCACCGTGAAACGCCGTGGGATCGCCGCCAAGCCTGGCGATGAGCGCGTGCGCACCTTCGTGACAGGTTGTCGAGAACAAGAAAACGATATACCAGATTAGTCCGAGTATCAGGAATTCCTGTGTCATGCCGGGGATAAGACTAGAGTGCCTGCGAGGGTTGCGCAAGCCTTCGTTGTTCGCCGCGCCGGATGCAGCAGGACCGAACGTCGGAGCGCCGCCCGCGTCTCGCAAGAATTACTAAGCGATTAGCGAGCGATAACGCGCCATGTGGAAACCCCGAAGCACAATGAAAATTCTTGACACGCTACAGTCCGAGGGCTAGGCTTCGTGCAACGTTAGCCAGCTTCCGGACGGGTGAGATCAGCGTGTGAGGATCCGGAAGGAGGGGTTGTGAGCTCGAATCTGAAAATTTTACCTCGAGTTTCGGGCTGCTCTGAACAGGAATTTGAAAGGCTCTTGCATCGCAGCGAACAGCATTTCAAAGCAAAGCGTCCCACCGAACTGAAAGTTGTGCCCCCACCCAAGCCGCGCCGGGTTTCGGCAGCCTAGCGATCGTCGGATTTCTTTTTGAAAATTTTCGGGCACGCGAGTAGGAACTTCCGGCGGGTTCTGTCCGCAGGAGGAAACAGATGGCTCCGGGGCCTGGACTCGAACCAGGATAACCAGCTCCAAAGGCTGGCGTGCTACCAATTGCACTACCCCGGAACAGGGTACAAAAGTGTAGCAGACCTGCGACTGATTTGTTACCTCGAGCGCACGCGCTAAATTCACGCTTCCCAGCGTCCATGGTCGATGAGAAAAATCGGAAGGTTCCGGTTTGTGCGGGCAGAGCTGGGTTTGCTGCTCAGGCTTCAATTTGTTAGGCTTCTGAAGCTCCATCGGCGGAGAGATGTCCGAGCGGTTTAAGGAGCACGCTTGGAAAGCGTGTGTTGGGGAAACTCAACCGTGGGTTCGAATCCCACTCTCTCCGCCAAACTTCAGAAACGCACGCCTGCTTTACTTCCATGTAGCACTTGACAAGATGCTACTCATAATGCTACTCTTAATTAGCATTAAGGGAGTCGAGCATGAAAATCTACCAGCGCGTTGCGAGAGTTTCCGAGTCCGGCAAACCGTATATGGCCTACGCCGTCATCAAGACGGGCAAGGGTGTGAAAACTGGCGAGCTGACGGGTCCGTTCTATACACACCTGCGCGAGAACGGGAAACAGATGTGGCAACTCCTGACTGATGCCGCTGGCAAACGCTGCGAAGTTTTTGCGGATGCTCAGAAGGCGGCAGAGCGCCAGAAGGTGGAGATGGAAGCAGAGGAGCACGGGATTATTGCGCCGAAGGCTGAGACTCCCGCCGATGATCTCGCCGTGAAGATCGAATCGTACCTGGCCGAGACGAAGGCGAATAAATCTGCCGCCACACTCGCTAAGTACACGCAATCGCTCGCATATTTTGTGAAGTCCTGCCGTAAGCCGCAGGTTTCTCAGATCAACCGCGAAGACATGCTGAATTTCAAAAACTATCTGAAGACCCAGGAGCTGAGTGGCCGCACGATTTTTGACCTGTTCGCCAACGTCATGATTTTTATCAAGTGGGCCACCGGCACCGAGGCTCAGAAGGCAACCGGAGTCAAGCCGGATGACTGGCCGGACAAACCGGAACGGGACCCAGAGGAATACAGCGACGAGGAGTTGGAGAAGATTTTGAGCGCTGCCCGAACGCTGCCACCTCCGACCAAACGTGATAAGCAGGCCACCGACGAACGGCTGTTGTTAAATTCTCTGTTGTGCTCCGGTCTGCGTTCTGAAAGTGAGTTGGCCTGGCTGACCTATGGCAATGTTGATTTCAAATATTCTCTGTTTAAGGTGCGTTCTACAGAAGATCACAAGCTGAAGACGGACACAGCCGAACGCGATGTGCCGGTGCCGAAGTGGCTGACTCAGAAGATTGCGGATCGGAAACGCGAGCTGAAGAGGGCCGATAGCGACCTGATTTTCCCGAACCAGAATGGCGAGCCGAACGGCCACATGCTGCGGATCATTAAACGTGTCGCGAAACGTGCTGGCGTCAGCGGTCGTGTGGATGATCATAAATTCCGTTCGACGGCTATTACCCGATGGCTGCGCGATGGAAAGACGGTGCCAGACATCATGGCGTGGGTAGGACACACCGACACCGAAACGTTGCTGCGATATGCGGCCATGCTGAAGCTGCAGGACCCGACGGTGCATAAGACCATCACCCAAACGTTTGACCGATTTGCCACAATGGGCGATTAAATTCGCCCGTGCGGGATGGTAAATTTTGCGCTTGACAAGTACTAGGGCCAGTAGTACTCTAATAAAGCATTCGTCGCATGAAACGCGGGTCATCTGGAAACAATGACCCCGTCCCACCTGCTTAACGGGCTTTCATGCTTCGGGAGTAGCGGAAGTTACGCTGTCGAAGTATAGCCTGCTCCATACTGAAAATCTGATGAATGAAACCTGCACCTGCAGTTTCTACACCTGCATCTCCGCTTGTCTACACGTATGCTGAGACAGCGGCACTTTTAAAGACCAACATTTTTGCTATACGAACCTTGGTGCGTACTGGTGTGCTCCGACACGTTTGTATTGGACACGCTCACATCATTCCCCATTGGGCCGTAGAAGAATTCATCCACAAACAATCCACTAACAACACGCACAGTGAGCGTCGGCCTGCGCGTCTGCGGAAGGCCGCATAGCCATGCCGACTCAAGCGCAGGTTTCGGAAGCAACAGAGGTAGCAGCATAGCAACACGCCGGGGTCAACCCCGACCAAGAGAATGAAAATGAAAACGGATATAACAGCGCTTAACCCTACGCAACTACGAAGAGCCGGAGCACGCGAAGCCATTCAAGAGGCAAAGGCTTGTACCGACGTGATGGAGCGATCCCCACAAGAACTTGAACGAGTGAGCGTACATGAAGCAGGTCACATCGCCATGTGCGAACTACTTGGGATACCGGTAAACCGGTTCCTTGGGCCGGGAATAACTTTGGATTATGACGAAGGAAAGAACAGCTTAGGCGTTCGCATGGCGGCAGTCGGCCATGAGAACACAAGTCGTTGGGGAACCGTAAATCCCTATGTAGCTCTCAAGCAAAGTTCTCTGATCGACGTGGCGGGACAGGCCGCTGAGTTTGTAGTCTACGGTACCAAGCGCAACGTTCGAGATTGGTACGAAGACTACTCTGATAGTGGTTTGTACGACCGGGCGCACAACGGCAAGCAACATGGTCTCCCCGACCTTCATCTGTCCAAAAAGGAATTGGACGCTAAGTGGGATGCCGACTTTCAGACCGCTGTGAGTCTCTTTCGTGCGTCTGACGCTCGTAAGGTTCTCGACGCCGCCGCGCAACGTTTTCGTACTTTTCTAACAGCTAACGTCCACATTGATTTGTCGGCCCTTGTACCTCAACACCGTCGCAGCCGAGAGGTAACCAAGAAAGTTACAGAGCTGACGAACGAGTTAATGGGGCCACAGGCCAAGCTGGATGCGATGCTGCGCTACAGTGCGGCCCGAGCAGTAATGTTTGACAAGTTGGGCGTCAAGAGCACCTTCGCAGGGCCTAGCATCCGGTACAAAGATGCCCCTACTGTTTTCAGTTTGACCGACTCCATCGGCGGACTCTCGCCCGATTCGAATTGGATTGAGAAGTTGATGCGCTCCGTAAAGGACGATCCCGCCACACGAACTGAGATGTTGACGAATATCGCCGCCGCAATGATGGTCGGCACCGTCTACCTCTACGGTGGAGCGGACAAAACTTACGGCGGTATCGGAGATTCCAGCTACACGCTTTCTAGTCGCATCGTCAAGTTGTTTACCAAGTACGATCCCGAAGTTAAAGACAGGATAGATGCGTTTGCAGCCAAACAGAAAAAGGCCAATGAAGCGTATGCGAAGGCTATAAGAGCCGGGAAGAAAGTCTCTTCCCCAAACATCTGGAAGACGCGACAGAAATTCGAGAAGGCTCTAGTGCAGCCGATACGCACATCTGTTGATACTTCCCTTGGTCGTAGCGACGTGAAGAGCGCCATTGAGGCCAAGAGAAAGGAATTCGAGCGGCTGATTGCTCGATAGCACCAACAGCAACAACCGGGTGAAACCCGGATGGAGAATGAAAATGGCAACGAAGGCAGCAGATCAGAATTCTATATTCACCGTCAATCGTCTTTCCAGCGGTGAAGTATTAACGGATAAGCAGGTGCTTTGTCTAGCTTGCTACGAATGTGGCAGGTTCCAACTGTTTAAGCGGCCTGAAGGAAAATCACCTGCGGAATATTCTCGTATCCCGGGCTTCACTTGCGCTCGTCACAGTGGACCAGAAACTTCGGTAGAAGATGCCAGACGAGTAAATGTTGCATTTGGTGCGACTACAGGTGAAGGGACAATGGAGTGGGTTGAAACCAACGCAACGACATAGCAGTAGGAGAGGAGCCATGCAACAACCGGATAAGAGATACGAGGCGCTTTTGAAGAGGCTGACGCCAAACGAGCGCCTGATTGTCACGGGCAACAAGAGGTAAGTAGTCGAAGTTCGAGAACAACACCCTAACCGCCGCCACAAACGGCTCCAGTGTTGTACCCGAATTACTCAGTAGGGAGGGGTGTCGTTGGGTTGGAAGTGGAAGTAAAACCGCCGGAGAATCCCGGCATTTTGATGGAGCAACAAAATGGCTGAAGTGATTCGCTTCAACGCAACAGCATCGCAAGAGATTGAGCTGCACAGGAAAGTGTGGAACCTGCTCTTCGATGTACCCGCGTCGAAACTGAGCGCTGAACAATACGGACTCATCTACTCCGTTTGTGGAGAGCAGTGGCGGACGATCTATGAACAGAACAAGCCCAAGGTGGCCGCGGACTGAGGGAGCGCCAGCAGATGAAATGTGAAAATCCAAACTGCGGTAAAGAGACCGGGGGCAGACGATACTGTTCTGCCCGGTGCTCCAACGTCGTCCGCCAGCAGAACTTCCGCGACAGGCAGAAAAAGGCTCCCGGCGACACCGTTACGACCGTTACGCCGACCGTCGGGGCTAAAAGTGCCTCCGTCGGGCAACATTTATTTTCAGGTCTAAACCCTGCTGCTGCACCAGATACGAAAAAAGCGCCTGAAAAAGGTGGCGAAAAACCCGAAAACCGCAAGAATTTGACACACACCTCGGCATATAGGGGGCGGGGTAGTCTAGCCCCCGGGTGGCTGGACGCCCAGGCTAAGGCCGCAGATCGCCCGACCGTTACTGAGCTGGTCGAGCAACAGATCGCGGATGCTAAGGCCAAGGCAGACGCCGAACGCGCCGAAGCCGCGGCTGAAGTTGAGGCCTTCCTTGCCCGTGGTTGGGAGAGCATCGAAGACCCGATCTCCCAGGCTCAGATATTACGATCTTTCGCAGGCATTCCCTCTTACAAACACCAAAAAGAAATGAAGAGTCTTGTGGAGAGTCTGGGGCGCACGTTTTCTCCACGTCCACTTTCCGCCAAAGGTCGCGAAATCGAAAAGCGACTTCCAGATTTCGTTTGTCCACACAAAACTTCGTGGCGCATGCCGTGCGCCTTGTGTGATGCCGGTATCGAGTACGTTCCCGTTAGTGATTGGACTGTGCGGGAGTGGAGAGACAGATTCGGACGAATTTGCGGTCAGTCGAAAGAGGCCAACATGGTGCTCAATGCCCTTGGCGCGGGTAAGTGGGCCGAGACAAATAGGAACGAGAGGCCTGTTGGCAGTAGCGCGACCGGCGGGAAACTCGATGCCATTGATCAAGCAAGCCAACGATATAAAACGATTGGCGGTAAGCGCAAGAAACCTGAAGGCATTGGACCTGATAGTTATGACAGCAAGAACGGAGATAAGTCTGCCGGATCGCAGGCGAGCAGTAAGGCCGATCCAAATTACGCCGGAAAAAGATTCGGACTTCCTCCTGGCGCAGGCAAACCGATTCCCGAAGAGAAGACCAACGTAACGGTGGATGATCGAAAACTGCCAGCGGGTTACTCGGGCGTGGAAAAAGAGTACCTGGCACCGGAAGAGAAGGAAGAGACCGCAGCGTTGAAACAGTTCGATAAAGACACATTGGTAGCGCTGAAGAAGAAAGAGACGCCACCGGCTGATCCTATTGAAGCAGATGGGCCACTTGAGTCTGGCGCTCCAATTGATTCGAATGCAACAGAGTGAGCAGTCTCGTCCATTTTGAAGAATGAGACAAGGAATTATATGGCTGAACTGAAGACACTGCCGGAACAACTCGAAACTGCGCGACTCCGGCATGAAATGGAGAGCAGAAACCCAAAGACTCGTCGTGAGGCAGTCCCGAAATACACTTCCTCCGGCAGAACCTTCATTGGATTTGGAAAAAAGCACGTAACTTTTGCGAAGCCCGGGCAAGTAGAGGTTGAGGTTGAGTAACTAGAATCGGGCCAGTTCCCGACCGGAGGCAACATGACCGAATTTGTTATACGAGCGCAGTATCCGGGACCTGATCACGACTCTCCGTCGAATCGCCCGGGAAGACGGAGATTCCGTTCTAAAGATCATCAATTACGCGCTGTGCATGTACATAGACACGCGCCAGCAACAGTTGGACAGCGATGAGGCTACCCGGAAGTGGTTCGAGAAACACCCGGAATTAGCTGAGTAAAACCGCAGTATCAGTAGAACCACCGGCGCGGCCCGGGGAAGACCGCTTAGAAGCAGCAGTGTACATTGCATCGGAGATGACAATGGAATCTGGAATCATAAAGAGATGGGACAGCACCCGTCTGTGGGGAATAATTTATAGCCCAGGCGGATTGAGATATTTTCTGCATCACACGAAGGTCACCGCAGGCAAGCCTGAGATTGGCCGATATGTAACGTTTGAAATTGGGCTGGCACGTAGCGCAACCGAACTACCGGCAGCGATAGATGTAAGAGTTGGAGAATTGGTGCAATCCGACGTTCGTAAAACGGCGGTGCGCTATGAGTAAGAAAACTGACAACAATCCACTGCTCCGTCAAGCGGAACCGCATCGCTTTCGACAGATTCGGGCTGATGAGTTCGACGGTGTACAAGGCGAGCGTATGTCCGAATTATCAATACCAGCTCGACTTGCGCTCTTTGCACTCAGAACATGCTCGGACAAGAATGGTGTTTTCCCGTGGCACCCCAAGACCCTGAAACTCCGTGTGTATCCGCATGACAATCTGGATTTTGAGGCCCTGCTCAACGAACTGTTAGAGCACGGTGATTTTTTCAAGTTCACCTACGACGGACAGGAATATGGGTGTCACGCCACTTGGAAGCTCTATCAGCGCCTCAATACGCAGGAAGCCGGGAAGCCTTCTGTGTATCCCGAACCGCCGCAACTAAATACAGTGCAGGACGTCCCGAAGACATCCTAAGGACGTCCTCAGGACACCTGTGTAGGTAAAGGTGCAGGTAGAGGTGTAGGTAGGGGTAGTGGTTACAGCGCTCGCTGCAAACCGCTCGCAACTACGCTCCCTTCGGTCGCGTGCAAACTTGCTTTTGAGATTTACGAGCAGGGTCGTCGCTTTGCCCGGTTGGTTTGCAACCGGACGCCCTCCCGGAGTGAATTGCATCCTTTCCTGGGCCGCCCTGTAATGAATGCCGCTGGCTGTAGAAGGTGGTTTCAGGTGGGTGGTAGTGGGGTCAGTTTCCGATTACTTACCAGATGGGATGAGAAGGCCGGTCTCCCGCGGGATGCGATACGCTCCCAATGAACGACGCGCTCGAAGGCGCAAAAGGAGACCGGCAATGAAGAAGATTAGCACTGTGGCGATCGAGGGGATTCAG
>Ga0210386_10004144_pt1 | contig 12039 bp, 13 predicted proteins | sample IncBWH32OmetaG_FD_160091 | JGI IMG/M metagenome (GOLD analysis project Ga0210386, IMG submission 160091) | Forest soil microbial communities from Barre Woods Harvard Forest LTER site, Petersham, Massachusetts, United States - Inc-BW-H-32-O ... | reverse complement strand
ACGAAGGCTTTGTGAAGAAGGGGAAGCTGCGTGGCCGACGTTACGGGTGATCGAGGCCAGTTAGTAGATTCAATTCAGGGATTGGGGCATGCGGTAATTTTGCTGGGTCCGCCGGGGGCTGGCAAAGGGACTCAGGCTCAGCGCATCGCGCAGCGGTATAACCTGCCGCACCTTTCGACGGGCGACATGTTCCGCGATCATATTCAGCGGGAGACGGAATTAGGGCGCAAGGCAAAGCCGCTGATGGAACGCGGGCAACTGGTTCCCGACGAGATCGTCCTGGAAATGGTGGCGGATCGGATTAACCAGCCGGATTGCGCTAAAGGGTTTGTTTTTGATGGGTTTCCGCGAACCCTGCAGCAGGCGGATGATCTGGAACGGATTGTAAAGCGCAACCAGTTGGGCTGCACCATCGTATTGCACATGGTAGTCAACCCGGCATTGCTGATGCGCCGGTTGACGGGGCGAAGAATCTGTACGGCAGCTGGGCACATCTATAATATTTACCAGCGCCCGCCCAAGCGGGATAGCGTTTGCGATCTGGACGGAAGCCCGCTGATTCACCGTGCGGATGATTCCGAGGACGTGATTGGCGGCCGGCTCGAGGCGTATGACAAGCAGACTCAGCCACTCGTCAAGTACTATACCTTGCGAGGCTTGCTGAGTCCGATCGATGCCATGGCGGACGCGGATGTGGTGACGGAGAATATTTCCAGGATTCTGGACGGAGCGATGGCGCCGAAATGATCGTTTGCAAGTCACAGCCGGAACTGGAAAAGATGCATCGAGCGGGCCTCGTGATTTGGGAAGTATTGAACGATTTACGCGGAATGGCCAAGGCAGGAGTCAGCACTAAGGACCTCGACGAGTATGCGGAACGCAAGACGGCGGAACGAAAAGTTCGCCCAGCGTTCAAGAATTACAGGGGTTATCCTGCGACGCTGTGCACTTCGATTAACGCGGAAGTGGTGCATGGGATTCCCTCGAAGTCGCGGGTACTAAAGGCGGGGGACATCATCTCGCTGGATTTCGGTGTGGAGTGCGAAGGGTATTATGCGGATGCCGCCGTGACCGTGCCGGTGGGTGAGATTAGTCCCGAGTTAGAGAAACTCCTGAAAGTGACCCGGGAATCGCTGGATCAGGCAATAGAAAAGGTGCGTGTGGGAAACAGGCTGTCAGACATTTCGGCGACTGTGCAGGAATGGGTCGAACGAAAGAATGGTTACTCCGTGGTTCGGGATCTGTGCGGGCATGGAATCGGCACGCACATCCATGAAGAGCCCAACGTTTTGAATTATGGCGAACCGGGCCGAGGGCCGCGCCTGCAAGAAGGAATGGTCCTGGCGATTGAGCCCATGGTGAATATTGGCAAACCTGATGTTCGAGTGCTCGATGACGATTGGACAACCGTGACGGCGGATGGAACAAAGTCGGCTCACTTTGAGCACACCGTGGCGGTGACCGCGAACGGACCATGGGTTTTGACGCGTCCCCGAGAAATGCAGGGACCGTCTTGGTAGGGGGCGCGCGAGGGCGCAGCATGGGCAAGAGACCCGAACCGGAAAAGCGTAAAGCAGACGCGTCCAATCCGAAGGAAGACGCGATCGAAGTGATGGCAACCGTGATTGAGCCTCTGCCAAACGCGATGTTCCGGGTGGAACTTGAAAACAAGCATCAGGTGCTCGCGCACATTTCCGGCAAGATGCGCAAGAATTTCATTCGCATCCTGGCGGGAGATAAAGTCGCGGTGGAGCTTTCACCGTACGATCTGACGCGCGGCCGCATCGTGTACCGTTATAAATAAGGATTTCGGCGAGGAGCAGGAAATGAAAGTTCGGGCATCGGTAAAAAAGATTTGCGACAAATGCAAGGTGATTCACCGGCGCGGTGTGGTGCGCGTAATTTGCGTCAACCCCAAGCACAAGCAGCGCCAGGGATAATTGAAATTTTGGGTGCGGGCTCCGCGGAGCCTGCAGGAAAATTAAGGAGCATGCATGGCACGTATTGCTGGAGTTGATTTACCGCCGCAGAAGCGAATTTGGGTGGGCTTGACGGCCATCTACGGAATCGGGCAACCGCGCGCGCGCGCACTTTGCGCGAAGGCCAACGTGGAACAGACGAAAAAGATCAAGGACCTGACCGAGGAAGAAGTAAACCGTCTTCGCCAGGCGATCGAAGTCGAAGGCCGCGTCGAGGGAGATCTCCGTAAGGAGGTCCAGATGAACATTCGTCGGCTGATCGAAATTCAGTGCTATCGCGGTTTGCGGCACCGGCGCAATCTACCCGTGCGCGGACAACGCACGCATACGAACGCGCGCACACGTAAGGGACCACGGAAGGGCGCAGTCGCGGCCAAGAAGAAAGTAACCGCGCGTTAGTAAATTTCTGAAGTAAACGGAACCAGATCCTAGAGGAATTAGAAGCTTTTAAGCGAGGGTATTGACTTGGCAAAAGAGCCACAGCAGGACGCAGCAGTACAGGCGCCGGGAAAAGCAGCGTCAAAGAAGAAGAAAGAATTCAAGAAGAAGCGCGAGAAGCGCATCGTGCCGCACGGCGTGGCGCATATCCAGGCTACGTTCAACAACACGATTGTGTCGATCTGCGGGCCGGACGGGCGCACCGTGTCGTGGTCTTCCGCCGGATCGATCGGCTTCAAGGGATCGCGCAAGGGGACGCCGTACGCGGCGCAGCAGGCGTCGATTTCCGCGGCAGGCGTGGCGCGCGACCAGTACGGAATGAAATCGATTGAAGTGCGCGTGAAGGGTCCCGGATCAGGGCGCGAGTCCGCTGTGCGCGCGCTGGCCTCGGCCGGATTGCACATCGTCCACATCAAGGACGTGACGCCGATCCCGCACAACGGCTGCCGGCCGCCGAAGCGCCGCCGCGTCTGAAGATCGGAAGAATTATTACGGGAAATGGTTTGGTGAACACTTCCCTGGAATCGGAATTAAGCTCTTAGAGTAAGAGAGAAGGAGAAACGAATTTGGCACGTCATCGAGAAGCGGTTTGCCGGCTCTGCCGCAGGGAAGGGCAGAAGCTGTTTCTAAAAGGCCTGCGTTGTTTCACGGAGAAGTGCGCCATCGAAAAGCGCAACTTCGTTCCGGGACAGCATGGCCAGTCGCGCCGCGTGAAGAAGCTCGCCGGATACGGCTTGCAGTTGCGCGAAAAGCAGAAGGTAAAGCGCACGTATGGATTGCTCGAACGGCAATTCCGCAACTACGTGGAAAAGTCTGAGCGCGCGCAGGGTCCGACGGGCGAAAACCTGATCGTGATGCTGGAGCGCCGTTTGGACAACGCGGTGTGGCGCGCAGGATTCGCCAGTTCGCGTTCACAGGCGCGGCAGATCGTTCTACACGGGCATGTGCTGATCAACGGGAAAAAGGTCAACATTCCCTCTTACCTCGTGGGAGTGGGCCAGGAAATTTCCCTGAAAGACAAGATGCACCAGAATGCGATGGTGCTCGAAGCGCGCAATGTTGCGCAGAGCCAGAACGCTGTGCCCTGGCTGGAAATCGATCGCGACACTTTCAAAGCCAAAGTGGCTGCGCTGCCGAAGCGCGAAAACGTGACGACTCCGCCGATCACCGAGCAGCTCATCGTTGAGTTGTACTCGAAGTAAGGGCGTGAGCTACACAAAAGATTTCAAATTTCAAATTTGAAATCTCAAATTCAAAGCTTTTAATCTCAAATCTGAAATTTCAAATTTGAGATTGAGATTTCAAACAAGTAACACTTGGACGGGATTCGCAGGCCCTGCACCCGCGGGGAGGAAGGACTTAACAGATGTGGAAAGGTTTTCAGAAACCAAAGCGATTGGCGACCGAACTCGAGTCGCTGACAGATAAGTTCGGAAAATTTTCCGCGCAGCCGTTTGAGCGCGGATGGGGAACGACGGTTGGCAATTCGCTTCGCCGCGCGTTGCTGAGCTCGATCGAAGGCGCGGCCATTACGGCCGTGAAGATTGAAGGCGTGCTGCACGAATTTTCGTCCATCCCCGGAGTTGTGGAAGACGCGACGGACATCATTTTGAACCTGAAACAGGTGCCGCTGAAGTTGAACAACGACCAGGCGAAGACGATTTTCGTGAACGTCGAAAACCCGGGTGTCGTAACCAGCGCGATGATCGAGGAAGATTCCGACTTCGCCGTGCTCGACAAGACAGTTTACATCGCCACGGTGAACGAAGGCGGCAAGCTGCAACTCGAAATGCGCGTGAAGAATGGCCGCGGGTACGTGTCCGCCGACCGCAATTTCGACGAAGATCTTCCGATCGGATACATTCCGGTGGACTCGGTTCACTCGCCCGTGCGCAAGTGCAACTACTCGGTGGAAGCCGCGCGTTTGGGACAGATGACCGATTACGAAAAGCTTGCGCTGGAAGTTTGGACGAATGGCGCGATCACACCGCAGGACGCCATCGGCCTTGCATCGAAGCTGATCAAAGATCACATGAGCATCTTCATCAACTTTGAAGAGCAGCCCGAAGTGGTCGAAGAGTCGGTCGAGTCCTACAACGATCCGCGCGTCGAGCACCTGGACCGCTCCGTCGAAGAACTCGAACTCTCCGTGCGCTCCTATAACTGCTTGAAGAACGCAAACATTCAAACGATTCGCGAACTCGTTCAGAAGAGCGAGAACGAAATGCTGAAGACGAAAAACTTCGGCCGCAAATCGCTCAATGAAATCAAGGAAATACTAAATAAGATGGGCCTGAGTCTGGGCATGAAGTTCGATGAGCACGGCCGAATTATCTGGCCGCCGCTCCCCAGCCAGACTGCACCCCTGACCCCGGAGGAAACCGCGGGCCTGTAAGAGCCCGGGGCACTCACGTATGCGACACCGCAACTATGGATCGAAACTCGGACGGCAGCCGGCGCATCGCCGCGCAACGCTCCGGAACCTCGTGACGAACGTCATCGAGAAAGAACGCATCACCACGACGGTCACGCGTGCGAAAGCCGCCAAGCCGCTCGTCGAGAACATGATTACTCTCGGCAAGCGCGACACGCTGCAATCTCGCCGTCAGGCTGCTTCTTATCTCATGACGCCGGGAGCCACGAAGAAACTGTTCGCTGACATCGCTCCGCGCTTTTCCGATCGCGCGGGCGGCTACACGCGAATCATCCACGCAGGATTCCGGATAGGCGACGGCGCTCAGCTCGCCATTCTCGAACTGCTTGGCTCCAAGCTCAAAAAGAAGCTCAAGAAGGACCGCACGCCTGAGCCCGAGACCGCGGAAGAAATCAAGGAAGAAGTGAAGGGCAAGGCGATGAACAAGTAGCAGGTCACGAAGATCGAAGTGACTGGTGGCTGGTGACTAGTGACTGGTGAAAAGCAAATCGCGCAATGCGAATTGCGAATTTTCGCCGGATAACGGGAGCCAGCCATTTTTTTATGTTTTTACATTCCGCCTGCCATATTTCTTTCAAATGCGGTCGTGAATTAGATTTTTGCGGCATGGTTTTCATCGGCTGGTGTTGCCCACCCAATTCGGGTCGGTCGTGCTCACATAGTGGGGGCACGGCATGCCGTGCCCCTATTTCGCGACTGTGAAAAATTGGAAATCGTTTATCGAAATCGTCGCCGATCTGAACATGATGCCGCTGAATCGGGCATAACGAGCCCAATGGCTATCTTCTCGGCTCGTACCGCATTGCCACAACTCCCGAGCCGAACTCCAACCGGCTCACGAGCCTCAAGTCGACATACTTTGACAGCCCCGCGAACAACGTAGGCCCGTGGCCCGCTAGCCTGGGGTGCACCACGAACTCGTACTCATCGATCAATCCTAGCTCCGCCAACGCCAACGGGAGCTCCACGCCGCCCAGGAAAAGTCCCTCACCTGGCTGCCGCTTGAGCTGCTGAACGGCTGTGCCGAGGTCTCCGTGCACGAGCTCTGCGTTCCAATCTACCCGCTGCAAGGTGCTCGACACGACGTATTTCTTTGCCGCGTTGATCGTGCGGGCGAAGAGTTCCATCCAATCGGGTCGCGCTCCCGCCTGTGCCGGCGGTCGCCACGCGGCCTCCATCATTTCGTAAATGACACGGCCAAACAGGAGGGCATCTGCCCGGGCGATGTTCTCGACCGCGTGCCGAACCAATTCTTCGTCCGGTATTCCTGCACGATGATCGCAGCAGCCGTCCAACGTGACGTTGATGGAATACCGAAGGGGTCGCATCGCGAAACATTACCGCTGTTGGTGGTAGACCCGCAAGGCCAGTTTGCGACGAAGTGACTGGTGGCTGGTGAGAGATAGGCCGCTCGATGCGATTTGCGGTTTTCTCGCCGGTAAAACGGAGTCAGCCATTCTTGTGACAGATGCTTTTAATTCCCGCATGCCGTTCACGGTGAATCGTTCGCCTGCCACTTCATGGTTGGCCCAATTGGAAATCGCTCATCGAATTCGTGGCAGGCCTAAACAGTCTTCATCAGACATCTGAACCGCAGCTCGTCATCACCAGTCACTAATCACCAGTCACCATTCACTGCATTTTTCCCGCGCTGCCAAATCCAAACGACGCACTGCGCAATGCTCGCGCCGGTCGTATCGATCAGCGCATCCCATGGCGAGGCTGTGCGGCTGGGGACGAACGATTGGTGGAATTCATCGAGTGCGGCGTACCCTGCGCACATCACGATGGCCCAAATGGCCCAGCGCAGCTTCCAGCCATGATTCGCACCACGCTGCGCCAGGAAAATGAAAATGCCCAGGATGAAATATTCGGTGAGGTGCGCCGTTTTGCGAATCACGGCGTGCATGATTTCCAGAGTGTCCATGCTGGCATGCGGAAATATCCAGCGCAGGGCAGGAATGATGTAGCCAGAAGTATGTTCGCTTGAAAAACTATCGGTGGAAAGAATGGAAATGACCGTGGCCCAGAGACCTGAAGCGACCCAATACATTGCGCTGGCGCGAGATTTTGGTGGCGCCGGCGGGACGCCAGCGCCACCAGAACCCACGGCATCTTTTACGCCGTCCGAGGGGCACACTATTCGACCTGATAATTCGGGGCTTCCCGCGTGATGATTACGTCGTGTACGTGGCTTTCGCGCAGGCCTGCAACCGTGATGCGCACAAATCGCGCCTTCTGTTGCAACTCCGCTAGAGTGGACACGCCACAGTAGCCCATCCCGCTTTTCAGTCCGCCAACCAATTGATCGACGAGTGCACTGAGAGAACCTTTGTAGGGCACGCGGCCTTCGACGCCTTCCGGCACGGATTTTCCTCGCGCCGCGCCTTCCTGCGCGTAGCGTTCCGCTGCCGAGGAACTTGCCTGCATCGCGCCCAAAGAACCCATGCCGCGATAAGACTTAAATGTGCGGCCTTGATAGAGAATCGTCTCGCCCGGCGATTCTTCCGTCCCGGCGAATAATCCGCCGAGCATGGTGATCGCTGCGCCCGCGGCGATGGCCTTGCTGATGTCGCCGGAATACTTGATGCCGCCGTCCGCGATCACTGGAACGCCCGTATCTTTCGCCGCACGTGCCGCTTCGAGGATGGCCGTAATTTGAGGAACACCAGCGCCGGTCACAACACGCGTGGTGCAGATGGATCCGGGGCCGATGCCCACCTTGATTCCGTCGATGCCCAGCGCAATTAAATCGCGCGCGCCTTCGTAGGTTCCGACATTTCCAGCGACAAGCTGCATTTCAGGCAGGCGATGTTTTACCGCGCGGATGGCGTCCATCACGCGCGCGGAATGCCCGTGTGCCGTGTCGATCGCCAGCACGTCAGCTTTGGTTCGCGCAAGCTCCACGGCGCGTTCCAGAAAATCTCCGGTCGCGCCGATGGCCGCACCAACCATGAGGCGTCCCTGGCCATCCTTGGCCGCGCTTGGGAATTCTAATTTTTTCTGGATGTCTTTTACGGTGATCAGGCCTTTTAGATTAAAGTCGGCGTCCACCACCAGCAGCTTTTCAATTCTGTGCTTTTGCAGGAGGCGTTCGGCTTCCTCGAGCGTAGTGCCAACGGAAACGGTGACCAGATTATCCTTGGTCATCACCGCGCTGACGGGTTGATCGAGATTTTTTTCAAAGCGCAGGTCGCGGTTGGTCAAAATGCCCACGAGTCGCGGTCCTCGCGTCACGGGCAGGCCGGAGACGCGGTACTTGGTCATGATGTCCATGGCCTCGCGGACGGTCAGTTCCGGCGAAATCGTCACGGGATCTACGATCATGCCGCTTTCCGAGCGCTTTACGCGGTCCACTTCCTCGGCCTGACGTTCGATGGACATGCTGCGATGAACGAAGCCGAGTCCGCCCTGACGCGACATGGCGATGGCCAGACGAGATTCCGTCACCGTGTCCATTGCAGCGGAAACCAGCGGAATATTCAGGGAAATTTTGCGGGTCAGTTGCGTTTGCGTGTTCACTTCGGTGGGCAGGACCGAGGACTTTCCCGGCACGAGGAGCACATCATCGAACGTCAAACCATCTAAAATCGGTCCTTCCATTTACTTCTCCTTGAACAATTAAAAAACGAACGATAAAAAAACAGCTCCCAAATGCAACACAGCCCAGCGGCAAGCCGCTGGGCGGAGAAAAGGGGAGTGCGCGCGAAGCCAGAGTTTCATGTGTGAAATTAGATTCTATGCGTGCTGACAGGCGAAATCAAGCTTGCCGCTGCCGAGCGGAATCTTTCCGGTTGAATTACAGCGGCAAAAATTGTGTGGAAAAATGTGAGCGATTCAAAACCCAGAGCTGCGAAGAATTGCGATTTTGCAGCGGCCATTGCGCCACGCGTTCTTCGTGACGCAGTAGGCGATCGGGTTATTCACTTCGCGGTTAGTCGGGGAGTTAAGAAAGTCGCCCGCTCGGAAAACGAGCGGCATCTACGAAGGCAAAGGCGAAACACACCGGATCGGTATTCTGTCGTAAGATGTAAATTCGAATGAGGCCTTTCGAACCGCATCCACTTTTACGCAATCCGCATGCACAGACGCTCGTCTCGAGCTTCCTGCCACGGCAATTTCCGCGCTTACCCCTTAGCATTGCCCGGGAGTTCGAAGTCGAACCGGGGACGCGAATTCGTGGTGAGTGCCACTGGCAAACCATTCCCCGCGAGCGGCCTACGCTTGTGCTGGTGCATGGCCTGGAGGGATCGAGCGAGTCGGGCTACATGAAAGGGCTTGCCGAGCGCGCGTTTGTGGCGGGATGGAATGCGATCAGGCTGAATCAGCGAAACTGCGGCGGCACGGAATCTCTGACGCCGACGCTTTACAATTCGGGACTTTCCGGCGATTTCCGCGCGGTCCTCGGTGAGCTGATTGAAAAAGACTCTTTGCCGGAAATTTTCTTTGCCGGATATTCCATGGGTGGCAACCTGGTGTTGAAAATGGCCGGAGAGTTTGGAGAAAATGCGCCGCGGGAATTGCGCGCTGTGGCGGGCGTGTGCGCATGCGTCGAACTTGGAGTATGCGCCGATGCCGTGGGCCTGCCGGAAAATTTTATTTATCAGGAACATTTTGTGCGGAATCTGAAAAAGCGGATGCGGCGCAAGTCGCAATTATTTCCGGGGAAGTATGACCTTGGGCCGATGGCCGACGTACGAACGCTGCGCGAATTTGACGACGTGATTACCGCGAAGTATTGCGGTTTTAAGGACGCCACGGATTACTATGCACGGTCCAGCGCATTGCGCGTGGCGGCCAACATTCGAGTGCCTGCGTTAATTATTACCGCGCAAGATGATCCATTCGTGCCCTTTGCCAGTTTTGCGAATCACGAGCTGGCTGATAATCCCTGTATTCAATTGATTGCTCCGCGCCATGGAGGTCATTGCGCTTTCATTTCGCGATATGCGGGACAAGAGCGTTTCTGGGCGGAAAATTGCATCATGGAATTTTTCACAACTCTTCCATCCTAGAGATTCCGTGTGAGAAGTGCAAAATCGGAACCGCAGCGGCTCAACAGGCTGCGGAAAAACTAGCACCTTGTCATTCCGAAGGGCGGTGTTTGCTCGAGGAATCTGCTGTTTCTTGGAAGTGGAGAAGGAAAGCAGATCCCTCGCTTCGCTCGGGATGACAAAAAGTACTATTTTTGCAGCCTGGAAAGCCGCACTCATTTTGGAGAACTTATGTCGTGGCTAAAGCCACGACCCACAATGAATTTGCAGTACTCACATAGACTCTGAAGATTGAACGTGCTTTTTCCCGGAATTCAACCCAGTACATTTAATTATTTTCTATCGAAGGAAATTGTTTCGCGCGGCACGTCGGCCAGGATTTGAGAGTAAGTAAGGAGACGCAGCTTCACTCCGTTTCATTGTGATACTGATCACATTTCGAATCCAAAAACCTACCTCATTAGTCACATACATGCCTAAATTGTTCAAACAGGTACTTATGCCTTATCGATACACACCGTACAAATGATGCGCTAATGGGTGTAACTCACTTTCAGACTCCGGACCCGGGTTCAGCTCCTGGTTCTCCACTGAAGCCCTGACAGCCCGAAAAGGATAGATGCGATGCTGACCAGCCTTCGATCTGCCGCCAGTAGTGTCACTAAACAAATTCTTGGAATATCAGCTCTCATCGCCATACTTTTTATTGCAGGCTGCGCTTCTGGCGGCGGCAGCGCATCGCTTGCCGTGACGACGACGTCCGGCCAGCTGGCAACAGTTGTAATCAGTTCCGCCTACCCGCAGACAACATTGACGGCGGCAAATGGCACGGCGCCATACACGTGGACAGTCAGCGGGGGTGCGCTACCGACGGGAATGGCGCTCAGTTCCGCCGGCGTGCTTTCGGGCACACCGACGGCTTTCGGGACATTTTCGTTCACCGTGACGGTGACGGACTCCGCGACTCCGACGCCTCACACGGCGACCGCGAGCCTCAATGTATTGGTTAATCCGGCTATCACTTCTGTGGCGCTGAATCCGACGACGGTAACTGGAGGAACGGCTTCTACGGCAACCGTCACACTGACTGGCGCGGCTACAGCTGCTGCTTCCGTGACGCTGGCAAGCAACAATGCGGCGGCAAGTGTTCCCGCGACAGTTACGGTTGCGGCGGGTCAGACGACGGCTACATTCCAGGTAACTACGACCGCAGTCAGTGCGTCCGCAACACCAACGATTACCGCAACCTACGGGGTTGCGAAGACAGCTACGTTGACGGTGAATCCTCCGACCGTGACATCCGTTGTTGTGGCTCCAACTACGGTAATCGGCGGCACGACTTCAACCGGGACAGTAACGTTGAGTGGTCCAGCGGCCACCGGAGGCGATTCCGTAACGCTAACCAGCGATAACTTATCAGCGGCGCAGGTAGGGGCATCGGTGAGCGTTCCTGCTGGCCAGTCCACCGCGCAATTTAATGTGACGACCACTGCAGTGGTGAGCAGCGCAACGGCGCACATTCAGGGCAGCTTCAACAGCACTTCGCAGTCCGCGACGCTGACGGTATTGCCTGCTGTCACGATTCATGCGCCCACATTCCCGACCGGGGTTGCCACTCTGAGCTACGCATCGCCAGCGTTTACTGCCTCTGGAGGTTCAGGTAGCGGCTATACGTATGCCATTTCTAGCGGTTCGATTGCACCGTTGGTCATCAATTCGAGTACAGGAATTATCAGCGGAACACCGGCGACCGCAACCACCTTGCAATTTAGCGTCAAGGTTACGGATTCGTTGGGCTTTACGGCCACCGCCAGCGGTCTCAGCATCACGATTAATGCCGCGATCAGTGTGGGACTTGCACCTGCGAGCCCGGTAACTCTGGACCAAGGCAAAACGCAATTGATTACGGCGACGGTGAATAACGATCTGAACGCTGCGGGAGTGAACTGGTCCATCACGAGCGGAGCTGGGACATTGACCGGGTCGACGACCACGACGGTCACATACAACGCGCCGGGCAGCGTCGGAGCGGCGAGCACGGCGACAGTGAAGGCGACTTCGATAACGGATCCGAGCAAGTCGGCTACGTTTACGATCAATCTGGTTCCACAGCCCTCCATCACGACGACGACGCTGGCGGCTGGAAATGTGAATGGAGCATATACATCCGCGGTAACGATGACGGGTGGCGTGG
>Ga0210386_10004141_pt1 | contig 12046 bp, 12 predicted proteins | sample IncBWH32OmetaG_FD_160091 | JGI IMG/M metagenome (GOLD analysis project Ga0210386, IMG submission 160091) | Forest soil microbial communities from Barre Woods Harvard Forest LTER site, Petersham, Massachusetts, United States - Inc-BW-H-32-O ... | reverse complement strand
ACGGTACAACTGCCGCGGTTTCGTTGCGTCAGCTGCGGTCACATCGAGCGTTGTGTCACGTGGCCATCGCATTGTCGATCGACGCCTGAGTTGGATCGGCTGCGCGCCCATCTCTCCGCCCTGATGCCGTTTCGTGTCGCCGCCGACGTGCTGACGCATCTTCTGCCGGCGGACGTTGGCATGAGCCCCGAGACATTGCGCGCCCACACACTCAAGATCGGCGAGCAACTTTGTGACATCCCGACGGCCAAGCCGGTAGCGGCAGCCATGAGCATCACCGTCACCACGGACTCGACATTCATTCGTAGCTGCGACCGTAGCCGCCATAGCGGATGTGCCTGGATCCCATGAGATTGTTCTCGCGGAGCTTAACGTGCGTGCCGTCGGCGATCGCGGTCCGGCCACTGCTCCAGTGACGGGGCAACGGGAAGCAGGCGTACTGGTTGATCACGTCGACCATTATCGTCCGGCAGGAAGGCGAACCGATTCGGTACTCCTCGTAGTCCAGTCGTGACGGTTCTTGGTCGCCGCCGGCCCGGCGTGGCGTGCTCCGCGGATGGCGACCGGCAGCAACGGCCGCGCGCCGGGAAAGCTGCGTCGCACGGCGCTTCATGTAATGGTCAAGCCGGAAGCCGTAATGGCGGCTAACTCACCGGCAATGAACTTGAGCAGGACGTGGTTGAAGAGCGCGGGATTCTCGTAATAGGGAGTGTGATTTAAGCCTTCCACGCAGACCAGCCGTGCCTCGGCAAGACTGGCCCGTGCCTTCCGGCCGATCTCCACTGCCACCGAACTGTCGTTTACACCCCACAACAGCAGCAGCGGCACCGCATCGGCAATCCCGGGGAGGCGATCGAGCACCAGATCATCATTGAATCCGCTGCCCATATAGGTCAGGAACTTGTCGAAGCACGCCGCAGCGCCGGGCGACGTGTTGATCCGCACGTCTTCGTGGACCATGTCGTCGGTTACCAGCGTCCTGTCGCTGAACACCCGTTCCAGCATTGGCCGATGCGCTTCGGGCGTCAGATTCATGATCCAGTTGCGGAAGGACTGCACCCGCTCGGGCGTGGACGGTACGAAGCCGGTGCTGCCGATCATCATCATCCGGGTAGCGCGCCGTGGCTGCCGAAGAGCCGCCGCCGCCACCACGTGCCCCCCCAGCGAAGTGCCGACCAGCGTCGCCTGCCCGATGTGCAATGCATCGAGCAAGTGCAGGATGAAGTCCGCGTAGCCGCCGATCGTATGGTCGGCCGTCGGATCCTTGGTTGCGAAACCATGGCCTGGAAGATCGGCGGCGATGACGCGATAGCCCGCGGCAGCCAGCGCATCGATGTTGCGCACCCAGCGATCCGCCCGCGAACTGAGGCCATGAACAAGCAGAATGGCGGGTGCACCGGCCGCGCCGGCTTCCAGCACCCGAGTTATCGTTCTGCCGGCAGCGATTGGATAGGCGATCATGGATTTACCCCATCAAGGAAGATGACAGCGAGTGATCACAGCGGGCCGGCAGCGGCGGCCAGCCGCGCCGCGGCGGCGGCAATCGGCTCGGGCGCCACGACAAGGCCGGATTTCAGGATTTGCTGTCCCTCGACCCAGAAATTCTGGCGCAGCAGGATGCCGTCGGGATGGTTCTCGCCGCCACCGGGCTCCCACCACGGCTTGCCGAAACCGACGGCATTGGCCCCGGTGCTGCGGATGTCTTCCACAAAGCAGGTGCCGCGATACCGCGCCGCCGGATGCAGGCCATAGGAAAAATGGATCACGTGGCCGTACTCGCCACCGCCGGCGCGCCGCAGCGCGCGATCCAGCACCTGCGCGTCCGGCCCATCCTCTCGGATGCGACGGATGCGGCCATCGACATCCAGCGTCAGCGGTCGCTCCAGCGCGCCGTACCAATCGTGCATGGCGGCGACGATAACGACGGTACCGCGCACGCTCTCCAGCTCGGGATACATCACCACCGAGCCCGGCAGGGAATAAGTCGCCCCCGGCTTCTCTGCATGGCGCGGCTTCGCGCCGGTGGCCTTGCCAAGCACGAAGGTCACGTCGGTACCGCGGTGGTCGGTCACCCGGCAGGTCTTGCCCGTGGATTGCGCCACGAAGTCATCCAGCCGCAGTTGCAGATCGTACAGCGTATCCAGCGCAACGCCGCCGTAGATGCGCGTCAACGCGGCGCAATCCATGCTGCCCGCGGCGAGGCAGCGTGCCCGGCCCGCTTTCACCGCGTGATCATGCGCTTGCGAGCCCGCGATGTACGGATGCGTCAGGTCGATCCAACAATCGGATGCGGCCATCGCCGCCCGCAGTGAGTCGGGCAAATGCGGATCGGCCAGCTTGCCTTGCAGCGGCAATTGCAGGATCGCCGCGATCATCGCGCGGGCACCCACCTGCACCGCGGCATTCAGCAGCACCGGTGCCAGCATGGGATCGCCAAGCGTATCCGTGGTGATCAATACGTCCTCGCCGGGGCGGACACGCATATGATCGGTGATCAGGATCTCGGCCGCTCGATGCGCTGGCGGATCAAGCAGTGACAGGCCTGTCATCGCGATATGCTCCTTTCGATGATCGGGGCATCGTGCCGCCCCAGGTACAAATCGGTCATTGTCGGATCCGAGAGCAAATCCGCGGCACGTCCGGCCATGACGACCACGCCGCCATCCAGGATGTACCCTCTGTCGCTGCACGCCAGGCTCTCCCACGCCCGCTGCTCCACCACCAGGGCGGCGGTGCCATGTTCCGGCAGGCGCGCAATGGTGGCGAAAACCTCCGCCGCCAGCGCCGGCGACAGCGCCGCCGTCGGCTCATCCAGCAGCAGCATGGCAGGACGCGGCATCAGAGCGCGGGCAAAGGCAAGCTGCTGGCGTTCGCCGCCGGACAGCAAGCCCGCCGCTAGCCGGCGGCGCTCGCTCAGCCGCGGAAAGAGGCGGTACATCTCCGCCATCCGGGCGCGGCGATCAGTCACGCCCTGCACCACGTACAGGTTCTCCTGCACAGTTAGGCGGGCGAACACATTGGCGACCTGCGGAACATAGCTAATGCCGAGGCGAATGCGGTCCTCCGGCGGCCACTGCGACAGATCCTGGTCGCGAAACTGGCGCAGGCCGCGGCAATGCGGCATCAGTCCCATCACCGCCTTGGCAAGCGTCGACTTGCCCGCACCGTTGGTGCCGGCGATCGTCACGATCTCGCCGGCATCCACGATCAGATCGATGCCGCGGATGATGTCCACCTCGCCATAGCCGGCACGAACGCCGCGCAATTCCAGCAGGTGCATGTCACGCAGCTCCGACATAGGCGGCACGCAATTGCTGGTTGGACAGCACGTCATCCGGCACGCCGCTGGCGATCACCGCGCCGCGGTCCATCGCAAACAGGGTTGAAGCGAGACGGGACAGCGCACGCAAATCATGTTCGATGATGAAAAACCCGATCCCCCGGGAATTCAACAGCCGGATACAGTCGGCGATTTGCTCCGCGAGCACGGGATTGACGCCTGCGAAGGGTTCATCGAGCAAGAGCAGCTTGGGGTCCGCCATCAGCAGACGGCCGAATTCCAGCAGCTTGAGCTGCCCACCGGATAGTTGACTGGCCGCGCGATCGGCAACGGCGGCTAGGTTCAACGTCGCGATGACACTTTCGACCTGGGCGGAGATCTCGGTTTCCCGGTGGCGGACATAGGCGGGGCGGAATAACACGTTGGCCAGCGACTCGCCGACCTGATGGCGTGCCGCGACCGCCAGATTGGCACGGACGGTGAGGTTGTCGAACGGGCGCGGTACCTGGAAGCTGCGCAGCAAACCGCAGCGCGCGCGGCGTGCCGGGTCGAGCCCATCCAGCACCTGCGTGCCGAACCGGATCGTCCCCTGGTCGATCGGGACAGTGCCGCAAATGGCACCGAACAACGTGCTCTTGCCGGCGCCGTTGGGGCCGATCAGGCCGGTGATGCTGGAGAAGCTGATGTCCATGCTGACATCGCACAGCGCCCGCACGCCGCCCCAGGTCTTGCTGACCTGATGCAGCATCAGGCTCATCGGCGCGCCATGCTGCCGAACAGGCCTTGCGGACGGTGCAGCACGAAGCCGATCAGCAGCAATCCAACCAGCGCCAGGCGGACGCTGGCCATCTGCACGTCCGCTACGCCAGGCAGGAAATCTCGGATGAAGCGCGTGCCTTCCAGGATCAGCACCAGGATCGCGGCGCCGGCGAGGGAGCCCCGCAGGCTGCCGATACCGCCCAGGATCATTGCCATCCAGATATAGAACGTCACCAGCGGCAAAAACTGGTCGGGCGAGACGAAGCCGATGTAGTGGCCGTAAAGCGCGCCAGCCAACCCTGCAATGCCGGCGCCGATTGTCAGGGTCTTCACCTTCGCGGCCGGCGGATGCTTGCCGAGCGCGATCGCTGCGGTCTCGTTGTCGCGGACCGCCTGGATCAGACGTCCGAACGGGCTGCCGACCAGGCGCCGGATCAGCAGTACCATGGCCAGATTGCAGGCCAGGACAAGGGCGAGATAGGCGAGATCGGCACGGCCCTCGCCCAGTTGCATGAACGGACGCGGCACGCCGGTCAGGCCCTGGCTGCCGTTGGTCAGCCAGGTCTCGTTGACGATCACCAGACGGACCGCTTCGGAATAGCCCAGCGTGATGATGGCAAGGTACTCCTCGCGCAGCCGCAGGGCGAGCAAGCCGATCGGCAATGCCGACACCGCCGCCGCCAGGATCGCGACGACGAAGCCAAGCGCGATCGGCGCACCGGACAGCGACACCAGCGCGGATCCATAGGCTCCAACGGCGAAGAAGCCGACCTGGCCGAAATTGACCAGGCCGGTGAAGCCGTATTGCAGGTCCAGGCTGATGGTCAGCAACGCGTAGATGCCGGCGATGATGAGCAACGCGACAAGATAGCTCAGCATCAGCGCACCGCTTCCTTCACGCCGAACAAACCGTGCGGACGTAGCAGCAGTATGACCGCGAGGATGACGAAGGACACGGCGGTCTTGTAAGAGAAACCGAGCCAGGGCGTGGACAGTTCCTGGAGCACCCCCAGCGCGATACCGGCGGGCACGGCGCCGCCGGGACTGCCGACGCCGCCCAGCACCGCGGCGGCGAAGGCGGGCACCAGCAGGTCCCAGCCCAGTTCCGGATTGACCGTGGTGCGCATCGCGACGATCAGTCCGGCGATGCCGGTGATGGCTCCGACCATCGCCCATAGCGCCAGCATGACCCGCCGCGAGCGGATGCCGGAGGCTTGCGCCAGCACGGGATTGTCCGCCACCGCGCGCATCTGGCGGCCGATCGGGGTGAGGTGCAGCACGCCGAGAACGGCGGCGACGCACAACAAGGCGGTGGCGGCCAGCCAGGCATCGGTGACCTGCAGCCGCACCGGGCCGAGCACGAGCACGGCCATGCCGTGCAGCGGAAAGAATTTCGGGTCCTGGCCGGTGAACAGTGTCAGGACACCGCGGCCGAAGAAGGCGATGCCGATCGAGGCGAGCATGGCTGCGATCATTGGACTGCGAGACAGCCGCCGGAACACGGTGAGGTGGGCGAGCAAGGCCGTGGCGACGCCGGCCGCAATTGCTGCCGCGCTCTGCGCCAGGATACCGCCGCCGATGTGCTGGGCGCCGTAGCCGGCATAGGCACCGATGGTCATGAAGTCGCCAGTTGCCGCATTGGGAAAGCGGCCGACGGCAAACACCAAATTGAGCGCCAGCGCCGCCAGCCCGATCAGCAGGCCCTCGATCACCCCGTTCACAGCGAGATTGAGCATAAACGTCCAGGTGATCATCGGTGTCGTTCAATAGTCCTGGAAGACCTGGCCGACATAGACGATCTTGCCGTCCCGCGCTTCGGAAAGCTTGAACAATGGCCGGACGTTGCCATTGGCGTCGAAGTCGATCGGGCCGGAGGCGCCTTCGTAATTGATCTTCCTGCCCTGGTGGAGCAGGTCCAGGCCCTCGACGACGTCATAGACCATCGTTCCCGGCGGATTGGCGACCGTGCGCATGCTGCCGGCGAGCGAACCGGCCGGCCCGGCGACAGCGGCGGCCAGTGCGGCCACCACCATCATGTCGTAGGCGCAGCAGGCGTAGTAGTTGTCGGCGGGATCGCTGCCGGTGGCCTGCTTGAATTTCGGGGCGAAATCCTTGAAAGCATCGCTGTCCAGAGCGGCGACGTAATCGTAGGCGAATATGCCCTGGGTCGCTTCGGGGCCGAGCGCATCGAGCATCCTCTGGTTGATCGTCCATGCCGGCACGAAAAACTTCGCCATGGAGCCGGCCTGCCGCGTTTCCCGAAGGATGACGGTAAAGTCCGGCAAGTAGCCGCCGAGCACGATGGCTGCCGGGTTGGTGGACAGAACCTGCTGGATTTCTGACCGGTAGCTCGGCTGGTTCGGCTGGTAAACGACCTCCGACGTCACATGACGCCCGAGCTTTGTCCAGGCGGTCTTGAAGCCGTGGACGATATCGATGCCGGACGGGTTGTTGATCGCCATGGTTGCGACGGCGGTGAAGCCGCGTTGTGCGACCATGCGCCCCAGCGCCTCGCCGACGCGGCCGCTGAGCGCGGAGAAACGGAACATCAGCCCTTTGGTGCTGACGACATTGGTTGCGCCGGCGTTGGTTAGATGCGGGATACCCGCCGCATCGGTCAGGGGCATCACCGCGGCGGCGTCGCCGGACGACCATGTGCCCAGGATGGCGTGAACTTTGTTGACCTCGATCAGCTTCTTCGCGGCGAGTACGGAGGCCGGCGGCGAAGTTTCGGTATCCTCGGCGAACACTTCCACCTTGCGGCCGGCGATGCCGCCGGCATTGTTGACCTGCTGCGCTGCCAGGATGATGGCCTTTTGCATGCCGCTGCCATAGGGGGCGCCGGCGCCGGTGACCGGATTGAGCGCGCCGATGCGCAGGGCGCCGGTACCTTCGGCGAAAGCGCTCGTGGTGAAAGCACTGGGGAATTTAGCCGCCAGGGCGCTGACCAACGCGGCGGTGGTGCCCTGGCGAAGGATGGCGCGGCGCGAAGTGTTCATTATGGTCTCGATCCGTGGAAGGGCAGCGTTGGAGCAGGTGGGGCATTGTTATCCGTGCCGTGCCGCGGCCTGATCCGTGCCGCCGGTCCGCGGCACGATACGGTCGAGATAGTAATTCAGCACGTTGTAGACGCCGTGTTCCAGGATGGACATACGGCCGGGCCGAAACAATCGCGACTTTGCGGCGCGCTGCAGCGAGTTGATGGCGCCATCGTCCTCCGCGATGATTTCCTTCAGGTAGGCGCCGTAGCGTGCGGCCTTGTCCTGGAATGCCGGATCGGCAAGGAAATCGCGGGGAAACAGTAGGTAGCTGATCATCGCGGTGCGATCGGCCGTGACCGGCCAGATGCTATGGGCAATGATGCCGTCGCAACGGGCGAACATCTGCCAGTTGGGCGGTTGGAAGCCGCTGCAGGCGAAAGTCTCCGGTTGGTCGGCCAGCCATGGCATGTTGCCGAACAGGCTCTTGCCGCCATCGATCGAAGGGCGCGCCGAATAGGAGCCGAACAACGATGCCTGGCCCGGTGAATCCGTGAAGTAGTCGCTGGTATCGCGGAACTGGCCGAACGTCTTTCTATGGATGGTCGTTACGTGGTAGATATCGAACAGGTTTTCGACGACGAATTTCCAGTTGCATGCGAGGTCGAATTCGACGCGTGCGCCGATCACGCAATCCTGCATGCGCAGGAAGGCGAATTCCTGGGCGAAGTGTGCGATGAAATCGTGCAGGGGCGGCGCTTCCGGATCGAGGGTGACGAAGATGAAACCGCCCCAGTCGTCGACTCGCACGCGCGGCAACTGGCACGAGTGCGTCTCGAACCCGGCCGTCTCCCGCATATAAGGTGCGCCGACCAGCCGGCCGTCCAGGTCGTACAGCCAGTTGTGGTAGGGACAACTGAACTCCTTGGCGTGGCCGAGGCCCTTGGGCGCTATCTCGGCCCCACGGTGCAGGCAGAAATTGGAAAAGCCGTTGATCGCGCCTTCCTTGTTTCGCACAATGACGATCGGTTCACCCAAGATGTCCAGAGTCATGTAGTCGCCAGGGTTGGCAATCTGCTCCAGGCGGCCGACCATCAGCCAGTCCTTGCGGAACAATCGGTCCTTCTCGAGTTCCAGAATATCGGGGTCGCTGTACAGGACATACGGGACGTGACTCGCCTCGGCCAACGGGCGGCGCACGGCCTGCGCGCTAGTTTCTATCAGGCGGACGATCTCCGCGGCTTTCTGGGGGGACATGGCGCCACTCCTACGAAGATAAGCTGTCGTGCAGGGCCGGCATTGCCGGGCAGTCAGTGTTCACCCCTTGACCGGGTCGAGGCCGATGTGGATGAGCACGTCGCCTTGCGGAACGATCGGCCCAGGATTGATGGCGAGAACGATACCCGCCGCGGGGGCGGTCGCGTCACCGTCCGGGTTGCCGAAGACGTCGTAGTAAGTGCCGATCGTCTGCCCCTGCTTCACCGTGTCGCCGCACTTCACCGATGCGGCGAACAGCCCGCCGCGCGGCGCGGTTGCCCAATGGAAATTGGAGAAGGTGGTGAGCGGCGGATAGGCCGTCACCCTGCCCGGCAGAAGCCCGATCGCGCGTCCGACATTGCGCAGCCGCTCCGCCACGTCCAACACAGTTGCCCGTGTGAAAGCCGACCCGATACCACCCGCCTCCACCAGAAAGCCCGGGATTCCTTCGCGCCCGGAGGCCATCAGCGCTGAACTTTGCAGCGTACCTTCGGGCGTTGGCAGGGTATTCTCGAACCCGAAGGCTTCCGCCATCAGCCGTCCCACGCGGCTGACGTCCCCGCCGAGATCCGCATACAGCGCCCAACGTGTATCTGCCGTGTAGGCTGTGTGGAAGTCTATGAAATGCGTCGCGTAGCGCTTTAATTCCGAGAACACGACATATGCCATCTGCTCTGTCATGCCGCCTGCCGGGCTGCCAGGGAAACAGCGGTTCATGTCAGTGTTGTTGAATATCTCGAAAGGGCTGGAACGCTGACGCGAGCGGAAGCCGGTGATGTTCAGAATCGGCAGGGCTATGATCGTGCCGGTGACGTGCGCCGCATCGAGCGATCGGGTGAACTCGTGGATGGCATAAGTGCCGCAATATTCGTTGCCATGCACGCAGCCGTGGAGCCACAGCACCGGCCCATCCTGTGCGCCGCGCACGATGATGACGGGCAACTCGATTGGTGCGCCGTCGGGCATGGAACCGACCTTCAACATGCCTTGGAACCGGCCCGGCCCGTCTGTCTTGGCGGAGCCAACGGTGATCGTCTCCATGCGGCAATCTCCTTTTGAGCCGATTGGTAAGTTCTGCGCAGAACGGTACCGTGCGATCTAACGCGCCGTTCGGCGATCAGCGGCAAGACAGCTCCAGCAGCGATCTGCTCCATGGGCCGAGATACGCTCAGTCCACCTCGCGTACGATAAGAGCGTCCCCGACATAATCTCTCCTACCCTGGTTCCAGATATCGCAATACAGTTGCGCAAAAGCGTGCAATGATCCGTTGTCAGCGTCAAGAGCAACCCACGCACTGCGTTGCAGGTCGGCCATCGGCCCTCAACGCGCCTGGGCCAGGCAAAAATCGGCCTCTGCGAGGCGGCGCGTTGCCGGCCGATCCCAAAATCCGGCCAATCCTGGGTTGACGTCGACGCCGTGGCTCGCGTACCATTGGCAGCAACAATGTTGCGTCTATCGGAACATGGGCACACTCGAGACCGCGCTCGACATTCTGGACTGCTTTCATCCCGATTCCCCCGAACTGGCGGTGACCGAGGTTGCGCGACGGTTAGGAATTCCCAAGAGCACCGCCTCTCGTGTACTGAAAACCATGGCGCTCCGTGGGCTGACGGAGCAATGTCAGGACAGCAAGCGTTACACTGTCGGGCCGCTGCCTCTGCGGCTGGGGCAACTCTACCGCGCACGTACCCAGACCCTTGACCTGATTGCCGCTGCGATGGAGCGGCTCGTCGCCGACACCGGATTCACTGGCTATGTCGGTGTCCTCGACGGAGCCGACCTGATCATCCTGCGGATGACCCAAGGGCGGTATCCCGTGCAGATCGTGCTGGAGCCCGGCTACCGCGTTCCAGCCTTCGCAACAGCAATGGGCCTGGCATTGCTCGCGCGTGAGACTGATGCGGCGCTACGCACCATGCTGCCCGCCGTCATGGTGCACCCACCCACCAGGCTGCGGAAAACACTTTCCGTGCTGCTGCGGGAAGTTGCAGCCCTGCGCAAGCAGGGCTGGGCCGAAGTGTCCGAAGCGACCTTTCCCGGCATTCGCGCGATCGCCGCCGCAGTGTGCGGTGCCAAGGACCGGCGGCCCGTCGGCCTGGCGCTTTCGTTTCCTGCCGATGCAGTCGACGCCACGGCACAGGCGCACATCGTTGCTCAAATGACGGCAGCGGCGGACCGCATCGCGGTGCAGGTTGGCGATCTGCTGCGGCCACGCGTGGCGCCGAATGAGAGGGGCGTCGTTGCCGTAACGGCACGGCATGCCAACGGGTCGAAAGTGTCAGCAAAACGCGCAAGCGTCTCAGCGAGGACAATGGGATGAATGCCAGGAATCGGCATGGGTCGAGGGTTTCGCGCAGAACATTCCTTCAGGGTGCGGCAGGCGCCGGCAGCGCAGCTCTGCTGGGCGCCCCAGCCGTGGCGCGGGCGGCGCAAGCGGAAGAGCTGCGCATCCTGTTCCCAGGGGGGACCTGGAAGGATTGGTTCGACCAGACATTCGTGTCGCCGTTCGCCACGGCGCATGGAACTCAGATCGTCTGGAAGACCGGCATGGCGTTCGAGCCGCTGGTGCTTGCGCAGCGCCGCCGGCCGGAATGGGACCTGATCCATGAAAACCAGAACACATCCAGCCAGTTGGGCGCGCTGGACGCGGTGATCGAGTGGAAGCAGGACCGAATCCCGAACATCCCCCGGATCCACCCGGCCTTCCGCTATAAGTACCTGGTCGGCAAGGTGCATACTCCTTACGGTATTGTATGGAACAACAAGCGGATCACGCAGCCGATCACCTCGTGGTGGGACTTATGGGATCCGGCGTTCGCGGGTAAGGTTGCTTTCCCGGATTGGGTGTGGGTGGGCGAGGATGTCTTCTACGCCATCAACGCCGTGGCCGGCGGTACGGCGGAGAATATCGATCCCGGCATCGCCAGGATGAAAGAGCTGTTCCACAAGAACAAGGCACAGATCATCAGGAATGTGGAGCAAACGCAGCAGGTCCTGGTTTCGGAAGACGTTTGGATCTGTCCCCTGTTCGGCGCACGCGCGGAGAAGGCAAAGCAGGCCGGCGCCCCGGTCAGCTTCGTGCTGCCGAAGGAAGGCGGGCTGAGCTGGATCTGGAACACTTCCATCATTGCCAACAGGCCTGCCGGCTCCATTGAATTGGCGGAGCAATTCGTCAACACCACCCTCGACGCGCAGAAGCAGATCGAGTTCTCCCGCCTGACCGGCTACCCCCCGACAAACATGGAAGCGATGAAGAACCTTCCTCCCGACCTGCAGCATCTCGCAGTCACCGATGCCGAGCTTGCAGCCATCGGTACGTTGCAGCGCAAGTTCGACTACCTGACACAGTTCAAGAACCGAGACCGTGTCCAGGAGCGATGGCAGAAGGAAGTCCTCGGCTCCTGAAGGAAGGCACAACGTGGCCGATCCCATGCTGCTCCTGGATGGCATCGTCAAGCGCTATGGCGATACCGCCGCGGTCGGGCCGATCAGCTTCACAGTGGACGATGGCGAGTTCATCAGCCTTCTCGGCCCCAGCGGCTGCGGCAAGACAACGACGCTGAACATCATCGCGGGCCTGCTGCAGCCAACCGCCGGCCGCGTCATGATCGCCGGACAGGATGTAACCGATCTGGAGCCTCGGCACCGGCGCATGGGCGTCGTTTTCCAAAGCTACGCTTTGTTCCCGCACCGGACCGTGTTCCAGAACGTGGCCTTCGGCCTGCGCATGCGCAAAGTGCAAAGGAACGAGATCCGCACGCGAGTCCACGC
>Ga0210386_10004139_pt1 | contig 12060 bp, 13 predicted proteins | sample IncBWH32OmetaG_FD_160091 | JGI IMG/M metagenome (GOLD analysis project Ga0210386, IMG submission 160091) | Forest soil microbial communities from Barre Woods Harvard Forest LTER site, Petersham, Massachusetts, United States - Inc-BW-H-32-O ... | reverse complement strand
TTGGTTGTTACGAAGTTGCGCGGTTCGACGGTGATTACGAGAAGATGATGAAAGAAGTCTATTCCGTCTACAACCCGGTCCATCGCAACTATTAAAGGCCGGTCCGCGACCTTCTCACGTCTGACCTATGGCTATCAAGGATATCAAAGACGCGGACCACGCGCCACGAAACGGACGAAAGTGGGTCTTCCTGGTTGTCATTTTGGTTTTGGTCGCGGGCGGCATCTTTGTCGGCTACCGGCGGATTGCCGACCGGCCCGTCGACTACGTAGACATCCGGGAACATTTCAAATATGGGTCGATCGGAAGCGAGCCCGTCAATGGTATTCCGTACTGGATCTGGAAGGTACTGCCGGAGATGTTTCCAGAAAAACTGCCCGGCAAAGGCTATGCGTCGCTTGGCTTTTTGGTAGAGCCGGGCAAAGAGACTCCGATCGGATTCTCGCAAAGAACGGTGTTCGTCAACCGGGCGGGATTGAACTGCGCGGTCTGCCACACCGGAACCTATCGCGAATCAGCGAACAGCCGACCGAACCTTGTCCTCGGAATGCCGGCGAACAAATTGGATCTTCAGGGCTATATTAATTTCCTGACCGATTGCGCACTCGATCCACGCTTCTCGCCTGCGTACATGATTCCGGCTATCGAAGCGATCGGCGGAAAGCTTAATTTTTTCGAGCGTTTTATCTACCAGAACATCGCCATCTATCAGACGCGCGACGCTTTAATCTCCCAAGGGAAGCTGCTGGAACTCCTGAAAGAACACCACTGGGGACCTGGACGGGTGGATACCTTTAATCCTTATAAAGCGCTTAAATTCAATTTCCCGATGGAGAAACTTCCGTCCGAAGAGCTCATCGGCGCAGCCGATTTGCCATCCATTTGGAATCAGGGACCGCGCCAGGGTATGCAACTCCACTGGGATGGCAATAATACGGTCGTGCAGGAGCGTAACAAAAGCGCCGCTTTGGGTGCCGGCGTCACCCCCACCAGTATCGATCTCCCCCGCCTTAAAAGAATTGAAGACTGGCTGTGGCAGCTTCCCGCCCCCAAGTACCCTTTCCCCATTAACAAAGATTTAGCCGCGAAAGGGCAGCCTGTTTACACGGAGCATTGTGCAGCTTGCCACGCTTTCGGCGGACCGAAAGTAGGCACAGTGACAAAGCTCGATGAGATCCGTACTGATCCTTACCGGCTGAATTCGTACACTTACGAATTTCTCTCTAACCAAAACACCCTCTATGCCGGCTATCCATGGCGCTTCCAACACTTTCGCAAGACCGACGGGTATGCCAATCAACCCCTCGACGGGATCTGGCTGCGAGCACCCTACTTACACAACGGATCGGTGCCCAATATCTGGGCCCTGCTGCAGCCCGTCGAAAAAAGGCCCGCTAAATTCTATCGAGGCTACGATGTCTACGATCAGAAGGATGTCGGCTTTGTTTCTGACGTCCCCGAAGAGAATGGATATCGGTACTTTCTTTACGACACGACCGTTAAGGGAAACGCCAACACTGGTCACCTTTACGGTGTCGAATTGCCGCCAGAGCAGAAGGAAGCACTGGTGGAATATATCAAAACACTTTAAGAGGCAGGCGCTCAGAAAGCGAGATTAAGATAATGAATATTTGGGCGAAGTGGTTCGGCAGGGTGGTCTGGGCAGGGATTGTCGTTAACATGTTTTTTGTCATATTTTGTTTCTTTTTTCCGGAGAACATGTGCGCGTTACTCCATTTGAAGCAACCGGATCCTATCATCTGGGTACGCACATCCGGCATGCTCCTGTTTATCATCAGCATATTCTATATCCCTGCTGCCTTGGATCCATTTCGCTATCGAGCCACCGCGATCATGCATATTATTCCATCGCGGGCCTGCGGTTCCTCCTTTTTCCTTTACTCGGTTCTTCTGCGAGGACAGGAGAAGGGTTTTCTTTCCATCGCCCTGGTCGATCTCTTCTTCGGGGTCCTATCGGCCATCTTTCTCTACCTGGCTTTCAGGGATGGCCAGGAACCGGACACGACCTTTCGCAACGCTTAGTCAATCAAAATACCTAGCAATTTCTATGGCCGAGCGCAGACACCCATGGCTAAGGATCGTGTTAACTAACGCGGCCCTTTTACTGGCATTGGTCGGCCTCCTCGGGCTCGGCGTGTGGTATTATTTTTTCCGTGAGGAAGAGGCTACGTACAAGTTGGATGAGGACCATTTCAAATACGCGTCCATCGGCACGGAGAATCAGGACGGAATTCCTTATTGGATTTGGATGATCTTACCACGCGTCTTTCCGGAGAAACTTCCCGGTCCCGGGGGATATACATCGCTCGGATTGACTTGGGAAGAAGGCAAGGAAATGCCGGTCGGGTTCACCAAGAAGACCGTCGGTTTCGAACGTGTCGGCATCAACTGCGCGGCTTGCCATAGTGCCACCTACCGCGTTGGTCCAAGAGATAAGCCAGTCATCTTCCCTGCCGGACCATCCAATAAATTTGATTCGCAGGCTTATCTGCGCTTTCTCTCTGCCTGTGCCAGCGATCCCAGATTCAACGCGGACAACCTCCTTCAGCAAATTTATTACAATCATAAATTCTCAATGATTGAGGGACTCCTCTACCGTTATGTTCTGATCCCGCAGACCAAGAAGGCCCTCCTCAAGCAGCAGGAGGAATTCGCTTGGACTAACTCGCGTCCACGCTGGGGTCCGGGGCGAATCGATCCTTTCAACCCCGTGAAATTCAGGGTGTTGAAAATGCCGGTGGACGACACCATCGGCAACTCTGATATGATGCCGATTTGGAACCGGAAGGCCCACCGGGGCCAATCGTTGCATTGGGATGGCCTAGAAACTTCGTTGGTCGAAACGATCCGCACCGGCGCCATCGGTGACGGCGCTACCAAAAAATCGATCAACCTCAGCGGGCTCGAGCGCGTCCAAAACTTCATCACCGAACTTCCGCCACCAGCCTATCCTTTTGCTATCGACCAAGCATTGGCGACCCGCGGCAAAGAGCTTTTCGTGGAGCAAAACTGCAGTTCTTGTCACGCGGCGGACGGTAAGCGAACCGGGCAAGTCATCCCGGTGGATGAACCCGGACTTGGTACCGACGGTCATCGCCTCGCCATGTGGACAAAGGATGCCGCCGACAAATATAATCAGTTCGCTCAAGGCTATCCCTGGGCCTTCCACGATTTGCGAAAGGTGGTACCAGAAGGCTATCAGGCCGTGCTCCTGGATGGCCTGTGGTTGCGCGCGCCTTATCTGCACAACGGCTCCGTGCCCTCCCTCACTGACCTGTTGAACGCTGAGGATGCCAGACCCAAGAAGTTCTTTCGGGGCTACGACGTTTACGATCCCGCGCAGGTGGGTTTTGTCTCAGAAGGCGCCGAGGCGGCCCGGGTCGGCTACGAATACGACACCAGCCTTCCGGGCAACGGAAATCAGGGGCACACCTATGGCACTCATCTTACGCCAGAGGAGAAGAAGGAACTCGTTGAATATCTGAAAACTCTCTAGCTATTGTTTAGCTGTCTGGCGATTAGCGCTACTAACCTCCTCGGAGTGACCCTCACCGATAAGACTCCTAGCTTGTTAATCAATCCCGGGATAACGACCCGTTGTCCTTTGATCAGCCCTTCATAACCGATCTTTGCCACCGTCACGGGATCCAGCACCGGAACGATACCTCCTTGAAACAATCTGCTTTTCTCTAGTTCCGCTCTTTTAGAAAACTGCGTCGCAGTCGGGCCCGGACAAAGAGCAGTGACTGTTACACCGCTCTCTTTCAATTCCTCCGCCAACGCTTCAGAGAAAGATAAGACAAAAGCCTTAGTGGCATAATAGATCGCCATGAGCGGACCGGGTTGGAAGGCAGCGGTCGACGCGACGTTCAGAATTTTGCCACGTTCTCTTTCTACCATCTCTTTGGCCAATAGCTTGGTGAGGATGACCAGGGAAACCACGTTGAGTTGAACCATCTCAAGCTCCCGCACTAAATCGGTATCAACGAACGCTCCAGAGAGCCCAAACCCTGCGTTGTTAATAAGGACCTCGATTGTCCCCGCATCCTGCCGGATCTGGCGGACCAGGTTTTCGGTCTCGCTGGTCACACTCAAATCTTTTGCGCAGACCTTCACGGAAATATTAAACTTGTTTGTCAAACTGGCCGCGATCTCTCGCAGTTTCTGTTCGTTCCGGGCAATCAGAACTAAGTTATAACCGTCTGCCGCGAGCAATTTCGCAAATTCGAAGCCAATTCCTGTCGACGCCCCAGTGATCAATGCGGTTTTGTTCATTTACTGGTATCAAATAAGCCAGGAGTTGCAGGAGTACAGGAGTAACGGAATGCGGGAGTGATGGAGTATTGGGTGCTGGAGTTGGTGCGTCGAATCCACATCGGCTTGGAAGCAGACGAATCACCGAACCCGAAGCCGCGATCTCATCCTGCAACTCCTGAACTAGATTTGCGAGGGATGCGAGGTAGTGTCGGTGCATGACCAATTCCTCACTGTTTGCGGAAGCCAAACGGTTCATCCCGGGTGGTGTCAATTCGCCAGTTCGCGCCTTTCGAAATGTTGGGGGAGAACCATTTTTTGTCTCACGCGCGAAGGGATCACACGTGTGGGATGTCGAAGGACACGAGTATATCGATTACGTTGGGACCTGGGGGCCCGCGATCCTTGGTCATGCTCCGGACGTCGTCGTCGAAGCGGTCCGCGAAACCGCCAAGCGCGGGTTGAGTTTCGGGATACCTAACCCGCTGGAAGTCGAGATGGCTCACCTGATCTGCACCTGGGTGCCGTCCGTCGAAAAAGTCCGGATGGTTAATAGTGGGACGGAGGCCACGATGTCGTGCATCCGGTTGGCTCGGGGCGCAACTAACCGCAAGCTCATCGTCAAATTTGAAGGCTGTTACCATGGCCATGTTGATTCTCTCCTCGTAAAAGCCGGCAGCGGTGCTTTAACCCATGGGAGTCCGGACAGCGCCGGCATTCCCCAAGAGTTCGCCGATTTGACCATCGCCATTCCTTTCAACGATCCAGAAATACTTACTCAAACATTTCAAAAGTTCGGCGAGCAGATTGCAGCAGTCATCGTAGAAGGGGTACCGGCCAACGCCGGGCTCTATCTACCTAAACCCGGGTTCTACGAAGGCTTGCGTGAATTATGCGAAAAGCATGGCGCGTTGCTTATCTTCGACGAGGTGATGACTGGCTTTCGGGTGGCCAAGGGCGGATACCAGCAACTGGCCGGCATCAAACCCGATCTCACGGCGATGGGCAAGGTGATCGGCGGCGGGTTGCCGGTCGGGGCATTTGGGGGCCGCACAGACATTATGAGTTTGCTATCGCCGGAGGGCCCAGTCTATCAGGCCGGAACCCTCTCTGGAAACCCGCTGGCCATGGCCGCCGGCCTCAGCCAGTTGCGTGAACTGGAGCGGGTGGACGGGTGGACCCAGCTCGAAAGACTCGGCCGGGAAATGGAGACTGGGGTCAGAGATATCCTCGAGCGACTCGGCAAAGGCTATCAATTCCATCGCCTGGGCTCGATGTTTTGCCTCTTCTTTACGGAAGAACCGGTCTGGAGTTTTGCCGACGCGATGAAATCGGATCTAACGGTGTTTCGGAGATTCTTTCATCTTTGCCTGGACCGGGGTGTCTATTTTGCACCTTCCCAATTCGAAACAGGATTTCTCTGCCTCGAACACTCAACTGTGGATTTGGCCAGAACCAGCGAGGTCGTCGAACAGTCCCTCCGACTGATCTAAAAAAGGATTATCTGCGTTTCCGTTTTTTTACTCAAATGCTGAATCCCGCCAACCGGCGACCGAGCGGCCAAGTCTCAAAGACCTCAAAGTTTTCGATTCGCCAACTGCCGCTCTCTTGAATCATGGTGAAAAGAGCGGGTGTGACCTCACCGCGGGCACTCGAGAAATAGACCTCCACGACCGCTCGGTGATCCTCCAAAGAAGTCGGCCCGAATTGCAACTGCTGAAGCTGAGAAAATCGCCCATACTCGGTTCGGATCTTGGTAACATACTGGACAAGAGTGAAGCGTTCCTGAACCCCTTTGGAGGCCTCGCCGTACGCTTTATCGAAGTCATCAGAACGGCACGCCTCGAATTGCGCGAAAATCACTTCGTAAAGCGGTTTGGGGTCAAATTCAGCTTCCAGCCGCTGCCGCCAAACATGTGTGGCGACTGCCGCGACGCCGCTGACGACGAAAAAGATCATCAAGAAAATCGATTTGAGCGGCGGCGTCATGCGACATTCGGATCAAGAGATCTGAGATAAGTGAATGAATAAATTCCGGAACTATGCCCATCCATCCATTCCGGCTGGATGGCGTACCCGCCCACGGCAGTGCAACGCCTCAATCGAAGACTTTCCGGGCCGAGTTTTACCTGCCCTCCATAAACGTTGCCGAGAAGGTCTTTTTCCCCGGCACAAACAGCACACGGGCACTTTTTTCTCAGGAAATCGAGAGGGAAGTAGCTTTCAATTCCGTCATTCCAACGCAAAGCAAGCTCATTGCCAATGACGGTCATGTTTTCCAAGCCGAGCTGCATTGAGTTTATTTTAGCCATTGTCGGGCAAGGAAACAAGCGGGCAGGCGGAACAGGAGTCAGGAATCAGGAGTTCAGGAGCCAGGGAGCGGGGAGCCGGGAGCTAGGAAGCCCGCCGGGGTAATAAGCCGCCACCGACCGGTGACTGCCCGCCCGCAGCTCATTGACTACGATGAGGATAAAGCTTAGGAAGTAGGAGAATGAGTATCAGCTTTTTCGCCGAATGCACCGTCCTGATTACAGGCGCTTCGGCCGGGATCGGTCGTGAGTTCGCCCGGCAACTGGCTCCTACGGTCAACACCATGATCCTGGTAGCGCGCCGGAATGATCGCCTGGAAGCGCTTGAACTGGAGTTAAAAATCGTTAACCCCCGCCTGGAGGTTTTTTGCCGGCAACTTGACCTGCGCGACCGAGCTGCACTCGAAAGATTTTGCAACTGGCTCGACGAGAGTGGACTGACGGTGGATTTGCTGGTCAACAATGCCGGAATCGGCGATCGCGGAGCATTCATCGACAGCGAATGGGAACGCGTGCAGGCGATGCTCCAGGTTAATATCGAAACGCTGACTTATTTGACCTATAGAGTCCTTTCCAGTATGCGAAAATCCGGCTGCGGCGCGATCCTGAACGTGAGTTCTGTGGCAAGCTTGGTGCCGGTGCCTCACCTCGCAGTCTACGCAGCCACCAAAGCTTATGTGACAAGCTTCAGTGAAGCGCTCCGGGCTGAACTCCGAAACGCTAATATATCCGTTACCGCTCTTTGCCCGGGACCGGTTCCGACTGAGTTCTCCGACGTGGCAAGCCGGGGACAACAGTTAAATGTCAATTCTTCGACTCAGGACCTGTTCACCGTGCCGGTCCAGGAGGTTGTTCGCCGTGCCTTGGATGCTGTGTCTCGAGACAGAGCGCGGGTCATTCCCGGTCATTTGGTCAGTTTGGCCATGACAGCTGTCGCCTTCCTTCCAATGTTTCTCAAAAGGCTGATCCTGAACGCTCAGGTCGCACGAGAAAAGGCCGCTTCCGGAACTCCCACCCGTCCAGACTATGAGATCTCAGGGATGATTTAGGGTTCGACGTATGCTCACCCAGATCTATTATTTAATTTTCGGCTTGGTGGCAATCGTCGGCGGTGCGGTTGGTTACGCCCGCGCCAAGAGCAAAGCTTCTCTTATCGCCGGCAGCGCGAGCGGCGCCCTTTTGATTATTGCAGGGCTGCTCTTTCCTCGCGTGCCCGGCTTTATTCTCGCCCTGATTGTTTCCATTCTCCTGATCGCACACTTCGGCCGATCTTATGCGGCAAAGAAGAAACCGATGCCGGCAATCCCGATGATCGTCCTGAGCGGAATCTGTATCATATTGACCGCGATCGCCTGGCATACCAGATAGCGACGTTCATGCGCACTGACTCGCCTTGGCAACCTGGGATTCGAGCCTGGTCTGCCACGATTTTGACATTCCTGCTGGCAGCGTGCCCAGGCCCCGAGCCTTCTCTGCCCGCCGCCTCTCCCTCCCCCACGATTGCTCCCACTCCAGTTCCAAGTCCCACTCCCACCCCGACTCCGACTCCAACTCCCACCCCGACTCCATTGCCAGAAACGTTCATTCCTTACTCCCGGCTGGAAACCGCAAAGCTCTTTAACGGCTTGGAGATCCATTCGAAAGTGACAACGGTCGAAGGCGCCCCTGCCGTCGTTGAGCGCAAGGCGCCCGACGCCTACACCCTTGAACTCAACATTCAAGCGCGCGTGCCGCAGGCCGCCCATAGTTTGGAACAACTCGCTGCCGCGGACCCGTTAATCGGCACCCTGCTGCCCGCACTAAAGGATGAGCTTCCAAGCACGAAAGTCTCGAACTTTTATCACGGGCTCTATCAATTGAAGGTCGAAGCGCTAAACCGAGGTTTGGCCCGACTTGATCAGATTGTTTCCCGCCACAATTTTTTTGATTGCAACACCATCCTGGAAGTCCAGGACCCCAAGACCAGTCGGAAAGCGCTTTTGATCCAAAGTGACATGGATGTGAATGCAGATGGCTCCGATGCCGACCGCGCTTCCGATGTGGATGGTTCGACAGCAAACTTCCAGCCATTTACTAGCTATCGCTGGCCTAAGAAAACCGATAAAGCGAGCCAGTTCATTCCGGAGCGGGAAGATAAACTGAAACAGCTTCAATCCGAGTACGAAGCAAAGTCCACCTCCCCCGAGCGAAAAAGAGTTCTGAAGGATCAAGTGGAACAAATTCAACGGGAAATCAACGACCTGAAGAAGTATAGCTTTCTCATCGCTAAGGCTGACCCTTATATCGTACTGCCAGGATTTATGTTCCGAGCTGCGGGCCATCCGTTTCAGCCGAAGCTCGGAGATTACGCCGTCGTTATTTATCAAGGGAAATTGTATCCCGCGTTGCTGGGAGATATCGGACCATCGTACAAGATTGGCGAAGCCTCGCTCCGGATCTGCAGCCAACTCGATCCGCGATCAACTGCCTACAACCGGCCTAACAGCGATTTGAATATCACTTATATCGTTTTTCCCGGTTCTGCCGAAGAACCGGCTGGGCCTCCGGATTTGCCAAAACTGCGTGACCGTTGTTCGACCTTGTTGAGCGAAATCGGCGGGTACATGGGTGAACTCTGGTCATGGGAGGATATCCTGGCAAAGCCGTCTCCTTCTCCCTCGGCTTCGCCTTCAGCTTCTCCATTACCTTCCGCCTCCCCATCTCCGTCCTCCCCTCCTGGGATAGCTACTCCGACGCCAACACCGTCCGTAGCACCGTAGAAAAAGAAGATGCCGGTGTTTCTTCACCTCTTCGCTCTTAAATCGTCCTCGTCCTCGATCCTTGCAGTCTTTCTCAATCATTTTCAGCCCACCACGATCAAAGCGCGACGACGAGCACGATAACATCGTGCGAGCACGGTTGAGGAGCGCCTCCCGTGTCTTTGATATCCTTTGGAGAAAGTAATCAGATTTGTTACATTCATCGCATGCCCAGCTGCCGATTTGCTTTTGCGGTACATGTGATGGCGGTCCTGGCATTGCAAAAGGACGATTGCTGTCCCTCTTCGCGTCTGGCCCAGACGGTTAATACGAACCCCGTGGTGATTCGAAGACTTCTGATCGAACTTCAGGAAGCCGGACTGATCTGTACGTTGCGCGGTCCACACGGCGGCGCCATTCTGAAACGCAAGCCGGAAAAAGTAACCCTGCGGGAAATCCACAACGCAGTGGATCAAGGAAACACCTTTGCCACCCATCCGAATGAACCTTCTTCAGAGTGCCCGGTGGGAAGAAACATCTCGAAAGTGATGCAGTCCATCCAGAATCGGGCTAACCGGGCGCTGGCGCGGGAACTGGAGAAGATGACGCTGGCGGACGTCCTCCGCGACTTGCGACGCGGATAAATGTTCGCTTGATTTGTAACAAAAAGAGTTACATTACCTTTGTTCCTAAGGAGATCTATATGCTTTCTGAATTCGAGCCGACATGGGTTCCAGTCTTCCTTGAAAATTCCAGCGAAACGTTGTCTTCCGTCCGAGATTCGTTCACTGACGGCCAATTGCTGGATGCTTATTCAGAGACGGTCAGCGATGCCGCCGCGAACGTCGCTCCCGCCGTCGTGAATATTCAAATTAAAAATCCCTCCCTCGGAAGAAGAGGCGAAGGGAGCGGAAGCGGATTCTTCATCGCCCCCGATGGCTTCATTCTGACCAATAGTCATGTTGTCCACGACGCTCAATCGATCGAAGTGACTCTGCACGATGCGCGAACCTTCACCGCGACGTTGATCGGAGAGGATCCCGACACCGATCTCGCGGTCATTCGCATTGACGCCGCGCAGCTCCCGTTTCTTCCGTTTGCCGATTCCAAAAAATTGCGGGTTGGCCAGATTGCCATCGCAATTGGCAGTCCGTACGGCTTTCAGCAAACAGTGACCGCCGGCGTAGTCAGCGCTCTTGGTCGATCGATGAGGGCTCAGTCCGGTCGGCTGATGGATGATATTATTCAAACGGATGCCGCGTTGAACCCGGGAAATTCTGGGGGCCCTCTCGTCAACTCCTCTGGAAAAGTCATCGGCGTAAACACTGCGGTGATCCTGCCCGCGCAGGGACTTTGTTTTGCGATCGCGGCTAACACGGCGCAACTGGTCACCGCGTGGCTGATTCGAGACGGGAAAATCCGGCGTAGTTACCTCGGATTGGCCGGTCAGAACACGACGATTCATCCGAGGTTGGTTCGCCACCATAAATTGACCAACAACCAGGGTGTGTTGGTGGCTGGAACCGAACCGGACGGACCGGCGCGACAAAGCGGCCTTGCGGAAGGAGACATCATAATTGCCTTTAAGGAGGCACCCGTCTCGAGCATCGACGATCTTCACCGGGTGCTCGTCGGGAAAGAAATCGGAATCAGATCCATCCTGAAGGTGATTCGCGGCGTCGAGATGATCGAACTAAGCGTCGTTCCTCAGGAGCTTCCGAAGCGCTGACGCTTCCAGGAGTTCAGGAGTTGTAGGATTTCAGGAGTTGCAGAATCCGGGAGGGAAACTGCGACTCTGCGTAAACGGCACACAAAAGTTCAAATTCCGCTTCCTGAACTCCTGTAACTCCCGTAACCCCGTAACTCCTTAGGGCCGTTGACGGTCTCCGGAATGGTGATTTCTTACGAACGATGACGTTCGAACAAATAGTCCGGATCGCGGAAGGTTATTCTGAGCTCGGCATGCTGGAGGACGCCCTTGCGCAACTTGCCCTGCTGGATGCGGAGTTCGAGGATCGGTTCGAGATCCTGCGAATGAAGATCGACATCCTTCTCCGAAAACAGGATTGGAAAGAAGCACTTCGACTAAGTCTACGGTTCTGCTCCTTGCATTCGAACCAACCATACGGCCACGTTCATGCGGCGTTCTGCCTTCACGAACTCGGGCGGACGTCGGAAGCAAAACAAACCTTGCTGGACGGCCCGGCATCGCTTCTGGATGAGCCAGTTTATTATTACAATCTGGCTTGTTACGACACTGTGTTAGGGAATCTGGAACAGGCCAAAGTCTATTTGCGCGCCAGCTTTCGCTTGGACAAATCTTTCCAGGAACTGGCCAAGTGCGACCCCGACTTGAAGCAGATACGGGATGAGTTGTAGTATCCTGCCCACGCGATCTGGTGCGACTAAGCGGATAGGACACGAAGGCATGGATCTACAAGGCTTCAGCGATCTCTTCGCAGAGAATTTTGACCAATTGGGTGAGCTTGGCGCTTCCATCTGTATCCGGCGCGGGGGCGAAGAGCTCGTGCATCTTGCGGGCGGCTACCGCGACCGCGAGAAGACCCTCCGCTGGACTAAGGAAACGCCAGTCTTGATCTGGTCCGCCACGAAAGCCCTTGCGTCCGCCTGCCTGATCCATGCCGCCAGCGAGCATCGAATTGAATTGGATCGCAAGGTCGTCGATCTATGGCCCGAGTATGGGCAGAATGGAAAGGCTGATACCACCCTTCTCCAAG
>Ga0210386_10004137_pt1 | contig 12066 bp, 9 predicted proteins | sample IncBWH32OmetaG_FD_160091 | JGI IMG/M metagenome (GOLD analysis project Ga0210386, IMG submission 160091) | Forest soil microbial communities from Barre Woods Harvard Forest LTER site, Petersham, Massachusetts, United States - Inc-BW-H-32-O ... | reverse complement strand
ACATGCATAATGCCCTGGTTGTGGCTGAACATATCGAACAGCGTGATGCCGTTCTCGCGGCAACTGCGTTCCAGCGCGTCAAATTGCCCGCCCGCGGCCTTGTCCATGATCGGCAGGTTGCGATCCTTAGTTGGGACCGAATGATCCATGACGGCAAAAGTCAGGTCAGGGCGGCGAACATTGCGTCCAGCGGCCTTCAGTCCTGCAAAGGCCTGTGGCGAGGTCACTTCATGGATGAGGTGACGGTCAATATAAATGAGTGAAGGTTCGCCGGGCGCTTCGCGAACCAGATGGGATTCCCAAATCTTTCGGTACATTGTTCTCGGATTCATATTTGTGCATCCTAATTTAGCAGGCCTGTGTGAACTTTGCGGACTTTTTCAAAGGCATCCGCGCCGGGGCAGAAAAATATCCTCTCATCCATTTGGATGTGCCCTTTGAATTGTGATTCTGATCACTGAGATATTGGAACCGGAATCGCAATTTTAAGCAAATTTATAATGATTGGACTAGGTATAAATATGAGTTATACGATCAAAATTTGATGGTCTGGCGTCGTTTTTGGAATTCGCTTTGAAAATTTGCTGCCGTTTGAATTTTTAATCGAAGCCAGCGGGATGGTGGCAGAATTGCAACCGGGTACAGTGTGCGTTGTGCGCGAAGCGGGGGCGTGAGTGGTATAATTCCCGGCAAGTGGTCCGGGGTGGGGTTACGATTCGCCGGGCACGACAGGAGTGTTGACTATGGGCATGCAGCTGCGTGAATTTGCCAATTGGGCGCGCAATCGAAAAATTTTGGCGACATTGCTTGTCACCGTAACTCTCGCTGTCGGTATGCTCATCGGCACGGTGATTTCCGGCCACGTTGGTGCGGCACATCCTGCCGCGGCCGGCGCCATTGGCGGAACGCCGCTCGCCATTCCCGATCCCGTGCAGCTTTCCAGCGCCTTTGCCTCCATCGTGAAGCAGGTGCAACCCGCTGTCGTAAACATCTCCACCACGCAAGTTATCGAGCAGCATGGAAATGGAAAAGGTCGAGCTCCCTCGCAGCGGAATCGCGGCGGACAAATGGCGCCTCCCGACGATCAGGATCAAGACCAGCAGCCGTTTCAGGATTTCTTCAACCGCTTTTTCGATTTTCCTGATCAGGGTCCCACGGCCGAGCGCAGCCTCGGCTCCGGCGTAATCGTCGATAAAAAAGGTTTCATTCTTACGAATAACCACGTTGTGGATCAGGCCACCAAGGTGCAGGTCACCCTGAACGGTGAACAAACGCAATACACCGCCAAAGTGGTAGGAATTGACGAAGAGACGGACCTGGCAATATTGAAAATTGAAGTCGGCCATGATTTGCCCTTTGCAAAACTGGGCAATTCCGATTCCGTGCAGGTGGGCGATTGGGCGCTGGCCATCGGCAATCCGTTCGGCTTTTTGCAAGGCAGCGTGACGGCAGGAATCATCAGCGCCAAGGATCGCGGCAATGTGGGCCAGCAATTTCAACGATTCATTCAGACTGATGCGGCCATCAATCCGGGCAATTCGGGCGGACCGCTTGTCGACATGGCCGGACAGGTGATTGGCATCAACACCGCGATTATTACTGGCGGACATGGCAACGAAGGCGTTGGCTTCGCTCTGCCTTCCAATACAGCCATCGGCGTTTATAACCAGATTGTGAGCAGCGGAAAAGTGACGCGCGGCTCGATTGGCGTGAGCTTCACGGAAACGCAAGGCAGCAATCCAATCGTGCTCAAAGAATTGGGCGCCACGTACGGCATCGTTTTGCAACGTGTCGAACCGGGTAGCCCCGCGGAAAAAGCGGGCTTGCAATCGGGCGACGTGGTAACCAGCGTGAACGGTAAACCCGTGCGCACGGGCAATGATCTCGTGAATCCGATTGCGCAAACTCCCGTCGGAAATTCCGTCCGCGTAACGTACATGCGCGACAAAAAAGAACACGAAGCCTCCATCACAGTGGCGGATCGCACCAAGCTCTTCCCGGATCGCGCAGCCGCCGCGGGAGGAAATGAGAGTGGCCCGACGCCTGCCGAGTTCGGCCTGCGCCTGGAAGATCTCGGAACCGACCGTGCACGGCGCGCCGGCTACGAAAACATGAAGGGCGCCCTCGTCACCGCAGTTGATCCTGCAAGTTTTGCTGAAGATGTCGGCTTCACACGCGGCGACGTGATTGCCGAGGTTAACCACACGCCTGTGAACTCCGTGGCCGAGTATCGCCGCGCCGTCTCCGGTCTGAAGCCTGGACAAGATGTTTTGTTCAAGGTACTGCGAAGGGCAGGAAGCGACCAGTTCGATACGGTTTATCTGGCTGGAGCCGTTCCGGCCCCGGAGCAATAACTTGAAATGCGATTTAAATTTAATTGGACCGACGAACAAGTGATGATTAAACGATGATCAAACGAATCCGGCTGATCCTATTTGGGGCCGCACTCCTAACGAGTGTGGCCCTCGCTGTGTCCGCCGCTGCGCGTCCCGTAGCGGCACAGTCATCCACTTCCTCTTCCGCCAAGAAGAAAAAGAAACCAGTCGCCACTTCCGCATCCGCAAAAACAAAGGGAAAAACCAGAGGCAAAGTTGCTGCCAAGCCGAAAGGGCAGGCAGCTCCGGCCCCTGACCGCATCAAGGAAATTCAGTCGGCTCTGCAAAAAGATGGTTCTTACGAAGGCGAGCCAACAGGGAGGTGGGATGCCGCAACTTCGGATGCGATGAGGAAATATCAGGAAAAGAACGGCGTCAACCCAACCGGAAAAATCGATGCGGCTTCCCTGAACAAGCTTGGCCTGGGCTCTGAAACGGCAGGCAAAGGCGCTCCAGTCCCGGCTGCCACATCATCCCCTGCGCCAAGCAGCACGGCCAAACCGCAAACATCCGTTTCACCCACATCTGAATAATTTCAAAAACTTTTAGGTTCAATCCGGTTTTTTATTTTCGGGCCGATTGGACAGGATTGTCACGACTGATGAGCCGGCTCACGTTCACGTCAATTCCCCAGGAAAACGTGTTGTAAGCGAAGCTTACGCTGCGGGTATAGCCGAGATCTAGATTCAAGTACGGTTTCGGGGTGAAGGAAAGTCCTGCGGTGAATCCGTCGTCGTAATTCAGCGAAGCAGGGCCAGTCGTAAGGTGATTCACTTCGAACACGCGCCCATGGGCGCCGCCGGAACCAACTGCCCCTTTTACAACATCGCGGCTGATGATGGTCTGCGTCCCCCACGGCGCGATTTTATAACCCGAAACCGTGAGCGTGAACGAGTGGGTCAAATCGATGTCCGCGCCTGCTTCCCCGTGCGCAAGATAGCCGTAGGAAGTGAACGGCCGGTGAAAATAGCGTGTGTCCGTAACCGTGTTCGCCGCACCCGCATCGAGGAACGGGGAAAATAATGTAAAATCGTGGTCGATGCGGTTATTCCAATCGAATGTCGCGTGCCCGGTGCTGAATCCTTTGCTTGAATCGCCCGTTGGCGCGGTCCCTGTTAATTCCGTGGCGTAATTTAAAATTGTGTGGTTCCAGGTCGCGCCAACAGATACAGAAAAATCTCCAACCCCTTCGCTGGTCGTAACACCATTCGGCAAAATAGCGCGATTGAAATAGACAGGAATTCCGGCTCCCACGTTGTAGCGCCCAAAGTGAAAGGTCGCTGAAGAATCCAACTCCATTTCCTGCCCAGCGGATCCCGTGCTGCCTTCAAACGATTCGTTCCAGTCAAGCCTGTCCGTAGTCTTACCAGTCGGAATACTAGAACCCTGCGCAGCCGCTGACAGGCTTCCGGCAAGAAATAAAACGGGCAAGAATATGCCTTTTGCAATCTTTTTAAGATTCATAGATTCAGATCGCTCCCCGGGAATTAGGAACCCGGCCAATGTCTAAGAAAACGGCAGTAAAGGATACTCGTTAATGTTTTCAATATTACCTTCATATGGAAATCTGAGGAGCAGCGAATTCAAGGAAGGTGCGGTGAGAATTAACCTTGACTGCAAACGAATCCTTGCGTGATTCCGTCAATCCCGAAAGAGAAAAACGTAGGTGAAGTCACACAGGGTCAAATTGAAGTCGGGACGGGAACACCCGAGGACCATTCGCTGATGGGGAATGCCCGTCCGCAATCCAGGCAAGCCGTGTTTGTGAACTGTGCCGAACAATGCGGGCAGACCGCTTGCGATTGAAATGTGTCAAACGGTTTCGCGCAAGTGGAACATCGCCAGTAATCTCCCAAAGGTGGTGACGTCTTGCAGGAAGGGCAGGAATATTCAGGGTGCCGCTGTAATTTTGCAAGCCGAAGCAAAATTCGCGCCTTTTTCATCCCTTGCCAGCAATTCATAAAAACATACGCGGACAAGATGCCCAGCCAAATCGATTGTGATTTCAGAGCGAAGATTGCCAGCCCAGTTACTCCCACAAATCCAACGATCGTTGCAGCCATCAGGCTGTAAGCACGGCCCATTACGTACCACAGCAGGGCCCGCAGAATTTGGCCGCCATCCAGCGGATAAATTGGAAGCAGATTGAAAATCAGCAGGCCGATATTGATGATCGCAACTGATTTAAGAAGCAAAATGCCGTTTGGCATCGACTGCGCTAATCCCAGCGCGCGAATCGTACGGCCGGCAATTACGAGAACAGGAATGAGAGCAACATTTACCAGGGGACCTGCGGCAATACTCCACAACGTGGCACCGGGCCGCTGAGGAGGATTGACATACGCAACGCCGCCGAGCGGCCACAGCACGATTCGATTCGCATCTCCGCCAACCTGACGGCATGCGAGGGCGTGCCCAAATTCGTGCAGCATCACGATTACGAAAAGAGCAAGATATTCCAGGATATTCCAGATGACAGAGTCATACGCACTTTGGCGGTCGCTGATCTCATAAGCCGCCACCAAAAACCACGACCAGTGCAGGTATAAATCAATGCCCTTGAATTGAAAAATACGAATCGCGTTCTGGCGGTTGCCAATCATATGAGAAACCTCTTCCATTCACGGAAATAGGTTGGTGAGTTTCCGCAGCCGGGGAAAATAGCACACATATATAAATTAAGTATATAACTACCCTACTTTCATCCGGGTTTTCGCTTGTGCGTTCATTGGCCAATTGAGTACGTCATCCGGATAGCCTTGTTTGACGAGTATTTAGCCCTCTGTTAGATTGAAAAGCGAAGCGGGAAATTTGCATTGCAATTGTTTTTACGCGTTCTGCCAACCTTTGTTGTAAAGAAAACCTCACATCGATCGCGGGAGGCAACATGACGACCAGCGCCATTTCCGGAAGCCACAAAAACTTGATTAACGGCGAATGGGTGGACGCGCGGCGCGGCGGCGTGTTTGAAAATCGCAATCCCGCCTGCACGAGCGAGCTGGTCGGAATTTTCCCCTCGTCAACCTCGGAAGATGTGGACGACGCCGTGGACGCGGCAAAAAATGCGTTCAAAAACTGGCGCCTGTTTCCCGCGCCCCGCCGCGCGGAGATTCTGTATCGCACCGCCGAAACGCTCGTGAAGCGCAAGGAGGATTTGGCGCGCGAGATGACGCGAGAGATGGGCAAGCCGCTGTCCGAGACGCGCGGCGATGTGCAGGAAGCCATCGACATGACGTATTACATGGCGGGGGAGGGCCGCAGACTTTTCGGCCAGACTGTCCCATCGGAATTGCCAAGCAAATTTGCAATGTCCGTGCGCGATCCTCTGGGCGTCGTAGGTATGATCACGCCGTGGAATTTCCCGATGGCCATTCCATCCTGGAAAATTATGCCCGCGCTCATTTGCGGCAACACGATTGTCATCAAGCCCGCCGAGGATACGCCGCTCTCCACCTACAATCTGGTGCAAATATTGATTGAATCAGGCTTGCCTCCCGGAGTCTTGAACATCGTCGCGGGGATGGGCCCTGACGCCGGAGCGCCGCTGATCACGAATCCCGGAGTCTCAGCGGTAAGTTTTACGGGTTCCACGGAAACAGGTCGCATCGTCAGCCAGGCTTGTGCCCCTACCTTTAAACCCTGCCACCTTGAAATGGGCGGCAAAAACATCATGATCGTGATGGACGATGCCAATCTCGAGCTTGCCGTCGAAGGCGCGGTCTGGGGAGGTTTCGGCACCAGCGGACAGCGTTGCACGGCAGCCAGCCGCGTCGCAGTGCACTCCAAAATTTACAAGGAATTTTTGAAACTCTTCACGGAGCGGACACGCGCTCTAAAACTTGGCGACGGGCTCGATCCCAAAACAGATGTCGGACCCGTGGTCAACGAAACGCAACTCTTCACCGTGATGAAGTACGTGGAAATTGGCAAGAGCGAAGGCGCGCATTTGGCTGTTGGCGGGCATCGCGCCGAATCCGGTTCACTGGCGAATGGATGGTTTCACGAGCCCACAATTTTCAGCGATGTCGATGCAAAAATGAAAATCGCGCAAGAGGAAATTTTCGGGCCTGTCGTTGCCATGATTCCGTTTTCCTCGTTGGAGGCAGCCATCGAAATTGCCAACAATGTGAAGTACGGCCTGTCGGCATCTATCTACACGCGCAATGTAAATCAGGCGTACCAGGCTATGCGCGACTTGCAAACCGGAATTGTCTACGTGAATGCTCCCACCATCGGCGCGGAAATCCAATTGCCCTTCGGCGGAACAAAAGGAACAGGAAACGGTCACCGCGAAGCCGGAACCGCCGCCATCGATTTTTACTCCGAATGGAAAACCTTGTACGTGGATTATTCAGATAAGCTGCAGCGCGCACAGATCGATACGCCATAGCCTTACGTAGCACAGGCTTCAGCCTGTGGAATCTAAGCCTGGCAAGGCCAATCTCCACGGGCTTCGCTGACTGCGAAAAAACACGCCGTCACTGTCATTCCGAGCGGAGCGAGGAATCTATTTTTTTTGTTTTCTTATAGTTAATTCGAAGAGAGATTCATCGCTGCACTCGGAACGACAAATAACATACTATTTAGGCATCTAGTTCAGCCCATGCCACAAAAACCTCACCGTTTCGGTTTCTTCTTCAACCCTTTCTCCGTATACATGCTGTTGTCCGCATGCTCGAGCACATCCTGCAAGCTCTCACCAGACTTCCATTGAGCGAGGCCGATCGAAGCGGTCACTGGAACTTTCACTTCCACGTTCCCTATGGCCATGCGAATTTTATATTCGCCGAACATCCATTTCTTTGTGCGTTCGAGTTGTTCATTGGCCCCCGCAAGATCGCAATCCAGAACAATGATAAATTCATCTCCACCCCAGCGGCCCACTGTGTCATGGGCCCGCGAGTGGGCGCGTAATTCCGCCGCGAACAGTTTCAAGAGGCTGTCTCCGGCCAGGTGCCCGTACTTGTCGTTCACATCTTTGAACTTATCAAGATCCAGAACAGCGATACAAAATGCCTTTCCTTTGGCGATGCGCAATTCAATCCGTTCTTCTACATTTCTCCGATTGGACAAGCCGGTCAATTCATCGCGAATGACCAGTTCTTCGGCAGCTTTCAGTTTTGTCTCGTAGTCCGATACCTCGGTCTTAAGCTGGTTGACGAGAGAGTTGCTGTCCTGCGTCATCTGGTCGACGTAGCCTTTGAGTTCCAAAGCCCCGGCGACAAGCGAGGCGCGTATTTGCGTTAAGTCCTCCAGGTCGCCAATGCTGTGAAGCCGCGTCGTAAATGCGCTCAATTGGGATGCATAACGATTGTCGCGATCTCCAATCGATTGCGCCGTGCGCGCAAGCGCTAGCAGCAATTCCTTCACGTCATCAGCTTTGGACTTGAGGTAAGCCGCGCTGTTTTCTCCCCATTCCTCGAGATGATCTTCCGCCTTTTGCTCTATCTCCCGCAGTAATTCCGGCGTTACATTGCCGGAAATCGTTCTCTCGAGCTCCGCAAGCTGCTTCTGCAATTCCGTGCCGATGGGCGGACAAGCCCGAACGCTGCTCGTCCCCGTAATCAAAAGTATGGCTCGATAGGAGGTCAGGGTAGCGGCCAGTATTTCAGCCGGTTCCGGATCCCGCTGTGTTGCCGGGGGTTTTTCATGTTCCATATCCAGATATTTCTTCAATGAAATCACGAAATGGGTCTCCTGTTCGGGGCGGGACGATTTCGCCGGAATTGGGGAGTGAGGTTGCCGCAATTCCGTGCTGAATCTGTAGCTTCTTCAGAGGGCTATCGGCATTTGCGCAAGAAACCTTGAGTGTTGACTAATCAAAGTAGGCACACTCAAAGCCAAACCAAACAAAATTTGAGACGTTTTGTAGAATCATAATGTTATGGTTTGTCATGGATTTCGCAAAATTGTCCTCTGCTGTAGCTCGCTTCTCTTGCCCTGAGTGAAAACGAAGGATCAGAGGCGGCTGTTTAGATCTAATGTCGTCTAAACCCTCGCCTCTAATGAGGCGAGCGACAAAGGCTTCCCGAACACACATCTTTTGAATGATTTGACGCTGGCGTTCCCAACGCATAAAATCAAACGAGGATCAGGGATTTCAGATCACGCAATCTATGTCGGAAACGACTCCTAATAACGAACGTAATCGGCAGATTCTCACCGCCGTGGTGCGCGCCTATATCGAGACGGGCGAGCCTGTGTCTTCCCGCTCGATTTCGCGCCGGCACGTGGAAGCCCTGAGCCCTGCAACCATCCGCAATGTGATGGCTGACTTAGAGGAAGAAGGCTATTTATTTCAGCCACATACGTCGGCTGGACGGGTTCCCACGGCCAATGCGTACCGGTTCTTCGCCCAGCAGATTGTCACCGGCTCAACGCTGAGCGCCCAGGACGAAGATCTGATTCGCAGTGAAATCGCAGGAGCATCTTCGGGCGAGGAAATCGCTGAACGCGCAGGGCACGTCCTAGCGGAAATATCCAAAGGGCTGGGAATCGTCGTATCGCCTCCCATCTCAAAAACGGTGCTGGAGCACATTAGGTTCGTTCTCTTGCCGGATGGCCGCATCGTGGTTGTGCTCGTATCCACTGGCGGCAATACGCGGGACAAAATTATTCGTCCGGAAAAACTTTTCAATCAGCAGGACTTGGACCACACGGCCGAATATTTAAACCATCACTACACCGGATTTTTGTTGGAAGCCATTCGAGCCGATTTGCAAAACCGGCTGGCGCAGGAAGAAGAGCGTTACGCGATGCTTGCCCGCAACGCGTTGGTATTGTGTGATCCCGGCGTGCTGGGGCAGGGCTCAGCGCAGCGCGTTTATATCGAAGGGGCGGCGCAAATGGCCGCGGCTCCGGAATTCTCTGGCCAATCGCAGATCAGGGACGTGCTGGAAGCGATTGAAGAAAAACATAGAATCATTGCGCTGCTCGCAAATTGCATCGATACGCCCGACCCCGTGCACGTGCAAATCGGAGTGAAGGGGATGGACCGCACCGGAGAGCATCTGGCGCTGATCAGCGCTCCGTACTCTTTTCAAGACCAATCGCAGGGAACTGTTGGTGTTCTTGGCCCCATGCGCATGCAATATGAGCGCGCCATCACCGCCGTGGCCTTTGTGGCGCGCGCATTCAGCGAAACCTTGGATCGGAGTTAGCACCGTGGCAGAACCAAAACGAGAAGAAAAAAAAGTTATGCCCATCGACGGAAATCGAGACGAGCAAGAGAATGATTTGCAAGGTGTTGCGGATGATTCCGTTCCCGCCGATCCGCAGGCAGGCGGCGATTCCGCCCTGGCGGCCGAAGTGCAAAAACTTAAGGCTGAAAAAGAAGATTTGATGCAGACGATGATGCGCCGCCAGGCCGATTTCGAGAATTTTCGAAAACGAACTGAGCGCGATCGCAGTGAAGAAGCCAAGCGCGGAGTCGAGCGGTTTGTCATCGATCTGATTCCTGTGATTGACGCCTTCGATCGCGCCCTGCAGGCGCATGACGATCCGCGTTACGAAGAATATCGCAAGGGAATCACGCTCATCCGCAAGCAACTTTGGGACGCCATCGCGAAACACGGCGTGCTGCCGATCGAGGCTGCGGGAAAAATGTTCGATCCGCACCATCACCAGGCAATCGAGCGCGTGGTGTCCGAAGACTATCCTGACGGCACCGTCGTGGCGGTTTTCCAGGATGGTTATATGTTTAACGGGCGCGTCCTGCGTCCAGCAATTGTTCGTGTGTCAGTGCATCCCGACGAAGGTGAAAAATCCACATCCAATGAAAATTAGGCCAGGCAGGCGACCCAGCCGATGAGTGAAAAACGCGACTGTTATGACATTTTAGGAGTACCTCGCACGGCCAGTGCGGACGAAGTGAAATCCGCCTACCGTAAAGCTGCGCTCAAATGGCACCCGGATCGAAATCCGCACACGAAAACCGATGCCGAAGAAAAATTCCGCGAAGCCACAGAAGCTTATTCAATTTTGTCCGACGTGCAAAAGCGCGCGACCTACGATCGCTTTGGCTACCAGGGTTTGTCTCGCGGCGGATTCGACGGCGGAGTCAATCAAACGATCTTTGACGAATTTCAGGATATTTTCGGCGACTTCTTTGGATTCGAAGATGTCTTTGGCGGGCGCGGCGGCGGTGGTCGTGGACGAACGCGTTCGCAGCGCGGCGCAGACCTTCGCTATGACATGAAATTAAGTTTCGAGGAAGCCGCAGCGGGAGTAAACACCAAGATCCGAATCCCGCGCCAGGAATTCTGCGAAGTCTGCAACGGCACGGGCGCGAAAGTCGGCACAGGTGTGGTGGCCTGCGTCACCTGCGCCGGTCGCGGTCAGGTTCATTACCAGCAGGGATTCTTTACCATATCGCGTACCTGCCCGGAATGTCGTGGAGCAGGACAAATCGTGCGTGAATCCTGCCCCGATTGCAAGGGCAAGGGACGCATTGAGCGCAGCCGCACTATCGATCTGAGAATTCCGCCGGGCGTTGATTCCAACACGCGCCTGCGAATTCCCGGCGAAGGCGAGCCCGGCGGAAATAGCGGCCCGGCTGGCGATTTATACGTGGTGCTTGACGTAAAGCCGCATCCTTATTTTGAGCGCAGGGATGCGGACCTATATTGCACCGTGCCCGTTTCCATCGTGCAGGCAGCCCTCGGCACCGAAATTGTCGTGCCTGGATTAAACGGCGATGAGCACGTAAAAATTCCCGAAGGAACGCAGACCGGAGAAATTATTCGCCTAAAGGGAAAAGGCATGCCCGACCCGCATGGCGGCGGCAAGGGAGACCTTTACGTGAATATTCACGTGGAAATTCCGACCAAGCTGTCGCGCGAGCAGCGCCGCCTGTTCGAGCAACTTGGCACGACGCTGCCCGTGGAAAATCGTCCCGCGCACCGCGACTCATCCCTCTTCGAAAAAGTAAAAGACATTTTCGGTTAGTCAAAAAGTTTCTCAAATTCCTCTGTGGCCCTCCTCATTTCTCCGCGTCCTCTGTGTTCAGCTTTTGAATTTGCATTCGTAAATCTCAACACAGAGATCAAAGAGAAAAGAGGAGGACCCGGAGAGCTATTGCTCGACATTGGAGCATTTGATGCGGCAGCCTTAATGATTTCCGCACGCCGTAAATAATATCAACAGGGTGAAATACAAAGCAGCGCAGACCCCCAAGGGCCGTTTGACGCCGGATTGATATACCATAGCAGCGCATGCGAAGACGATTTTTTGTGGATGATTTTGAAAATGGTTCCGCCATCCTGCGCGGCGAGGCGGCTCATCACTTGGGCCGAGTGTTGCGTGCCGAGCCCGGGCAACTCTACGAGTTGAGCGACGGCCAGTGTTTGTGGCTCGCGCGGACGGAAAGCGTGGGGCGGGACGAGGTTCAATTCACGCTCGTCGAACAACTTCCGTCTGGGGCTCCGCCCGTTCGAATTGAATTGCTGCTGGCCATCGTTAAATTTGACCGGTTCGAATGGGCGCTCGAAAAAGTGACGGAGCTAGGCGCTGACGAAATATCGCCACTTGCCGCCGATCGCAGCGAGAAAGGACTAATCGCCGCTGCGGCAAAGCGCGCAGTGCGGTGGAAAAGAATACTCGCCGAATCCGCACAACAAGCGAGGCGGTTGCGAATCCCCGGATTGGCGGACGCCGCAAAACCTCGTGATGCATTTCGGAATTCGGTTGCGCC
>Ga0210386_10004136_pt1 | contig 12067 bp, 12 predicted proteins | sample IncBWH32OmetaG_FD_160091 | JGI IMG/M metagenome (GOLD analysis project Ga0210386, IMG submission 160091) | Forest soil microbial communities from Barre Woods Harvard Forest LTER site, Petersham, Massachusetts, United States - Inc-BW-H-32-O ... | reverse complement strand
GATCGGTCGTGTCATTCAGGAGATCGAGACTCAAGGCAAGCTCGACAATACCCTGATCATCTATCTTGTCGGCGACAACGGGACCAGCCCGGAGGGCACGCTGCTCGGTACGCCCAACGCCTATACTGCCTATAACGGCGTGCTGGATGTACCGGTCGCGGCTCAGCTTAAATTCTACGACGCGTGGGGTTCGGCCGAGACGAGTCCGCATATGGCTGTGGGATGGTCCTGGGCGTTTGACACGCCCTTCAAATGGACCAAGCAGATCGCGTCGCATTTCGGCGGCACCCGGCAGGGCCTGGCGATTTCCTGGCCGGCGCGGATCAAGGACGTTGGTGGCCTGCGCACCCAGTTTCACCACGTCATTGACATCACGCCCACCATCCTCGAGGCAGTGGGCGTCGTGGCACCGGACGTTGTCGACGGCATCACGCAGACGGCGAAAGAGGGTGTCAGCATGGTCTACACCTTCGATGCGCAGAACACCGCCGCCGCGTCGACCCGTAAGACCCAGTATTTCGAAATGGCTGGCCACCGGGGCATCTACAACGATGGCTGGTATGCCAACACCATTCCGCCGATTGGTCCGTGGGTGGTGAACGCACCGTTCCCGGATGTGCTCGACTACAAATGGGAGCTGTACAATCTCGAGACCGACTACTCACAGAATAAGGATCTGTCGGCGCAAATGCCGGACAAGTTGAAGGAGATGCAGGCTCTGTTCCTGTCGGAAGCCAGGAAATACAATGTGCTGCCGCTCGACAACCGGCAGTTCCAGCGCGCCATCACACCGCGACCGAACGCCACCGCTGGCAAGACGGTGTTCACTTATACCGGTGAGCTGGCCGGCACCCCAGACGGCAACGCGCCAAGCATCCTGAACCGTTCGTTCACCCTCACCGCCGATGTTACGCTGAACAAGATCGGTAGCGGCATGATCGTCACCGACGGCGGTCGCATGGGCGGTTACGGACTGTATCTAACCAATGGCAAGCCGGCCTTCATCTACAACTTCCTTGATCTGCAGCGCTTCCAGTGTGAGGGTCAGCACGCACTCTCGGTCGGCAAGCACAATGTCGAGTTTGACTACACCTATGAGGGACCGGGCCTCGGCAAGGGCGGCAGCGGTGAGCTGAAGGTCGATGGCCACACCGTTGCCACGTTGAAGATGCCGCACAGCGTCCCGTTCTTGTTCCCGGTCAATGAGACCTTCGATGTCGGCCTCGACACGCGGTCGTCGGTCATCGGAAAGGACAACCTGATGCCGTTCCGCAGCATCGGCAATATCGACAAGCTGACGGTCAAGCTTGGACCGGTGCGGATGGCGGAAGCCGAGCACAAGCAAATGCAGTATGCGTTGGCAAATGCCAAGGACTAGGCTCGTCCAGGAAGCCGGCGGTGTCGCACACGGCATCGTCGGCTTTGGGGGGTCTCGAAAGCTCCCTCCGGACCAGATGCAGCCCTGCTGCGATCGGCGCGACATCGTCACCACATTGGTTGTGTTATACGAACGTATTTTCGGTGCCGTGGGCGCTTCCCCCCGTTGCCGGGCGCCACAAGTTTTGTCGACGTGTTGGTTGAGCCGCTCGGTGGAAAGGAGCCTGCGATTTGCTAGGTTCTTACAAGCTTGGGTATCTGCTACCTATCTCCTGATTTGCGTTGTAAACAGAACCGAAATACGTGCCGAATCTGCATAGCCACAGGTTGACGTTGCAGCTATAGCACTGGCCGAGATACAGGCCGTACGTGCGCGCGCCTGGGACAACGTCGTCGAGACATCGGCAATAAGTGCTGTGCGTGACGGTGCGATTGACTCAATTGGCCCGCGGCGGATCTGGTCGGAATGTTCCTGATCCGGTCTGATAACCTGCTGGACATACGACTGGATGACGACCAGCAGGTTGAGATCTGGTTCTGGAGCGGCGTGGGCCGTTCGACCGAGACGGAGGACTGTCCATGGCGCGCCCGACGGTTGGTCATCTGATGGTGCTGTTTACCCTTGGCGTACTTGTGTTGGCGCCCGCGCGGGCCCAGCAGCCGCAACCACCAGCCCTGCCGCCGCCGCCGGAGCATCCCGCGATCGAGCCCGCCGCGATCGAGAAGTTGAAGGCGATGAGCCAGCGGCTTGCCGGCGCAAAGTCGATGAGCTTCACGGCGGTCACGACCTACGAAGCACCCGCGCGTAACGGCCAACCGCTGTATTACTCGACGTTGTCCCAGGTGGCGGTGCAACGCCCTGACAAGTTGCGGGTAATCACGCCGGGAGACGGCCCGGCGTCGGACTTTTACTACAATGGAAAGACCATGATGGCGTACGCCCCAGCCGCGGAGTTGGTGGCGGTCGCCGATGCGCCGCCGACGATCGAAGCGGCGATGAAGGAGGCCTTTGACAAGGCGGCGATCTACTTCCCGTTCGCCGAGGTGATCGTCGCGGACCCCTACAAGAATCTTTCCGAGGGGCTGACCTCGGCCTTTGTCATCGGCCAGTCACATGTGATGGGCGATACGGTCACTGACATGGTGGCGATCGCCAACGGCAACGTGCAGGCGGAGGTATGGATCGGAATAGATGATGGGCTACCTCGGATGATCCGTGCGATATATCCAAAGGACCCAACGCACTCGCGTTACGAGATCCAGTTCTCCGACTGGCACCTCAACCGGGCGATGAATGGCGCGGACTTCACGTCGGCTTCCGCGTTGAAGGCGCCGCGGATGGCCTTCGCGCGCCCCGACGCGCCGCTGCCCGGCAAGCCCTGAAATGAAAGGCCTCGTCATGCGACAGATCGGTTTGGCGATCGCCGGCGCCACGTTGGCTCTCGTTCAGATGCAGCCTGCTGGCGCCTGGATGCGCGGCGGCGAGACCGCCAGCGGTGGACATTATGGCGCCGCGGCGAATGGCGGTCACTGGGCGGCGGGCGCGAATGGCCACACGGCTTCGGGAACCTATGGCACGACGGCGGGCGGCACACATTATGCCACAACCTCCAAGGGCGGGTCGGCTGAGGCCGGCAATGGCAGTTGGTCAGCGCAGAGCGCCAGCGGGAGAACGAACTCCGGGAGTTACGGCACTACGGCCTACGGCACGCACTATGCGACCGGCTCCTACGGCGGGGCTGTCGCGACAAACAATGGGCATACCGCCGTTGAGAGCAACGGTCAGTACGCTTACGGCACCCACTACACCGGCACCGCGACCTATGCTGGCGCGTACCACCCGCCCACAGTGGTCAACCAGTACTATGGGACGGGCTGCTACAACTGCGGCGGATGGGGCGGGGCGGCGGCGGTCGCCACCGGCGTGGCAGTCGGCACGGCGGTAGCCACGGCGAACGCCAATGCTGCCGCAGCAGCATACGCCTATGGGACCATCTATGCGGCCCTGCCCGCTGGGTGTGCTTACACGCCATATCCAGGGGCAACCTATTACAACTGCGGCACAGCATGGTTCAGCCCCGCCTATGGAGCGAACGGAGTATACTACCGCGTCGTACCGCCACCGTAACGCGAACGCACGGCAGGCATATCAAGGGGTGCACCTCTGCAGCCTCGTGCGGGCACACATGCCGTCGTCTTTGCGTTACGGCACAGCTAGCGGGTCATACCAATGCTGCCGCCAGATGGGCAAACCGACGACGCGAACGACACGGAGCGGTTGACACCAGCTGCGGTGCCGGAAATGCCAGCGTACGCACGTTGCCACACGCCGCTACGTTTGTCCGAACCCCTCGATCGTCCAGACCAGGGGCGCGACGTCCGCCTTGACGTTGCCGGCACGGGGCAGGCTCAGGTCCACAATCAACAACATGCCGCCGGACCACATCAGGAGCAAAAGTGACGACAATACGACCTGGCACCTGCCGACGACGTCAAGGCGGACGTCGTGCCGAAAATGCATAGCGGTTGAACGGCGCGTCCTTCATCGTTACGCTGCGCGGCCACCCGTGCCGCGCCTGAGGTTTGAATGGCAATGCCGACACCGCACATGCCTGTCGCAATGCCCGATTGCCTATCCACGAGCGCCGTCGGTTCACGCCCGGGCATCAACCGTCGCGCCAGCGTCATCTGACAGGATGCATTGCCTTGAGTGATACTGCCGGACCACCCAACACCGCTCACGCGACCGTACGACGTTCGCGACGTGTATCGGCCATGTGGCTGATCCCTCTGATTGCCGTCGCGATAGGCGGTTGGCTTGCTTGGGACACGCTCTCCAAGAAGGGCCCTATCATCACCCTGTCCTTCGAGACGGCTGAAGGACTGCAGGCGGGTCAATCGCAGCTCAAGTTCAAGGACATCGTATTGGGAACGGTGCAAGATCTGGAGCTCACGCCCGACCATTCCCACGTGTTGGTGAAAATCGCGACAACGCGGCAGGCGGAACCGCTGCTAACCGACACAACGATATTCTGGGTGGTCAAACCAAGATTGTTTGCGGGCAATCTGTCTGGGCTGGGGACTCTGCTGTCTGGCGCTTATGTCGGCATGCTGCCGGGCACGACGGCCGGCAAGCCGCAGCATGTCTTTGTCGGACGCGAGGATCCGCCAGTTCTGGAAACCAATGTACCGGGCCATTCGTTCCTGTTAAGAGCCAGCCGGGTGGGCTCGATCTCGGTTGGCTCACCGATCTTCTTCCGCGATCTCGACGTCGGCACCGTGCTTGGCTGGGACATTACCAATATGGCGCGGACGGTTACCATCCATGCCTTCGTTCGGGCGCCATATGATAGTTACGTGAATGATGAGACCCGATTCTGGGATGCGTCGGGCGTTTCGCTGCAGCTCGCTGGCAGTGGCGTTAGCGTGCAGATGGAGTCACTGCGGGCATTGCTGCTTGGCGGCATTGCGTTCGACACGCCTGACGACAAGGCTCAGGCGCCGATCAGTGCCGAGAGCCACCTTTTCCCGCTGTTCAAGGACCGTGAGACGGCAGATGCCGCGTCATACAGCCGGCAGATTCCGGCAGTCGCCTACTTCGGAGGTTCGGTTCAAGGTTTGGGACCTGGTTCGGAGGTTACGATTCACGGCCTGGTGGTCGGTCATGTCACCGCGGTGCAGCTTGGTTACGATCCGGCGAAGCATGCGATTGTCGCGCCGGTTCACTTCGAGGTTCAGCCTGAACGGGTCGTTGGCATCGGCAATCAGGTCTTTCGGACCGCCGCCGAGGCGGTCGACGCGCTGGTCAAGCAGGGAATGCGGGCGACGCTACAGAGCGCAAATCTGCTGACCGGACAGAAGATGGTGGCGCTCGAGTTTGTTCCTGACGCGCCGCCGGCGACTGTGACGATGGAGAGTGGGAGTTTCGTGATCCCATCCGCGGACGGCGGTGGCCTGGCCGGCCTGGCGGGATCCGCAACTGAGCTGCTTACCAAGGTGAACAGCATACCCTTCGATCAGATCGGCAAGAGCCTCAATGGGATCCTCCAGGCGGGCAACGATGCCGCGAACAGCGCGCAACTTCGCCAGACATTGATAGAGCTTGCGGCGGCGATCACCAGTGTGAAAGACTTGGCAAGCAACATGGACCACGACCTGAGTCCGGCGATGCGGCAATTGTCTCCCATTGTGGCGAACCTGCAAGCGACGGTGACCAGCGCCAATCTGTTGGTGAAGTCACTGGATAGTGGCTACGGCCATGACACGAAATTCAATCGCGACCTCGAGCGGCTGCTGACGCAGGCGAATGAGGCCGTTACCTCGATCCGCTCGTTGGCCGATACACTCTCGCGCAACCCGGAGGCTCTGATCAAGGGTCGACCCGCCGGAGCTGAACAATGATACGTATGCCGAATGGATTGACATTTGCGGCGCTGGTCGTGGCGGCGGCCTGTGCTGCGTGTTCGTCTCCCACTCCGGTGCTTTACACGATTGCGCCGATCGAAGGCCCGACGCAGGCCGCCGGCCCGAAGGTCATCCAGCTGCGACAGATTAGCCTCGCGCGATATCTGGAACGTTCCCAGATCGTTCTCTCTACCGAAAACTATCGGCTCGACGTGATGGCGAACGACTGGTGGGGTGAACCGCTTGGCGCGATGATGAGTCGCGTGCTGGTGGAGGAGCTGGGACAGCGCCTGCCGCATAGCGTCGTGATTGCCGAGAATGGCGCGGTGTCGGCGCCGGCGGACGCGACTATTGAACTGAACGTACAACGGCTGGATGAAGACAATACGGGTAGTCTCCTGCTGCACGCTCAGGCGGACGTGAGTTTCAAGGGACGAACGGCGCCGACGCCGCGCAGCTTCCGTGTCACAGTTCCGCCACCGACACCGGGTGTGCCTGGTGAGGTTGCGGCAATCAGCATCGCGATTGGTCGTCTCGCTGATGATCTTGCTTCTGCGCTGCAGGCGGGTCCGTAGGCGCCAAGATGCCGTTCTCCGCGGATCAGCCATCGACGCAGCCCCAGTTGCAGGCATGTCCGGGGTGCGGGTTGCTGCAGAGCGTACCGCCGCTGACGCATGGCATGAGCGCGGTGTGTTCGCGCTGCCCCACCCGCCTGCTACGTGCCGCCTCGCATCAGTTTGATCAAACCATCGCACTCACCGTGGCTGCGCTCGTGTTGTTGTCGATCATGTGTACGACGACGCTCATGGGTGTCCAGACGGCTGGCATCGCGTTGCAGGCCGGTCTGTTCTCGGGACCAGCGGAGTTGGTTCATCGCGGCATGAGCGGGCTTGCCGTCGTGGTCGTGTTTGTTACGGCAGTTGCCCCTTTCGGCAAGCTGGCGGGCACCCTCTATGTATTGATCCGGTTGCGTGAGGTGTCCCCCCCTCCTCATGTGCGGCGGGTGTTCATTCTGGCCGAGAAGTTGCGCCCGTGGTCGATGATCGAAGTGTTTGTCTTCGGTGTGTTTGTTGCGTACGTGAAGCTTGGTGATCTGGTTCAGATCCGTCTGGAACCCGGCGTCTACGCATTGTTGGCCCTGACAGTGGTTGTCATATGGGCAGACAGCGCCCTTGATCGGGAAGCCGTGTGGGACAGGCTTGATCCTCGAGACCCCATCAGTGTGTCGGCTGCCGGCGAAACCGCGTTCCGCGAGAAAGGCCTGGCGATCGGTTGCGAAACTTGCGGCCTGGTGAGTGTTCCGACGATCGATCATCCACGCTGCCCACGCTGTGAGGCGACCCTGCATCCGCGCAAGCCGGACAGCATATCGCGGACCTGGGCGTTGGTCATCGCGGCGATCGTCCTCTACATCCCCGCGAACGTTTACCCGGTGCTCACGGTGGTGCAGCTCGGCGCTGGGGCGCCTAGCACCATTCTGGGCGGTGTGCAGGAGTTGGTTGAATCGGGCATGTATCCGTTGGCCGCCTTGGTCTTCTTCGCCAGTATCGCGGTGCCGATGCTGAAGCTTGTCGGCCTTTCGTTCATGCTGATTGCAACACAAACCGGACATACAGGATGGTTGCGTGATCGAACACGGCTGTATCACATCGTGCGATGGATCGGCCGATGGTCGATGATCGACATCTTCATGGAGGCTTTGCTCGGTGCGTTGGTACGATTTGGGTCCGTTGTCACGATCGAGCCGGGGATTGGCGCCGTTGCTTTCTGCGCCGTGGTCATCCTGACCATCATCGCGGCGGAAATCTTCGACCCGAGGCTGATGTGGGACGCATCGGCACGCTCCGCGGCATCTCACGCGGCGACGGCGTGATGTACTGACGGATGCCACAGTCCTGTCTGTCCAGATATCAGACGTTCCACGTCACAGGTTTTGCTTTTTCAGAAACCCAGTGAACAGGACGGGTTGGTCATGCGCACGACAGCACGGGAGACGTCGTCATATGCGGGCCATTCTTCGACGCGCGATCATGACAGCCTCTGATCGATTGGACCGCACATGAGCTCGACGCTGATCGCTCTGTTGGTGTTCCTCGGCTGCATCTCCGCGGCGGCCATTGGCATGTTTCTGCACGCCAAATTGCCGAACCGTCATTTTGATGGGGATTCCAAGGACACCATGAAGCTGGTGATGGGTCTGATTGCGACTCTGGCCGCTCTGGTGCTCAGTCTGTTGGTGGCATCCGCGAAGAATTCCTATGATACCCAGGGGACGGAGCTCCAGCAGTTGTCCACCCAGATCGTGCAGCTTGATCAAATGTTGGCGCTGTATGGTCCGGAGACACAGGAGCTCCGCCACATCCTAAGACAGGCGCTCATTACGGGGCACGAGCGGATTTGGCCGGCCGGTGATGGCCAGCCCGCCAATCTGGACCCCGCGGCCGGTCGAGCTGCAGCCAATGTCTTTTACGCGAAACTTCAGAACCTGACGCCCAAGACTGAGGCTCAGACCCGCATTCAGTCCGCTGCCTGGCAGTCCGCATCAAGTCTGCTGCAAGTTCGGATGCTGATGTATGAGCAGGTGAGGCAACCCATCGCCTGGCAACTGCTGGCGATACTGATATTCTGGGTATCGGTGCTCTTCCTTGGTTTCGGGTTGTTTTCGCAGTTTCATCTGACGCTCGGAGTCACATTGGCGGTCGGCGCATTGTCGGTTGCCAGCGCAATCTTTCTGATATTGGAAATGAACCAACCCTATGCGGGATGGATGCGGCTCTCGGATGCGCCGTTCAGGAGTGCTATAGCAGCCATCGGTCAGTAGACGCAATCAGGATGTATGATCGCCAACGCTCGGGCGTCGTAATGTCGTTCGTCCGCAATGGCTCTGTCCCGTTCTATCGGCAAGATCGTCAGACTCGGTACACTGCCGACACCGTTCCTCATGCCTGCAGTCATATGCCGAAGGTAGTGGGTCAGTTTGAATTTGTGATATGGATGGAACGGGGACGGTGGGGACCGTCCCCGTTGATGTCCGCTCTGCGGCCATGGCGCTCGTTCCGGGCGACCTCACTGTCGCTCGAACGCAGACGTTCCTCCAAGTGTGGTGGTAGCTGCGCATAGCGCATTTGCTGCAACAATCGGACCACGATCCGCACTCGGTGCCGCCCGCTGTCTCGGTCAAGCGGCGTCAACCTAATGGTTGCTGCTCCCGCTGGCGTCCTGGATCTGCCGTAACACTGCGCCGAGGTTGAAGGCGGCTGGTTTCTGACGCGGAGGGAATTGCTGGAATGCCCCGATCTGCTGGGCCACGAGCGCCTGCATGCCGTATAGCAAGTAGGCGTGGGAGATGACCCAGTCCCAATAGGTATTCGAGTTTACATCCGCCAGCTCGAAGGGGTCGCGGCGCAGGTTGAACATCTTCGGCGCTCGCAGTTTCACGAAAGGCTCGAACCACCACATCAGCTGATGCAGCCTGCTGCTCCATCAGCACCATTTTCCAGTCGTTCATGCGAATGGCAAGTATATCGCCATCATCGCTGATGTAGAAAAAGGCCTTCCTCGGCCTCTCCGTCACCTCGCCGGTCAGGTAGGGCAACATGTTGTATCCGTCGACGTGTCCTTTGAAGGTCTTGTCGCCGATTGTGTGACCATTGAGAAGTTTTTCCTTGATATCCGGTTCTCCCGCCGCAGCAAGCAACGTGGGTAGCCAGGGAAACGACACCGTTGAGGACCAGGCCTTCCCGGATCTTGCCTGGCCAGCGTACGAAGTTGGGCACCCGCCAACCGCCCTCCCAGTTCGTATTCTTTTCACTGCGGAACGGAGTAATTCCGGCATCCGGCCAGCTATTGTAGTGGGGCCCGTTGTCCGTCGAGTACATCACGATGGTGTCGTCGGTTATGCCCAGATCATCCAGCTTGGCCAGCATTCGACCGATATTCTCGTCATGGGCGACCATGACATCGTTGTAATCTCCCTGATCGCCGTTCTTGCCCTAGTGCTTTTCGGCGCGGTGGGTGCGAAAGTGCATGGCAGTGGAGTTGTACCAGATGAAGAAGGACTTCCCTTCATTGTGGGTCTTGTCGATGAAGTTGAGCGCATGCTCGGTCGTCTCATCGTCGATTGTTTCCATACGGTTCCTGGTCAGCGGACCAGTGTCTTCGATCTTCTGTCCACCCATGCCATCCGCCCAACAGTGCAGCACGCCTCCGGGTCCGAAGTGCTGTTTGAACGCCGGGTCTTGCGGATAATCCGAATCCTCGGGTTCCTCCTCCGCGTTGAGGTGGTAGAGGTTGCCGAAAAACTCGTCGAAGCCATGCTTGGTCGGAAGAAACGCATCCTTGTCCCCCAGATGGTTCTTGCCGAACTGGCCCGTGGCGTATCCTACGGCTTCAGCAATTCCGCTATTGTCGGATCTTCGGAGGCCGACGTCCGCGCCCGGCATGCCGACCTTGGTCAGGCCAGTGCGGATCGGGTTCTGTCCGGTGATGAACGCTGCGCGTCCGGCCGTACAACTTTGCTGTCCGTAGTAGTCGGTGAAGGCCACGCCCTCATTGCCAATTCGGTCGATGTGAGGCGTCCGGTAACCCATCTGGCCACGGCTGTTGTAGCTGATGTTCCACCAACCGATATCGTCCTCCCACAGGATGAGGATGTTCGGTTTGCTCGATTTGGCCATTTCGATCTCCCTCGAAGTACGTTGTTGTGTAATAACAAATCTCCGGTCGGCTCGCTCTCTCCCCAGCAGCTATAGAAGACGCAACGGAACAGCGACAAACGCGAATACGCCGATAAGGATAAGAAGGACTGCGACAGAAACGGTTGGTGTCCGCATCCTCCCTTCCCTCAGCCCGGCGACAGCAGCGAAACACCCGCTTTGCAGGTAACGGACCGTCCACTCGTACTGCCAAATCGAAATCACGAGTGTCAGGATGCCGCACGAGATCAGTGCCAATCCCACGTATTGTGCCACGAATGGATGGCGGGCAGGGTTGGCGCCCGGGAGATCTTCCATTCGTTGGAAGAACGGGACAATTGTAAAGCCGAAGCCGATCAGCGAGACCGCCGTGCGTATCCAAGACATCAGCGTGCGCTCTACGCGGGCGCGTGTGCGGAGCCAGGCGAAATGACTGTCCGCAGTCACCCGTACCGGGAACCTTTCTGCGTGTGGCTCGATCGGTGGCTCAGCCATACAAACTCTCCCTTCTCCGACAATTGCCCGCAGAGTTGGAGCGTGAGATGGGAAGCGCTTCAAGAATGCTCGCGACCGGCACCGCAATGACGACGCTTTGAGCGAACCGCAGTAGCGTCGCACCGCGGAGCGGTACGAAGGCCCTCCACGCCAACCGTGGCGACAGGTCACCGAGGAGCTCGCGCCGATACATCGCAGCGCCACTGACGCGCGATAGGAGCGAGCAGGACGCGAACCAGCAGGTAGGGAACGAACGCCAGCAGAACGGCGATGATGAGTGCCTCAACCGGGTAGAATGTCTTGAACACCAAAAGTTGATAAATTAAGTCCATAGCGAGCCCAAGGAGGATGATCCTCGCGGTCGCGTTCAATCCCTCGCGCAACAGCTGGACGCGCCTGCCGGGAGTATCAGCGACTGTCTGAACCGTCGGCGCGCGGCCGGCTCGTGGGAGCTTGACGACATCGTGGATTGCAGCAATCGCTGCCATCGAGGGCTGTAGGATGAAGCGAAACGACAGCGGACCGCTCGAACAGGCTGGTCCAAATGTGTTCAATCACTGCTAACGTTACGCCGTGCCAAAGCACGACCGCTGCGATCAACACCAGGCCAATCGCGATCACGAGCTTGGGCAGGCCTCCGAGTTCTTGTCGACTGGCATTGTTCTCTCCGTTGCTCCGGCGTGACGAACAACGCAGCGAAAACCAACATGACTCGTTGACGTGTCAACCGGCTCCGGATGGCGCGCCGCCGGACGATAGCGGCGGCAGTAGTTCGGCGCGCACAGGTGCGAGCCGCCCTTAAGCACCTTGCGCGGGATCTTAATGTTGGGCAGGCACGAGTCGTAGCTGGCGTCTTCACGACCACCACGCGGATTCTGCGGGATGCAACAGGCCTTCGGAGCGTCCGCCTCGTGTTTCGGTGAATACCAGTCGGCCGTCCATTCCCACACGTTGCCGATCATGTCGTAGACGCCGTAGGCATTGGGCGGAAATGCCGTCACCGGCGAGGTGCGTTCGAACCCATCGAGCTTGTGATTCTGGTACGGAAATGCACCCTGCCACGTGTTTGCCATCTGCTTGCCGCCAGGCGTGAATTC
>Ga0210386_10004135_pt1 | contig 12070 bp, 8 predicted proteins | sample IncBWH32OmetaG_FD_160091 | JGI IMG/M metagenome (GOLD analysis project Ga0210386, IMG submission 160091) | Forest soil microbial communities from Barre Woods Harvard Forest LTER site, Petersham, Massachusetts, United States - Inc-BW-H-32-O ... | reverse complement strand
AAGCGGGAATCACCGGCAACCCGGATCCAGCAATCGATAACCACAACTTCGGTCAACTGTTGACCGACCGCGCCAACGAACCGCTGCTGAATCAACTATCGGTGGTCGGTGAGCGGGCCCTGGACCCAAATGCCACCGGGTTCGACTGGGGATTTAAAGCCTGGTTCATGTACGGAAGCGACGCCCGATACACGAAATCGGTAGGTTTCCTCGATCTGGTCACCGATGAGCGTGTCCAGCCTGATTTTCCTGAGCTTTACGCCAGCGCCCACATTCCAATCCCCGCTACCAACGGTCTGGACATCAAAGCTGGAAAATACCAGGACCCGATGTCGGCAGAAACACTGGATCCGCGTAACAATGTTTTCTATTCCCACAGCTACATCTTCAATTTCGGGATCCCGGAGAACGATACGGGAGCTCTCGCCACGCTGCACGTGAACAAATATCTCGACCTCTACGCTGGAGTTAATCGCGGAATTAATATGACGTTTAGCGACAATAACTCCTCGCTCGCTGTCGAATACGGGCTCGGCCTGAATTTGCTGGACGGCAATCTAACCGTCCTGGCTCTGTCGGACGCTGGACCGGAAAACACTCTCAACAATCACGATTGGCGTTTTGTGAACGACATCACGACGACCTGGAAGGTCACCAAGAACTTCACCTCCATCACAGACATGAACCTCGTTGTGGACAGCGTCGACGGCGGCAAGTGGGCTGGAGGCGTTGCCCAATATTTCACGTATTCTGTGAACGATTGGCTGCAGCTAGGAATACGCGGCGAGATTTACCGGGATTCAGGGGGATTTTATGTCGCCCAGTTTCGAGCCAACAACGATTTCATTCACTTCGAGCGTGGAGACAACGTGTTTAATCCCAACTTTCCTTTCGATCCCAGCAACCTGGGCGGCGGGAATACCACCTACCTCGAAGTTACGGGGGGCGTGACTGTTAAACCGCCTTTGCCGAAACCGATCGCCGGGCTGCTGATTCGCCCGGAGGTCCGCTACGACGCATCATTGAACAATACCGCGCCGTTCAATCAGAATACCAAGGCGGACCAGTGGACATTCGCCGTCGATCTAGTGCTTGAGTTTTAGTCGGCCGCCAAGTTAAAGATTCAAATGAAACCAAGAGGTGCCGGCGATCTGCCGGTGCCTCTTTTTTTTGGGCCTCTAGCCCCGAGAATTTCATCACCCATGAAGTCTCGTGAGATGATCGATCAGCTGTCACTCACTTGTTTGGAAATAAAAATCCGGTGGATGGCCATTGGATGGCACATGGAGTGCTGTAGCCGGTATTACGAATCATCAGAACAGTAATACTCGGTCTTGATCCTCTGCCTATGAACCCGTTTCGATCTTCCATCTGCTTTGCTTTGCGATACTGCGTTTTGTTTACCGCCGCCGTGTCTGGTCTTGCTGTCGCTCACGCCGAATCACTCAAAATCGCTTACAGCGATTGGCCTGGGTGGGTGGCCTGGGAGATCGCCATCCAAAAGAACTGGTTCAAAGAAGCAGGCGTCGATGTCCAATTCATGTGGTACGATTACGCCCCTTCCATGGACGCCTATTCGACCGGAAAGGCCGACGCTGTTTGTATGACCAACGGCGATGCACTGGTCACTGGCTCGAGCGGCAAACCCTCCGTCGGCATTCTGGTCAACGATTTCTCCAGCGGGAACGACATGATTGTCGCTAAACCCGGAATCGATGCCGTTAAGCAACTGGCCGGCAAAAAAGTCGGCGTCGAAATCGGTCTGGTGGATCATTTGCTTTTGGAACGGGCGCTCAGTGTCAGCGGATTGAGCGATAGCGACGTGAAACTCGTTAATACTCCGACCAATGAAACGCCACAGGTACTCGCTGCCGGAGCGGTCGACGCGATCGCCGCCTGGCAGCCAAATTCCGGACAGGCGCTGAAGACGGTTCAGGGTTCCAAGCCAATCTTCACCTCCGCCGAGGCACCCGGACTGATCTATGATTTGCTCTACGTCTCCAGAGAAAGCCTGGAGAAGAATCGCGCAGATTGGGCGAAAGTCGTCGGGGTCTGGTATCGCATCGTTGCCTACCTGGATGATCCAGGCAATCTGGATGAAGCTCTAAAAATACTGGCGGCCCGCGACAACGTGAAGCCCGAAGAGTATGAGCCATTCTTCAAAGGCACTCATATCCTTTCGCTGAAAGAAGCTCTCCACCATTGGCAGAAAGGGGATAGTCTCGATTCCCTATTTGGTTCAACCAAGAATGTCGACGATTTCAATGTGAACAATGGGGTCTACAAGCAGCACGTGGATTTTCGGGGCTACCTGGATCCGAGCCTGACGGAGGAATACGCAAAATCGGCCGGCGCCAAGACAGCGAACAACTAGTGTCCTGTCCTCGAAATACCAGTTGTCAATCTCGCGACAGGGTCGCGAAGGGTGACCGCAATGAAACGACCGGCGACCAGTCACGAGCGCTGGTTTAAAATCCGGGAGGAACTCTCGGGACGCCGCGCCACTTTATTGATGGCGCTCTCGTTTTTGCTGCCGTTGACCATCTGGTGCATCGCCAGCTATGTACCATTCATTTGGCATCCGGACATCCGACTTGAAGTGTCGGCCGACCGAACCGACGTCTCAACCGTCTACACAGCCGGTGATCACGTCAGCAAAGAATTTTTCCCAACATTCCAAAAAGCTGTACGAGAGGCGAATGCGAGAATTCTCGAAGATCGAAAGAATGGCCGAGGTTCATCCGGCGTCATGGTCCGGCGGGATAATCTGAAGAAGCTGCGTCAACTAGCTCCGCTGGCGATTTCCAATGGGTGGCTCCGCCCAAACCAGCGTGAAGATGACGCGGCAATTTTCGAAATCTGGAAGAAACTTGCAACCGGGGCCCTGGTCCTGCAAAAGCCGGCTCTCAGTCCTGAAAACCTCGAGGTCATTCGTCAGGATTGGGAGATGCTTTCCGCCACCGGCCCGAATTTTGATGCGCGGAAACTTCCTGATCAGCCGCTCCTCAGCCTGGTTCCGCAAGGGACACCATCAAATCCGTCTTACCTGCCCGCCCCCCATGAAGTGCTGACGACCGGATGGTATAACTTCACCGCGGGCGGCGAACTGGGTCAGTTGTCGCTGTTCAGCCGCCTGTTGATCTCAATTCGAATCGTCTTTACGGGGTTCTTGCTGTCGTGTCTGGTGGGCGTTCCGATCGGTATTTTCTGTGGTACCTACTCGTTCTGCTCGAAGGTCTCGGAGCCATTCATTGATTTCTTCCGTTACATGCCGGCACCGGCGTTCAGCACTCTGCTGGTCGCGATTTTTGGCGCCCACGACGAACCGAAGGTCGCACTTGTCTTCATTGGAACATTCTTCCAGATGGTCCTGGTGATAGCAAAGACGACCCGGCAACTCGATCATGCTCTCCTGGAAGCCGCGCAAACGCTCGGAGCAAAGTCTCGCCAGCTTTTTACGCATGTCGTTATTCCAGGAATAATGCCGGATCTCTATAACGACCTGCGAATTCTTCTGGGCTGGTCGTGGACCTGGATGGTGATCGCGGAATTAATTGGCGTTAAGACAGGCCTGACCGAATTCATCGAAACCCAGGGGCGCTGGCGCAATTTCGACGCGGTGTTCCCAGTCATTATTCTGATCGGAATAATTGGCTTCTTCACTGATCAATTTTTGGGTTGGTTTAGAGGAATTCTCTTCCCCTATACCAGGAGGGCCCGATCGACAGTCAAGAGCGCGCGCAAAATCGAGCAACCGCCGCCGGTGAATCAATCGCCGAAGGCTGAATCATCGGTCACGCAGTTAACGATGACATGAGCCAGGCAACAATTGATCTTCCAGACTATCGAACGCAGTCACCTAATGTGGCCGCACGTTTTGGCCGGCTCAAAGCGCGTCCTGTCGTTCTCGAGGTCTGCGATTTGCAAAAGTGCTTTTCTTCGGCGCAGGGGGAAGTGGTAGCACTGCAGAATATCGATTTCGTCGTTCACAGACGCGAATTCATCTGTGTCATCGGAGCGTCTGGTTGCGGAAAATCAACGTTGATCCGAATTCTGGCAGGACTCGAAACACCAACCGCGGGAGAAGTTTTACTCGATCACAAGCGCGTGAGCGGCCCTGGTCCCGAGCGCGGTATGGTTTTTCAGGGCTACACACTTTTCCCGTGGCTTTCGGTGAAACAAAACGTCATGTTCGGCCTCAAAATGACCGGACATTCCTCCAGCGAGGCTGAACCAACCGCGCGCCAGTGGATCGAGATGGTCGGGTTGGCAAAGTTCGAAAATTCGTTCCCTCACCAACTATCGGGAGGAATGAAACAACGCGTCGCCATCGCGCGCGCACTGGCTAATCAGCCGAGAGTGCTACTCATGGATGAGCCCTTTGGCGCCCTGGATGCGCAGACGAGGTGCCAGATGCAGTCTTATCTTCTCCAGATCTGGCGGAACGTCGACGTAACGATCGTTTTCATTACGCACGACCTGGACGAAGCAATTTATCTCGCCGATCGGATCCTGGTTCTCAAACCCCATCCCGGTCGAGTCGATGAGCTGATTGAAGTGCCGGTGCCTCGACCGCGCGGGCCCGACCAGTTTATTTCGCCGGAATTTCTCGCCACCAAGAAACGCCTTGAAGAGCTGATTCATCCCCTCAGTGAGTCCGCTGGAGACAAACTTCCGACCTTACGGCTAACGCGCGTGGACGACGAAGTCGAATAGCAGCACCTGCAAAAGCCGATCCGCCCACTCGCCGATACGTTTTCCCTAGTGTCCATTTCCTGTGAAATCGCGAACCAAACGTCCAAACGGAAATTCCGAAGGCAAAGTCCAAAGGATCAGCGTCTCGCTGCCTGAGTCCGTTTTCTGCGAATTAGACCAACTCGTTGCGGAGCGAGGTTGGGAAAGCCGTTCGAAAGCAATCTCCGTGATGGTGACTCAATCCGCCCTCGAACACCGGGAAGACCAGGGAGATACGCTGATGGCTGGGACGATCACCATCGTCTACGACGAATCAAAAGGGAATTTATTGCAGCGCTTGGCTGAGCTTGAGCGCCGTTATCTCGATGAGGTCATTAGCTCCCTTCACGTTCAACTGGAAAACGATCATCGCATCGAGGTCCTGCTCGTGCAGGGACCCGCTCGCAAACTCCAGAGTATTGCAGACCAACTACTCACCCTCAAAGGGGTAAAAACAGGGAAGCTAACTCTCACCACCATGCTTATGCCACCGCTGCACCCCCTGCCCCCTCGCGTATACGGGTCAAATCAGCGATCGGGAAACCAGGGGCGCTAAAAATCATGACACCCTCGCCAGCGATTCCAAGCGTTCGTCTTCTTTTCGAGGAAGATATCCCGGGTGGAGCGATGTGGTCTTATGCCCTCAAACGTCATCACACCCTCCGACTTACCGCCATTGAATCGGGCGCCAACGTCGGAGCGATGCTCTACAACCTGCATCAACCGCTCGACCGCCTCAATCTGCCTGATACTCTTAAAGCTCAGCACACCGCGAAGTTGACCACCGGGAACGTCCTCTTGAGCGACATGGGACACGTTCTTTGCTCCATTTCGGCGGACACCTGTGGATGGCACGATCCGCTTGCGGGACACTCGACGCCTGCGCTGGTCCGGGCAAAATACGGTACCTCAACTTACCAGGAAGACCGCAACGCCTTTCACCGAAACGCTCGTGACCAGTTCCTGATCGAGCTCGGCAAATGGGGACTCGGCAAAATAGATCTGGTGGCCAACATAAACTTTTTCAGCAAAGTCACCGTCGACGGCGACGGCAAAATGCATTTCGTGAGAGGAAATTCGGCCCCTGCCAGCTGCGTTGACCTGCGCGCAGAAATGGACACGCTCCTGATCCTCAACACCTGTTTGCATCCAATGGATCCTGATCCGCAGTACCACCCAAAGCCGGTGCATATCGCGGTCTGGAAATCCGACCAACCCGCCGCCGATGATCCATGCCGAACGGCTTGTCCGGAAAATACCCGCGCATTTATCTTAACCGAAGCACTTTTTCGGTCATCGAGCTCCAGCCCGCCACCATCTCAAACATGAGCACACTGATCTATACCGAAAGCCAGCTGCACCCGGAAGACGCCGTCTACGACTACACGGTGTTGTCCGGCGAAGCTTGGATGCATGAGATTGCGGCCGGTCAATCATTTCGGATCGTCGATCTGGAAGGCAACCAGGCTGTCGACACCCTTTTCTATAATGCGCACGATCGAACAGATCGCTACAGCGCACAAGACACCATCCGGGAGCAAAGCAGTATCTATCTGACGACCGGAACAAAACTCATCTCTTCCGAAGGCCATGTCTTGCTGACCATCGTCGCGGATACCTGCGGGCGGCACGATACCCTCGGTGGAGCGTGCTCGGCCGAGAGCAATCAGGTACGATACGCGATCGAGAAGAAACATATGCACAACTGTCGGGACTCCTTCCTCCTGGCGGTGGCAAATTCGACTTACGGCTACTCCAAGCGTGACATTACTCACAATATCAATTTTTTCATGAATGTGCCGGTCACGCCGGAGGGTGGTCTTACGTTTGCAGACGGCGTTTCCGACAAAGGTCGCTATGTCGAAATGCGAGCGGAGATGGATGTCATCGCGTTGATTTCGAATTGCCCTCAATTGAATAACCCGTGCAACGCTTATAACCCGACGCCCGTTCGATTGTTACTCTGGGATTAAACATCGGCACGGTTCCGCTCCATGTTTACCAAAGTCCTGGTGGCCAATCGTGGCGAGATCGCCTGCCGCGTGATTCGTACCTTACGCAAACTGGGCATCCAGGCGGTCTCGGTCTATTCAGACGCGGATGCGCACACGATGCACGTTGCTCTGGCAGACGAAGCGTTCCGGATCGGACCGGCCCCAGCCAACCAGAGCTATCTCAACGCCCAGCAGATTCTTTCGGTAGCAAAAAATTCGGACTGTGAGGCGATCCATCCCGGCTACGGGTTTCTGAGCGAGAACGCCGAGTTTGCTGCTGACTGTGAAAATGCCGGCATCCGCTTTATTGGCCCGACTTCGGAACAGATAAAATCGTTCGGGCTCAAGCATGTTGCCCGTGAACTAGCCGCCAAAGCCGGCGCACCACTTCTGCCCGGCACCACTCTGCTGGCAGACGCGGAAGAAGCATCGAAAGCCGCTGAGCAGATCGGATTTCCGGTCATGGTCAAAAGCACGGCGGGTGGAGGTGGGATCGGTCTCCAACTCTGCCGGTCGGCGGCCGATTTGCAGGAAAGATTTGCCACGGTCAAGCGTCTGGGAGAAGCCAATTTCAAACAGGGCGGAGTTTACCTCGAAAAATATGTCGAAATGGCGCGCCATGTCGAGGTTCAGATCTTCGGCGACGGCAAAGGTCGGGTCCTGGCCGTCGGCGAACGCGATTGCTCGATCCAACGGCGAAACCAGAAAGTCGTCGAGGAGACACCGGCACCCAATCTTTCAGATGCCGTCCGCAAACGACTCTTCGAAGTTGCCGTCAGTCTCGGCAAAACCGTCAACTATGCTTCTGCCGGAACCGTAGAGTTTATTTATGATAGCCTCGCGCAAACGTTTTATTTCCTGGAGGTTAACACGCGTCTTCAAGTCGAGCATGGCGTCACCGAAGCGGTGACCGGCATCGACCTGGTGGAATGGATGATCCGGCTTACGGCGGGTGAACTTCCGCCTTTAGAAACTCTAATCTCCGTTTCCGAGGGCCACTCTATTCAAGTCCGCCTCTACGCGGAGGATCCCAACAAGAACTTCCAGCCCAGCTCGGGACTCCTGACCGAAGTGCTCTTTCCAAATGATACGCGCATTGACACCTGGGTTGAACGGGGAACGGAAATCTCACCCTACTACGATCCGCTGATCGCCAAAATTATCGTCAAAGGAAGCGATCGACAGGGCGCCCTGACGAAAATGAAGAACGCTCTCCAGCAAACCCGTATCTACGGAATCGAAACCAACCAGAGTTATCTCGCAGCGGTTCTGGAAAACGAACAGGTGAAGCGCGGCGAGGTCACGACTCGGCTCCTCTCATCGTTGAAATATAAGCCAGCAACCTTGGATGTCCTTGAGGCGGGAACTCAAACCAGCGTTCAAGATTATCCAGGACGGTTAGGATTCTGGGCCGTCGGCGTGCCGCCCTCAGGTCCGATGGATACACTTGCTTTTCGTTTCGGCAATCGACTTCTCGGAAACGCTCCGGAGGCCGCCGGATTGGAAATCACCATTTCTGGTCCAACGCTCCGATTCAACACCGACTGCGATTTTTGTCTCACCGGCGCAGTAATGAAGGCCGATCTCGACGGCGTCGATATCGCATTCTGGTCGGTCGTCCATGGACGGGCGGGACAAACCTTGAGGATAGGACAGCTCAGGGGAAGCGGCGCCCGGTCGTATTTTTTGGTGATCGGCGGCCTGGATGTTCCCGACTATCTAGGAAGCAAGTCGACCTTCGCGCTGGGTCGATTCGGAGGGCACGGGGGAAGAGTTCTTCGCGCCGGAGATGTCCTTCGCCTTCGGAAAAACAGCCGAGCCGTCCCGACCGAGTCCGAAAGAATGGCGCCCGCCCTTCGAATTCTGCCAACGTCAATCGTTCCGACCTATTCCAGTCGATGGGAGATTGGCGTCTTGTATGGACCGCATGGCGCGCCCGACTTTTTTGCACCCGAATACATCGACACATTTTTTTCCGCTGAATGGAAAGTGCACTACAACTCCAATCGGACTGGCGTCCGATTGATCGGGCCGAAGCCGAATTGGACTCGGACGGACGGCGGTGAAGCTGGTCTGCATCCATCCAATATCCACGACAATGCCTACGCTGTCGGCGCCGTCGATTTTACCGGCGATATGCCGATCCTGCTTGGACCGGACGGTCCCAGTCTGGGCGGATTCGTTTGTCCTGCGGTCGTGGTGGACGCGGAACTCTGGAAACTTGGACAGCTCAAAGCAGGAGATTCGGTACATTTCCGCCGGCTAACTGCCATTGCGGCGGAGAACTTAAAGCTCGCCCAGGAACATGGACTTGCAACATTAACGCCCCTTCCGAGTGTTCCAGCGGTCAGCGTGGCATTGCGCTCCAGCGTCGGCGACGAAGCGATCCTCGCCGAACTCGAGGCCACCGGCGGTCGGCCACGTGTCGTCTACCGAGCGTCCGGAGACTCTTACATCCTGGTGGAGTATGGTCCGCTGGTTCTGGATTTAAATCTCCGTTTCCGTGTCCATGCCCTGATGCAATGGGTGCAGGGCCATCGACTTTCCGGGATTGTCGATCTGACCCCCGGTATTCGATCGTTGCAGGTCCACTTCGACCCCAAAAAGGTTCCCCTGAGGGAGTTACTCGACGTCCTGCTGACCGCCGAAAAAGAACTTCCGCCCGCTGACGAGATGGAAGTGCCGACACGCATTGTCCATCTGCCGCTGTCCTGGGAAGATGAATCAACCTTGCTGGCGATTCAGAAATATATGCAGTCCGTGCGCGCCGATGCACCGTGGTGTCCAAGCAACCTGGAGTTCATCCGGCGCGTGAACGGTCTAAGAAGCATCGCAGAGGTAAAGGATATCGTGTTTGATGCCAGCTATCTCGTGTTGGGTCTTGGCGATGTATACCTGGGCGCCCCCGTCGCCATTCCGATCGATCCGCGTCATCGATTGGTGACCACAAAATACAATCCGGCAAGAACTTGGACCCCGGAGAATGCTGTCGGGATAGGCGGCGCCTACTTGTGCATCTACGGAATGGAAGGTCCCGGCGGTTACCAATTCGTCGGTCGAACGGTTCAGGTTTGGAACCGTTTCCACGTCACGAAGAATTTCGAGGCCGGTAAACCTTGGCTACTGCGATTTTTCGATCAAATTCGATTCTATCCTGTTTCTGCGGAGAAATTGCTTCGTCACCGAGAAGATTTCCTGTCCGGCAAATTCAACCTGGCGATTGAGGAGGAAACATTCCGGCTCCGCGATTACCACGCCTTCCTGAAACGGATTGTACCCGAGGCCACGGCATTTAAGGCAGACCAACAAGCAGCGTTCGAAGCGGAGCGGCAACGTTGGGCCTCCACGGAATTCGTTCCAGCGGACGACACGAGTTCAATGGCGCTTCAGGAAGAGGTACAGTTGCCCGAAGGCGGATCGTTCATCGACGCGCCCGTTGCCGGCAACCTGTGGAAATTGGTGACAAAGCCAGGAGATCAGGTCCAGCCGGACCAGCCGGTGGCGATCATCGAATCGATGAAGATGGAAATGCAGGTCTGCGCAACAAGCCTCGGCACCGTCCATTCAGTATTGGTCAAAGAATTTTCCCCGGTCTCTCAAGGACAGCATCTCTTCATCATCGAGAGTCCGAGGCTTTGAATCGATTCCACCAGGTCCTTTCCTCTTGCCTCAACCGGGGGTATACTCCGGAACTTTGAAGAGAGCTTCCAACATCAGCGTCTTAAGCCAAGGAGCAAAACTATGAGCGAATTTCCGGAAATCCAACCGTTCGGACCAAGGCCCGCGCAGCACAACGAAGATCCCCAAAATGCAGCACCGGCGGCCCATCCCTCTGAGCCCCCGACTCCTTCTCCGAGTCAAGCTCCGGCAAGCCGCGTGAATATTACGGTGGTTGTCACAGCGGTAACGGTCGGATTTGCTCTAGGCTACCTGGTCTCCCGCTACCAGCAATTGATTCTCAGCCAAAGCAAGATCGACGAATTCATCAACTATGCTCAAGCTTGGATCCGGGAACAAGGCCCGAAGATTACAGACCCGATCAAGCAAGGCCTGGAATCCACGGGGTCCAGTGTGGAGCAAGCGATCAAGAAAGTGAGCGCCAGTCGTCCGTTGGAATCGCTTAGTCTGTTTCAGCGGCCGAAGCACCGAAAATTCCTCGGGGTAGATATTTTCTGAGGTCCTCTCGGACTGCCGTTTAAGCTCTCTTGTCGGCTGCTTTCCCAACCCTGTTCCTCGTCGTCGTTCTCGATGTCGTTGCGAGCGAGCAGGCGGAGCCCTCCGGCTCCTTCGCTTGACGTGTCTTTGCTCATTGCAAGCCGCTTTCAACCAACGACGATCAAAAACTGAGGACGACGAGAACGATCTCAGAATTACCAGCTATACCCCACTCCGATGTCAAATTGTTGAACCCAATAATTTCCTCCCACTTGTCCTCCATAGTCACCGAACACCCAGAGCGCATCGGTGACCCGGTATGCAACCCCGGCTGATCCCCATGCCGCGTTGCGGTCGATACCTGTCCAGGTATCCCAGAAATTATGCTGCCAGGCAACCTGGACGTAAGGTGTCCACTTCCCGGCATGATATGCCACCCTGCCTCCTACGCGAGTTGCCAGCTCGTTCAAAGGGGCAAAACCCTGTGCGTTATCGTACTCGACGCTAGCCCATGGCCCGACTTCGAACTGACCTAGTCGCCACGCGTACCCCGTTCCGGCGTACCCGGTCCAATCCACCCCGTTCGTAGTGCCGACCGAGTTATAGGCAGTGGTGCCAATCAGCCCGGCTAGAGTTCCGTACCAGCCTCCGTACCAGAAAGATGTGTATAATCCGCCCCTGAAAGTATTTGCGTGGAAATTCTGGCCGTTCAGTGTGCCTGTCGTGTAGGTGTAATCGGCTAAGACCCCGACCAGCCAATGAGGCCTGACCCGGTAGTCAAGGCCGATAGTGAACTGACCCGCACTGTAACGCTCACTGTCGAAGTTGTCGTAATGCCCGAATAGTCCCGTTCCGACCGCCCAAACGTCCCATCGCTTTTGCTGGAGGGTAGGTGCCGGTTGAGCCACGATTTGCTTTCCGTCCTTGCTGTACCCGTCCTTGCCGTATCCGTAGGTGGGGCCTGCCTGGGTGGGGCCTGCCTGGGTGGGCGATTCGTCGTCCTCGGCCATCTCGCGGATTTCAGCGGCGCGTTGCTCAATCGAGTTCGTTACCGCGTTCGCAGAGTCGATGGTCGACTGTTCGATGGGAGCAAATGCTCTCGCAGACGTGGGCGTGGGTTTTGGCGTTGGCGTAGGGGTCGGGGTCGGGGTAAGGGACGGTGTTGGCGTGGGAGTCGGGGCCAGCCT
>Ga0210386_10004134_pt1 | contig 12070 bp, 11 predicted proteins | sample IncBWH32OmetaG_FD_160091 | JGI IMG/M metagenome (GOLD analysis project Ga0210386, IMG submission 160091) | Forest soil microbial communities from Barre Woods Harvard Forest LTER site, Petersham, Massachusetts, United States - Inc-BW-H-32-O ... | reverse complement strand
CTCAGGAATCCGAAAGAGGGATAGCTACTGAGCCTGCATCGCAGCTTCTTCGATGACAGCGGCGACCTCCTTCGGCCGGGAGGCATATACCGAGTGGCTCGCACCTGCGATCTCTGTGACGTGACTCTTGGCTCGCGCAGCGTACCAACGCTCCAGATCGGGGTTGATCGTCCTGTCTTTGGTCGCTACGATCATCCAACTCGGCTTACTGCGCCAGGCAGGCGCCGTGACAACTGCCTTGAAACTGTCAGCAAAGTTGAGGACCTGCGAATTCGCCATGAAAGCCGCCTGTTGAACAGGCAAATCCGCGGCAAAGTACTCATGAAATTGTGCGGGATCAAGATATGTGAAACCGTCTGCAGTCTTCTTGATCGCGGTCGACTTGCTCAAATCGCTAGGGAAACGCTTGCCATCATCCGCTTCGTCTTCGCCAGCATCCGGCATGTGTGCAGCAACGTAAACCAAGCCAACAACGGACGGCTCTGTGCCCGCCTCGGTAATGACGGCGCCTCCATAGCTGTGCGCAACAAGAATGCTCGGCCCATCTTGAAGCGTGAGAATACGCTTCGTGGCAGCCACATCGTCTGTGAAAGACGTTTCTGGCTCCTGAACGATACTCACGTTGTAACCATCCTTAGTGAGAATGTTATAGACGCCCTTCCAGCCAGAACCATCTGCCCATGCACCGTGAACCAGGATGATATTTCTAACACGATGCGCTTCGCTTTGTGCGTTCAAACGGGCCGGCGTGCTTGCGATGCAGCCTGCCAATACTGCGACGAACGCGAGTGATTTAGTGAGGGTGTTCATGTGCATAAACCTTTCTTAGATGAGCCGTGCATTGTCTTTCTGATGATTCGATGTATTTGGCACCCTCGATTGCGTGTCCAAACGTTCGCTTATTATCCGGTCAGAGACTCTGGAAGCAACAACGCGATTGCTCAAATGCTGATCTCGCTCATGTAAGGAGAATCTTGGTAGCTGGATACCAACGCTAAACGTTGGCTGTGCCGACGATATTCCGTGGGGGTGCTCATGGTGAGTCGCCGAAAGATGCGAGCAAAGTGCTGTTGAGTCTGAAATCCACATTCCGCAGCGATATCAATCACTGGTGATTCCGATTCCTCGAGCAGCTTTTTCGCCTTGCAAATCCGGAGCTGCATCAGATATTGGTGCGGCGAGGTTCCGGTCGACGATTTGAAGCGCTGGGAAAAGTAGGCGGCGCTCAATCCCGCCTCGCGCGCCAAGTCGGAGAGCGTTACAGTCCGGGAAATGCGTTCATTTATGTAGGCGAGGACGCGCCTAAATTGAGAGGGCGATAAACCCTCTTCTCTGGGCGGATCCGGCGGCATGCATCCCGTCTCTCTCCGTGTCTGTTGGGTATGAGGTATCTCGGTCACGGCTGAGGGCGATTCGAGGAGACTGATGGGAGTGCGTCTCCCATCCTGCTCAACCCAGGCCGGGCCGGGAACCAGCTTAAGCGATGCGGCTCGGTCATCAGTTTCAAACTGAACTTTGAGACGAGTGCCCCCACGGCCGAGATTCACCACGCCCAATGGGGTTGCGCTTGACGCGGAGATACCTTCGTGACACTCACGATCATTTTGTCGCTCCTGGGTGACTCGGAAAGGCTTCATGCGCGCCGAAGACATGACCGTGTTTCGATCTGGTGCCCAATCGCCCCGCGACACTCCACCATCACGGAATGATCCCCAGTTACGCCCATGTGAAATTTCCGCGTTTGCGCTGTTCATATCCGACCCCACATTCAGTTTTCTTCGCCTGCAACTTGCTCTCTGAAGACCCACTCGCGGATGTACGGTGAGCAATGCGCCAGCTCGACGCCCTTCGATTCACACAGTCCCAAGAAGCGAACCACCTCGACATCAACGAGTGTCACCTCTTGCAGATCAAGAACGGTTCCCCTCGTGGGGCCGCCTATCTGCTCGCGTAATTCATCGATATCTCTGGCTCGAATCCGACCGCTCAAGTTGAGAACGATGCGCGCTCCGTCGGATATCTTCGCTATTCGCAAGGTCATCGACATGTAGGTAAGCACGCGAACTTCCAGATGTAAGTCATTGACCATACATATGTTCGTGCGAGCATAATTGTTCTGACTTTCGGAATTTTCTGATTTTCGGCAGCATTTCGAGGTCGAAAAGAGAAGCTGACCCTGAATTGAGCTTCATTTGACAGTCGTCGCCGTGCGCAGCGCCATCGCATCGTCGGCTACGTCAAAACATGGGGATTCAAAATACGAATCACTTCGTTTTGAAGCGGTTTTTGTTGATCCCCAGGATACCGATCTTCGAGTCAAGAGTTTGACGAGGAATGCCGAGCTTGGCAGCTGCTCCGGATGGACCGGCGATACGCCCACCAGTCTCAGAAAGCACCGCTTCAATGATTTCTTTTTCTCGGTCAGAGTCCATCCGTCTTAGACCTTTTCCGGTTGTGTCCGGCATTTGCGATTCAAGAGGATACTTTGGCTCTAGCCAGCTCTGATCCACGCAGAAGGTATCGCCGTCGCTCAAGACAACGGCTCGTTCAATGACATTTTGTAACTCACGAATATTCCCCGGCCAGGCATAGACCTGAAATAGCTCCAAAGTCTTCTTCCTTATATTCGTGATCCTTTTCCCCACCTTCTTCGCATAGCGTTCAACCAGGTACTCTACTAATACTGGAATGTCATCGACCCGTTCCCGAAGCGGCGGAATCTCAATTGGAAAGACATTTAGTCTGTAGAAGAGATCTTGCCTGAAACTTCCCGAGCCGACTGCAGCCTTCAGGTCACGGTTAGTGGCTGCCAATACCCGCACGTCTACCGAAATCGGCCGGCTTCCTCCTACGCGTTCGAATTCTCGTTCTTGGAGCACTCGCAAGAGAGTTATCTGAGTCTCGGCGGGAAGTTCACCAACCTCGTCCAGGAAAATCGTTCCCTCATGCGCCAGTTCAAATCTTCCCAAACGTCGTTGTGTTGCACCGGTGAATGCACCCTTCTCGTGCCCGAAGAGTTCGGATGCGATCAAGGATTGTGGAATCGCAGCACAATTCACTCGGACGAACGGGCGAGTTGAACGATTCGATCGATTGTGAATTGCGCGTGCAATTAATTCCTTTCCTGTTCCCGTCTCGCCGAGAATCAGAACCGTGGAATCGGTGGGCGCGACCTTCGCCACTTGCGACAGAACCCGACGGAGTGTTATTGAGGAACCGACGATCTCTTCGAACATTGATGCCTGATCGACCTCTTCGCGTAACGCAATGTTCTCATTCTGAAGTCGTTGCTGAGCCTGCTTGTGATCGTGAATATCGGTCCCTGCGGCATACCAACGTGTGACGCGTCCTTGTTCGTCTCGTACCGGGTTCCAGCGCAAGAGAAACCAACGATATTCTCCGTCTTTTCCCCGAAAACGTGCTTCGCATTCATGCGGGAGACCGCCCAAGAATTTATCCTGAGTTTCGCGAAGAACGCGTTCTAAATCATCTGGATAGAAATACTCGTGACGATCGGTGCTGCGCCACTCCTCAAGGGTGAGCCCCAGATAGTCGAGCATCATTTGATTGGCATAGAGACGAGCGCGATCAGGGGTCAATACGACGACGTACTGAGGGGCGAAATCCAAGATCTGTCGAAGCTCCGTTTCGCTTCGCCGGATCTTGTCGTCCGCTTGCTTTCGGTCTTCAACGTCGGTCATCAAGGTGTACCAGCGGACGATATGGCCGTGGATATCGCATTGAGGCAGGCGGCGCAGCAAAAACCAGCGGTAGAGGCCATCAGCACGGCGAAGGCGCAGCTCAACATCACTTGGTTGCCCGGTTTCGATCGAAGTCCTCAACGTGGCAATTACGTCAGGAAGATCGTCGGGATAAACGGCGTCGGAAACAGCCCAGTTCTTCAATTCGTCAAGGGGCTTGCCAAGATATTCCAATGTCTGATTATTGACGAATTCAATTTCGCCACCAGACGTCAAAGTAGAAACAAGGCCGGGCACACTGTTAACCATCAGACGAAAATTCTGTTCACTGGATCGGAGACTGTCTTCAGCCCGTTTGCGGTCTTCTATATCGGTGATGGCGCCGTACCATCGAACGACGTTCCCCTGCTCATCCATCAACGGCTCGGCACGGAACATATACCGGCGATATTCTCCGTCAAACCTCCGAATGATACGTTCGCCTTCGGCGGGCTTCTTTGAAGTTATGATGTCACGCCAGTCGTCCACGGCGGCTTGCGAATCATCCGGATGCATCGCAGTTCTCCAGCCCCAGCCCAGCGCCTCCTCGTGGGTGAGACCGGTGTAGTCCAGCCAGCGCTGGTTGTGGAACTCCGCAGAGCCATCAGGCAGTGAGCACCAAGCCATCACCGGGATCGTGTCGATAATGGTTCGAAGACGTACTTCTGATTTCCTGATCTCAGTTAATGCGCTCTCCAACGCCGCTTTCGCCCGATGCTGCTCAGTGATATCTATCGTCGTACCGACGAACTGGACCACATCACCGTCTGAATTGTCCACGGGATGAGCCACAATTCGAATATTCTTGGTCGACCCGTCAGGAAAGAGTAGTTGGGAATCGTAATCGATGTCGGTTTTGTCTCGGGCCGACTTTTCCGCCGCTGCCATCAAGCCCGCCCAGTCCTCGGTCGACTGGAGAGACCGGTCTTCTTCAAAATTTGGAGGGCTCTGCGATGGATCACGCCCGTGGATTCGACACATCTCTGCCGACCAATATGATGGGCCTGGCCGATTAACATCCCAGACGAAGCTACCCGAGTGGCTTAATTTCTCTGCCTCAGTCAGATAAGCCTCTGTGCGCCGCAACTGCTCTTCGTTGAAGTGTCGCTCAATTGCGATACCGGTGATGTCGCTGGCATTTTCGATCAACTGCAGGTCGGCGGCACTGGGGCTACGTGGCTCACGACTATGGATAGAAAAAGCGCCAAGGGATTTGCCTTCACGAGTGAACAAGGGGCGTGACCAAGCGGAGCGAATTCCATAGGGCAAAACGCGGTCGCGATAGTCTTCCCAAATGGGATCGGTCAGGATGTCACTTACGTACACAGGTTCTCTACGGTAGACGGCCGTGCCGCAGGACGCGCCCTTCGCGCAAACTTCCGCGCGCCCTATTTGAGCGACAAAGCCAGGGAGACTTGGCGCCGTTGCGCAATGGAGGTACTTTCCGTCTTCGTCTAGAAGCCAGATGGTGCAGGACAAGCCATCGCCTTGAGATTCAACCAACCGAGCAATGATCGTCAGCACTTCAGGCAGAGGAGATCCAGCGAAAATCAATTTTAGAATGTTAAGTACAGACTCGATTGAAAACAAGCCTGATTCGTTTTGCGATCGTTCCACTCTCGTTTCGATCTGCGTGGGGAATTGCGGATCGTCGAGATGCCTCTTTCCAATTTCAGCTGATTCTGCGTTACCGGGATCCGTCATTGCAAATCCAATCAGCTATGTCGCCGCTCCATTGAAATGCGTCGTAGACTGAGAGTTCCCTCTAAAAGCTCCTTGGAGATCGGGCGGCCAACACCGCGGGAATGTGATTTTGTCAGGCTAAATGTCGGCGAGTGCAACTTGCAAGTGAACACTCCCTGGTGGCAAGAAGCTGACATTATCCAATCTCTTCATAATGCGCATGCGAAGCAGCTATGCAGGCCCCGCACCCAGTTCCCTGAAGCCGACCTTGCGTTTTGATCTTCTGAATACGGGGATCAGAGAAGACTAGGAACGGATTCCTGCCAACGACCTGCCGTCAGTCTATCGCTGCGTTTTCCACTCCCCTCTCTCAATTGCATCAGCAGCCGTGACGAGTTGCTGAAGTTCAAAGGATGTCAATTCCGTCTGCGAACTTTCCAACTGCTCAGCGGGTTTTGTGTCCATTCATTCTCACGTTTTGCAGTCGTCTAGGAATAACGAGTGTGGCTCGCTTAACACTAAAGCTGATGTCTAGGACACTTTGCAGAAGGATCGATCCAACACCAACGTTCTAGACACGCATTGGCAGCTTGCTCCTTGTAGAACAAGAAGGGTCGGGCATAGCGACGTCCGGGGAGGTGACGCATGGATGCTAACTGCTCAGCTCTCCGCGCGGATATGCATCGGTTAGGGATCGGGGTTATGACGACTCTGCCGGGCATTCCCAGCGTCACACAACTCGAAGCAGACAAGGAGACATTCATGAGTACACAACGCAGGATTTTCTCTCTGATGGGGATCGCGCTTCTTTGCGTGACCGCATCATTCGCGCAACAGGTAAAGACTGACTACGATCGCAACACAGATTTCAGCCAGTACAAAACATATTCCTGGGAACGGGTGCAAACGCAAGACCCGCTCTGGGTCGATCGAATCAAGGCGGCTGTCAATTCAGCGCTGGCAGCGAAGGGGTGGACTCAGGTTGAATCTGGCGGGAATGTTTCCATCATTGCACTGGAGATGACGCAGACTCACCAGACTCTCAACACCTACTACGATAGTTTCGGCGGTGGCTGGGGAGGGGGAAGGCGATTTGGCGGATGGGGAGACACCTTCGGAGAGGCCACGACGGTCCCGGATACGTATCGAGTCGGATCACTGGTCGTCGACTTGTTCGACTCGAGCACGAAGAATCTGATTTGGCGCGGATCCATGAGCGACGCCTTATCAGACAAATCGACCAAGAACATTAAGAACCTGGATAAGGGCGTGGTGAAGTTGTTCGATCACTTTCCGCCAAGCATAAAGAACGGATGATCAGGAATACCCACGAGGATGCGCACATTTCATCCACAAACTCAAGATGTGCTTGGCCACTTACGAGGTCAAGACCACAACATAGAGGTGAAGTGAATGATGCAAGTCAAAGACAAGCTGTTGCCGACAGCCTTCGCGCGTGCCGTTACTGTTGACTCAACCTTCGCTTACATGGGAAGTCTCATGACCTTTTTGGCGAAGGGCTCGGAAACGAGCGGACGCTTCGCCCTTATGGAGTACTACACGAAGCCTGGGAACGAGCCTCCGCCTCACGTCCATGAGCGTGAACATGAGTTGTACTTCGTAATGGAAGGCACAATGCGCTTCTACTGCGAAGACAAGACTCTGGACATTGGAGTCGGCGACGTCGTGTTTCTTCCTCAGGGTAAGCCCCATGCATTCACTTGCACCTCTAGCGTCGTACGCACGTTGATCTTTGTACAGGCCACTGGCAGCGACGCAGTAGCCCTGGACAGCTATTTCCTCGCAATGGGCGAACCGGCCGGGAGCATGGTGTTACCAGATTCCGCCGTAACTTATGCGATCGATGATCCGCGACACGCGACCCGAGTTGGAGCATCCACCGGCATACGAATTCTTTCGCCATCCGAGACCCAACGAGCACTTCCACAGTACCCCGGCTCTGGCGTTGCCAGTTCGCCGAGCTCTCCCCACTTATTACGAGTACCAAATGAATAAGGAAGACGAAACCAGTGTGACAGACAGCTCCAACGAATAAGAAACCGAGCGCATGGAGGATCTGCGTTATACCGCGATGCTTAACAAAGATGTCGATGCGCTGAATCGCGTCCTTGAAAGAGCCTAATCGAAGGAGTTGATTACGATGCCAACCTTATTTGATCCCATTCGAGTCGGCGATCTCGACCTGCCGAACCGCATCCTAATGTCGCCAATGACCCGTCTCCGCGCCACAACCCAGAACATTCCTACACCGATCATGCAGGAGTACTACACCCAGCGTGCTTCCGCCGGTCTCATCATCGCGGAAGCCACGCCAGTCTCACCCATGGGTATCGGCTACGCACAGGTCGCCGGCATCTGGTCAGAGGAGCAGACCGAAGCCTGGAAGCCAATCACCGCTTCCGTCCACGCCCACGGTGGACGTATCTTCCAGCAGCTTTGGCATGTTGGCCGCATCTCCGATCCCATGTTTCTGCACGGTGAGCTTCCGGTCGCTCCTTCCGCCATTGCCGCCGCCGGTCACGTCTCGCTCGTCCGGCCGGAGAAACCCTTCGGCACTCCCCGTGCTCTTGAAACGCGTGAAATCTACGCCATTGTCGAGCAGTTCCGCGTCGCTGCACAGAACGCCCAGCGCGCGGGCTTCGATGGAGTCGAGATCCATGGAGCCAACGGCTATCTCCTCGACCAGTTTCTTCAGTCTGGCACTAACCATCGCACCGACGAGTTCGGCGGTTCGATCGAAAACCGTGCTCGCTTTCTGCTTGAGGTTGCGGACGCCTGCATCTCCGTCTGGGGTGCCAGCCGTGTCGGCATGCGTATCTCTCCACGCCCCGATAAACACGACATGTTCGACGCGAACCCGGCAGAAACCTTTGGCTATCTCGCACGGGAAGCTGGCTGCCGTCGGCTCGCCTTTCTCAACACGCGTGAATACCGAGCTGACGGCTGGCTCGGTCCGGCTCTCAAGCGCGAGTTTGGGGGCGTCTACATCGTCAACGAGCAATTCACCTTTGAGACTGCCAACGAGGCTCTCGCAAAGGGCGAGGCCGATGCTGTGGCGTTCGGCAAGCTCTTCATTGCCAATCCCGATCTGCCGCGACGCTTCGCAGTGGGCGCGCCTCTGAACCAGCCCGAGCCCAGGACTTTTTACGGCCATGGTCCCGAAGGCTACATCGATCAGCCAAGCTTGAAAGCCGTACCTGACGTCTCGACGCCTTCAGATGTGAGATAGCCGAAGCAAGCGATAAGTACCTCGCGCCTTGTGGCAATACCTAACCAAAACCAGAGGAGAAGTAAATGACAGATATCGATAAGCAGTGGATTCCAGCTTCGTACTACCGCGAAGTGAACGTTGACTCGACTATCAAGTACATGGGTCAAGTTATTACAGTTCTTGCGAAGGGGTCCGAAACCAATGGATGCTTTGCATTCATGGAAGTCAAGGTGCGGCCCGGGCTGGAACCCCCTCCTCACATCCACGAGCGCGAACACGAGCTATTTTTCGTGCTTGACGGGGCGATTCGTTTCTATACGCCAGAAAGAACATTTGACGTCCAGGCAGGCGGAGTTGGCTTTCTTCCTCAGGGTAAGCCCCACACGTTCGCATGTCTAACGGAGGAGATCCGCGCGTTAATTATCGTGGGAGCCATCGGTGATCAAACGGTCGGAATGGATGGCTACCTTTTGGCAATGGGAGAACCGGCACACGACATGGAGCTTCCTGATGCGCCGATCATCAAGGATGTTGAAGATCCCGAGCAAGCGATCAGCGTTGGCGCTTCATGGGGTATTCGGTTCCTCACTCCAGAAGATACCAAGAAGGCTTTGCCGCAATATCCCGGCTTCGGAGTACGAATCCTCTAACGAAATCTATCGGCCGAAGATGGAGGGGAGTTCTCCGTGTTTAGGTCGAATTAGCGCCCCCTGCCGGTTTGCCGTCCGTGTCAGGTACAAGGAGTCCCCACGCCATGGCACTTGCTCAGAAAACGTCAGGCACTGACGTTCCTTCCTTGCGCGTGCTATGGCGGCTCCTCATAGTCGAATTTCTTTTCACGGCGACCGGCGGTTTTGTGGACGCGTATGCTTTCATCGCTCACGGACAGGTCTTCGCGAATTCGCAGACTGCCAATGTCGTTCTCTTTTCCATATACGCTATCGAAGGAAAGGGATTGGAGGCAGTTTGCCATATTCCACCCATCGTCGCTTGCGTGCTGGGAGTCAGCGCGGCCAAAGTGCTTGGAGCACGCTCTAAAAAGAGTACATTCTCTATCAACCTTACTTTTCAATGCATCGAGCTTTTCGTCATTCTGTTTCTCGCGCTTTTCTCTTCGGAATTGCCCGACCCCGGCGTTGTTCCGATCATCTCGTTTGTCGCCGCGATGCAGATGACAAGTTTCGACGCATTCGGACCGTGGAGCTTTAACAGTGCGATGACAACGGGCAATATAAAGAGCGCAACTGTTGGCATCGTCCTCTGGCTTCGTGGCGAAGAACGCTCCAAGAATCGCGGGGTAGCTATCGTGTCGGCGCTGGCGTGCATCGCCTTTCTCCTGGGAGCCATCTTCGGCGGATTCTATACTCGCCGATACCCAGCGCATGCTTTATTGCCCTGTGTCTGCTTGGTCTTAGTTGCTTTCTGTTTTTCTCTTCGCCAACAACGTGTGCGGCTGAATTAATGGCCGAGTCACAAATGAACGTCGGACTAGCCAATTCTGGCCGGAGCGACGGCTCTCGAACCCGCGGCCTCCTGCGTGACAGGCAGGCGTTCTAACCAACTGAACTACGCCCCCGCATAAACAGATCCCAACCGTTGCCGGGCGTTCCTTTCCGCTCCCTTAGATTCCCGCAACTTCCCGAGAATACCGTCGCGACAGGGCAGTATTTTGGCATAACTTATAAAACATAGGCGTCACGGATGGCTCCTTTTGGCGCTTTAAGGCACGAATGGCAACGGTTATTGTGCCCTTATTGTGCCCGCGACCTCTGCCCTAGCACTTCGTTATCGGTACAGATACCCTTGGTGGGATCGATTAACTCAGATGAGATAAAGGAGAAGAGGGAAGTTCCGATCAGATTGGCCTCTGGCCAGAATCCGATTTCTGTTACAGCCAAATTGATACTTTCTTCACGTAAGCCCCCTAAGCCGCGTCGGAGGTGAGTTTCTTGTATTCCAGCACAGGCGCTTCGATGAGTTTCATCAATGTATCGCGGAACAGAAACGGGTTGGAACGATTGTTAAACCGGAACGTCATTTCATCGAGGTAGGCGGAAAGATGTTTTGCCGAAACTTTATGCCACGAACCAATGATGCCGCGCTTGAGCAGAGAGAACGCGGACTCGATTCCGTTCGTCGTAATGTCGCCGTTGACGTAAACTCCGTTGTGATGATTCACGGTCCTATGCACTATGCCGCGATCAAATCCTGCTTGCGTCAACGCACCTTTGTAGGCAGGCCATTACGAAGAGTGGGTTCTCTATTTCCATTCCTTGTAGTGCCGTGACGATCTCCAAGCGACCAGATTCATCAGACCGAATGCGGCAACCGCTCCCCAGATCGATGGCCTGTCTGCCCTGAGTCGGCCCGTGAACAAGAGAAAACCAAGCAACGCCACGTTGAAGATAATGAAGCGCAGATAAAGCGGAACCTTAGCTTGAATGCTCTTCAATAGTTGCTCCTGCAAATCGAGTGCGACTGCTTAGAATACTAAGTGGATTCGGCGTTTCGCGGCGTCGCTGGTGTGTGGTGGCCCAACCTTCAATTACTTTTTCGACAATAGAAGCATCGTATGTTGCTCAAGTAGTTATTTCAGGGTTGACGGTGATCCTCCCGCGAGCCTCTGATTTGCGCTGAAATAACAGCGGAGCACGGTTCCTTGCTATTGGTTTTCATGCGAAACCAAGAGGAGTTCTTTACTCGAAGGTTGAGATGATTTCCTCAACCTCCTTCTCAGTATTCGCGAGTCCGACAGAGGTGATGAGAGTCGGTGCCCCAGCGACATCGCATCGAAGCTCGACCATCGGCTCAACAACCACTGCTCTTTTGCAGTAGATGTTCGTCGATACCGCTCTCACCACAACCAGCGATGACAGCGGGACTTGTTTTCCTTGGTTCTCAGCTTTTATGAACATTTCCAGGTGCCCACGAATTTCATCCTCATCTGACTTGCTCTCGTTCGCACCCTTGCGATCAACGATGATCCCTGTTTGCCATGTCTTTAGTAGGCTCCTAAAAGCCTTTACAACAACGTGCTTACCGTCCGTCGGTGGATCCCTTTCCCACCAATCCTGAGGGAGCGTGAGTTTGTGCCCGTCGACAAGAATTACATTGCCATGAACCTTGTGCCCTTCTGATGCCTCTCTGAAATCACTGCGTTTTGCATATTCAGCGATGAGAAGAGCGACGACCAACGACGTTGCACCACACACAAGAATCAAGCGAACCCAATTTCGTCTCCGCGGCTCGGGGTTCATCTTCACCTCAGTCCCGGCGATGATGATACTGTACCCAATCGACTGTTCCGGTCGGATTGTGTGAGGCTGATTCAGAGAACAACCTCGGAGGCTCCTCAGAGACTATGTATTACATCGGACTGGATGTTCACAAGAGGACGATCAGCTATTGCGTGAAG